>Ga0302311_10002628_pt1 | contig 20215 bp, 20 predicted proteins | sample III_Palsa_N1_3_FD_200449 | JGI IMG/M metagenome (GOLD analysis project Ga0302311, IMG submission 200449) | Peat permafrost microbial communities from Stordalen Mire near Abisko, Sweden - III_Palsa_N1_3 | ecosystem: Environmental > Terrestrial > Soil > Palsa > Peat permafrost | place: Sweden... | reverse complement strand
GAGGGCGGCCGAGGAAAGCCCCTTACCGAGAGAGGAGACCACGCCGCCGGTAATGAAAATAAACCGCGTCATGGAGCATCACCCTACAACAACCAAATCAGCAAACCAGTGTTAAACGCACCGCCGGGGCGGTTTAATCATTTCGCCAGCGGAACGCTCGGCTGTTGCGGCTGTGCCGGGGCCGCGGGGGCCGGGGCGTCGGCCGCCTTCGGCAGGGTGGCGGGCGCCGTCGAGGTCGGAATCTGGTCGAGAATCGAGCCGCCGCCGGCATGCTGATGCGCCGCCAGGATGGCGAGCAGGATGCTGGTCGCCATGAAGCAGCCGGCCAGGATCGCCGTCGTGCGGGTCAAGAGGTTCGCGGTCGAGCGACCGGTCATCAGACCGGACATGCCGCCACCGCCGCCGCCGCCCAGACCGAGGCCGCCGCCTTCACTCTTCTGAATCAGCACGACCCCGATGAGCGAGATGGCCAAAAGCACGTGGACGACGAGAACGACGATCATCATGGCGGAAGACTTCGATCCTGTGAGCCGAACTCGGGACACCCGAGCGCGGCCCGAAAAAGCCGAGCGGGCGGCGCCCCCGCCATGATGGCTGAGGGCGTCGCCCGTTGATGACGGTTATCTAATCGGTTCGAGGCACGATAGCTAGTGCCCTTGGCCCGTTTGGGGAATGTCCCTAGTGCATGCCTCGATGGCCAAGACCCGCTATCGGGACGGGGCTGCCGCGACGATCGCCCAGAACTCGTCGGCCTTCAGGCTGGCGCCGCCGACCAGGGCGCCGTCGACATCGCCGATCGCCAGGATTTCCCGGGCGTTCGAGGCTTTGACCGAGCCGCCGTAAAGAATGCGGACGTTGGCACCGTCGGCCAGCTTCTGCGCCAACAGCGCCCGGATATGCCGATGCATCGCGTCGATATCGTCGAGTGTCGGCACGCGGCCGGTGCCGATCGCCCAGACCGGCTCATAGGCCACGACCAGCGTCGCCGCGGTCGCACCGTCGGGCACGGAGCCGAGGACTTGGGCGCCGACCACGTCCGGCGCATGGCCCGCATCCCGTTCCGCCGCGGTCTCACCGACGCAGACGATGGCGATCAGGCCGTGCGCCAGCGCCGCCGTGGCCTTGGCACGCACCTGCTCGTCGGTCTCCTTGTAACCGGCGCGCCGTTCCGAATGGCCGACGATGACGGAGGTGCAGCCCAGATCGCGCAGCATCGGTGCGGCGATATCGCCGGTGAAGGCACCGCTTGGCTCCGGGCTGCAATCCTGGCCGCCCAGCCAGACCGGGCCGCCGGCCAGCGCCTGGCCGACCAGGCCGATCAGCGTCGCCGGCGGGCAGATCAGGACGTCGGCGACAAGGGCGGCCCCCGCCGCCCTCGCCCGCCCTGCGACGTCGGCGGCCAGCGCCGTGCCGTCGGCCTTGAGGCCATTCATCTTCCAATTGGCCGCGATCAACGGCCGTCGTACCGAATTCATTGCTTCTCCACTTGGTTCTGGCCGTTTCTGGTTCTTCTTGTGCGCGGGCTCGCCCCCTGCCTCATTTTCCGAGTTGCAGGGCCCGCTTCCGGCGCTTTATGGTCCGGCACCTTCCAACAGGTGCACGGAGCACCTTTGGGCGCACCATAACGGTTCAGTCTCCAATGCTTCAATTCATCCGCTCAAAAGCCGGGACTTTCGTCGTGAAGGTCCTGTTCGTGCTTCTTATCCTGAGCTTCGGCATCTGGGGCATTGGCGATTTCCTGCGGTCCTCGCCGCAGGACGCGACGGTCGCGACCGTCGGCAGCCACAAGATCACCGCCGACGTCGTGCAACAGGCCGTGCGTCAGCAGGTCGAACGCCTGCGCCAGCAGTTCGGCGGCAATTTCGACATCGAGCAGGCCAAGGCCTTCGGCGTGGTCGATCAGGCCGTCGATGGCTTGGTGACGCAGGCGGTCCTGGACCAGGAGGCCGAACGTCTGCATCTGCTGGTCGGCGACAAGGAAGTGGGCCTGCTGATCCAGCAGGAACCGGCCTTCAAGAATCCCGCAGGCCAGTTCGATCCCGGCCAGTTCCGGGTGGCGCTCACCCAGGCCGGCTATACCGAGAAGGCCTATGTCGCGCTGCTGCGCACCGAGCAGCCGCGCATCGATCTCGCCAGCGTCGCCGCCGGCTCGGTCGTGGCGCCGCAGACGCTGGCCGATATGCTCTATCGCATGCGCAACGAAAAGCGCGTCGCCGACTGGGTGTTCCTGCCGTCCGCCGCGGTGAAGGACATCCCCGCACCCGACGACGCGGCGCTGAAGGCCTATTACGACAAGCATCCGGAGATCTTCACAGCACCCGAATATCGCGGCTTCACCGCGCTGGCGCTGACCACCAAGGATGTTGCCGCCGACGTGAAGATCGACGATGCGACGCTGAAGGACGCCTATAATCAGCGCCAGGACGAGTTCGTGAAGCCGGAGCAGCGCCATGTGCTGCAGATGATCCTGAAGGATCAGGCGGGCGCCGACGCGGCCGAGGCGCAGCTGGCTCAAGGCCAGGATTTCGTCAAGCTGGCCCAGGACCTGACCAAGGCCGACACGGCATCGATCGATCTGGGCGATGTTGCCAAGAAGGACTTGCCGGCCGAGCTGGCCGACCCGGTGTTCGGTGCCAAGGAAGGCGAGGTCCTGAAGCCGATCAAGACGCCGTTCGGTTGGCACGTCATCAAGGTCACCAAGATCGACGCCTCCACGGGCAAGAGCTTCGACGAGGTGAAGCCGCTGCTCGAAGCCGACGCCCGCAAGGATGCCGAGTCCGACGCATTGTATGATCTGTCGAAAAAGGTCGAGGACGCGGTGTCCGCCGGCGCGGATCTCGCCACGATCGCCCAGCAGTTCAAGCTGACACCCTATGTGGTCAAGGCCGCCGACGAGCGCGGCCAGGATCCGGACGGCAAGCCGCTGCCGGAATTCGCCATTGCGGCGGACGCGCTGATCAAGACCGCCTTCGCCACCAACCAGGGCACCACCAGCGGCCTCGAACAGGTGCCGAACGGCTCGTTCTATCTGGTGCGCACCGACAGCGTCACCGCGCCGGCGCTGAAGCCGTTCGACGCGGTCAAAGACCAGGTGACGAATGCCTGGACCAACGAGCAGCGCAGCCAGAAGGTCGCCGACCAGGCGAAGGCGCTGGCCGACCAGGTCAAGCCCGATCAGCCGCTGGCGAAGCTCGCCGCGGCCCAGAAGCTGCAGCTGTCGACGACCAAGCCGTTCATCCGCACCAACCCGGGCAACCAGGCCGGCATCCCCGGCCCGGTCGTTGCCAAGCTGTTCGATCTGGCCCCCGCCGGCGTGACGACGGCGGCGACGCCGGATGGCGAGGTGGTGGCGCAGTTGAAGGAGATTCAGCCCGCCGACCCGGTCGCCGACCAGGGCAAGGTCTCGACGCTCACGACCCAGCTCAGCCAGCAGATCGGCGACGATGTGCTGAGCCAGTTCGACCATGCGCTCCGCACGCTGCATCCGGTCTCGGTGCAGCGCGACCGGATCGCGAGCCTGTTTTAACATGCAGACCCTGCCCGACTTTTCCGGCTTCGCCGAAGCCCATGGCCGCGGCGAGCCGGTGCTGGTCTGGACCACGCTGGTTTCCGATCTGGAGACGCCGGTCTCGGCGCTGATGAAGCTGGCCGACGGCCGGCCGAACAGCTTCCTGTTCGAATCGGTCGAGGGCGGCGCCGTGCGCGGCCGCTATTCCTTCATCGGGTTGAAGCCGGACTTGATCTGGCGCTGCCGGGGCGAACAGGTCGAGATCAACCGTCAGGCCCGGATCGATGCCGAGGCGTTCGAGCCGTCGCCCGACCACCCGATCGCCTCGCTGCGCAAGCTGATCGCCGAAAGCCGGGTCGAGATCCCGGCCCCGCTGCCACCGATGGCAAGCGGCCTGTTCGGCTATCTGGGCTATGCCATGATCGGCAGGGTCGAACGCCTGCCCGATACCAATCCCGATACGCTGGGCGTGCCCGACGGGCTGCTGATCCGCCCGACCGTGATGGCGATCTTCGACAATATTGCCGACCGGGTGACGGTGGTGACGCCGGTCTGGCCCGGCGAAGGCACCGACGCCAAGGCCGCCTACGCGCATGCGCGTGAGCGCCTGGCCGATGTCGTCTCCGATTTCGGCCGCTCCCTGCCCTATCGCGCCGAGCGCGAGGCCGATGTCGAGACCATGGAGCCGACGACCAACATCACGCGGGCCCAGTATCACGCGATGGTCGAACAGGCGAAGGAATATATCCGCGCCGGCGACATCTTCCAGGTCGTGCCGTCCCAGCGCTTCACCGTGCCGTTCCGCCTGCCGCCGCTGGCCTTCTACCGCGCACTCCGGCGCTTGAACCCTTCGCCGTTCCTGTTCTTTCTCGATTTCGGCGATTTCAGCGTCGTGGGATCGAGCCCGGAGATCCTGGTCCGGCTGCGCGACGACAAGGTCACGATCCGCCCGATTGCCGGCACGCGCCGCCGCGGCGTCGATGCGGCCGAGGATGCGGCGCTCGCCGCCGACCTGCTTGGCGATCCGAAGGAGCTGGCCGAGCATCTGATGCTCTTGGATCTCGCCCGCAACGATGTCGGCCGCGTCGCCAAGATCGGCACGGTCAAGGTCGTCGAGCAGATGATCGTCGAGCGCTACAGCCACGTCATGCACATCTGCTCGACCGTCGAGGGTCAGCTCGACCCGGCGCGCGGCGACATGCTGGATGCGCTGATGGCGGGTTTCCCGGCCGGCACGGTCTCGGGTGCCCCCAAAGTGCGCGCCATGGAGATCATCGACGAGCTGGAGCCGGAGCGGCGCAACATCTATGGCGGCGCCATCGGCTATTTCGGCGGCTCGGGCGCCATGGATACCTGCATCGCGCTCAGGACCGCGGTGCTGAAGGACGGCAAGCTCGTCATCCAGGCCGGCGGCGGCGTCGTCGCCGACAGCGACCCGGAAGCCGAGTATCAGGAATCCGTCAACAAATCCAAGGCCCTGGTCCGCGCCGCCGAAGAAGCCAAGCGCTTCGCCGCCGGGCGCTGACCTTAGGCTTCCTGTGCGACCTGCCGTTTCGCCATATCGCGATAGAGCAGCGAGGCCGCCGCGACGAACACCGAGGCCATCAACACGCTGGTTGCAGCTCGCCCGATCCCGGCAACCAGGGCACCAGGCGCCAGATGGCCGTGAAGCATCAGAAATCCTCCCATGGCTTGCACAATCGCTGCGGCGATGAAAACCAGGATGCCGATCAGGCCGGTCAGCAGCAGTGCCGACAGGATCCGCCAGAAATGGCCGCTCGATTCGTCGAGCGCCCGGTTCCAACCTGCCCGCGGCGCATCGACGGCGACGGCGGGAAACAGCAGCGTCAACCGCACCAAGAGCACGAGCAGTACGATGGCTCCGGCAATCTCTATGACGCCGATGCCCAGTCCGAGCAGGGCTGCGGCGACTGCGGGCAGCAACTTGATCGTTGCCAGGAAAAAGATCCCGAAAAAGGCGGGGGTGAGCGCGATCAGGTTGAGCAGGAAGGTATAGAAGGCGAAACGGCGGAACCGCCGCTGACCGAGCTCGACCCGATAGCTGGAGGTGGTCTCGCCCAGCAGAATGAACCGATGGATCGCAATCGCCAGCGGTGCCAGTGCCAACGACGCGATCAAAGCCGAGACGAGGCCGATCGATCCCGTCTGCACCAAGGCCGAGAGAGCCGCGGCGGACGGTGGATTGGCCGCGGGCTTCAGTCCGGCCAGCTGCGCCTCGGGGTTCAAAAGCTGGGGCACCAGGTTGATCAGCGTCAGCGCCAGAAACGTCGTCAAAGACACGCCCCGTTGCGCGGTCAGTGCTGCGAAACCGTCGCGCCAGGCGCCGACCGCAACGGCCCGGATCGTCATTTTCTCGTCAGCCATGTCGCCCACCACTGAAGATTCGATTTCTCTTCATAGCCGAATCGAGGCACGCGGAAAACCACCATGAATTGAGAGACCTGTTAGCCCCTGATCCGCCGCACGCCGGCGCGCAGCAGGTCCATCATCCCGCAGAGCTCGGCCTCGAACTCGATGTCCGTGACCTGCTCGCCATCCTGGATGCGCGGCAGGTACTGCAGATCCATGCCGCGCCGGGCGATGCCCTGGACCGTGGTGGTCGAGCTTGCAATCCGGACGGCGCTCAGCGCCGCCCCCGCTTCCGCCGAGGTACGGCCGCTCGGGTAGCAGAAATGCCGGAACGAGGCCGGATCTCGCCCGAGCATCTCCCCCAGCGCCTGCCGATTGTCGGCGATTTCCGACTGGATCGCGGCCGGGCTCAGATCGTGCAGCGTGTGCCGGTGGGTATGGAGCTGAACGTCGAGCCCCCTGGCATGGGCCTCGGCCAGCTGCTCCGGCTGCATATAGTCGAACACGCGATCGGCCAGGTAGCGCTCGACATCGAGCCCTTTCGCGCTTGCCGCCTTGCGCGCCGCCGCCAGCCGTTCCTCGATCGGCATGGCCTCGGTCTCCTCGCCGTAGTGCAAAGTCGCCGTCGCCAGATCCTGGGTCGCCAGCATCTCCAGATAGCGCGCCATCATGTGCGGGATCGGGGCGCGGCTCTGCAGATGCTGCGAATCGACATAGAGCGTCGCCGGCAGCCCGTGCTCGAACAGGGTCGGCAACATGGCCGAATAGGTGCTGAACCAGCCGTCGTCGATCGTGATCGCGACCGCGCCCTTGGGCAGATCGCCGTCGACCAGCCCGGCGACGGCACGGTCGAGCGGAATGACCGGATAGCCGAGACGGCGCAGCAGGGCGATCCGGTCGCGGAAGGTGCGCGGATTCATGAACATCGCGTCGCCCGGATAGCCCTCCTGCCCCAGCCAGATGCCGTGGAAACACAGGATGCGGACGCCATCACCGGTGACATGCCGGGCGAGCGCGAACAGGCCCAGCGCCTTCATCACGCGCAGAACCAGCAGCTTGACGCGCTTCACGAGGCGGCCTCGGGCGCGGTCCGCTTCGCCCAGGCGATCAGCTTCGCCCGGGGCCAGACCATCAGGTATTTGGTCGGCAGATAGCGGCCGGCCTCGAACAGCGTGCGGCGCGCCGCTGACGTGGCCGTGGCATTGTCGATATCGGCTTGGGTCGGCTTGCCGCGCAGCATGACGGCACCGCCGTCGATCGGGGTCCGGCGCAGATAAGCGAGACGCGGCGAGATCGCCTCGACCGCCGGATCGTAGAACCAGCTGCCGCCGACCAGCCCCTGGCACTCGGGATGGGTCTCCAGCAGATCGGCGACCATGTGGTAACAGCGATCCCAGCCGGCCGGGTTGAAATCGCCCAGCATCGGCGTGTGGGTATGGATCTCGAAGAACGGCCGAAAGCGGCCGCCCAGCTCCAGCGCCAGGCCCAGCATGCGCAGGGCTTGGCTCACGCCGCCGGTCAGCACCAGCTGCCGCTGCACACCGGCGCCCTGCTCGACGATCTGGGCGGCACAGGCGAACATATGCAGCCGGCAGAGACCGAGGTCCTTCAGGAAGATATCGTCGGCGAGGTCCAGATGCCCGGCCGGCGCCGCCGCCAACTCGCCGAGGATGCGGCCCAGCTGGACGACGAAGCCTTCGAGCACCGAGGGCGGGATCGGTCGCGCCCGGGCCCGTTCCGGCAGCCGTGCCGCAAGCGTGGCCAGCAGCAACGCATTCCACAGGCGGATCTCGGCACCAGCCCGCTCCGCCCATTCGACCCGCAGATCCGCCGGCACCGCGAAATAGGCCCGTCCGACCATGGCCGTGTCGAGGCGATCGATCAGGCCTCCGATCCACTCCTGGGCGAGACTGCGCCGGTCGGACGGCAGCAGTTGCACAATATGCTCGGCCGCGGCCTGCCCCGTGGCCGCGACATCTTCAACCGTGCTGGCCACAGGATCCCTTTCGCCGCTCGACCGGGGTCGTTGGGCCGATCTTATCAGAACGATGGCCGCCCGGAAGCTGGGCGATCGTGCCTGGCCTACAGGATCTTGCGGTACTGCACGAAGCCCGAACGGTCGGCGATGCGGTCATAAAGCTTCATGGCGTTCTGGTTGGTCTCGTGGGTCAGCCAATGCACCCGGGCGCAGCCGATGGCGCGGGCATGGGCATAGACGAACTCGATCAGCGCCCGGCCGACCCCGCCACCGCGCAGGCCCTCGTCGACGAACAGGTCCTGCAGATAGACGTAGTCGCCGATCGTCCAGCACGACCGATGCTGAATGTGATGGACCAGGCCGACGGCGGTGCCGTCGCGAAACGCCAGCGCGCCCTTCATCGGCTCGGCCGGATCGAGCAGCCGCGCCCAGGTGACAGCGCGGATCTCGTCGGCGATCACGGTCTTGTAGAAGGTCAGATAACCCTGCCACAACACGTCCCAGCGATCATGGTCGCTGGCCTGCAGCGGGCGGACGGTGACTTCGCTCATCGGACGGTTCTCCCAGGAAAACATGCCCTTCGATAGCCTGCCGCAATCCCGGGCGGCAGCACCAGTGCCGTGCGCCGCTTCAGGCCACTTCGGGGCGAACGATCTCCGGGTTGACCGCCATCAGATCCTCGGCGGTTCGCCAGAGGCCGGGCAGCGCCGCCAGCGTTTCGCCGGCCCGGGCGGCAATATCGTCGCTCGAACCGATGCCGAGATCGCCCAGCACTCTCGCGAACGCCGCAGCGTGCTCGGGTTGCAGCGCCGGTGGCGCATCGGCCGCCAGGATCTTCTGGCAGCGCGCGAAGGTCGCGACGATCCAGAACATCGCCTCGCGATGATCGCCCTCGGCGACGAGCGCACGACCGGCATCGATCGCGATGGCGCGCGCGGCGGGCGTGATGTCGGAACTGAAGAAGAACCGGGTTTTGGCGACCGCGCTGGCGGCGTCGAAAGTCCGCGCCAGTTGCTCCAGATGCAGGCCGACTTGGCCCGACGTCAGACCCTGACCGCCCAACAGGTCGAGGAATGCTGGATATCGATCGGCAAGACCATGGTCGGCCAGCGCAGCGCGCGCCCTCGGATAACGCAGGCGCACAGTCGGATTCCGGAGTGCGGCCACCAGAGGCAGGTGCGCGGTGACACCGGTCGCGAACAGCCAGCCGGTAACCTGATCGTGCCACGGTGCCGCGCGGTCGATCGTTTGCAAAGCGTCTCGGCTTTTGTGCAGCACGCCCTGGCACCGCCGCCTGACCCAGGCTTCCCGGGCAAACGCCGGGGCGACCTGCCGTTGCAGCTGCCGCAGCCGTCCGCTCGGATCATCGATGATGGTGTCGCCGCGAAAACTGCCGGCGATGTGATAGGACGCGAGCGCCGTCTCGGCCGGCGCAATATCCGCCCAGGCGAGTTCGCTGACCTCGATCAGCACGCCGTCATAGAGGAATTTTCCGCGCTTCACCGGCGCCGGCTGCTCGCTCACGAAATTGACATCCAGATCGGATCCGGCAGCGAGCTCCGCATCATCGGACAATCCCACGGTCGATCCGGCGAAATAGGCGCCGACATACCCATCGGAGCGACAGCCGGTTCCCAGTACCCAGTCTTTGGCCGCGGCTCGGGCAGCCCCGAGCCTCATTCGGCCAGCGCCCGGTCGACTGTCACGATCAGGCGGACATGGTCCATGGCGTCGTTGACCGGCATCCGGTCCCAGTCGGCGCCGGCGCGGATGTCGGCGAACAGGCCAGCCGGGTCCTCGTGGAAATGCAGGAAGGCGCGGCCGCGGCGATAGAACACGCCCGGCCGCTTCTCGACCAGGCCCGGGCGCAGGCGCAGCAGTGCCAACAAGGCCTCCAGGCGCACGAGCGCTGCCGGCCCGGCGTGCTTCATCAGCCGCCGGTCTTGGCGAGATGGGCCGTCTGGGCCTGTTCGCGCGCCACGATGGCGGTGACCGGCACCAGGCGGAAGCCCTTGGCCGCCACCGTCGGCAACCAGCGGCGCAGTTCGGCGATGGTCGCGTCATGGGGATGCCCGATGGCGATGGCGACGCCGTTCTTGCGCGCGACCGCCTCGGTCTGGGCCAGCTCGCGCGCGACTTCCGGCTCGACCATGAAATTATCGAGGAAGACATCGCGGCCGACGCTGGCGACACCCATCTGCCGCGCCGTCGCCAAGCCGACCGAATGGGGCGTCGTGCGCGAATCGAGGAAGAACAGGCCGCGCGCGCGCAGCTGTTCCAGCACGATGGTCATGCCCGGCTGCGATTCGGTGAATTTGCTGCCCATGTGGTTGTTGACGCCGACGATGCCATCGATCCGGCCCAGGCCCCAGATGACCCTGCGGCGCAGTTCGGCATCGTCGAGGCCGGTGACGAGCGCGTTCGGGCCCGGATCGACATGGCGCGCCTGCGGCTCCATCGGCATATGCAGCATGATCTCGTCGCCATGGGCGCGGCCGGTCGCGGTCTGTTTCGCCAGATCGTCGGCATAGGTCATGAACGACAGGGTCAGCGGCCCGGGCAGGGTCATGACCTCGGCCGAGCGCTTGCGGTCGAGCCCCATGTCGTCGATCACGATGGCGATCATCGGCTGGCCGTTCGCCGGCGTCGACGGCAGCGCGTTGCGCCGCCACGCCGGCTCGCCATGAAGCGGCGGCAACGGCGGCGCGATCGCGGTCTGCTCCGGCTTCGCCAGATCCGGCGGGGCATCGGCCGGCGGCAGCGACGCGGCCTCACCGGAGGGCGCCATGGCTTCCGGATCGTTTTCAGCCTGCTTGGGGGCGTCGGTCGTCGCCTGCTCGATCAGCGGTGCCAGCGCATCCTCACCGTGGTGCTGATCCGGCTGGTCCGGTGCCAATGCTGCCGGCCGCTGCAGCGCAACACTCTTGGGCTCGGGGTGCGGCGGGGGTGTCGACGGCGTCAGGATCAGCGCCAGCAGACCGACGCCGACCGCCAAAGCCGCGGCCGATGCCCAGAGCTGCCACCGTCTTTTGCGCTTCGCCGCCATGCCCTGCCCGCCTGTTAACCTTGTTTCGATCGTTGTAGACGCTTCGCGCCGCGCCGTCAGCCGCCTATTGGTTGGCCTGTAGCCGCAGGCCCAGCAGTTTCGGGATCTGCTCGCGCGGCCAGTTGTTGATGACGGCCAGCGCCGCCAGCGGCAGCGGCTCCGGCGGCGCCAGCTCGACGCTGAGCGATCCGGGCTTCTGCAGGAACGCCACCATGGCCGCGGACAGGTCCGGGCCATAGACATCCGCCTGCTGCTGGGCCACCAGGATCAATTGCCGGCGCGCCTGTTCCGGATCGCCGCCGGCAGCCATCTGGCGCAGCAGCCGGTCGACCAGGGAGGCGTCGTGATAGATCAGCGTCGCCCGCGTCAGTTTGGCGCCGAGCGGATTGGCGCCGATCGGCAGCGCCTCCAGATCGGCGGTCAAGTCGACCGAGCCCAACTCATCGAGCTTCACGTAGGTGTCGTGGATCGAGGCCTGTCCCGTCGCGGCCGTCCGGTTGAAGGCAAAACCCAGGCCGATCGTCACATGGTCGAGGCCCATCTGGGTAAAGAAGGCGAGCTGTGCCGGATCGGTCATCTGGCTGGCGCTGAGGCGCATGCCCTTCATCCGCAACGCACCCGACGCCGGCTCGCCATCCGCCACCGCCAGATCGGTGAGCGTGAAGGCCTCCATCGACAGAGGAATGCCGTCCTTGGCCTCGACCGTCATGTCGGCATATTCGACACGCTTGATCGCGAGGCCATCGAACAAGGCCGCCACGATCTCCTTCGCATCCAGCAGCCGGGTCGAGACTTGCCGCAGGTCGACCCCAGACAGCGACAGCCGGCCGAATTTCGCGGTCCCGCCCAAGGTGCTGCTGAAGGCGATCTCTTCGGCGGCCAGGCTTTGCCAGACGCCGCGGTCGAGACCGTTCGCCGTCAGCTGCGCGATATCGTAGGAAAAGCTCTGCTCCGGGGCCGTGCTATTGGGCGGGGTCCGGCCGGAGGCGCGGAAGCCGATGTTCTCCCACCGTTCGCAGCCGATGCCGAGGGACAGCGCCGCATCGAGGCGCAGCAGGTCCAAGGCGGTATCGAGCGGCGTCGGCCCGGCTCCGCCCAGCAGTGCCGCCAAGCCCGGCAGGCCCGGGTGCAGCAGAGCCGCCGGATAGAGCCTGATGCCCTCCAGGCGCTCGCTATCGACCTCCAGTATCTGCAGCGGGCTCTGGAAATGCACCCCCATCATCCGGATCTGATCGGCGACCGGCAACGCCTGGTCCGGCGCCCAAGCCGTCGGGCTGGCGAGCGCTTCGTTCCAACGCTCGCCCAGTTCCAGGTTCGGCCGGACCAGATCGAGTGTCGCGATCCGGCCGTCGATCGGACCGGACGGCAGCACCGCGTGCAGCTCGATGCCGCCGACCTCGGCCGTGCGGCTCCATGGCGCATAGTGAGCGCTTTGGTAGGTCACGGTGTAGCCGGGCGGCAGATGCTGGATCGCCTGATCGAGGCTGCTGCGCACCAGCCGGTCGAAATAGAAGCCGGCGCCCCAATAGACGACGCCCGCAACGGCCAGGACGGCGATGCTCCAAAGCCCGATCCGACGCATGAACGCTCCAGCCGACATTGTCCCCGACGGCGTCGAGGCTAGCATGAGCCGTCGCGGCCGGGCGAGCCCGGTCGGCATCGGCAGCGCGCTCCGGGGAAATGGCTGGGTTTCCTGATCACCCGCAGCCTTTCGACCGTCCCTGCTAGCTGCTATATCGGTGTTCCCGCCGGCCCGACTCGGGCGTCGGCCGGCAGCCACGGACAAGTACCACCCGATGTTCCTGCTCATCGATAACTACGACAGCTTCACCTACAATCTCTGGCATTACCTGTCCGAGCTGGGGGCCGAGATCACGGTCGTGCGCAACGACGCGCTGACCGTCGCCGAGGCCTTGGCGCTGCGACCCCAAGGTCTGATCCTGTCGCCGGGTCCCGGCACGCCCGCGCAATCCGGCATCACCGTGCCGATCGTCGAGGCCGCGGGTTCGCTGCCGATCCTGGGCGTGTGCCTGGGTCACCAGGCGATCGGCGAGGCGTTCGGCGGCAAGGTCGTGCGCGCGCCGGAGCCGATGCACGGCAAGCTGAGCCCGGTCACCCATCAGAACGGCGGGCTGTTCCAAGGCCTGCCCGATCCTATCAATGTCACGCGCTATCACTCGCTGATCGTCGAGCGATCGAGCCTGCCGGCCAGCCTCACGATCACGGCGGAGACCGCCGACGGCATCATCATGGGCCTGCAGCATGTCTCGCGCCCGATCCATGGCGTGCAGTTCCACCCGGAAAGCATCGCCTCGGAGGCCGGCAAGCCGCTGCTCGCCAATTTCCTGACGATTGCCACCGGCCGGAAGATCGCGGCATGAGCCAGCCGAACTTCAAGCTCTGGCTGGCTGAACTCGCCAACGGCAAGCTGTTGGACGAGCGCGAGGCCGAGGCGGCGTTCGACATGATGATGTCGGGCGATGCGACGCCGTCGCAGATGGGCGCGTTCCTGATGGCGCTCCGCTTACGCGGCGAAACGGTCGAGGAAATCACCGGCGCTGCCCGCAGCATGCGCGCCCGGGTGCTGTCGATCGACGCACCGCCCGGCGCCATCGATACCTGCGGCACCGGCGGCGACGGCAGCGGCACGTTCAACATCTCGACCGCCGCCTCCTTCGTCATTGCCGCCTGCGGCGTGACCGTGGCCAAGCACGGCAATCGCGCGCTGTCGTCCAAATCCGGTGCCGCCGACGTGCTGACCGCGCTGGGCGTCAATATCGACGCGCCGATGCCCTTGGTCCGCAAGGCGATCTGGGAGAACAAGGTCGGCTTCCTGATGGCGCCGCGCCATCACGGCGCCATGCGCCATGTCGGCCCGACCCGGGTCGAACTCGGCACCCGCACCATCTTCAACCTGCTGGGTCCGCTCACCAACCCGGCCGGCGTCAAGCGCCAGGTCATGGGCGTGTTCGCGGCCAAATGGGTGGGGCCTCTGGCCGAAGTGCTCCAGCGCCTGGGCAGCGACGCCTGCTGGATCGTCCATGGCGACGGGCTCGATGAACTCACCACCGCCGGCACCAGCCATGTGGCGGCGCTCAAGGGCGGCAGGATCGAGAGCTTCACCCTCACGGCCGCCGATGCCGGCCTGCCCGAGGCCCGGCGCGAGGATCTGCTGGGCGGGACGCCCGACGAGAACGCCGTGGTCATGCGGGCGCTCCTGGGCGGCGCCAAGGGACCGATCCGCGATATCGTGGCGCTCAACACCGCGGCCGCGCTGGTCGTCGGCGGCAAGGCCTCGGATCTGCGCTCGGGCGTAAAGCTCGCGTTCGAGGCGCTCGAAAGCGGTGCGGCCGCCCGCGTGCTCGATCGGTTGATCGAGATCACCAATTCGACGGAAGCAGCATGAGCGACATCCTTGCCGAAATCGTCGCGCGCAAGCGGGCCGACCTGAAGGCGCTCAAGGTCGAATATCCGTTCGCCGAGATCGATCACGCGGCTCGGTCGAGTGCGTCCCCGCGCGGTTTCGCCGCCGCGATCGATGCCAAGCTCGCGGCCGGCGGCTATGCGCTGATTACCGAAATCAAGCAGGCCTCGCCCTCCGGCGGGCTGATCCGTCCGGAATTCCACCCGGCCGCCCTCGCCCGCGCCTATGAGGACGCCGGTGCCGCCTGTCTGTCGGTGCTGACCGACGGCCCCTATTTCCAGGGCACCATCGCGCATCTGCAGGCCGCGCGCGGCGCCGTGCGCCTGCCGGTGCTGCGCAAGGATTTCATGGTCGACCCGTACCAGATCGCCGAAGCGCGCGCGATCGGGGCCGATTGCATCCTGATCATCATGGCGGCGCTGGGCGACGGCCGGGCGGCCGAACTGACCGCCGCCGCGCGCGACTATGGCTTGGACGTGCTGGTCGAGGTCCATGACCGCGCCGAACTCGACCGGGCGCTGAAGCTCGATATCCGCCTGTTCGGCATCAACAACCGCAACCTCAAGACGCTCAAGACCGATCTGGCGACGACCGAGGAGCTGGCGGCGGCCGTGCCCAAGGATCGCGTGCTGGTCAGCGAGAGCGGGCTCAAGACCGCGGTCGATCTGGAACGGATGGCCAAGGTCGGCGCCCGCACCTTCCTGGTCGGCGAATCCCTGCTGCGGCAGGAGGATGTGACCCAGGCGACCCTGCGCCTGCAAGGCCTGGCGGCGTGAGCGACCTCACCCATTTCGACGCCGAAGGCCGGGCCGTCATGGTCGATGTCTCGGACAAACCCGAGACCGACCGCATCGCCGTCGCCCGCGGCTCGGTCACGATGGCGCCGGAAACCCTGGAGCGCATCCGCCAGGGCACCATCGTCAAGGGCGATGTGCTGTCGGTGGCACGCCTCGCCGGCATCATGGGCGCCAAGCGCACGCCGGACCTGATCCCGCTCTGCCATCCGGTCAGCCTGTCCTCTGTCACGCTGGAACTGACGCTGGTGCCGGAACGCAACGCGGTCGAGATCGAGGCGACCTGCAAACTGAAAGGCCGCACCGGCGTCGAGATGGAGGCGCTGACCGCCGTCTCGGTCGCGGCGCTCACCATCTACGACATGGCGAAGGCGATCGACCGTGCCATGGTGATAGGCGAGATCCGCCTCGTCCATAAGTCGGGCGGCAAGTCCGGCACCTGGGAGGCGGCACCATGATTTCGGTCGAGGAGGCGCTCGCCCAGATCCGTGACAGCCTGACGCCGCTCGGCGCCGAGCAGATCTCGCTCAGCGACGCCCATGGCCGGGTGCTGGCCGAGGATCTGGCCGCGCGCCGGACCCAGCCGCCGTTCGCGGTTTCGGCCATGGACGGCTATGCCGTGCGCGCCGCCGACATCGCGGGCCTGCCGAAGCGGCTGAAGCTGGTGGGCTATATCCAGGCCGGCGGCAGCCACGAGGGCGCGGTCGGCCCGGGCGAGGCCGTGCGCATCTTCACCGGTGCGCGCATGCCCGCCGGTGCCGACGCGGTCGTGATTCAGGAGGACACCGAATCCCTCGACGGCACGGTCCTGGTCAAGGACACGGTCGGCCCGTTCGAACCCGGCCGCCATGTCCGCCAGGCCGGCATCGATTTCGTCGAGGGCCAGGTCGGGCTCACGGCGGGCCGCCGGCTGACCGCGCGCGACGTGGGCTTGGCTGCGGCCATGAACCGGCCCTGGCTGCTGGTCCATCGCCGGCCGCGGGTGGCAATCCTGCCGATCGGCGACGAGGTGGCACTGCCCGGCGACCCGATCGGCCCGAACCAGATCGTCAGCTCCAACGGTGCGGCACTCGGCGCGCTGGTCGCGGCCTCAGGCGGCGTGCCGATCCAGCTGGGCATCGCCCGCGACGACAGCGACACGCTGAAGACCATGGCCCAGGGGGCGGCCGGTGCCGACCTGCTGGTGACGATCGGCGGCGCCTCGGTCGGCGAGCATGATCTGGTCAAGAAAGCGCTGGGCGAGATCGGCCTCACGGTCGATTTCTGGAAGATCGCCATGCGCCCGGGCAAGCCGCTGATGTTCGGGCGTCTGGGGACGACCGCCGTGCTGGGCCTGCCCGGCAACCCGGTCTCGGCCCTGGTCTGCGGCATGCTGTTCCTGAAGCCGGCACTCGAACGGTTGCAGGGATTGCCCGGTGCCGGACCAGCGCTGGAACCGGCTTTGGCCGGCGCGGATCTGAAGGCCAATGACGGGCGCCAGGATTATCTGCGCGCGCGGCTGTCGCGGGATACCGACGGCGCCTTGGTCGCGGCACCCTTCGCCAAGCAGGATTCCTCCATGATGTCGGCGCTTGCCGGTGCCGACTGCCTGATCGTGCGACCGCCGCTGGCGCCGGCCGTCGCGACCGGGCAGCGGATCAAGATCATTCGCCTGTCGGACAGTCATACGATCGTCTGACAAACTCGACGTTGCCCCTGCTTCGACACTTGACCCCCGGCAAGAACCAAACTAGAACATCTAACAGTGTTTAGGTTTTGTTCCCTTGTTGCCCCAGAAGACCTTGAGGTCGCGGGCGACGGTCAGATGAGGTGCCGCGCGATGTTGACGAAGAAACAGCAGGAACTCCTGGTCTTCATTAACGAGCGTCTGGCCGAAAGCGGCGTCTCTCCCTCATTCGAAGAGATGAAGGAGGCGCTGAACTTGAAATCCAAGTCCGGCATCCATCGGCTGATCAGCGGGTTGGAGGAGCGCGGCTTCATCAAGCGCCTGGCGCACCGGGCCCGCGCGCTGGAAGTCGTCAAGTTGCCCGATGCGTTTGCCGCCGCCCCAACCCAGGCGAAGCCGGTCGAGCGCGGCGGGAAGTTCTCGCCGACCGTGATCCGCGGCGATTTCAAGTCCGCCTTCCCCGGCGCCGATCCCTCCACCAGCGAGACCGAGGCGGTGCAACTGCCGCTCTACGGCCGGATCGCCGCCGGCACGCCGATCGCGGCATTGCGCGACACCAGCAACTCGATCGGCATTCCGGCCTCGATGCTGACCGGCAGCGCCGAGCATTACGCGCTGGAAGTCGCCGGCGACAGCATGATCGAGGCCGGCGTGTTCGACGGCGACACGGTGATCATCCAGCGCTGCGACACCGCCGACAATGGCACGATCGTGGTGGCCCTGGTCGATGACGAGGAAGTCACCCTGAAGCGTATCCGCCGCAAGGGCGCCTCGATCGCGCTCGAACCGGCCAACAAGACCTATGAGACGCGCATTTTCGGACCCGACCGGGTCAAGGTGCAGGGTCGCCTGGTCGGCCTGATGCGGCGCTACTAGCCGGCGTTCCGGGAAAGCGCGGCACCCAGGGCCGGTCGCCGCGCCGGGCATTGGCGCTGTCGATCCGGAGCGGATCGTCGAACCACAGCGCCGTCGCCCCATTGCGGCGCAGATCGACCAGGTCGATCAACCGGGTCCGGCTGCGACAGGCACGTGGTGCCCGGACCAACGACAACACCAGATCGGACGAACGGCATTCCTCGTCCAACGCTCGCGTCTCACGCACCAGGGCGATCCGTCGGCCGTCACGGGCGATGATGCAGGCGTCGCTGTCGCAGCGGATGGCGCCCTGCTCGACGGTTTCTCCGGCCGCCGGCAACAATCCGGACGGCAGGCCGCCGGCAGTCCTGAGCCAGCTTTCCGCCACCAGGCGATCGGCCCGGTCCGACGACAGCAGATAGCCCGGACCCGAGCGCACCGCGATCAGCCCGCCGTCGCCGGCCAGCAGCAGGTCGGGCGGCTCGGCCGCCGTCAGGCTGGCGATGCCGATCAGCATCGGCACGACGCCCCAGCGTCGCCAGGATGTCCGCCACAGCGCCAGCCACAAACCGCCAGCCGCGATCAAGAGCAGCCCCCAATCCGGCATCGACGGCAGGTCAAGCGCGGCACTGGGCAGGCCGGCGGTCCAATGGGCGACGGCTTCGATCAGTTGGATGCCCCAGCCCATCGGCACCAGACCGACGCTCTCCAGTCCGAACGGCATCAACAGGCACGACACCAGCGCCCAGGGCATGACCCAGATGCCGGCGAGCGGCACGGCAACCAGGTTGGCCGGCACCGAGAACAGCGCGAACCGGTTGAAGTGATAGATCGCGAAGGCGGCGGTGCCGGCGGTCGCGATGATCGTGGTGAGCGCGATGCCCAGCAGATGCAGCAACCCGAGGCCGATCGGTCCGGCATCCTGCCTGAGCCCGCCGAGCCGCGCACCCCAGGCCTCGTAGAACGCGATCAGGCCCAGCACGGCGGCGAAGGACATCTGAAAACTGACGCCGACGATCGCGACCGGGTCGATCGCCATGACCAGGAACGCGGCCCAGGCCAGGCTGCGCATGCTGATCGGCTGCCGGTCGATCAGGATCGCCAGCAGTGCCAGGGCGCACATGACGAACGCCCGCTCCGTCGGCACCGCCGCCCCGGAAATCGCCAGATAGAGTGCCGCCAGCAGCAAGGCCGCGAGGGCCGCCCATTTCTTGATCGGCCGCCGGAGCGCCACGCGCGGCACCAGCGCCAACGCGGCGCGGATGGCAAAGAAGGCGGCGCCGGTCGCAAGCGTCATGTGCAGCCCGGCGATCACCAGCAGATGGGCCAGGCCCGAATCCCGGAAATCCTGGTTGACCGCCTCCGGAATGGCGCCGCGCTCGCCGGTGATGATCGCCGCGGCGATGGCGCCTTCCGGCCCGGGCAGGGCCGCATGGATGCGGGCAGTCATGCCGCTGCGGATCGCGCGCAGGGCCGTGCTCAGGCCGCCGGCCGGTGCCGGCAGGATCCTGGCCGGCCCGACGGCGAAGCCGACCGCCCCCAGACGCTGAAAGAACGCCTGACGCTGGAAATCGAAGCCGCCGGGCAAGGCCGGCGCCGGTGGCGGCATCAGAATGGCGGAAAGCTGCAGCCGGTCGCCGACCGTCGGCACGGCGTCGCCGGGCTTGAGCCGCACACGGACCCTGTCCGGCGTCTCGGCCGGGGCCAGCCGATCGATCGCGGGTGCCGCGAGCGTGACGCGCAGCCCCTCGGCCAGCGTCTCGACATCGACGATCCGACCTTCGAGCGTTACCGGACCGAGGCGCCGCTCCAGCACCGGTGCCGCCGCCCGCCAGGTTTCGAGCTGAGCCGCGGCAAAGCCGCTCGCCGCCAGGCACAGCGGCAGCACCAGCAGCAGAATGCCCGGTGCCGACGGGTGCATGCTCCGCCGCGCCCACAAGCTGATGCCGGCCATCGGGAGCGCCAGGACAAGGCCCAGGCCGCCCCAAGGCTCGCTCTGTAGGGCGAAATAGCCGCCGATGCCGAGTGCGAAGGCGACCGGCAGCCACAGGATCCAGCGATCCCGTTCGGCCAAAAGCCGCTGCAGCAGGTCCTGGGCGATCGCGACGGGAGACGGCGGCCGCATGGCGGCACCGGCCAGTCCCCTTCCCGCTACCTCATCGACCATCGCTTGGCCTCGCTGAAGAGGACGCATCCGGGCGTCGACTATAGGCGATCGGCGCCGGGCCGTCATCGACTCGCGCGATAGTTCTACCCGCATGTTGACGTTCTGCCGACGCTTGGGTCTGTGTGCCGTGCTGATCGGGATGACGATGCCGGCTTTCGCCGCCGTACCGACGGAGACCATCACCGTCCGCGACAAGCGCCTGTCAGGCACGCCGATCTGGTTCGAGCAGGCCTATGACGTTTACTCCGACCTTGGCCCCGAATTCGCCAAGGGCCTGGTGATCTGGAACCATCCGATCGGACGCTGACCACGAGGCTCTGGCGATTATGCGTCGCGGTGCTATGGTCGCGACCGCTTTCCAATCGCCCGAGTGACCGATGACCGTTACCGTCCGCTTCGCCCCTTCG
>Ga0302311_10002627_pt1 | contig 20225 bp, 16 predicted proteins | sample III_Palsa_N1_3_FD_200449 | JGI IMG/M metagenome (GOLD analysis project Ga0302311, IMG submission 200449) | Peat permafrost microbial communities from Stordalen Mire near Abisko, Sweden - III_Palsa_N1_3 | ecosystem: Environmental > Terrestrial > Soil > Palsa > Peat permafrost | place: Sweden... | reverse complement strand
CGCCAGCTCGATCGTCGCTGCGGTGAAGGCGGTCAGCGTCGCGGCACCATCGGCGGGCGAAAGGCCGCGCGCGGGCGCCTTGGTGAAGTCGGCACGATCGAGCGACTTGGGTGGCGCAAGATCGAACCAGGGGTTGTCGAGCATCTGCGTCAGCACGTCGGCATGGACCTCGCCCGTCGCCGCGAGCGCGCCGCCCGCATCGAAGCCCTGCCCCGTCTCGACCGCCATCCAGTCGTCGACGAGACTGCTTGCGGGGCCCGTGTCGAACGCCACCATCTCGCCGTCCACGCCGACATAGGTGATGTTGGCGACACCACCCAGATTGAGCACCGCCGCCGGCAACACCGTCTCTGCGAGCAAGGCGCGGTGATAAACCGGCAGCAACGGCGCGCCCTGCCCTCCCGCCGCGACGTCGGCCGCACGCAGGTCGGCGACCACCGGCACGCCCAGCGCCGCCGCCATCGCGTCGCCGTCGCCGATCTGCCACGTCCAGCCGCGATCGGGGCGGTGCGCGACGGTCTGGCCATGGAAGCCGACGACATCGACCGCCTCGATCGCGACACCCGCCGAGGCCAGCAACTGACGGATCACCAGCAGGTGCCGCCGCGTCAGCATCTCGGTCGCCGCGACGATCTCAGGGCTTTGTCGCGGCCGCTCGTAGCTGAGCGCGAGCGCGGTCGTCTCCTGCAACTGGCGGCGTGCCTGGTCAGAATAGGGTTCGGAGCGGAAGGCGATCGGGCGGACGTGGTGCTCGCCGTCGGTCTCGATCAGCGCCGCATCGATGCCGTCGAGCGAGGTGCCCGACATTAGCCCGATCGCGAGCCGCACCGGCAGGACATCGCGCCGCTTCGCCACGCTACCCATGCCCGTTCCCCTTGTGCTAGGCACCGCCCGCGATGACGAACAGCTACCAATCCGATCTGCTCCGCCTACTCGAAGCGCGCGGCTATATCCATCAGCTGACCGATGCGGCGGGCCTCGATGCCCTCGCGGTGCGACAGGTCGTGCCCGGCTACATCGGCTTCGATCCGACCGCGCCGTCGCTGCACGTCGGCAGCCTCGTCCAGATCATGATGCTACGCCGGCTCCAGCAGGCGGGTCACAAGCCGATCGTCGTGATGGGCGGCGGCACCGGCAAGATCGGCGATCCGAGCTTCAAGGACGAAGCGCGCAAGCTGATGACCGACGCGGTGATCGCGGACAACATCGCCTCGATCAAGCGCGTGTTCGAGCGCTTCCTGACCTTCGGAGACGGGCCGACCGATGCGATCATGGTCGACAATGCCGAGTGGCTCGATCGCCTCGAATATATCCCCTTCCTGCGCGACATCGGCCAGCATTTCTCGATCAACCGGATGCTGAGCTTCGATTCGGTCAAGCTCCGGCTAGATCGCGAGCAATCGCTCAGCTTCCTCGAATTCAACTATATGATCCTGCAGGGCTATGATTTCCTTGAACTGACCCGCCGCGTCGGTTGCCGGCTGCAGATGGGCGGATCGGACCAGTGGGGCAATATCGTCAACGGCATCGAGCTGACGCGGCGCGTCGCCGGCGAGCAGGTGTTCGGCCTCACCACCCCGCTGATCACGACGGCGGACGGCGGCAAGATGGGCAAGACCGCCAAGGGCGCGGTGTGGCTTAACGCCGACATGCTGCCGGCCTATGATTATTGGCAGTTCTGGCGGAACACGCAGGATGCCGACGTCGGCAAGTTCCTGCGGCTGTTCACCGATCTGTCGCTGGACGAGATCGTGCGTCTCGAAGCGCTCGAGGGTGCGGGGATCAACGCCGCCAAGAAGGCGCTGGCGGATGCCGCGACGACGCTCGCGCACGGCGCCGATGCCGCGACCGAAGCCGCCGAGACCGCGCGCCGCACCTTCGAGGAAGGTGCCGTCGGCGCCGATCTGCCGACGCTGCGCGTCGATGGCGGCAGCATCGGGCTCGTCCAGGCTTTGACCGTGATGGGGTTCGCCGCGTCGAACGGCGAGGCGCGGCGCAAGATCGCCGAGGGCGCGGTGCGGCTCAACGATCTAGCGATCACCGATCCGGCTTTCGAGATCGTGCTCGAGGACGTCGCGATCAAAATCAGCCTCGGCAAGAAGCGCCACGGCATCCTGACGCGCTGATACGTCGCCGAGCGCTCGCGATCGCGTGTTAACCATAACTATTGACGCCGGCTTCACGCGCAACCGCAACATCTGCAATTTGCGCATCATGGAGTTGGCTTCGGCATGGCGACGGCAGCATCGGGCATCGACGGACGGCGGGCACGTCGCGACATCGTATCGTTCAGGGCACCGCTCGACGGGCCGGCGGGGATCCGGACCTCGGTATTAATCGTCGACATCTCGCCGCTTGGCTTCATGTCGCGATCGGCGGCGGCGCTGGCGGCGGGCGACGTCGTCGCGGTCAAATTGCCCGTGGTGGGCGCGCGCGCAGCGCGGATCGTCTGGTCGATGGGCGGGCGCGTCGGCGGCGAATTCGTCGAGGGCATCGCCGCCGACATCTATTCGCGGATGCTCGCCAGCGCACCCAACGACCAGCCGGCCTGGAACGAGTTTTAGACATACGCGACACGCCAAACAATTCGTCATGCCGGGCTCGATCCGGCATCCAGATTTGCAATCGCCGCCGTTCGAAGCCCTGGATCCCGGATCACGTCCGGGATGACGGATTGGGCTAACCCGCGCGCAGCAATCCTACCGCCGCGTCACGCTCGAACAAATACAGCAAGGTCCGCGCCGCCTGTCCGCGCGGCCCTTCCAGCCCGCCGTCGCGATCGGTGAGCAGCCGCGCATCGGCATGCGCGGTCTCGATCAGCGCCGCGGTCTGCACCGCGTCGGCGAGCCGCGCCCCCGCCTCGCCGGATTGCCGCGTGCCGAGCAATTCGCCGCCGCCGCGCAGCCGCAGGTCCTCCTCGGCGATGCGGAAGCCGTCGTTGCTCTCGCGCATCAGCGCGAGCCGCGCTCGCGACGTCTCGCTGAGCGCGGCACCGCGCAGCAGCAGGCAAGTCGAGTGCTGGCTCCCCCGCCCGACCCGCCCGCGCAACTGGTGGAGTTGCGCCAGCCCGAAGCGCTCGGCGCCCTCGATCACGATCAGCGTCGCGTTGGGGACGTCGACACCGACCTCGATCACCGTCGTCGCGACCAGCACGGACACCACGCCCGCCTGGAACGCGCCCATCACCGCATCCTTGTCGGGGCCCTTCATCCGGCCGTGGACCAGCCCGACCTTGTCGCCGAAGATCAGCCTGAGCGTCGCCGCACGCGCCTCGGCGGCGGCATCGTCGCCCGCCTCGGTCTCCTCGACCAGCGGGCACACCCAGTACGCCTGGCCACCGCCCGCGACATGCCGGCCGAGCCCGGCGACCACCTCGTCGACGCGTTCGAGCGCGATGACGCGCGTCTCGATCGGCTGGCGGCCGGGCGGCATCTCGTCGAGCCGGCTGACATCCATCTCGCCGTAATTGGCGAGCGTCAGCGTGCGCGGGATCGGCGTCGCGGTCATCACCAGCATGTGCGGCGGGTGCGCGCCCTTGGCCGCCAGCATCAGCCGCTGCGCGACGCCGAAGCGGTGCTGCTCGTCGACCACGACCAGCCCGAGCGCCTTGTACGCCACCGCCTCCTGGAAGATCGCGTGCGTGCCGATCAGGATGTCGATCGATCCGTCGGCAAGCCCCATCAGGGTCGATTCGCGCACCCGCCCCTTCTCGCGGCCCGTCAGGATCGCGATGGTGAGCCCGAGCGGCGCAAGCTGGCGCTGGAAGGTCGCGAGATGCTGCCTCGCCAGAATTTCGGTGGGCGCGAGCAACGCGCCCTGCGCGCCCGCCTCGACCGCGGCGAGCAAGGCCATCGTCGCGACCAGCGTCTTGCCCGCGCCGACATCGCCCTGCAGCAGGCGGAGCATCGGCTGAGACTGCGCCATGTCGCCCTCGATCTCGGCGATCGTGCGGCTTTGCGCACCGGTCGGCGTGTACGGCAGGTCGAGCTTGTCGCGAAGCCGGCCGTCGCCGACGAGCGGCTTGCCCTTCCGGCGCCGCGTCGCCCCCCGCACCAGCATCAGGGCAAGCTGGTTGGCATAGACCTCGTCATAGGCGAGCCGGGTGCGAGCGATCTCGTCTGCAGGATCGCCGTGCGCGCGAACCAGCGCCTCCGAAAAGCTCGGCCACCCGCGATGCGCCGACAGGCTCGGCTCGATCCATTCGGGCAGCACGGGCACGCGTTCCAGCGCCTGCGCCACCAGCATCGCGATCCGCCGCGAGGTGATGCCCGCGGACAGCGGATAGACCGGCTCGCGCTCGACGATCTCGCCCGCCTCCTCGAGCGGCACGACCTGGTCGGGATGGACGATCTGCAATTCCTGCCCGTAGAGATCGAGCCGCCCCGCGACGATCCGCGGCTCGCCGATCGGAAGCTGCTTGCGCGCCCAGCCGCCCCCGCCGCCGAAGAAAACGAGGCTGACATAATTGCCCTCGCCGTCGCTCGCCTGCACCCGGAACGGCGCGCGCGGGCTCGACGAGCCCTTGTAGCTCTGCGCGGTCAGAGTCACGATCACGCCGCGCCCGGCATCGGCCATGTCGAGCCGCTCGACCCGCCGCCGCTCGACCATCCCCGTCGGCAGGTGGAACAGCAGATCGACGACGCGCGATATGCCGAGCTTCGCCAGCGGCTTGGCCAGCGTCGGGCCGATGCCCTTGAGCGCCTCGATTTCGGCGAAGATCGGATTGAGGATTTCGGGTCGCATGTCTACATGGCCCCTACCACAGCCGACGCGCGCGAAAAGCGCCCGCCGGCATTTCGTCGTCTGGAGCATCTTCTTCGTGGATCGCGAGCACATCCTGAAGCGCATGGGCTTTCGCGCATGGCACCGCGGCACGCGCGAGGCCGACTATATGATCGGCGGCTTCTTCGACGCGCACGCCGCCGGTTGGGGCGATGACGAGATCGCTTGGTTCGAGGCGCTGCTCGACGAGGACGACGTCGACATCATGGCCTGGGCGATCGGGACGCTGGCGGTGCCGGGGCGCTACGAGGGGGCGATGATGGCGGCGATGCAGAGGCTCGATTATATCGTGGTGGTGAAGTGAGAATAACCCGTCACCCCTGCGCAGGCAGGGGCCCATCTCTCTCGCTACCGGCCGTCGCGGCACTTCATATAGACATGGGCCCCTGCCTGCGCAGGGGTGACGGCTCGTAATGACCGACAACCTCCAGCGCATCCTCGGCGCCACCAAGCCGCTCACGCTTTCCGTCGCGCCCGCCGGCTTCCTCCCCTCGCTGCTCGCCGACCTCGCGCGCGCCGCAAAAGGCCGCACCGTATTCGTCGCCGCCGACGAGGTGCAGATGCGCGCCGTCGCCGAGGCCGCGAGCTATTTCGCGCCCGAGCTCACCACGCTCGCCTACCCGGCGTGGGACTGCCTCCCTTACGACCGCGCCTCGCCCTCGCTGCGCGCGCAGGCCGAGCGGCTGGCGACGCTCCACGCGCTACAAAAGCCAGCGACCGGCCCGCAGCTGCTGGTGACGACGGTCAACGCCGTCACCCAGCGCACGCTCACCCCGTTCCGCATCCGGCAATTGGTGGCCAAGCTAGCGCCTGGCGAGCGGATCGATCGCGACAAGCTCTCCGCGCTGCTCCAGGCCAACGGCTATACGCGCACCGACACCGTCGCCGATCCGGGCGAATATGCGGTGCGCGGCGGGCTGGTCGATCTGTGGCCGTCGGGCGAGGAGATGGCACTGCGCCTCGATTTCTTCGGCGACGAGATCGAGAGCGTCCGCCGCTTCGACGTCGCCAACCAGCGCAGCGTCGATCGGATCGACGGCTTCACCTTGCTCCCCGCCTCCGAGACTTTGCTCGACGAGGACAGCATCAAGCGCTTCCGCTCGGGCTACCGCGAGCGCTTCGGCGCGACCGCGACGGGCGACCCGCTCTATCAGGCGATCAGCGACGGCCGACGGCTTGCGGGCATGGAGCATTGGCTACCGCTGTTCGAGGAAAAGCTCGCCAGCCTGTTCGAGCACCTAAGCGACGACGACGTCATCGTCCGCGACGCAGGCACCCCGGGCGCCGCCGACAACCGCTTCGAGGCGATCACCGACTATCAGGCCAACCGCGTCCGCGCGCAGTCGTCCGATCCGGGCAGCTATCGCCCGCTGCCCGCTGCCTCGCTCTATCTCGCGCCCGAGGAGTGGGAGCGGACGATCGACAAACGACCGATCAATCTCGCCACCCCCTATCGCGAGCCGCCCAGCACCACCGTGCTCGATTTCGACGTCGACGGCCCGCGCGACTTCGCCCCCGAGCGTACCGCGCAGGAGAATGTCTACGAGGCGGTCGCAGCCCACGCGCGCAAGCTCCAGCGCGACGGGCGCAAGCTGATCCTCGCGAGCTATTCGATCGGCTCTCGCGAGCGGCTGTCGGGATTGTTGCGCGATCACGGGCTCGAGCATTTCGAGTTCGTCGATAGCTGGCAGGCCGCGTTGGGCGCCGCCAAGGCGAAGGCCAAGGGGGCGGTCGCGCTTTGCGTGCTCCCGCTCGACCACGGCTTCACCACGCCCGACATCGCATTGCTCACCGAGCAGGACATGCTCGGCGACCGCCTCGTCCGCCGCCAGCGCCGCAAGAAGTCGACCGACGCCTTCCTGCAGGAGCTGGCGACGCTCTCGCCCGGCGATCTCGTCGTCCATGCCGATCACGGCATCGGCCGCTACGAGGGGCTGACCTCGATCCCCGTCGGCAAGGCGCCGCACGATTGCGTCCAGCTCTCCTATGCGGGCGGCGACAAGCTGTTCGTGCCGGTCGAGAATATCGACGTGCTGTCGCGCTACGGCTCGGACGGCGAGGTCGGGCTCGACAAGCTTGGCGGCGTCGCGTGGCAATCGCGCAAGGCGCGGATGAAGGAGCGCATCCGCGAGATCGCGGGCGACCTGATGAAGACCGCGGCGGCGCGCGCGCTGCGCACCGGCGACCTCGCCGAGCCCGACACCGCCTACCCCGAATTCGTCAACCGCTTCCCGTACCAGGAGACCGAGGACCAGGAGCGCGCGATCGCCGACGTGCTCGACGATCTCGGCGCGGGCAAGCCGATGGACCGGCTCGTCTGCGGCGACGTCGGCTTCGGCAAGACCGAGGTCGCGCTCCGCGCCGCGTTCGTCGCCGCGATGGCGGGGATGCAGGTGGCGCTGGTCTGCCCGACGACCTTGCTCGCGCGTCAGCACTACCAGAATTTCGTCGAGCGCTTCCGCGGCTTCCCGATGAACATCGGCCGGCTATCGCGGCTCGTCACCGCCGGCGAGGCCAAGAGCGTGCGCGAGGGGCTCGAGAGCGGCCAGATCGACATCGTCGTCGGCACGCACGCGGTCTTCTCCAAGCAGGTCGAATTCAAGCGGCTGGGCCTCGTGATCGTCGACGAGGAGCAGCGCTTCGGCGTCACGCACAAGGAACGGCTCAAGGCGATGAAGGCCGACGTGCATGTGCTGACGCTCACCGCGACGCCGATCCCGCGCACCTTGCAGATGGCGATGTCGGGCCTGCGCGAGCTGTCGGTGATCCAGACGCCGCCGGTCGACCGGCTTGCGGTGCGCACCTATGTGATGCCTTGGGATCCGGTGGTGCTGCGCGAGGCCTTGCTGCGCGAACATTATCGCGGCGGGCAGAGCTTCTTCGTCACGCCGCGCGTCGCCGACCTCCCCGACATCGAGAAGTTTTTGCGCGAGGAGGTGCCGGAAGTCAGCTTCGTCACCGCGCACGGGCAGATGGCGCCGACCGAGGTCGAGGAGCGGATGTCCGCCTATTACGACCGCAAATACGACGTGCTGCTGTCGACCACGATCGTCGAAAGCGGGCTCGACATCCCGTCGGCCAACACGATGATCGTCCATCGCGCCGATCGCTTCGGCCTCGCGCAGCTCTATCAGCTGCGTGGACGCGTCGGGCGCGGCAAGGCGCGCGCCTATGCCTATCTCACCACCCCGCCGGGCCGGTTGATGACCGAGGCGGCCGACAAGCGGCTGCAGGTGCTTGTCAACCTGGACACGTTGGGCGCGGGTTTCCACATCGCCAGTCACGATCTCGACATCCGCGGCGCGGGCAACCTCGTCGGCGACGAGCAGTCGGGGCACATCAAGGAGGTCGGCTTCGAACTCTACCAGTCGATGCTCGAGGACGCGATCATGGCGGCCAAGGCGGGTGGCACGGACATCCCCGAGGCCAAGGTCGATTTCTCGCCGCAAATCAATGTCGACGCGCCGATCCTCATCCCCGAGGCATACGTGCCCGATCTCGACCTGCGCATGGGGCTCTACCGCCGCATGAACGAGCTCGAGACGCGCGCCGACATCGACTCCTTCGCGGCGGAAATGATTGATCGCTTCGGCAAGCTGCCCGAGGAGACGAAGAACCTGATCGACATCATCGGCATCAAGCTCGAATGCCGCACCGCGCGAATCGCCAAGCTCGACGTCGGCCCCAAGGGCGCGCTGGTGACCTTTGCCGAGGGCGGCTTCCCCAACGTGCCGGGGCTGTTCGGCTATATCGAGCGGCTGAAGGGCACCGCCAAGCTACGCCCCGACGACAAGCTCGTCATTGCGCGCGCCTGGGGCGATCCGAAGGCGCGGCTGCACGGCGCGACGCAGCTGGCGAAGGGGCTGGCGAAGGCGGCGGGCTAGCGCTTCGGGCGCGAAAAATTCACGCCGCCTGGAGCCGCTCGACGAAGAAGCGCGTCGCGGATCGCAGCGCGACCGCGCTTTCGAGCAGCTCGCCCGCAGACCCGCGAACCTGGTCGGAAAGACTCCCCGCCTCGTTGGCGACCAGCGCGATCTTGCCGATGCGATCGGCCATCTCGTCGGCGCCCGAGGCGGTCTCGATCGCGTTGCGCTCGATCCATTCGGCCGACGTGCGCTGTTCCGCGATCGAATGCCGGATCGCGGCAGCCGCGTCCGCCAGTTCGTCGACGGCGTCTGACACATCGCGCAGCGACAGCGTGACGACGCGCGTGCTGTCGTGCGCCGCATCGATCAACCCGTTGATCTCCGCGGTCGCCTTGGCGGCCTGCCCGGCGAGCGTCTTCACCTCGGTGGCGACGATCGCGAAGCCGCGACCGGCGTCGCCCGCGCGCGCCGCCTCGATCGTGGCGTTGAGCGCGAGCAGGTTGGTGCGCGACGCGATCGCCTGGATCCGCGTGGTGAACCCCGCGATGTCCGACGTCCGGCCGGCCAGCGTCTGGACCGCGACATCGCCGGTCAGCGAGTTGGTGCGCGCGTGCGAACTGAGCTCCGCCTGTTGTTCGACGCGCATCGCGATGTCGCCGATCGAGCGCGACAATTCGCCGACGCTTCCCGCGACCGCGCGCGCCGCGCGCGATGCCTCCGCAGCGGTCGTCGCGGCCGACGATGTCTGGCGGCCGCTGTCGGTCGCGAGATCGTTGAGCGCGCGCGCCGACGATGCGAGCTGTTCGGCGGCGGCGCCGACCGAATGGACGACGCCCTGGACCGAAGTCTCGAACTGCGTTGCAAGCGCCAGCAGTTCGTTCTTGCGCAGGCCTGCCGCTTCGTTTTCGGCGGTATGACGACGCTCGCGCTCATAGCCCGTGCGTCGTTCGGCCGCGGCGGCGGCGGTCAACGCGTTCTCGGCCTCGGCCTGCGCGTCGCGGGCCTGGACCATCGATGTCTCGGCGAGATCGCGCGCGGCGATGGCCTCGATCCGCGACGTCGCCTGACTGTCGAGCAACCCGCGCAGCTGGCACGTGACGTAGCACAGCACCGCGAATTGCAGCAGCACCGCCACGGCATGGATGAGCACCCGGCCGATATTGCCCGTTCCCGTGAACACCCAACCCGGCGCGACCATCTCGAGTAAGAGATGGTGCGCCGCGATCAGAATCGCGGCGAGCAGGATTGGGCGCCAGTCGCACAGCACCATCAGCGCCGCGAGCGCGACGAAGAAATACATGTGCATGTCCATCTGCCACGCGAAGCCGCGCATCGCGTCGACCAGCAGCGCGGGATCGATCACCGCAAGCGTGCCCATGACGAGCAGCGCGGACATGTCGGTGCGGCGCTGGATCACGATCATCGTGGGCAGAAGGTTCGATAAGATGGCGACTGCCATCATCGCGCCGGCACCCTCGATGCGATAGCGGGCCGAGGCCGCGCCGAGCAGCAGCGTCACGATCCAGCTGCAGATAACGAGCAGACGGATTCCGCGCCGCTGGAGATAATCGATGTCGGGCGATTTCATGCGGGCGACGCTCCGTCCGTAAAGGGCCCGCATCCCGCAGGCGACGCGGCGACGGGCAGCACGCCGAGCCGCAGCATCGTCCAGACGAGGCTTGGCGGCCCACCCGTCACCACCAGCGATCCGCGGAACGGTCCCGATCCCAGCAGCAGCGCATGATGACCGAACGCCGCGATCGGAAGCTGCGCGCGGGCCGACGCGGTCAGCGGCACGAGCAGCATCCGTCCTTGCGCGGGCGGCGCGAACGTCAGCCCGATCAGTCCTGTCAGTGCGACGCCCAGCTGCAGCACGAACGGTGCGACGAGTGGGAAACCGGCTTTAAGCAACAAGTCCATTGTTCGACTTTAGTCTAACAAGGTTACCGCACCCTCAACGGGGCATATCGACGCATCGGGGCCGCGGATATCCATGCGAATCCCGCGGAAAGTCGCTTGCTCCCGCGCGCGCTTGCCGCGAAAGCTGCCGCCCGTCATCGTCGTTCAGGAGCCATCATGTCCGTCCAATCCGATCGCTGGATCCGCGAGCAGGCGACCGAGCATGGCATGATCGAGCCCTTCGTCGAGGCGCAGCGCGCCGAAGGCTGCATCAGCTACGGCCTGTCGTCTTACGGCTATGATGCGCGCGTCGCCGACGAGTTCAAGATCTTCACCAACATCGACAGCGCGATCGTCGATCCCAAGGATTTCTCGTCGAACAGTTTCGTCGATCGCAAGACCGATTGCTGCATCATCCCGCCCAACTCGTTCGCGCTGGCGAGGACGGTCGAATATTTCCGCGTGCCGCGCGACGTGCTGGTGATCTGCCTGGGCAAATCGACCTATGCGCGCTGCGGGATCATCGTCAACGTGACGCCGCTCGAGCCCGGCTGGGAGGGGCATGTCACGCTCGAATTCTCCAACACCACGCCGCTGCCCGCCAAGGTCTACGCCAACGAGGGCGCGTGCCAGTTCCTGTTCCTGCTGGGCAACGAACCGTGCGAGGTCAGCTATGCCGACCGCGCGGGCAAATATATGGGCCAGCGCGGCGTGACGCTGCCGCGGCTCTGATCGATCCCTGGTCCGGCGAAGGCCTAAGCGGGAGTCTTAGGCGTCTCGCGCTCGACATATTCGCGCCACATCATGACCAGCACCGCCATCGTCGCCGGACCGACGAACAGCCCGAGCAGCCCGAGCGTCTCGACGCCGCCCAGGATCCCCACCAGCACCCACAGGAAGGGCAGCCGCGTCGCGCCGCCGATCAATGCGGGGCGAATGAAATGATCCGCGACGCCGACCACCGCGAGACCGATCGCGACCACCGCGATCGCCTGACCGAGCGCGTCCTGCGTCAATAGCGCGAAGCCCGCGATCGCGAACATCACCGCCGCGCCGAACGGGATCATCGCCGCCACCGCGGTCGCCATGCCGAGCAGGATCGGGTGCGGCACGCCCAGCACGACATAGACGACCGTCATGATGGCGCCCTCGCCCAGTCCGACGAGCACCAGCCCGTCGATCGTGCCGCGCACCGATTGCACCACCTGCCGCCCGATCCGCTCGCCCGAAGGGCCGAACAGGCGCCCGCTCGCCGAGCGCAGCTGCGCCACCAGAATGTCCTGATCGCGCAGGATGAAAAAGAGCGTGAGCAGCGTGAACAGGAAGATCACGCTGCCATGCAGCAGCATCTTGCCGAAATTCTGCGTGTGGTGGATCAATTGGTGGTTGTAGCGTGCGATCTCCGCCTGCGTCGCCTCCGGGGTCGAGAGATGCTGCTGCCACCAGTTGGTCGCCGCCTCGGCGCCGAACGGCAGCGAATGAACCCAATTGGGCACGGGAATACCCGTCGTCTGGACGGTGTTGAACCAGCCGACGAGATCCTTGATCTCGGCGATCGCGCGGAACAGCCCGAGCGCGACTGGCACGAGGACGACCAGACCGATCCCCAGCGTGAACAGCGCAGGCAATATCATGCCGCGTCGCAGATAGGGCCAGCGGCGCTCCACCCGGCTGTAGAGCGGCGAAAAGGCGATCGCGAGCACAGCGGCCCAGACCAGCGCGGAGATGAAGCCGTGGATGATCCACACGCCCAGCGCGAGCAGGCCCAGCGAGAGGATGATGCGCGCGCGGCGGTGGTAGGCGCCTGGTGTTTCGATACAGGGTTCGGTCATGACGTCCTTCAGCGCCGGCCTTGATGCCGGATGTTGCCCGGCCGCCCGCGGCGCCCCATCGGCCGGTTGGCGCCCGGCCGTCTCGGGCCGCCGCGCATCGGCATATGGTTGGCACCCTCGGACAGCTCGAAGCGTAACGCGCCGCTCGCGACATTGGCCTCGACCAGTCGCAACGTGATGTGCTGGCCGAGCGTGAAGCGCTCGCCGCTCTCGTCGCCGACCAGTGCGTGTGCGGTCTCGTCGAAGGTGAAGCGCTCGGCACCCAGCGTCGAGACCGGCACCAGCCCGTCGCCGCCCAGCCCCACCACGGTCGCGAAGAAGCCGAAGCGCTGCACGCCCGTGATCCGCGTCTCGACCAGTTCGCCGACGCGCGTCGAGAGATAGGCGGCGACATAGCGGTCGATCGTCTCGCGCTCGGCCTCCATCGCGCGGCGCTCGGCGCGGCTGATGATCTCGCCGAGATCGCCCATGCGCTGCGCATCCTCGCCGCTGAGCCTGGTGTCGTCGACCGCCGGCGCGAGCTTGTACGCGCCGACCAGCGCGCGGTGGACGAGCAGATCGGCGTAGCGGCGGATCGGCGAGGTGAAATGCGCGTAGCTGCCCAGCGACAGCCCGAAATGCCCGACATTGGCAGGCGAATAGACCGCCTGCATCTGCGTGCGCAGCACCTGAGTCATGATCTCGGCGCGCTCGGGACGATCTTCCACTTCGCGCAGGATGCGGTTGAAGGTCTTCGGCTGGACGACCTGCCCCAGCGCGAGCGACAGGTCGAACGTCTCGAGATATTCCTTGAGCGCGACCATCTTCTCGCGGCTCGGCGTCTCGTGGATGCGGTACATCACCGGCGCCTGCTTTTTTTCCAGCGCACGCGCGGCCGCGACGTTGGCGGCGATCATGAAATCCTCGACGAGCCGGTGTGCGTCGAGCCGCTCGCGGGGGGCCACCGACGCGATGCGACCCATCTCGTCGAGCATCACGCGCTGTTCGGGCAGATCGAGCGCCAGCGGCTCGCGCTTGTCGCGCGCCTTGGCGAGCGCCGCCCAGCAGGCCCAGAGCTGGCGGAGTGCGGACAGGATCTCGGGCGGCACCGCTTCGGGTTCGGGCTTGCCCTCTTCTCCGTTCGTGCCGAGCGAAGTCGAGGCACCGGACGCAGGCGCCGCGTCCGCCTCCTGGTCCCTCGACTTCGCTCGGGACGAACGGTTCGAGGAATCGTGATCGATCGCGAACTGCGCGTCCTCGTACGCGATCACCGCGCCGATCCGCACCAGCGCGCGCGAAAAGCGGAAGCCCTTCACCTCGCCATCGGCGTCGATCGTCAGGTGGCAGGCGAGCGCTGCACGGTCCGCGCCCTCGCCCAGCGAGCAGACGTCGGCGGACAATATCTCGGGCAGCATCGGCACGACGCGATCGGGGAAATAGACGCTGTTGCCGCGCTTCTTCGCCTGGCTGTCCAGCGCGGTGCCCGGGCGGACGTAATAGGAGACGTCGGCGATCGCAACGATCGCCTGCCAGCCACCGGGGTTGGCCGCGTCGTCATCGGGCGCCGCCCAGATCGCGTCGTCATGGTCGCGCGCGTCCGACGGATCGATCGCGACGATCGGCAGATGCCGCAGATCCTCGCGGCCCTCCCCCAGCGACTGCTTCGCTCTCCGCTCCGCCTCTTCGAGCGCCGCCTCCGGAAAAACGTCGGGAATGCCATATTTGTGGATCGCGATCAGGCTGAAGCTGCGCGGCGCGAACGGATCGCCCAACCGCTCGACGACGCGCGCGGTGATCTTGGGCGGGCGCCCGCTCTTCTCGGCGAGCACGAGATCGCCGACATCCGCGTCGCCCGCGTCCGAGATGGCGAGATCATGCCGCTCCTTCTTGTCGACGGGCTTGAGCCAAAGCCGGTCGCCCTCCTTGTGGACGACGCCGAGCACCTGCTCCTCGCCCTTGGCGAGTTTCTTCAAGGGATGCGCGACCCAGCCGCGGCCCGCCTCTTCGGTCCTTGCAAGAATGCGGTCGCCGACGCCGAGCGCGGACTGGCGCCGGCCCCGCTCCATCACACGCAGGCGCGGCGGCGGATGCCCTTCCGCGACCCAATTCTCGGGCACCGCGACGACGTTGTCGCCCTCGATGTCGACGATGCGCAGCACGGTCACCTTGGGCACGCCGCCGAGCTTGTGGAAGGCGCGGCCGGGGCCGAGATCGATCAGCCCCTCGTCGGCCATGTCCTTGAGCAACGCCTTGAGCCTGATCTTGTCCTGCGCGTGCAGCCCGAAGGCGCGCGCGATCTCGCGCTTTCCCGCAGGCTGATCGCTGCCCTCGATGAAGGTCATGATCTGGTCGCGGCTGGGCAGGCCGGGGGCGGTGTGGGGCTTGGGCATCGCCGGTAGCCTAGACCTCCGATGCGTCGCCGTCACCCTATGGCGAGATGGACCTTAACGGCCTATGCCTCGTTACGGACGGGGAATATCCCGCCATATCCAAGGAGAAGAACATGCGCCTGTTGGCAATCGCCGCCGCTGCCCTGATGGTTACCGGCATCGCCGCTGCACCGGCATCCGCCCAGCGTCACGACGGCCCCAATCACGGCCGTCCCGGTAACGGCTGGCATGGCGGTCACGGCGGCAATTGGCATGGCGGCCATCGCCGTTGCCATTGGGTCGGCCACGGCCACCACCGCGTTCGCCGCTGCTACTGATAGTCGATACTGGACGTCGCCCGGTCAACGACCGAGCGGCGTCCACGCTTCGCTATCCGGCAACGGCGCAAAGATCGTATCGATCATATGATCGGTGACGCCTTCGGCAGTATTCGGATTCCATTTCGGCCGGTTGTCGCGGTCGACCAGCAGGGCGCGGACGCCTTCGGCAAAGTCCGGCCGCTGGCAGACATGGACGACGACGCCATATTCGGCGCGTATCTCGTCTGCGAAATCCATCCGCTTGCGGCCGTCTAGCACGAGGCGCAGGCTCACCTTGCAGGCCTGAGGCGACTTGCGCCGCAACGTGCCCAGCGTCGCCTCCGCCCAGCTCGATTTGTCGGCGATCAGCGCGGCCAGCACATCCTCATACTCGCGATGTGCGAACAGACGATCGATCAGCGACCGCTTTTCGAGGATGCTCGCGGCGGGTGGCGCCACAGACGCTGCCTCGATCAGCCGCTCGACTGCGCGCGGATCGGCCGCGATCGCCGTCTTGAGCGCGGCCAGCTTTTCGGACGGCACATAATGCGTCGCCAGCCCCAGCGCGGCGCATTCGGCACCGTCGAGCCGCGCACCGGTCAGCGCCAGATATTCACCCATCGCGCCATCGAGCCGCGACAGATACCAGCCGCCGCCGACATCGGGGAACAGCCCGATCCCCGTCTCGGGCATCGCGAACAGCGTGTTCTCGGTCGCGATCCGATATTTGCATGGCTGCGCGATGCCGACGCCGCCGCCCATCGTCACGCCGTCCATGAACGCGACGGTCGGCTTGGCGTAGGTGAACAGCAAATGGTTGAGCCGATATTCCTCGTGGAAGAATGCGTGCGCCACCTCCGCATCGGTCGACGCCTTGATGACGTCGCCACCCGCGCAGAAGCCGCGGCCTTCGGCATGATCGATCAGCACGACCTCGACCGCGTCGTCGCCGCGCCACGCTTGCAATGCCTCGATCATCGCGGTGCACATCGGCAGCGTCAGCGCATGGATCGCGCGCGGCCGGTTGAGCCGTAGCCGCCCTGCGCCGCCCTCGACGATCGTCGGCAATTCGTCGGTGGTGCCACCATTCATGCCGTGCGTCCCCTCAGGTCCGCAACGCAGCGCGCGGCGGTCTGTCCGTCCCAATGTTTCGGCCGCGGCCGTTCCGATCGCCGCGTCGCCAGCGCCTCGTCGAGTGCCGCGGCCAGCGTCGCGGCGTCGACGAGCCGGTTGGTGCCCTGCGCGATCGTGATCGGCCGTTCGGTATTCTCGCGCAGCGTCAGGCAGGGGATGCCGAGATAGGTCGTCTCCTCCTGGATGCCGCCCGAATCGGTGATCGTCGCCGCCGCGCCCGCGACGAGGCTCATGAAGCGCACATAGGGCAGCGGCTCGGTCAGCCGGACGCCGCCGGCTGCAAGTCTGTCGTCGAGCCCCGCCGCCGCCAGCCGTTGCGCGGTACGCGGATGGACCGGGAAGACCAGCGGCAGTCGCGCCTGCACCGACAGCAGCGCCTCGACGAGTGCCGCCAGTGCCGCCGGATCGTCGACATTCGACGGACGATGCAGCGTCACGATGCCATAAGCGCCCTCAACGCCCAGCGCAGCGGGTTCGGCAGCCGCCTCGATTTTGCCGCGCACGAGCTCGAAACTGTCGAGCATGATGTTGCCGACATTGGTGATCCGCGCCGGCGCGCACCCCTCGCGTAACAGATTCTCGTCGCCGTCGGGGGACGGCGTCCACAGCACGTCGGCTATTGCATCGGTGGCGAGGCGGTTGATCTCCTCGGGCATGTCGCGATCGCCCGAGCGCAGACCCGCCTCGAGATGCACCACGGGGATACGCAGCTTGGCGCCGACCAGCGCGCAGGCCAGCGTCGAATTGACGTCGCCGACGACGATCAGCCAGTCGGGCCGCTCGGCCTGCGCAATTGTCTCATAGGCGATCATGACGTTGCCGGTCTGCTCGGCATGGCTGCCCGAGCCGACGCCGAGATGATGATGCGGTTGCGGCAGCGACAGATCGGCGAAGATCGCGTCGGACATGTTGGCGTCGTAATGCTGGCCGGTGTGGATCAGCACCGGCTCGAAATCGGGCGCGGCGGTCAGCGCATGCCACAGCGGCGCGACCTTCATGAAATTGGGTCGCGCGGCGGCGATCAGGTGGACGCGGGCGGGGGTGGTCATCGGATCACCCTAGCCGGGATTCGTGACGGTGCCACTGTTTGCGACGCGCATTGTGCTCCGGCGAAGGCCGGAGCGGTGAACAGGAGGCGCCGCGTGCGCTTCGCAACGCTCCGGCCTCCGCCGGAGCACATAGTGGAAGCGTAGGCGCCGGACACAAGCTGTTCCCCGGCGCAGGCCGGGGGCCCAGGCCCCAATTCACTATTCAAACGCCGCGCTCGCCACGAGTACGGGCCTGGACCCCGGCTTTCGCCGGGGAACCCTCACTCGAACTCGAGGATCACCTGGTCGATCGCGAGGCTCTCGCCGACGTCCGCCGCCACCTTGGACACCGTCGCCGACTTTTCGGCGCGCAGCATGTTCTCCATCTTCATCGCCTCGACCGTCGCGAGCGGCTGCCCCGCCTCGACCTTGTCGCCGGGCTGGACCATCAGCCGCGTCAGCAGCCCCGGCATCGGCGACACCAGGAAGCGCGACATATCAGGCGCGATCTTCTCGATCATATGGTGCCTGAGCGCCGCGACGCGCGGCGGCGTCACCTGCACTTTTCGCGCGCGGCCGCCCGTCGTGACGGTCATGAAGCCACGCTTGCGCGCGATGCGCAGGAAATAGGTCTCGCCCGCAACCTCCGCCTCGACAATCGCCGCACCCGGCCGATAGCCCAGCGACAGGCTCACGCTGGCGCCGTCGATCGTCGCGGCATCGGCCTCGAGCGTGACGTCATGCTCCTCGCCGTCGATCCGCACGATCCAGCGATCGGAGGCTTCGAGCGGCTTGCCCAGCTGGCCGTCGACATGCAGCGCGCGCACCGCGTCCGCCCTGGCGATCGCCGCCGCTGCCGCCGCTACCGCCTGCAGCGTCGCGGGCTTTTCAGGCGCACCGTGGAATCCATCGGGATATTCTTCCGCGATGAACCCCGTGGTGATGTTGCCCGAGCGGAAACGCGCATGCTGCGACAGCGCCGAGAGGAAATCGAGATTTGTGCCGACTCCGGCGATCTCGTAGCGGTCGATCGCCGCGATCTGAAGGTCGATCGCGGCCTCGCGCGTCGGCGCCCAAGTCACCAGCTTGGCGATCATCGGATCGTAGAACATCGAGACCTCGCCGCCCTCGAACACGCCGGTATCGACGCGCACGACCGCTTCCGAGGTGCGGCTCTCGGGCGGCGGCGCGTAGCGCGTCAGCCGGCCGGTCGAGGGCAGGAAGTTACGATAGGGATCCTCGGCATAGACGCGGCTCTCCATCGCCCAGCCGTTCAGTTTCACGTCGTCCTGCCCGAACGGCAGCTTCTCGCCGTAGGCGACGCGGATCATCTGCTCGACCAGATCGAGCCCGGTGATCTCCTCGGTGACCGGATGCTCCACTTGCAAACGCGTGTTCATCTCGAGGAAGTAGAAGCCCTGCCCCGTCGTGTCCGCACCCGAGACGATCAGCTCGACCGTGCCCGCCGAATAATAGCCCACGGCGGCTGCCAGCGCGACCGCCTGCTCGCCCATCGCCTTGCGCATTTCAGGCGTGACGAACGGCGACGGCGCCTCCTCGACGACCTTCTGGTGGCGCCGCTGGATCGAGCATTCACGCTCGCCAAGATAGACGATCGTGCCATGCTGATCGCCGAGCAGCTGGATCTCGATATGCCGCGGGCTCTCGATGAACTTCTCGATGAACACGCGGTCGTCGCCGAACGAGGCGAGGCCCTCGCGCTTGGTCGCCTCGAAGCCGTCGCGGACGTCCTGCTCGTTCCAGGCGAGCCGCATCCCCTTGCCGCCGCCGCCCGCTGACGCCTTCATCATCACCGGATAGCCGATGCCGCCCGCGATCTCGACCGCATGATCGGTGCTGTCGATCTCGCCGAGAAAACCGGGGACGACGTTGACGCCGGCCGCCTTCGCCAGCTTCTTCGACTCGATCTTGTCACCCATCGCCGCGATTGCGTTGGCGGGCGGGCCGATGAAGGCGATGTCGTTCTCGGCAAGCAGCTTCGCGAAACTTTCGCGCTCGGAAAGGAAGCCGTAGCCCGGATGCACCGCCTGCGCGCCGGTCGCCTTGCATGCCGCCACGATCGCATCGGCGAGCAGATAGCTTTCGGAGGCCGGCGGCGGCCCGAGCCGCACCGCCTCGTCCGCCAGCCGCACATGTGGCGCCAAGGCGTCGGCATCCGAATAGACCGCGACCGTCTTGATCCCCATCTTTTTCGCGGTGCGGATGACGCGGCAGGCGATCTCGCCGCGATTGGCGATCAGGATTTTAGTGAACATCCGCTCCCCTTCGGAGGAAATACTTCCAAGAAATTCCGAACATCAGGCTGACAGCGAGCCATCGCCAAAATATTTCCCGCAGTTCAAGCATGTGAAGCTGGTGGTAAATCTGATCGGCAGAATCATCGGTGAACGCCGCGCCGAACAACGCTAAGGCCGAATAGGCGCACCAGATCACTGGCAGCACTCCCAACAGCGCCGCGACGATAAAGGATGCCCCGCGCTTCACTAGCGCCCCTCGGTGAAATCAGTTTTGAGCTGCCGCATGCGCTGCTTGGTGAGCGCGCTTAGGCAGGAAAGCCGGTAGATCGGCAGCTCGTGGCCGCCGGCATTGCCGTAGATCTGGAACTTGCATTCGGCGTCGCGATAGGCAAGCCAAGCGCGCTGCGCGGTCAGCAGCGACTGGGTGTAGCTGATGCCGCCATTCGCCTTGGGATCGTTCTCGCCGCTCGCCTCCCACTGCTTCACCTTGGCGAGCGACGCCCTCCACTGCGCGTTGAGCCCGGCGTCGGCGCGGTCGTAGTCGGCCTGCGCGCAGGCGATGAGATCGGGTGTGGTGACGGAGTCGCAGCGCGGATCGCGCGGTGCAGGCGCGGAGACGAGGAGCAGGGCGGCAAGCGCGATCATGCCGCCGCCTCTCTATCCGTCGCCCCTGCGCAGGCAGGGGCCCATCTCCCGACCGACCGGATCGACACCGAAGCAAAGGTGATGGGCCCCTGCCTGCGCAGGGGCGACAACGG
>Ga0302311_10002621_pt1 | contig 20268 bp, 20 predicted proteins | sample III_Palsa_N1_3_FD_200449 | JGI IMG/M metagenome (GOLD analysis project Ga0302311, IMG submission 200449) | Peat permafrost microbial communities from Stordalen Mire near Abisko, Sweden - III_Palsa_N1_3 | ecosystem: Environmental > Terrestrial > Soil > Palsa > Peat permafrost | place: Sweden... | reverse complement strand
CGGAGCTGTGCGACCTGCTGGTCAATCGCAGCCGCGCCACCATGCTGTGGATGCGCGACCAGGGCCTGCGCTTCATGCCGATCTGGGGCCGGCAGGCCTATCGCATCGACGGGCGGTTCAAGTTCTGGGGCGGCCTGACCATCGAAGCCTGGGGCGGCGGGCCGGGCCTGGTCGAGGCGCTTTACCGGCTGGCGCGCGGCGCCGGCGTCGAGATCCGCTTCGGCGCCCACGCCAAGGCGCTGCTGGCGGATGACGACGGCGTGCATGGGGTGCGGGTGCGCCAGGGCGGGCGCACCTCGGAGCTGCGCGCCGGGGCGGTGGTGCTGGCCTGCGGCGGGTTCGAGTCCAACACCGAATGGCGCACCCGCTACCTCGGCCCCGGCTGGGACCTGGCCAAGGTGCGCGGGACGCGGTTCAACACCGGCGAGGGCATCCGGATGGCGCTCGACATCGGCGCCGCGCCGTTCGGAAACTGGTCCGGCTGCCACGCCGTCGGCTGGGACCGCAACGCGCCGGATTTCGGCGATCTGGCGGTAGGCGACGGCTTCCAGAAGCACTCCTACCCGCTGGGGGTGATGCTGAACGCCAACGGCGAGCGGTTCGTCGACGAGGGCGCCGACTTTCGCAACTACACCTACGCCAAGTACGGCCGCGCCATCCTGGCCCAGCCCGGCCAGTTCGCCTGGCAGGTGTTCGACGCCAGGACGACGCCGCTGCTGCGCGACGAATACCGGATCCGCCAGGCGACGCGCGTCCGCGCCGACACCCTGGAAGGCCTCGCGGCGGCGCTGGAGGACGTCGATGCGGCGCAGGCGCTGGCGACGTTGACGGCGTTCAACGCGGCGGTGATGACCGATGTCCCGTTCGATCCCAATGTGAAGGACGGACGCGGGACGGTGGGCCTCGCGGTGCCGAAGTCCAACTGGGCCAATCCGATCGACCAGCCGCCCTTCGAGGCCTTCGCCGTCACCTGCGGCGTCACCTTCACCTTCGGCGGCCTGAAGATCGACGCGGCGGCGCGAGTGATGGACGCCGACGGCGCCGCCATCCCCGGCCTCTACGCCGCCGGCGAGCTGGTGGGCGGGCTCTTCTACAACAACTACCCCGGCGGCTCGGGCCTGATGGCCGGCGCGGTGTTCGGGAAGATCGCCGGCGCCAGCGCGGGCGGGTTGGTCCGCGCCGCTTGAAGCGCGGCCGGCCAATCGCCACCTATCCTGTTGCGCCGCACCACGCCGCCTCTCGGGGGGCTGGAGCGGCGGAGTCGCTTCACGCCAGGGCTCGCAAATGAACCGCACGCTGCTTTTCGACAGCCCCTTCCTGCTCGGTTTCGACCATACCCGCGCCCTCATCGAGCGCGCGGCCAAGGCCGGCGGCGAGGGCTATCCGCCCTACAATGTCGAGGAGCTCGGCGACGGGGGGGTGCGGATCTCGCTGGCCGTCGCCGGCTTCACCGCCGCCCAGCTCGAGGTGACGCTGGAGGACAACCAGCTCAACATCGTCGGGCGGCGCGAGGGCGGCGAGGGCGAGCGGGCCTATCTGCACCGCGGCATCGCCGCGCGCGGCTTCGTGCGCAGCTTCATCCTCGCCGACGGCCTGGAGGTGGATGGCGCGACGCTGGAGCACGGCCTGCTTCACATCGATCTCTGCCGCCCCGAGCCCGAGAAAAAGGTGAAGCAGATCCCGATCCGAACCGCCGGCTGAACCCGTGGCCATTCGGGGCGTTAGTAAATTCAAGAGGAGGTGGTCACCCATGACACCGCATCATCTTTCCATCGAAGCCTTCGCCGCCCTCGGGGCGCCGAACCTGGTTTATGTGCGGCCGGTGACCGGCGCTCAGATCTTGGCCGATACGCCCGTGGAACACATCCGCGGCTTCCATATCGAGCCCGACCAGATCCTCTACGCCCTGCACGGCGCCGATGGCTCGCGCCTGGCGGTGATGAGCGACAAGGCGGCCGTCGAGGCCGCCGCCCGCGACCACGAACTGGCGCTCGCCTCGCTGCACTGAGCCGCACCCCGCCACAATAGATTGAGTTTCCGCGCCGAGCGTCGATAATCCGCCCGTCTGGGGGGAAATCGCATGCGCTCGATTGGTCTGGCTCTCGCCTTGGGGCTGCTCGGCCTGGGCGCGGCGCGCGCCGCCGATCTCGGAGATCCAGTGTGGGCCAAGGCGCCCGACCGTTCGGATTGGGCCAAGGCCTATCCCACGGCGGCGGCGCAGGCGGGGCTCTCGGGCGCCGTGAAGATGCGCTGCACGGCCACCTCCGCGGGCCTGTTGCAGAACTGCTCGGTGATCGCGGAGACGCCGGTGGGCAATGGCTTCGGCGCCGCCGCGCTCTCGCTGGCCGCCGGCATGGAGCTGAAGCCGACGGCGGCGGATGGCGCGCCCGTGGCCGGTCGCAACCTGATCGTGCCGGTAAAGTTCGATCCCGCGCTGCTGAAGTACGGCCCGGTGGTGATCACCACCCCAGACTGGGTCCGGCTGCCGAAGCAGGAGGAGCTGGCGAACTATTTTCCAGCGGGTGGCGCCCGCGCCGGTCGGGTGGTCCTGCATTGCTTCGTCACCAACCGCGGTCTGATGGACAACTGCACCACGTCCGCCGAATTTCCATCGGGCCAGAGCATCGGAGCGGCGGCTCTGGCGATGACCTCGCTGTTTATCATGAAGCCCATGACCATCGATGGGCTTCCGGTTGGTGGCGCCGAGATCAACATCCCAGTCAAGTTTGAAGGCGGCCCTGGGAGCACCCCGGGCGAACCGCCAGCCGACTTCGTCCGTGTCGTGAGCGCGGCGCCATGGAGTGCGACGCCAACGCTGGATCAGGTGCAGGGCGCCTACCCCAAGAGCGCGATCGGGAAGATCGCGTCCGGGCACGTCGTGTTGCGCTGTTCTCTCAATCCCGACGGTCAGCTCAAGGATTGCGAGAAGGTGAGCGAGGAGCCGGCCGATGCGGGCTTCGCCCATGCCGCGCAGTCACTGGTGAAACAATTTCGGGTGACAACGGACCCGAAGGTTCACCACTACGATCACTTCCGCATCGATGTGCCTTTCGACTTTCGCGATCCCAGCCAGCCTGCGCCGCCGCTGCAGGTTCAAAAGCCGCTGTGGGTCCGCCAGATCGATCCGTCGGGGGTGGTGGCGCTCTATCCGGCGGCGGCCACCAAGGCCGGCTACAAAAGCGGCGCCGCCACACTGGCCTGCTCGGTCACCCACGCGGGCGAACTCACCAATTGTACGGTCGAGAGCGAGGCGCCGGCGGACTTTGGATTCGGCGACGCGGCGCTGAAGATCGCGTCGGTCATGGCGATGAATCCGTGGACGCAACAGGGAGCGCCGGTCGATGGCATGACCATCCGCCTGCCCATCCGCCTCGTGCTGCCGGACGAGCCGGCGCCGGCGCCCGCGCCGCCCGCCAAATAGCCCTACGCCGCGCTCGACCGCGCTTCGCGGACCAGCAGGGCGTGGATGGCGTCGGCGCCGTGGGCCTGGCGCAGCTGTTCGCGCAGGTCAGCCTGGCGCAGCACGCGCGAGACCCGCGCCAGCGCCCGCAGATGTTCGGCGCCGGCGTCCGGCGGGGCGAAGAGGGCGAAGATCAGGTCGACGGGGCGGTCGTCGACCGCCTGGAACTCGACGGGCTGCTCCAGTCTCACGAACACGCCGCGCAGCCGCGCCAGGCCGGCGACGCGGGCGTGCGGCACGGCCACGCCATAGCCGACGCCGGTCGAACCCAGCGCCTCGCGCTCCAGCAGCGCATCGAGCAGAAAGCCCCGTTTGAGGCCGAAGGCGCGCGCCGCCAGCTCGGCGGTCACCGTCAGCGCCTGCCGCTTGCCCGGCGCCGTGACGCGTGGGGAGATGGCCCCACGATCCAGGAGATCACCGATGTTCATGTCACCCGACGCAAATTAACCAGGCGTCCCGCGCCCAACGCGGGGTTCAACTCGCGGCGCCATCGAAGGCTCCCGCGGGGCAAACTGAACTCAACCTCGACCCGCGATGCCGCCCCCATTGGCCTTGGTCCGCTCCGGATCGATCCAGCCGATGTTGCCGTCCGCGCGGCGATGCACAACGGACAGCCCGCCGTGCGCGGCGTTCCTGAACACGATTGCCGCCTGTTCGGTCAAGTCCAACTCCATGACCGCCATGGAAACGGTCATGGTTTTCAGCTCGGCTTGCGATTCGGCGATCACCATGGCCGCGGGCGGCCGATTCTCCGATTCGCCGTCCCATTCCTCGACCTCCACGTCGTCCATCGGCGCGCGCAGCACATAGGACGCGGCGACCTCCGCCGCCTTGGCCTCGGCGGCGACCGCGTGGCTCTTTAGCCGGCGTTTGTAACGGCGGATGCGCGTCTCGATCTTCGCCAGCGCCTGGCCGAAGGCGCCGTGCGCGTCCATGCCCAGGCCATGGCTCTGCAGCTTCTGGCCGGAGGCGAGGGTGACCGCGCAATCTATTCGGAAGCCGTGGCCGTCCTTCGACAGCACGACGTCGGCGTCGCCCCCGCGCCCGAAATATTTGCCGATGCTGGTGAGGATATCGTCGGAGATGCGCGTCCGTAGCGCTTCCCCGACAGCGATGTGTTTGCCGGATACCTGGACTTGCATGAAGGCATGAACGCGCCGGGAGCCGGATGGTGTCAAGCGGCCCTTTGATGGCGCCTCAGGAGGCTTCGCGCAGCATCCGCTTACGCTCCACCGAAGAGGGTATGCGCATCGCCTCGCGGTATTTGGCGACGGTGCGACGGGCGATGTCGACGCCGGCTTCCTTCAGGATACCGACGATGGAATCGTCGGAATGTACGTCCTGCTCGCCGCGCTCGGCGTCGATCAGCTGGCGGATCTTGTGGCGCACCGCCTCGGCCGAATGGGCCTCGCCGCCCGAACTCGAGGCGATCGACGAGGTGAAGAAGAATTTCATCTCGTAGACGCCGCGCGGCGTCGCCAGATATTTGTTCGAGGTGACCCGGCTGACGGTCGATTCGTGCATGCCGATGGCGTCAGCGACGGTCTTCAGGTTCAGCGGTCGCAGGTGCTCGACGCCGAAGGCGAGGAAGCCGTCCTGCTGGCGCACGATCTCGCTGGCCACCTTCAGGATGGTCTTGGCGCGCTGGTCGAGGCTTTTCACCAGCCAGTTGGCGCTGGCCAGGCAATCGGAGACGAAGGTCTTCTCCTGATCGCTGCGCGCCCCGGCCGAGACCCGGGCGTGATAGCGGTGATCGACCAGCAGCTTGGGCAGGGTGTCGGTGTTCAGCTCGACGTGCCACATGCCGCCGGGCCCCTCCCGCACGTACACGTCGGGCACCACCGATTGGGACGGCTCGCCGCCGAAGGCCGCGCCGGGCCTGGGGGTCAACGCCCGCAGCTCGGCGATCATCTCCTTCAGATCCTCGTCGTCGACCTCGCAGACCCGCTTCAGGCCCGCCATGTCGCGCCGCGCCAGCAGCTCCAGGTTCCCGACCAGCGCCGCCATCGCCGGGTCGAATCGGTTCTTCTCCGTCAGCTGCAGTGTCAGGCACTCGGCCACGTCGCGGGCAAAGACGCCGGTGGGCTCGAAGCCTTGGAGCTGGCCGAGCACCGCCTCGAGCTTGGCTTGGTCGCAGCCCAGCCGCTCGGCGATCTCGACCAGGTCGGCGCGCAGGTAGCCGCCGTCGTCGACGGCGTCGATCAGCTGCAGGGCGATGGCGCGCTCGGCGTCGGTCATGCCGGCGACCGCCAGCTGCGCCTCCAGGTGCTCGCCCAGGGTCAGGTTGCGGCCGCTGCCGCCTTCGCGCTCGCCGTCGCCATCCTCGAAACCGCCGCCGCGCCCGGCCTTGGACCAGTCCACCGAGCCGCCGGCGTCCGCGCCGCCGCCGGAACTGGTCCCGGCGTCGCCGGTGGCCAGGTCGCCGGGCGAGGCGCCGTTGTAGAGATCGTCATGGCGCACATCGAGATCGGCGGTGGCGACGCTGTCGCTCACCCGGTCGATGTCGAACTCGCCCTCGCCGCCGCTGTCCGCCTCGACGGCCGGCGCGTCGACGCCGGACTCGGCGCCGTCCTCGCGGTCCTCGCGCTGCAGCAGCGGGTTGCGCTCGAGCTCGCCATCCACATAGGCATCGAGCTCAAGGTTGCTCAGCTGCAGAAGCTTGATGGCCTGCTGCAGTTGCGGCGTGATGACAAGGCCTTGGCCCTGCCGAAGCTCCAGTCGCGGACTGAGCGCCAACGCGCCCTCCAAAGCCAATCAACGCACCGTTCTAGGACGGGCGGAGGTTCCGATTGGTTAATCCCCGACGGCGGGATTGTCGCAAGTGTGCGAGCGCCCCTGAAACCAGCTTCGCCTTGACAGCGCGCGCCGCCGCTCGCCGTCTGACGGCCCGCTGACGCCAATTCGGAGCCAGACCATGAAGCTCGTCGCCATCCTCGCCCTGGGCGTCTTTCTGGCCGCGCCGGCGCTCGCCGCCGCGGACGACGGGTTCGCCGCGTTCTGGAAGGTCTTCGCTGCCGCCGCGGCCAAGGACGACACGGCCGTGCTGGCCAAGCTGACGGTGCTGGGCCCCGGCCTCGACGAAGAGGACAAGACCTTCGCCGGCTTCCACGCCCATGTCCTGACCGGCAAGGCGCGCAAGTGCCTCGCCGCCGCCAAGCCCAAGGGCCAGCCCAACGGCTTGGCCCAGATGGAGTACGCGGCGTTCTGCGGCCAGCTGATCTTCGGCTTCTCCAAGACCCCTGGCGGCTGGAGGCTCACCGACATCTCGCCGGACGATTGACGGCGTGCGGGCGGCGCATTTGCACGCCACTCAACCGCATGCTTGAAGCGAGGCCATGAAATTCTCGCGCTTCGCCACCCTGCCGCTCGCCGCCGTCGCCGCGGCGTTCGCCTGCTTCGCCCTCGCCGCGCCGGTCTATGGCGACTGGGGCTTCGACGCCGCCGGCATGGACGCCAGCGTCCCGCCCGGCGACGACTTCTTCAAATACGCCAACGGTGGCTGGGACGCGCGCACCGCGATCCCCGACGATCGTTCCGGCTACGGCGTCGACGCCGTGCTCTCCGAGGCGGCCGAAGCGCATCTGCGCGGCATACTGGAGGCCGATCCGTCGGGCGCCGCCGGCCCGGACGACGCCGACGCCCACAAGATCCACGCGGCCTACCTCGCCTTCATGGACGAAAAGCGGATCGAGGCGCTGGGCGCGGCGCCGATCGGCGCCGACCTGGCGGCGATCCGCACCGCCCGCGACAAGTCCGACCTCGCGGCCCTGATGGGGCGGGACAATGTCAGCTTCCAGTCGTCGATCTTCCGCCTCGACATCGGCTCCGACGAGAAGGATCCGGACCACTATGCCGTCGGGCTCGGCCAGTGGGGTCTCGGCCTGCCGGATCGCGACTACTATCTGACGGCGGCTTTCGCGGCCAAGAAGGCGGCTTATCAGGCCTATGTCGCCAAGCTGCTGTCGCTCGGCGGCTGGGCCGATCCGGAGGCGAGCGCCGCCGCCATCGTCGACTATGAGACCCGGATCGCGGCGGTGAGCTGGACCCGCGCCGAGCGCCGCGATCCCGAAAAGACCTATAATCCGGTGTCGCCGGCCGAGCTTCAGGCCTCGGCGCCCGGCTTCGCCTGGGCCCCGTTCCTGCGCGCCGCCGGCCTGGCGGACGTGCGCCGGGTGATCGTCTCGGAAAACACCGCCATCCCCAAGATCGCGGCGATCTATGACGAGACGCCCGTGGCGACCCTGAAGGCCTGGGCCGCCTTCCACGTCATCGACGGCGCCGCGCCCTATTTGAGCAGCGGCTTCGAGACCAGCCGGTTCGAGTTCCGCAACCAGCTGCTGCAGGGCCAGAAGGTCGAGCGGGTCCGCTGGAAACGGGCGGTCGAGTTCGTCGACCGCGGCATGGGCGAGGCCCTCGGGCGGGTCTATGTGGCGAAGTACTTCCCGCCGGAGGCCAAGGCCAAGATCGACGCCCTGGTCGGCGAACTGCGCGTGGCCCTGAACCAGCGCATCGACCGGCTGGACTGGATGAGCCCGGCCACCAAGGCCAAGGCGCACGCCAAGCTCGCCCAGTTCACGGTCAAGGTCGCCTATCCCGACAAATGGCGCGACTACGCCTCGGTCGAGGTCTCATCGGACGATCTGGTCAGCGACCAGCGCGCCTTCCTGGCCTTCGAGTGGAACCGCCAGGTGCGCCGCCTCAAGGGTCCGGTCGACCGGACCGAGTGGGGCATGACCCCGCAGACGGTCAACGCCTACTACGATCCGACGATGAACGAGATCGTCTTCCCGGCCGCCATCCTGGCGCCGCCCTATTTCGATCCGGGCGCCGACGCGGCGGCCAACTACGGCGGCATCGGCGCGGTGATCGGCCACGAGATGACCCACGGCTTCGACGACCAGGGCCGCAAGTTCGACGGGACCGGCCGCCTCGCCGACTGGTGGACCGCGGACGATGCGGCCAGGTTCGAGGCCGAGGCCAAGAAGCTCAACGCCCAGTACGACACCTATTCGCCCTACCCCGGCGCGCATGTGAAGGGCGACCAGACCACCGGCGAAAACATCGCCGACCTCGGCGGCATCCTCATCGCGCTCGACGCCTATCACAATTCGCTGCACGGCCAGCCCGCGCCGGTGATCGACGGCCTCACCGGCGATCAGCGCTTCTTCCTCGCCTACGCCCAATCGTGGCGAGACAAGCGGCGCGAGGACGCGGTGCGCGACATGCTGGTGCGCGACGTCCACAGCCCCGAGGTCTACCGGGTCAACGGCGTCGTGCGGAACGTCGACGGCTGGTACGGCTCGTTCGCGGTGAAGCCGGGCCAGGCGCTCTACCTGGCGCCGAACGACCGGGTGCGGATCTGGTAGCGGGCCGCGCGCCGGTTCAGCTTGCCCTTGCGACGCAACCGTTGCGTGTTCTATGTCATATAACGCCGTCAAACCAAGCTGCGCGCTGAAATTTCAGCGCCGTGACGGCGGCGAGGCGACGGCATGGATCACCACGCGAACCGGATGGACGAGGCGGCGGGGCCGGAGCGCGTCGGCTGGTCGAGCTGCGTCGGCTGGGCGCCGGAGCTGCGGAAGGCCAAGGTCTATGAGCAGGTCCTGCTCGACGTGATCCTGGGCGAGCTGGCGCCCGGCGGCCGGCTCGACGAACAGGCGCTGGCGGCCCGCTACCATGCCGGCCTCGCCGGGGTGCGCGATGCGCTCGGACGCCTGGCGCTGGAGGGGCTGGTGGTCCGCCGCCCGCGCGCCGGCACCACGGTGGCGGCGCTGGATCTGCTGGACCTGCGCCAGGCGTTCGAGGCGCTGCGCCTGATCGAGCCGCACTGCGCGGCGCTGGCGGCCCGGAACGCCACGCCGGCCGACGTCGCGGCGCTCAGGCGCGCCTTCGACGGCGCCGAGGCGGCGGCCGAGGCCGGCGACTCGCGCGCCCTGATCGGCATGGACCAGCGCTTCCACGCCGCCCTGGCCGCGGCGACGCGCAACCTCACCCTGGCCAAGATCGTCATCCCGCTGCAGCACAAGGCCTCGCGCTTCTGGGCCTACGCCATGACCGAGGACACCGCCGCCGAACGCATCGCCGAGGTGGAGCGTCACCGCGTCCTGGCCGAGTGCGTGGCGCGCGGCGACGCCGACGCCGCCTACCAGGCGATGCTGGCGGTGATCGGCGCCTTCTTCGGCAACCGCGCCGCGGCGTAGGCCGTGGACGAGAACGAGCGGACGAAGTGAAGCGGCGTCAAACGCGGCAGCGTCCCTAAAGCAGACGTTGCGAAGGTCTGAATTGGGGGGTAGCTGCCGTTGGCTGATCGGATCACCCTCTGGTCGGTTCGGAGCGCGATGCGCCTCGGCCTCCGAGGATTCCGAAAAGCAACAAAGCCCTCTGGCGCGCGCCGGTGCGGCAGACGCGACTTCGCTCGTGATGGACCATCCCCCTGTCCGTCCGCCGGCGTCTAACGAGGGTTCAGGGGGCTATCAGGCGACGATCCGCTTAGGCTCGACAAGACAAGCGCCAAACGGCTCCGGGCTATTCCGCGGCGCCCTTGACCATCACATCCCGCCATAGTCGCAGGTCGTCCGCTGGTTGGTGCAGGAGCGGTTGCTCCAGCCGCGCACCGTGCCCGGGGGCCCGTCGGACGGCAGCTTCGGGGTGAGATGTTGGTCCTTCGTCGACAGGGGCGCTTCGATGCGGAACCAGCCGCCTTTGCAGTCCAGGATCGCCGTCGCAATGATCTCGTCCTCGGCGTCGATGACGATGGCCGCCTGCTGGTCCGGCGCGGCCAGGAGCAGCCCCTGCTGCACATCCGTCGTCAGCAGCCGGCCCGAGACCCAGCCGCGTCCGCGGTAGAGCGTCGGGGCCGGCTGCGGATAATCGTAACCGCTGTACTCGGCGCCCTCGATGAGAAACCAGCCGTGGCTGACGCCGATCACGTGGACATCGGCGGCGATCGTTTCGTGGTCGACATCCTCGAACATCGGCACGCGGCCGAGAATGGCCGCGCCGGTGTTGGGCGCGTCGCGGACGTTGAGCCCCTCGGGCGTCTTGTCGTTGGCGAGCGCGGGGAAGTCGCAGGCAGTGACGCCCGGCGGCAGTGGCGCGGGGTCCGCCGATGCGACCGGGGTCGGCAAAGCGAGCGCGACCGTGACCAGGACGGCGAGTGCGGGCCTAGCCAACGGCAGCTTTGCCTCAGTCATCAAGCGGCCTCGCCCCCAATAGCGTGCCGCGGTTGTCTAACATGGGTTGGTTCTTCGAGTCGCTGTGGCTGGCGCACACCCGTTGCTGGGTTACCGCTCCATATTAGCCATGCCCGCCTGGAAGTGCGCCGTCGCCCGAAAAGGAGTTGAACTGGGCTGCTGCAGGGGGGCTGAAGGCCCGCTTCGGGCCGAATTTCCCCGTTCGGCCCGCACCCAGAACCGGACGTTGGCGAGGCCCGAGCCGGGGGTTTAGCTGCCGGTGGTACGGGCGACTTCACGCCATGGTCGCGACGTCCCCTCGCCGCCACGACAGGCGCGGTGATGCGAACCGGGTCGTGCGATGATACACCGGCGAGTGAGATCGTGAGCTTCCTTGGAAACCGGAGCCGCTTGGGTGCAGGCTGAAGAATCCGGAGCGGCCCAACCCCCTGGCGCGGGCCCCCGTCATGTCCGGGCCGGGGATGAGACCTACGTCATCAGCGACGCCCACTGGACGCGCATCTTCCCCGACGCCGTCGCGGCGTCCGGGGACGAGCCGACGCCGGCGCCGCGCCAGGGTTCTGCGCTGCCGCTGATCGTCGCCGGCGCCGGCGCGGTGCTGGCCGCGGCGGGGGCGCTCGTTTTGTGGCTGGTGCTCGCGCAGCGTCCGAGCGCGCCGACGCCGAGGCCCGCTCCGGCGCCCGTCGCGGCCGCGCCGGTCGCGCCGACGCCGATCACGCCCGTGCCGACAGCGCCCGCGATCCCGCCGTCGCCGCCGCAAGCCCAGGCGCCCTCAGCGGCGTCGTCCGTGGTCCCGGCCGCACGGCCGCATCACAAGGCGGCCGTCGCCCCAATGCACCGGGACGGCGCGACGGGGGCGCACGAGGCCGCTGCCGCGAGCCCCGACGCGACTCCGGCCGCGCCGCCGCCGGTCGTCAAGAAAGGCAACGCCATCAGCCGCTTCTTCGGCCACCTCTTTGGCGGCCATCATGCCTCGGCGAACGCCACACCGTCCGGCGGCGAGAAGTCCGACCCCAGCCCCTGAAGCGCGGCGTTCTCCGAGAACAGCGCCGCTACGATCCGCCCAGGCCGAGCCCCGCGCCCGAAAGCAGATTCTTCGGATGCCTCTGAAAGCCGCGACATGAAAGCAGCGCAGGATACCCATTCCCCACGCGGGGGATAGGCGAGCCAATCTCAAGCTGAGGTGGGGCGCAAATGCGGGCAAGCTTGGCTGGCCGATGGAGCGCGGGAATAGGTATCATGTCGCTGAAACCCGAATCCCCGCGCGAAGACTGCGCCGGAGCGATCAAGCGGGCCGCGGCTTGAGCAACCGGATCGCCGTTTCGGGGCAAGCCTCGACGCAAAGGCCGCACGCATGACACTGGTCGGCGTGGAGGGTGAACGCCTTCTTGTGCCCGTGGGCCAAGGATTTGAGCTGCGACAGTAGGCCGAGCGATTTGCGCTCGGCGGATGTGGCCACCCGCACCTCGAAAACGTCGTAAGGGCACACCCGCAGGCAGTCCGCCTTGCCCTCGCAGCGGGCGAGATCAATGACTGGGGCAAGATCACCCGCGTTGGGTCTGCAGGTTTCGGGCAACTCGCTCATGATGAACCCTCGGCGAGGATTGCGTCGAAGACAAGCGTTTGGTCTGCTTCGGGGCGATCTGCGAAGTTCGCGTCGCGCCGGGAAGCGGACCCTCGCGAGGGCCGCGCACGGGGGATGGCTCGAACCCGACCACGATCACGGCCGACAGCGGACAGTCATCCCCGTCCGGCGCGGGGTGGGAACTCGCTCGCGCCTCGACAGGCGTGGCTATTCGCCGAAGGTGTCGCCCGGCGTGATCGGGGCCAGGCGGATCAGCCGACTGTCTTCCACCGCCGCTGTCCGGTGTTTGACGTGCTCGCGATAGTCCGCATCGGTCACCATCGCCAGGAAAGCCGCCGCGCTCGGGTACTCGGCGATGAAGGCGAGATCCCACCGCTCGTCCAGAGGGCCGGTGACGACGACGTCCGGGCGCCCGGCCCAGACCTGACGGCCGCCAACCTGGGCGAATATCGCCGCCGATGTGCGGCCATAGGCGCGATAGGCGTCGAGGCCGGTCAGGCCCTTGCCGTGCTGGGGATGGTCGGCCGGGTAGTCGGCCAAGGGTTTCAGTCGGATCAGGTTGAGCATCTGAATCGGCGTGTCGCGCGGCAACGCCTTGAAGGCGTCGAACTGATCGCGCGTCGGGTCGATCGCACCGGGGGTGGTTGGCATCGGCGCTCCGTAAGGCGGGATGTCTCCCCAGTAAGCTTCAGCCGAAGCCACCGGGCAACCCCGCGTGGGAGCGGATGCGCCGGAGACCCCTCGCAGCCTTTTGCGCTTGACGGCGGTGACAACCGCGGGGCTCCCTGACTGGCCGGCGTCGCCGCCGGGCGGTCTTTGACAACGTGAATCCAATAATATTGTCCGTCCACGGACGGGTCGGCGTGCGCGCCGTCGCGCGGAGGCCACCGTTAATAACGGAAATTTACGGCTGGAACGGCGTGGAATGCCCCTCTGGAACGAGACGGAAATCGCGGGGAAGGAAGGTCACCCTAACCCGCCGCCGTCTCGTCCACCCAGGCCAGGATGTCGGGATTGATCTCGCGCGGATAGCAATGGGCGAGGTCGTCGATCTCGCGATAGGTCACCCGCGCCCCGGCCGCGGTCAGCGTCGCCTGCGCCTCGCGGGCCATGTCGACCGGGAACATCCAGTCCTGAACGCCGTGGGCGATGTGGATCGGCAGGCCGCTGAGCCGCTCGGCGTCGGCGAAGGCGGCCAGCATCGGATGGAAGGCCGCGGCGGCGGGGGCGAGGTGGGTGAAGGGCGAGCCTTGCTCTAGGCCGCTGACGTAGCTGAAGGTGCCGCCGTCGCTCATCCCGGTCAGCAGCAGCCGCGCCGGATCGACGTTCCAGCGCGCGTGGATGTCGTGGACGATGCGCAGCAGGTTCGGGCTGTCGTGGTCGTCGCCCTGCAGCGCCCAGGTGTCGCCGATCGCCGTCGGCGCGGCCAGGATCGCGCCATGCGCCCGCGCATCGGCGAGCCAGCTCCACAGGAACCCGCGCCCGTTGCCCGCCCCGCCATGCAGCGCCACCACCAGCGGCCAGGCGTGCTCGGCGTCGTAGTATTCGGGCACATAGAGCGAATAGCCGCCGCGCGATCCGGGCTCGTTGTCGAGGTGGAAGACGCCGACGTCGTCTCGGGCCGGCGCCTGGGCGATGCGCGCGGCGAGTTCCGCGTCGTCGCGGCGGCCGGGGCTGAGGAAGAAGCGGCTCACTGGCGGCAGACCCCGCGCCAGCGGGTAGAGCGCTTCCTGGGCGCGCGGCAGGAGCCGCAAGGCGCGGTAGACGCCGCGCACATCGGTGGCGGCGGCGAGTTCGCCTAGGCCGGCCAACGCCAGGTCACCGGCGCCCTGGAGGCGCTCGCGCACGCCGCCGAGTTCCCCCGGCCAGTCGTCGAGCCTGGACCGCACCGCCCGCAGCGCCGCCTCGGGTTCGACCATCACGGTCAGCAGCTGCGGCAGCGTCGGGGGATCGAGATGGCGCGCGGCGAACCCCAACGCCTCCAGCGCCCGCAGCAGCGGCGGCAGAAAGGCCTTCAAATCCTCGAGCGCGGCGTCTTCCATCGGGCCGGCAGTCTAGCCGATAAATTTCGCCGCTTGATGTCGCCGCGGCCGCCTATCGCGCGCTGGGCTAAAGGCTGAGCAGCAGCAGATCGGCGATGATCAGGAACACCACGGCGTGGAGTATGACATGCAGCGTGTTGGGCCTGATCCCGTTCCGATACGGCAGAAAGGCTGCGTTGCGCCGAACATCTTCTGGTACCGCGCGGCGCGCACGGGATCGTTGTAGAGCAGGTAGGGTCCCCACCAGGCTCGGATCAGGCCGTAGGCCGCCGCGCCGTAGCTGATCCATAGATACCAGCTGAGCCAACCCGGAAAATGCCTGCCGGCGAAGACGAGGGTGGCGCCCAGGCCGAACGCGAAGGGCAGGGTGCTCAGCACCGTCACAAGCACCAGCTTGCCGGTCGGGTCCGCGGCCTGGACCGCCGCCACGTCGTTCAGCTTTCCAAGCCGCACCCAGTCGTGCGCGGCGATGAACAGCACGACGAAGACCTGAAGCCCGATCAATACGCCGATCAGCCATGCGTGCATCCGACGACGTCCCTCCGTTCAGTTCGCCGGCGGCGGCTCCAGCAGCAGCACCTCGACGTCCGTTTTCGGGGTGAAGTTCGTATAGTGGACCGCGAAGGTGGTCGGGCCGGTCTTGGTGACCCCGGTCCCGCAGAAGCTGACCAGGGCGGCCGGGGAACCCTTGTCGATCACCATCTGGAAGTCACCGATGGGCCCCGCCCGGTTGGCGCCGGTGACCAGGAGGTAGCCGACGAATTCGGGGCTCAGGTTCGGCCCCGCGTAACCCGGTTGGGCAAGCTTGCCCACGCTGGCGATGAAGCCGCTGTCGACGCAATATTGCGCCAGATCCGAGGCCATGGACGTCGGCGTCCCGACGAGCACGGCCTGCGTTCCCACCGACGGCGCGTAGTCGTGCTCGACGGTCACGGCTTTTCCGGCGGGGAAGGTCTGGTTCCAGGAGAAGGTGGTCTTCAGCGTCCACGTGCCCATCAGTGTGCGTGGAGAGCCGTCGCTGCCGTCGTCCAGCTCCATGGCGAGGCCCTGTTTGATAAGCAGATCCTGCTGGGCTTTGGGCATGTGTCCGAGCACTGTGCCGACGGCGTCGAAATAGGGAGAGACCGGCAGGCCGAGCTTGGCTAGGTAGGCGGTCTCGTTGACGCCGTTCAGGATCGCCTGCTGCTGGATCAGCGCCTGCACGGGCTTGCCGTCGACCGTGATGTGGAAGTCGAGGAAGTTGGGTGAGTTGGGGTCGGGGATGTTGGGGCCATCCTCCGGACCGTCGGCGGTGACGTCGGGAATCGGGAACGCCACCGTCATCGTGACATCCCTGGTCGAGGTGTTGACGAAGCTGTAGGTCACCCGCACCGCCTTGTCGGAGATGTAAAGTTTCTCCGATTTCACCTCGATGGCGGCGTTCTTGCTCAGCGCCAGAGCGCTGTTGGTCAGGGCGCCGTTGGGATCGGCGCCAAGGGCCGGGCCCGCCAGAGCGGCGAGCGTCAGTCCCGCGATCAGGATGTTGCGCGTTTTCAAGACCAGCCCCCGCCAGCCGCATTTGCCCCGCGGCCGATCACCTAGCCTAGGCTTGGGTTGGCGCAATGGCAAAGCTGGCCGTGAGCTCGCTCCGAAGCCACCACACTGGACAACGATTCATACCAGTAGTAACCAGTCGCCGCTCGCGCCGGTTTTTGCGAGCCGGTCTTTGACATCGTGAACTGAAACGACGGCCGCCGAAGTCCGGTTTCGGCGCGTTGCAAGATATATCGAACACCGTAAACTACGGTGAATCTACGGTTGTCTGGTCCCGATGCGGTCGCCACGGCCGGTTTCGAAGCCATAATCCGGGCGCCGTTGTTATCGGTGGTTTACGGTGGCGTGAGCTCGGGTCGGCGGACGCGGCAGTGTTTCACGTGAAACACTTTCGGCGCCGAGAGCGCTGCGGCGACGCGCCTCAGAGCCGCGCCTCGATCTCCGCCCGGGTCGGCATCGCGGGCGCCGCGCCCGGCCGCTCGGTGGAGAGCGCCGCCGCGGTGTTGGCCCAGGCGAGGGCGGTCTCCAGGTCCGCATCCTCCGAGAGCCGCGCCGCCAGAACGCCGCAGAAACAGTCGCCCGCGCCGGTGGTGTCGACGACCTTGGCGGGGCGTCCGGCCACCAGAACCCGGCCGTTCGAGCGCACCGCCGCCGCGCCCGCCGCGCCCAGCGTCACCACCACGGTCTGGTCGGGCCGGCAGATCAGGCCGCGGGCGCAAGCCACCACCGCGTCCAGGTTGTCGGCATCGAAGGCCGCGCCGGCGAAGCTCGCCAGTTCGGTCTCGTTGACGATCAAGATGTCGACCAGCGGGAACAGCCGCCGCGCCTCCGGGATCGCGGGCGCGGCGTTGAGCAGCCGCAGGCATCCGGCGCTCGCCGGCGCGCCGGCGTAAAGCGCCTCGATCGTCTCGACGGGGGTTTCGAGCTGCGCCAGCAACACCCGGCTTTGCGCCGCCGCCTCGGCATCCGGCATCCGCGGCGTCACCGCCAGGTTGGCGCCGCCGGCCACCACGATGCTGTTCTCGCCGGCGTCCGAGACCCAGATGAAGGCCTGGCCGGTGGCATGGTCCGCCAGCCGCAGCACCTGGCCGGCCTCGACCCCGGCGCGGCGCAGCGCCGCCAGCATCGCATCGCCGGCCTCGTCGCGGCCGACCGCGCCGATCAGGTGGGTGCGCACGCCGCAGCGGGCCGCGGCCACCGCCTGGTTCGCGCCCTTGCCGCCGGGCAGCCGCTCGACGCCGCGGCCCATCACCGTCTCACCCGGTTTCGGCAGCTCGGCCACCCGGCAGACGACGTCCAGGTTCAGCGATCCCAGCACGCACACGCTCATCGCCGGCTCTCCCACTTGCGCAAGAGGCCTTATGCCCCACGCCGGGCGTCTGTATATCGCCCCCATGCGCCCGATCCACATGCCCGACGACCGTCTCAAGCGCCTGTTCGCCGCCGGCAAGGCCGTCGGCTGCCACTGGCTGGCGCTGGGCGCGCCGGTGCTGGCGGAGCTGGCCGCCGACGCGGGGGCGCAGAGCCTGGTCTTCGATCTCCAGCACGGCCGCTGGAGCCGCGACGGGCTCGAGGACGCGGTCGCCGCCGTGGCCGGCCGCGCGCCGACGCTGGTGCGGGCCGCCGACGCCTCGGACTTCGCCATCGGCTCGGCGCTCGACGCCGGCATCCAGGGGATCATCGTGCCGATGATCTCGAGCGCCGCCGAATGCGCCCGGGTGGTCGCCGCCGCCCGTTTCCCGCCGCTGGGCCATCGCTCCGGCGGCGGCGCGCGGCCGATGGCCGACTTCGCGGCCTATCGGAAGACCACCGCCGAGCAGCTGGTGGTCGGGGTGATGATCGAGACGGCGAAGGGCGTCGAAGCGGCGGAGGCCATCGCGGCCACGCCCGGCCTCGACCTGATCTTCATCGGCCCATCCGATCTCTCGCTGGCCCTCGGCGCCGGCCCCGGCTCGCCGGCCTTCGATGGCGCGCTGGCGCGGGTGCTGGCCGCGGGCAAGGCCGCCGGCGTGCCGGTGGGGATCTATACCGGCGACGCCGCCCAGGCCGCCGCCCGCGCCGCCCAGGGCTACCAGTTCGTCGTCGCCGCCAGCGACACCCAGCTCAACCGCGCCGTGGCGAAGACGGTCTGGGACGCCTGGCCGGTGTGAACGGCGCGCCTGGCTGACTGAACCGGCGGCCCGGCCCGGCGTGGCGGGTGGAGCGACGCGACGGCGTCGCCCCACCTTGGCTTCACTTCACGAGCGCCGCCGCGGCCGCCCCCTGAGGCGCCGCCGAACTCGGGAAGACCGCCACGATGGTGGAGGTGTTGGGACCGTCGGGCGTGACTGTCACCGTCGCGCCCTCGGCCTCGAACTCCGCCTGGACCCGCGGGACCTGGCTGTTGGGCACTTGATGAATGGTTTGGGTCTGTACCATGGTTCACCTATCCTTTCGTTGGTGTTGGTGTTGGTGTTGGTGTTGGTGTTGGCGCCGCCGCCACCTGTGGGTCCGCTTTATAGCAACCCAGCAGTTTGTTTCGGGTGGCGTCGTCGGAGCCGTTAATTATGCCGGTGAGGACGGCAGTAAGTTTCAAGGTGTTTGTTATGCAGTTGTTCAAGATATCATAATTCTTCTCGTTGAAGCTGCCGTCCGGGTTCCTCCACAATGCCTCCAATTCCTGGCTCGCGGGTGTGTAGCTATAGGTGGAGTCCAGTATGGCGCCGCACTGTTCGGAGGTGGTGGCGCCGGGCCTTGAGGCCGACGTCGAGGATGGCGCGCTCTTGGCCGTCTGGCCCGTCTGCGTCGCCTTGGTGGCGGAGGCGGCGTTCTGGCAGGTGGCCGCCGCTTCGTTGGTATTCGTGCTGAGAGTGGCCAGCGCATCGACCAGCGTGCCGGCGTGCAGCAGATCGTTCAGGTCGCTCCTCGCCTGGCCCATCGAGTAGGTCTGGATATCGTCAGACATCTTCAGATTGATCTCGGCCAGCACCTTGGCCCGATCGGCGCGCATTTGCGTGACCAGCAGCTTCATCGTCTGCTGGTAGAGAACATCGGCGTTGAAGGCTGATTTTGCCCCCGTCACCGAGCTTCCCACGGCGGTCAGCGCGGACTTCGTCGCACTATTGGTGAACGCGGTGGCGGCGGCGTCCACGATCGCGCCGCCAAGATCGGCGGTCGTCTCGATCGCGGCGATCCGATCGTTGATGACGGCTTCGTAGCGGTCGTACGCGTAGTCGATCTCTTCGATCAGGCTGGTCAGGCAGTCGTTCCTAGCCTTCATGACCTGATCGTTGTCCGCCGATCCGACGGCCGCCTCGGTCGGGTAAAGCCTATCGAATTGGGCGCACGAGAATGGCTCACCCAGGACGACTGGCCCGGTCGATCGCCGCGCCGCGGGAAGGTCGCTCGCGCTGGCCGCGGGCGCCGGCGCGCTCGGCGCGCCCCCCGACCCCGTCTGCGCCGCCGGCGGGCTGATCGCCTGGGGCGGCATGATCAGATTCGCATTGAACGCCGGTTGATCGGGGATCACGCAGCCTGAAAGCAGCGCACCCACCGATGCGGCGCACAGGCCGAGCTTCGCCTTTCGGACCAGATGCGAAGCCTTGATCCTAACCACTGCTCTCCCGCCCATTGCTCTACCCTCCGATGGAAGCGTGGGCACAATCACGCGCATCGATCCGCGGAACGTTCGCGCGCCGTGAAAATCGCGTGAAAAATTGCAAGCCAACGCTATGGTTGCGTTGCCGTTGGCGGCGAAATTGCGCATGGCGCGGCGACCGGCGCGGACAACTCGGGCCGTATTCGTGGGTCGGGCCCGGTGAACGCCACCAGCGTCGCGCCTTGAGATCGGGGGATCGGTGAACGACAGGAAGGTGAAGGTGGCGGTGATTGGCGGCGGCTGCGCCTCCATGGCGGCGGTGTGGGAGCTGTCGCGCCGGGAGCACCGTGGCCGCTACCAGGTCACGGTCTTTCAGGAAGGGTGGCGGCTGGGTGGCAAGGGCGCGTCGGGGCGCGGCGCCAATGGCCGTATCGAGGAGCACGGGCTGCACGTCTGGCTGGGGTTCTACGACAACGCCTTCCGCATGATGCGCGAGTGCTACGACGAGCTGGCGAAGGACGGCGACGCGCGGTTCGGCGATTGGCGCGACGCCTGGATTCCCGAGGACGACGTCACCCTCTACTCAGCCGCCGAGCACGGTGGCTTCGAACGGTGGGACGCGCACATGCCGCCGCGGCGCGGCATGCCCGGCGACCCGTTGCCCCCCGGCGAGGCGTTCTCCCTGACCTACTATATGGCGCGCTCGTTCGAGCTGTTCCGCGCGCTGGTGCTCGACACCCGGGTCGACGACAAGGGGGTGATCCCTGTCCCAACCGCGGGCGAGACGGGCAACTTCGCGAGCCAGATCGCCTATGTCGGGCGGCTGGCCGCCTTCATGACCGCCGCCACCATGGCCGAAGCCCTGGGCGTGCTGGCGA
>Ga0302311_10002619_pt1 | contig 20276 bp, 19 predicted proteins | sample III_Palsa_N1_3_FD_200449 | JGI IMG/M metagenome (GOLD analysis project Ga0302311, IMG submission 200449) | Peat permafrost microbial communities from Stordalen Mire near Abisko, Sweden - III_Palsa_N1_3 | ecosystem: Environmental > Terrestrial > Soil > Palsa > Peat permafrost | place: Sweden... | reverse complement strand
GATCCGGTCAATGCGCCGGGCTGCATTCAGCGCCTGAACCTGCACCGCAAATGGCGCAGCCGTGCGATCCCCAAGACCATCAACCATATCGTCTTCTTCTCGGACGACTACGTCTCCGCCTTCGAATTCTATCGCGATCGACTTGGCTTTCGTCTGACCGACCATTCGAAAGGTCTGGGTGTGTTCGCCCGCGCCGACGGCACCAACGAGCATCACAGCATTTTCTGGGTGAACACCGCCCTGCCCGTCACGCCGGGTGTGCCTGGCTACATGCATATGGCCTTCGGCATGGAGGATATCGACGAAGTGATGCTGGGCGCCAACATCATGGAGGAGCGCGGCTGGAAGAACACGTCGCTCAACACCTCCGGCGGGTTGTCGCGCCATCGCATCTCCTCGGCGATCTACTACTATGTCGAGAACCCCAGCGGCGGCGAGGCCGAGTATCACTGCGACACCGACTATCTCGACGATAATTGGGTGCCGCGCGCCTGGGACTGGAAGTTCGGCTCGCTGCTGTGGGCGCATAAGACTCCGCCCTTCTTCCGCACCGACAATAAGGATTGGGACATGGCCTTCGATCCCGAGGGCAAGTCGCTCGACGATTTCCGCGGCAAGGACAAGGCGCGCGCGGCCTTCCAGGGAGGTCCGAAGTGAGTCTCTTCACCTACTTCCCGAACTATGTCTGGAATCTGAGCCTGTCGATCGCGCTCGAAAGCGGCGCGAAAATCGGCGAAATCGTCGATATGTGCCAGCCGCTTCTCGAGGCTGCCCAACGCGGCGAGGATACCGGCACCGCCGCCTTCCTCGCCGAATGGGTGAAGATGGCGGACAAGCTGTCCGGTCTCGCCGCCGAGGACGAGCAGAAAGGCCGGCTGTTCTCCGCCGGCGATAAGCTCAAGCGCGCGGCGCTCTATTACCAGACCGCCGAACGCATGCAGGGCCATGGCCATCCCGGCCGCGCCGAGACCTATGCCAAGGCGCTTGCGGCGTTCCAGGACGGAACCCGCATGGCCGGCGACACTGTCGTCCGCGTCGAGATGCCTTACGAGGGTAAGGTTCTGAGCGGTCTGTTCACCCGTGGCGAAGGCGAAGGCCCCCGACCGGCGGTGATCTATTGCAACGGCCTCGACAGTACCAAGGAGCTGCTGTTCTTCTCCTGGCTGCCGCATGCCTTGGCCAAGCGCGGGATCTCCTGCCTGTGCGTCGATCAGCCCGGAACCGGCGAGGCGCTGCGTCTTCAGGGGCTTCCCGCCATCCCGGAGAGCGAACGCTGGGCGTCCAGATGGTTCGATTGGCTGGAAGCGCGGGACGATGTCGATTCCGCGCGGATCGGCATGACCGGCATCTCGCTGGGCGGATATTACGCGCCCCGCGCCGTCGCCTTCGAGCCTCGCTTCGTGTCGGGGGCGGTGTGGGGTGCCAATCATGATTGGGCGGAGGTGCAACAGAAGCGTCTGCGCCGCGAAGGCGAGAACCCCGTCCCGCACTATTGGGCGCATGTGCATTGGGTGTTCGGCGCCCAGGACATGGAGGATTTTCTCGAAAAATCCCGCGGCATGAACCTGAACGGCATCCTCGACCGGATCCGCGTGCCCTTCCTGGTCACCCATGGTGAGCAGGACCGCCAGATCGGCCTCGACTACGCCCATCGCAGCTATGACCAGCTCGTCAACAGCCCGCGCCGGGAACTCAAGATTTTCACGCCGCGCGAAGGCGGGGTCGAGCATGTCGGCGCCGACAATATGAGCTTCGGGCGCGAACACATCGCCGACTGGTTCGCCGAAACGCTGGGCGGCAAGACCGCATAGGGAGCCCGTCATGGCCAGGCAATTCATCGACCTTTCCATTTATCTGGAAAATGACGTGATTACCGATCCGCCCTTCATGCGGCCGAAGATCGTCTACCAGACCCATCGCGACACCGTCGCCGAGCTTCAGCATTTCTTCCCCGGCGTCAGCGGAGACCAGCTGGCCGGCGGCGAAGGTTTCGCGGCGGCGGAAATGGTGACGCTGTCGACACATAACGGAACACATTTGGACGCGCCGTATCACTACCATCCGACGATGGATGGCGGCGAGCGGGCCATCACCATCGACGAAGTGCCGCTCGACTGGTGTTTCCGCCCAGGCGTGAAGCTCGATTTCCGCCATTTCGAGGATGGGCACGTCGTCACGGCCGCCGAGGTCGAGGCCGAACTCGGCCGCATCGGTCACGACCTCCAGCCGCTCGACATCGTATTGATCAATACGCGCGCCGGGAAAGCCGTCGGCGATCCGAACTTCGTCAATATCGGTTGCGGCATGGGCTATGAGGCGACCCTGTATCTGACCTCGCGCGGCGTCCGCGTCACCGGCACCGACGCCTGGTCCTGGGATGCGCCGTTCAGCTACACCGCCGAGCGCGTCAATCAGACCGGCGACACGTCGCTGATCTGGGAAGGCCACAAGGCCGGCCGCGACATCGGCTATTGCCACCTCGAGAAGCTCCACAATCTCGAAGGGCTGCCCCCCTTTGGCTTCACCGTCTCCTGCTTCCCGCACAAGGTCAAAGGCGCCTCGGCCGGTTGGACCCGCGCGGTAGCGATCATCGAATAGGAAGGAAAAGCGCCCTATGTCGAAGACATTCCGCCGCATCGTTACCACCCACGATGACAAGGGCGACTCGATCGTCGCCAGTGACGATACGCTGACCCCCAAACTGATCGATTCCGGTGACGCCGAGTTCCAACTGGTGTGGGTGACGCCCACGGTGCCGGTCGACCTCAATGCCGGAACCGACGGCGAGTTGGCGACCAACAAAACCCTGCAGGGCGGCTCGGTCATCCGCATCGTCGATATGCTGCCGGGCGGGCAATCCCCGCTGCATCGCAGTTTCTCGATCGATTACGGCATCGTGCTGTGGGGCACTCTCGAGCTCGAGCTCGACGGCGGCGAGGTCGTGCCGCTGGGCCCCGGCGATGTGGTGGTCCAGCGCGGAACCATGCATCTGTGGCGCAACCCCTCGCCCGACACGCCCTGCCGCATCGCCTTCGTGCTGATCGAGGCCAAGCCGGTCGAGGTCGGCGGCCGGGTCCTGGACGAGCTTCATCCATGAGCCCGAGCGCTCGCACCATCCTGGTCACCGGCGCAAACGGCTTCATCGGACGGAGGCTGGTGGCGCGCCTGGCCGGGGATCCTCATTTCGCCGAGGCGCGCATCACGGCCTGCGACATCGTCGAGCCGGCGCTTTCTCCGCCCCGAGTCGAGAGGGTCGCCGGCGATCTGACCGATCCCCGGTTTCTGGCGCGGATAGTCGAGGATGCCCCGGATCTGGTTTTCCATCTGGCCAGCATCCTGGGGGGTGCTGCGGAAGCGCATTACGACTTGGCGCGCCGGGTGAACGTGGACAGCACGCTCTCGCTGTTCGAGGCGCTGCGCCGCCCGGACTCACCGCCCCGGGTGGTGTTCGCCAGCTCGATCGCGGTGTTCGGCCCGCCGCTGCCCGAGCGCATCGACGACGGAACGCATCCGTTCCCGACCATGGTTTATGGCGCGCATAAGCGGATGATGGAGATCGCGCTGGAGCAGTTCAGCGCGCGCGGCTGGATCGACGGTATCGCCATCCGCCTGCCCGGCATCGTCGCCCGCGCCGACGCCGACGCCCGCCAGCGCGCGGCGTTCATCAATCGGGTCTTTCACGCCGTGGCGAAGGGTGAGGACATGGTGCTGCCGGTGACGCCGGAAGGCACCACCTGGATGATCTCCGTCCCAGCCTGCATCGATTCCTTCGTGCGAGCCGCCCTGGTCCCGTCCGACCGGCTCGGTCAAAGCCGCGCGATGACGCTGCCGGCTCAGAACGTCGCCTTCGGCGATCTGGTGGCGGCGTTGCGGGCGGCCTTCCCCGAGAGCCGCTCGCGCATCGACTATGCCCCACAGGCCGACATAGTCGCGCAATTCGGCTCTCAACCTCCGCTCGCGACGCCGCTCGCCGAGTCTCTGGGCTTCCTGCATGACGGCGACCTGCCCACGCTGATCCGCCGCGCCCTCGCCGAGTCCGGGGCGTGACGGCCGCGGTCGATGGCGGCACCACCATTTCAGACGGAAACTGAGGAACCAGCCATGAAGCTCGCAACAATCGCCGATGGAACCGCCGATGGGTGTCTCGTGGTCGTCAGCCGAGACCTGGCGCACGCCGCACCGGCGGATGGCGTCGCCAGGACGCTCCAGGAAGCATTGGAACAGTGGGAGAGCGTCGAGCGCGCGCTGCTCGCTTTGTCCGATAGGGTGAATGCCGGCAAAGCGCCGAATCTTTTCGACTTCGCTTCGGCCGATGTCCGCGCCCCGCTGCCGCGCGCGTGGCAATGGCTCGACGGCTCGGCCTATGACAGCCATGGCGCGCTGATGCAGAAGGTCTTCAAGCTCGATCCGGTGCCGAAGGACCGGCCCTTGATGTATCAGGGCGTGTCCGACACCTTCTACTCGGCGACGCAGGACATCCCATTCCTGACCGAGGAGGACGGGATCGATTTCGAGGGCGAGTTCGGCGTGATCATGGGCCGGGTTCCACTCGGCGCATCTCCGGAAGACGCGGCGGGCCATATTCGCCTGCTGGTTCAGATCAACGACTGGTCGCTGCGCAAGCTCGCCCCGATCGAGATGAAAACGGGATTCGGCTGGGTGCAGGCCAAGCCGCCCTGCAGCGCGGCTCCGGTCGCGGTGACGCCCGACGAGTTGGGGACTTCGTGGCGCGACGGCCGCGTCGACTTACCTCTCTTCGTCGATTTGAACGGTGTGCGGTTCGGCGCCGCGCAGGGCTACCAGATGTCCTGGTCCTTTCCCCAGCTCGTTGCCCACGCCGCACGCACCCGTTCGCTGGTGGCGGGAACGATCATCGGTTCCGGAACCGTCTCCAATCCCGATTACCGGGTGGTCGGCTCATCCTGCATCGCGGAACGTCGCGGCATCGAGCTCGAGGACAAGGGAGAGCCCAGCACGCCGTTCATGCATTTCGGCGACCGTGTCCGCATGGAGGCGCGCACCAGGGAGAATACCCCCTTGTTCGGCGCCATCGATCAGCGCGTGGTGCGGGCATGAGCTTCATGTCCTAGATTTGCCGGGCGGCTGTATCGAAATGCGGTACAGATCGGGTCGTTTGGGCGCGTAATTTAAAAAGAACGCCCCTCCAACAGGCGAGCTCGCCGGACCTTTTATGGGGCCGCGCCACGACGAAACTTCTGATTTTCAAGGTTTTTCGCCTCTCCGTCGTGGGCCCATGTGACAATTCCGACACGCTCCGGCGCCCTTTGCGCCAGATCATCAAATTGCTCGCCATACGGTACGAAGATATTGTATGGTGGATTTTAGACGAGATGACCCACCACCCAAAAAGGGACGGGAGAAGGCATCCGACAAATGGGAAGTGACCGATCGATCCGCCGCCAAGGCGGACGAGGAACGCTCTGGGAGGCCAAAAAATCATGCAATCGACGCTCTTAGTCCGCCGCTGGGGAGTCCCTCTGCGCGCCGTTCTGTGCGCCACCACGGCGATCGCCGGCTTTTACGCCGCGGCAGCCGTCGCGGCGGATGCCAATCCCGCCAATAACGATCAGCTCGAAGAGGTGGTGATCACCTCGCAGAAGCGCACCGAGAAACTCTCCGACACCACCGTCACCGCCAGCGTGCTGAGCAGCGAATCGCTCGACAATGGCGGCGTCTCGGATATCAGCGACATTTCCAAGATGGTGCCCGCGGTCAGCCTGGCCGGCACCTTCAACGGCCGCGTGCCCTTGGCGGTTCGCGGCGTCGAGAGCCAGTCCAACGAGGCCGCCGTCGGCATCGCCTCGGGCGTCGGCATCGAGATCGACGGCGTGCCGGTTCCCTCCGACTCTTTCGCCGCCAACGAAGTCGAGGATGTGTCGAGCATCGAAGTGCTGGAGGGTCCGCAGGCCACGCTGGGCGGCCGCACCGCCACCTCGGGCGTGATCAACTACATCACCCACAAGCCGACGAATTATTGGACCGGCTCGACCACCGACACCTTCACCACCGATGGCGAGCGCCATATCACCGGCGTCCTGTCGGGCCCGATCACCGACCGCATCGCCGTCTCGGTGGACGCCTGGGACCATTACACCGAATTCCCGGTCAAAAACCTGACCCTCGATCAGCATTCGAGCGACGATTCCTATGGCGTTCGCGACAAGATCAAGGTCGCCGTCACCGACGATTTCGACGCCACCCTGATGACGCGCCTGTCGGCCAACCGCTCGAACGGCTTCAATTTCGCCTATTCCTATGTCTATCCGGGCGCCTACATCCTGGCCGGCCCGGCCGGCGGTCCGCCCTTCTGGAGCCAGGCGGCCCTGTTCCCGTCGACGCTTCACATCAACGCCAACAATACCGACTATGCCAGCCCGATGAATCAGGCCAGCGAGATCCGCTACGACGCGGACGCGTCGCTGAATTTGGAATGGCGCCTGGGCGAATACACCCTGACCTCGACCACTGCCTATCAGCATGAGACGCGGCGCTCGATCCAGGATCTGTTCGCGGTGAACGAATATTTCGGTGACGTGGCGCAGGCGGCGTTAGGCATTCCGTTCGCCTTCGGCAACATCCAGAGTCAGTATGTGAACAGCGGCCAGACCACCGAGGAAATCAAGCTGGCCTCGCCGGCCAACGACCGGTTCGATTACGTGGCCGGCCTGTTCTATTCCGACGACAACACCCAGCTGCACGAAATCCGCCCCTTCTTTCCGGCTCTGCTGAACTCGGTGATCACCCCGGACACCGACACCTACGACGCCTATTTCCACGGCAACTACAAGCTGCTGGAGAACACCACCATCGAGGGCGGCGTCCGCTTCAACCACGACGCGCTGAAATACACGATCAACCAGCTGGCCTATAATCCGGGCAGCGGGCCGGTGGCGCCGGTCTACAGCGCGGGGTCCTCGGACTCCAACGCGGTGGTGGGCGATATCGGCATCAAGCAGCAGATCACCCCCGAGGCCAATGTCTATTTCACCTACACCCGCGGCTATGCGCCCGAGGTCTATAACACCGCTTATTACCTGACCGCGCCGGGCACGCTGCAGCCGGTCAGCCAGGAGCATATCAACAGCTTCGAACTGGGCAGCAAGGGCCGCTACTTCGACGGCAAGGTCCTGTTCAACGCCTCGCTGTTTGACACGATCTACCAAAACTACCAGATCCAGACCTACGTCAATGTGCCGGGCGCGGCGGCCGGCATCCTGGACCTCACCTCGGCCGGCGAAGCCGAGACGCGCGGCGCCGAGTTCAGCACCCAGATCCGACCCTGGTCGGGCGGCCATATCAGCTTCGATGGCGCCTACACCTTCGCGGTGTTCAACAAATATAACGGCGGCCCCTGCTATTTCGCCGGCACCGTGACTTCACTCTATCCCAGCTCCTGCTATTTCAGCCCCTCGAGCGACACCTGGCTGTCCAATCTGTCGGGCAAAACAATGCCCAACGCGCCCAAGCTCAAGGCGCATCTGGCCTTCGAGCAGAGCTACGATCTGGCGAACTACAGTCTCCCCTATACCGCCCTGGTCGGATTCGACGCTTCCTACCGCTCGCGGGCCCAGATGCAGGCCGACCAGAACCCCTACACCATCGAGGACGCCTATGGCATCCTCAACATTCACACAACGCTGCTGGACGATAACGGGAACTACTCGATCACCCTGTTCTGCGACAACGTCACCAACACCCATTATTCCGTCGACGTCGAGGATTTCTGGGCCTCGCCCTGGGGATCCAACGCGGTGGTGCGCCAGCCGGCGCGCGATACCAACCGCTATGGCGGCGTGAGGTTGAACGCGCAGTTCTGATCCCGCGGTTACCGGCGCCCGGCCCCGCGAAGGCCGGGCGCTTTTTCAAGGACTGACTGGACCATGGCCATCGCGGTACGTCCCCATCATTGCGGCATCAGCGTCCCCGATCTGGACGCCACCATCGCCTGGTATCACGACATCCTAGGGTTCGAGCTGGAGCGGCGCGAACATATCGCCCCCGCCCATGCCGACATCGCCTTCCTGAAACTCGGCGATTTCCGCCTGGAGGTATTCCAGGTCGAGAACGCCATTCCGCTGCCCGCCGAACGGCGCATTCCCAACCAGGACATCCGCACCCATGGCTGCAAGCATCTCTGCTTCGAGGTCGAGAATCTCGGCGCGGTGGTGCCTTTCCTGAAGGAGAAGGGCGTCGATTTCGCCATGGAGCACCGCCCCCAGGGCAACGGCACCATGGCCTTCATCCGCGACAATTCCGGCATCCTGATCGAGCTGCTGGACAAATTCGAATAACAAATCCGAGGAAGTCCGATGCGAAGTTATTTGATCCTGAATATCCGCAGCATGAACGATCTGCCCCTGATGGAGCGATGGCTCCTCAAGACCCACGCGGCGGAAACGCTGAGCATGAACGAGCCGATCCTCGATCGCTATTGCAGCTACCGCGCGGTGCCGGCGCCCGACGGCGCCGAGGAGTACGGCACCTATAATTGGCGCATGACCGAGCATTGGTGGCGCCACAGCCCCTTCCCCACCGCCGGCAACCAGATGGAACAGGGCACCAGCTTCGCCGAGATCTGGCCGGAGGGGTACACCGAGGTGCTGGGCCTGCCGAAAGGCGAGGCCCGCAGCGGCAAATGGGCGGGCGCCAGGGATGGCGCGCATCCGCCGGTCTTCGTCTTCGTCCCCCGCCGCCCGACCCAGGATTTTCATGGCAAGGGCCTGACCATGGATCACGGCACCATCCTGCGCTGGGTCCAGGCGATCCGCTATCCCGAGGGCGTGTCGCGGGAAGAAGGCGACGATTGGTACATCAATGTCCATGCGCCGGAAGTCTGCAAGCAGCCGGGCCTGAAGCGCTTTTACAGCTTCGGCCAGATCGAGCCCAAGACCGGGCCCTTCCTGCGCATCTCCGAGCTCTGGTACGAGAACGCCGACGCCTGGCGCAAAGCGGTGATCGACAGCCCGCCCAGCTATACCAAGCCGGCCTGGGCCAAGCATGACCGCTATCCGTTCCTGGAGCCCTTCGTCGACATGGTGGGCATGTTCATCCTCGAAGCCCCGACCAACGACTTCAAGCGCAACCTCGCCCCTTACATCTTCACGGCCTGAGAGAGGATCTCCGCCATGACCAATCCCTCGCGCAAGGCCGGTCCCGTCCAGGCCATCATGCTGCTTATGCCCTCGACCCTGTCGACCATGGGCATCGTCGTTCTGCTGCCCGTCCTGCCGATGCTGATGGAGCATTTCAAGGACGTGCCAAACGCCGATTACTGGGTGCCGATGATCCTGACCACCCCGGCGCTCTGTCTGGTCGTCGGCTCGCCGATCGCCGGCTATGTTGCCGATCTGATCGGGCGCCGCCGCCTGCTGATGGTGGCGATGGCGATCTACGCCGTGATGGGCATCCTGCCGCTGTTTCTCGACGGATTGTTCGCGATCCTCGCGAGTCGTGTGGGGGTCGGCATCGTCGAGGCGGCCGTTCTCACGGTGTCCACCACCCTGATCGGCGATTTCTTCAAGGGCCATGAACGCGACCGCTGGCTGGGCTATCAGACCGCGGTGGCGTCCCTTTCCGCGGTGGTGCTGATCTTCATCGGCGGATTGCTGGGCACTTTCGGCTGGCGCGGCCCGTTCGCCGTCTATGCCAGTTCGCTGATCCTGCTGGTTGGCATCTGGAAGTTGACCTGGGAGCCCGAACCCGACGCCTCGGCCGGCGAGAAGCTGGGCGTGGTGTCGTGGAATGGTTTCCCCTTCCTGCGCATCGCCGGCATCTGCGTCGTGACCTTCTTCGCCTCGGTGCTGTTCTATACGGTGCAGGTCGAACTCAGCCTGGCCCTGGCCGAGAAAGGCGTCACCGATCCTGCCCAGAGCGGCGCCCTGCAAGCCCTGGCCAGCATCGGCGTGCCGGTCGGCACAATCGTCTTCCAATGGCTGTCCCGCTTCAACAATGTGCGGGCGTGCCTGACGGCTGCGTTTCTGCTGATGGGCGCCGGTTTCGTTGGTATCGGACGCGCGCCCGACGCCCAGATGATCGTGGTCGCCGCCACCGTCACCACCCTGGGCGCCGGCATCGTGCTGCCGACCCTGCTGACCTGGGCCGTGCGCGGCCTGTCCTTCGACCAGCGCGGCCGCGGCATCGGCGTCTGGCAGGGCGTCTTCTCGGTCGGCCAGTTCTTCATGCCGGTGCTGACCACCCTGCTGTCGCGCCAGCTGGGCGGGCTGTTCCCCGCCCTGGTCGCGATCGGCACCGCCTCATTAGCGGCCGGTCTGCTGGCCGCCGTGGCCTGGCTGACCATGGGACGCGGCGTCGCCAACGGCGGCGGCCCCGCCAGCCTGCATCTGTGAGGTCGGCGATATGACGCATACCAGACTGGCCGGCAAGGTCGCCCTGGTCACCGGCATCGGTGGCGGCATCGGCAAAGGCTGCGGCCTGGGCTTCGCCGAACAGGGCGCCCGCGTGATCGGCTGCGACATCAACACCGAGGCGGCCAAGGCGACCGAAGCCGAGGCTCGCGCCCAGGGTTGGGACATGACGGTCCTGGCCCCGATCGACATGACCAGCGAGGCCGACGTCAAGAAACTGGTCGCCTTCGCCATCGAGACCTACGGCCGGCTCGACATCCTGCTCAACGCCGCCGCCACCGCGGTGTTCGCCTGGATCGAGGAGATGACCCTCGCCGATTGGAAAAAGACCCTGCAGGGCGAGCTCGACGTGGTTTTCCTGGCCTGCAAGGAGGCTTGGCCGCATCTCAAGCAATCGGGCGCCGCCTCGATCATCAATTTCGCCTCGGCCAACGCCTATATGGCGCTCGACGGCTCGCCGGCCCTGGCCCATTGCGCCGGCAAGGGCGGCGTGTTGGCGATGACCCGGCAACTGGCGATGGAGGGCGGCCCGCACAATATCCGCGCCAACACCATCTCGCCCGGCCTGATCGTCACCCCGGCCACCAGCCCGGTGATCGCCGATCCGAAATTCCTCGAGCGGGTCTTGACCAAGAAGATGATCAAGCGGGTCGGACAGCCCAGGGACATCGCGATGTGCGCCATCTATCTGGCTTCGGATGAAGCCGGCTGGGTCACCGCGTCCGACTTCTCGATCGATGGTGGGGCGACGGCATGGTGACGGAGCTTTCCTTTGGGAAGGATCTGGCCGGGGACCTTTATCTACCCGAGGGACCGGGTCCGCACCCGGTCCTGATCGGCGTGCCGGGCGGGGCATGGAAGCGCGGCCATCGCCGCGATCTTGTTCGCTGGGGGGCGTATCTCGCCCGGCACGGTATCGGCCTGTTCGCCATCGACTATACCCGCGCCACCAACGGCAAGGCCTTTCCCCAGGCGTTGCACGACGTGCTCGCGGCGCAGACCTTCCTGCATGCCGAGGCGTCCAATCTCGGGATCGATGAGCTGCGCATCGGCATCCTCGGCGCCTCGGCCGGCGGGCATCTCGCCGCGCTGGCGGCGCTGACCGGCGACCGCCCATTCCGCTGTCTGGCCGGGATCTATGGCGTCTACGACCTGTTCACCCATTGGCAGGAATGCCTGCCCGACAATCCGCCGCAGGGCGGCAGTCCGACCGAATATTTCCTCGGCACGGAACCGTTCCACGACCAGGCGCTCTACTTCTCCGCCTCGCCGCTGCGCCAGATCACCTATCAGCGTAACAAGCTGCCGGTATTCCTGGCCTGGGGCGACAATGACGAGGCGGTATGGCCGTCGCAGTCGGAAAATTTCTTCCGCGCGTTAAAACAGGCCCATCATCCGGTGACCCGCTGGGTGATCCCCGGCGCTGGCCATTTCTGGTTCAGTCAGGAGGATCCGGAAACCGCCGGAAGCTTCGCCGCCCATCTCGCGCCGGCCTTGCTGCGGTTCCTCAAGCGAGAATTGGGAACGCCATGAGCCTGGTCGGAACCTGCAAACCGCACCATGTCAGCTATTCAGTGCCCGACATCGAGCGGGCCATCACCTTCTGGCAGGAAGTGTTCGGCTTCGAGCTGAAGTTCCGCTTCGACGTCGCGGCGATCGGCGGCAAGGGCGCGTTCCTTGCCACACCCGCCCTGCGGATCGAATTGTGGGAAGTGGCCGGCAGCGTGCCGGTGCCGGAAGAGCGGAAGCAGCCGAATAGCGATCTCAAGACGGCGGGGACGAAGCACCTCGCTTTCCAGCTTGACGATCTGCCGGGGGCGCTGCGGCGTCTCGATGAGGCGGGCGTATCGATCGCGGCGGTGCAGGCATCGCCGGATCAGCCGATGCGGCCTTATGCCGGACCGGTGGAAAAGGCGTTTTCGGCTTTTGTCCGGGATCCGTTTGGGAGCTTGATCGAGTTGTTGGGGCCGGAGGCGTAATACCCCTCACCCTCCCGCTACGCGGGCCCGTCCCTCTCCCACAAGGGGCGAGGGGTCTGAAGGGTAGTTCCCTCTCCCCTTGTGGAGAGGGTTAGGGTGAGGCGGCGTTGGTTACACCAAAACCCGCGCCAGCTTCGCCTTGCAATCCAGCAGCAGATCGCCCAACTGCGGCTCGATCTCGGTGAAGCGCTGGGTGGGCACCGCGATAGTCACCGCGATCAAATCGCCCTGACCGGCGCGAAGCGCGGTGCCGGCGGCGCAGATGCCGATGGAATGTTCCTCGCGGTCAAAGGCGATCCCGGCACGGCGGATCTGGTCGAGTTCGGCGTCGAGCCGGTCCCAGTCGGTGATGGTGTTGGGCGTGTGCGCCGTCAGGCGCATATGTTTCCTGAGCCGCTTCAGCTTTTCCGGCGGCAGTTCCGCCAGCATTGCCTTGCCGTTCGACGAGCAATGTAGCGGAAACGACACGCCGACCGCCGACACGGCGCGCAGGCGATGGCTGCCCTGGACCTGGTCGATGAACACCGCCTTGTCCTGATCGAACAATGCCAGATCGACCGTTTCCCCCGTCGCGCGGGCCAATTCCTCAAGGCGCGGACGGATCAGTTCGGCGATCTCGAAGCGGGCGCCGGCCGCCAGCGGCAAAAGCGCAGGCCCGAGGCGGACGCCGCCGGTGAGAGCCCCCGACACCACCAACCCCTCGCCATCGAGCGCATCGACGATGCGCTGTACCGTCGAGCGGGGCAGCTGTACCGCCTTGGCGATCTCGCCCAGACTCAATCCACGCGGATTGTCCGCCAGGGTTCGCAGGATCGCGGCGGCGCGGGAAATGACCTGAATGCCCTCGGAACGGGCGGGAGTCTTGTCCTCGGCGCCTTTTTCGGCGGCGATCGGAGCGACCGGCATTGTTCTTTGATACCCACAGAATTATGACGAGGAATAGTAGCGCGGAACCGGCTTTCGGCAAACCACGGATTACCTCCGGCAGGCACAAAAAAGTGCCAACTTCTCAAGCCCTACCGCCCCTCCCTAATGTTGCGGAAAAGCATTCGGGAGGAACTCATGCCAGATCTATCCGGTAAGGTGGCGATCGTCACCGGCGCGGCCTCGGGTATCGGTGCCGCGACGGCGCGGCTGATGTCGGAAGCGGGCGCGATCGTGATCGTCGCCGACATCGACGAAGCGGGCGCGAAACGCCACGCCGCCAGTTTGAAAAACGCCCATGGACGCTTCGTCGATCTCGCCGATGCGGCCGCCATCGAGATGCTGATCGGCGGCGCGCTGGCCGAGTTCGGCCGCCTCGATATCCTGCATAACAACGCCGCCGATCTGTCGGCCGGCGTGCGCGACGCCGACATCGAGACCATGGATCTCGAGCTGTGGGACCGCGCCTTCGCCATCAATGTGCGCGGCACCATGCTGTGCTGCAAGCTGGCCCTGCCCGCCATGGTGAAGCAAGGCGGCGGCGTCATCATCAACACCGCCTCGAATCTGGCCCTGCAGGGTCACCTGATCCAGTCGGCCTATTCGGCCTCGAAGGCGGCGGTTTTGCAGCTGACCCGCTCGATCGCCACCTCGCATGGCAAGAAGGGAATCCGCTGCAACGCGGTGCTGCCCGGCCTGACGCTGTCGGAATCGGCCGAAGCGAACCTGCCCGCCGAGCTGCGCGAGATCGTGCTGGGCGAAACCCTCACCCCCTATCTCGGCCGCCCCGACGATATCGCCCATACCGTGCTGTTCCTGGCCTCCGACGAAGCCCGCTACATCACCGGCCAGATCGTCGCCGCCGATGGCGGCACCTCGATCCATGTTCCCGGCTTCGCGCGGTTTTCCGCGCTGTTCGCCTAAGGAGTGTCCCATGTCGCAGAGCTATGACGTCATTTCCATGGGCGCCGGCCATAACGGACTGGTGACCGCCGCTTACCTCGCCAAGGCCGGCAAGAAGGTGCTGGTGCTGGAACGCAAGGCCTGGCCGGGCGGCGGCGTCGCCACGCGGGAAGTCACCCTGCCCGGCTGGCGCCACGACATCCATTCCAACGTCCATATCATGATCCAGGGCAACCCCCTGATCCGCCAGGACGAATTGGGCCTGATCAAGCAGTTCGGGCTGACATACAATTACCCCGATTTGCCGCATGCGACGATCTTCGAGGACCAGTCGGTCTTGAAGACCTACAAGGATCTCGACAAGACCTGCGAGTCGATCGCCACCGTCAGCCAACGCGACGCCGAGGCCTATCGCGCCTTCGCCGAGCAGAGCATGCGCCTGCTGCCGATGTTCATGCAGGGGCTTTACGCGCCGCCTCTGCCGATGGGCGCGATGATGGCGATGCTGGATCAGAGCGACGAAGGCCGCCTGCTGTTCGACGCCATGCAGCGCAGCTCGGTCGACATCGCCAACCAGGTGTTCGAGAGCGACAAGGTCAAGATCCACCTGGTCCGGCTGGTCTCGGAAAATCTGCAGATGCCCGACGAACTGGGCACCGGCATGGGCATCTTCCTGATGCCGGGCATCATCCACACTTACGGGGTGAGCCAGCCGGTCGGCGGCAGCGGCGGTCTGACCGACGCGCTGGTCAAATGTATCGAGCATTACGGCGGCATCATCCTGTGCGAACGCGAGGTCAAGCGGATCATCGTGGCAGGCGGCCGCGCCACCGGCGTCGAGCTGACGGATGGCCAGACCTTCGCGGCGAAGGACGCGGTGATCGGAGCCATCCATCCCTACCGCCTGCGCCAGTTCGTCGAGGGCGTGCCGGCCCCGGTGCTGCAGCGGGCGGAACGGGTGACGTTGTCGACCTTCTCGATCTGCCTGACCCATATGGCGCTCGATAAGCCGGCCGAGTATTACGCAGGCGAAGAGGTCAGCCGCGCGGTCATGCTCGAGATGATGGCCAGTTCGAAGCTGTCCGACATGTTGGAGGATTTCGACGCGTTGCGGCGCGGACGCATCCCCAAGCGTCCCCTGATCGCCGGCGGCGACAACAGCCGCAACGATCCTTCCCGCGTTCCGGCCGGCAAGGGCATTTTCTACGGCGTCGGTTTCGCGCCTTATCATCTGGCCGATGGCGGGCCGGCGCGCTGGGACAGCTACAAGGAAGAGGCGGCCGATCATTTCCTGGCGGGTTATCGCAACTTCATCAGCAATCTGACGCCCGAGAACATCCTGATGCGGCGGGTCGAAAGCCCGGTCGATCATGAGCGCGGCTCGCCCAACAGCTTCGTCCAGGGCGACATTCATGGCGCGGCCCCGTTCTTCTACCAGACCCTGGCGCACCGCCCGACGCCGGATCTCGGCAAATTCACCGTGCCGGGGGTCGAGCGGCTTTATCTGGTCGGGCCCTTCATGCATCCGGGCGGCGGCGTGTTCGGCGCGGGCCGCGCCACCGCGATCCGCATGTTCGACGATCTCAAGATGAATTTCGACAAGGTGACGAAATGAAGCTCTACGCCCCCGACGGTTCCGAGATGATGCAGATCAGCGAGCTGGTCGTCGAAGACGGCAAACTGCTGATCAAGGGCAAGGTGTTCGGCGCCATGCCGATGACCGCGGCGCTGAAGCCGGCCGAGGCGCGGGCCGGATTGAAACTGCTGAATGGGCGAATCCTGCTGTTTTTGCTCACCATGCTGTTTCGGCGATGAGAAAGCCTTGAAACCGGACCCAGACTCCCGAGGTTCTTGTCGAAACCTTGGGAGTCTCCAATGCACGTCAAAGCTTACGCCGCGCAAACCGCGGACACGAAACTCGCGCCCTGGACGGTCGACCGCCGCGAAGCCGGGCCGAAGGATATCGCCATCGAGATCCTCTATTGCGGGGTCTGTCATTCCGATCTGCATAGCGCGCGGGGCGAATGGCCGGGCATCCCCTTCCCCTGCGTGCCCGGTCACGAGATCATCGGCCGGGTCACCAAGATCGGGTCGGAGGTCACCAAGGCCAAGGTCGGCCAGATCGTCGGCGTCGGCTGCATGGTCGACAGCTGCCGCGATTGCGACCATTGCGACCGGGATCTCGAGCAATATTGCCTGAACGGCTTCACCCAGACCTATAACGGCCATGTGTCGGGCCAGGGCGCCAACACCCATGGCGGCTATTCGACCGATATCGTGGTGGACGAGCATTTCGTCCTGACCATCAATCATGCCGAGAAGGATCTGGCCGGCGTCGCCCCGCTGCTCTGCGCCGGCATCACCACCTGGTCGCCGCTGCGCCGCTGGGAAGCCGGACCGGGCAAGAAGGTCGGCATCGTCGGTATCGGCGGCCTCGGCCATATGGGCATCAAGCTGAGCCACGCGCTGGGCGCCCACACGGTGGCCTTCACCACCTCGCCCGGCAAGATCGAGGCGGCCAGGAAACTGGGCGCGGATGAAGTAATTGTCTCGAGGAACGAGGAGGAGATGAAGGCCCATGCCGGCAGCTTCGACTTCATCCTCAATACGGTGGCGGCGTCGCACAATCTCGACCCATTCCTCACCCTGCTGAAGCTCGACGGCACCATGACCCTGGTCGGCGCGCCGGAAGAGCCGCATCCCAGCCCAGGTGTCTTCAATCTGATCTTCGGCCGCCGCAGCCTGGCCGGATCCTTGATCGGCGGCATCGCGGAGACCCAGGAAATGCTGGATTTCTGCGCCAAGAACAACATCACCTCCGACATCGAGATGATCAAGATGCAGGATATCGAGCCGGCCTATGAGCGGATGGTGAAGGGCGACGTCAAATATCGCTTCGTCATCGACATGGCCAGTTTGAAGAACGGCTGACGGGCCCTCTTCCCCAAACCATCTGTTAGCGGTACCATCGCGTCGTTGGAGGAAACGACGCGATGGCGAAAGTGTCACGCACCCTATTGCTCGGTGCGCTGCTGGCGGCGGCGCCGATGGTTCACGCGGATCAGCCGGCGCTCACCGCCGAGCAGGATCATCGGGCCATGCTGGATCGTCTCGGCATCCAGGCTTTGCGCCCCGGTCCGAGCGGCAATCCCGCCGCCTCCGACCACGCCAATTATGATGAGGCGCTGGCCAATCCCTTCCCCGATTGGCCGGAGCTGCTGACGACGAAATCCGGTTTCCACGTAGCCTCCGCAGCAGACTGGTGGCACATCCGCCGCCCCGAGATCGTCGCCGATTTCGAGCGTGAGGTGGTGGGCCGCCCGCCCGAGGAACCGCCCGCGGTGACCTGGAAAGCCAGCCCGCCCGAACAAACGATGATAGGGAACCGGCCCGTCTCGGTGTGGGACGCCGTCGGCCATGTCGATAATCGCCGTTTTCCGGGCACCTCCGTCGATATCGCCCTGCACGTCACCCTGCCCGCCGAACCGACTATGCCGGTGCTGATCATGCTGGGCCGCGCACGCCCCGACGACGACCGGGTCCGCACCCTGGTCGCCGATGGCTGGGGCGTGGCGCAGCTCGATCCGACCTCGGTGCAGGAAGATAGCGGCGCCGGGCTGCGGCGCGGCATCATAGGCCTGGTCAATCGCGGACAGGCGCGCAAACCCGAGGATTGGGGCGCCTTGCGGGCGTGGGGCTGGGGCGCCGGTCGCGCGCTCGATTATCTCGCTCGCCTGCCGCAGGTGGATGCCGGCCATATCGGCGTCGAGGGCGTGTCGCGCTATGGCAAGGCGGCGCTGGTGACGATGGCCTTCGATCCGCGCTTCGCCATGGTGCTGGTCGGGTCCTCCGGCGAAGGCGGCGCCAAGCCGCATCGCCGCAATTTCGGCGAGGCGGTCGAGAACCTGACCGGCAGCGGCGAATATCATTGGATGGCCGGGAATTTCCTGCGCTATGGCGCCGACCGCACCGCCGGAGACCTGCCGGTCGACGCCCATATGCTGATCGCCCTGTGCGCGCCGCGCCTCGTCTTCATCAGCTATGGCGTGCCGGAAAAGGGCGACGCGGCTTGGCTGGATCAGCAAGGCAGCTTCATGGCCACCGTCGCCGCCGGCCCCGCCTGGACCTTGCTGGGCGCGTGGGATCTCGGCGTCGGAAACGACTATCGCCATGCCGAAAGACCGCCGGTGGAGTCCGGCCTGCTCGATGGCCAGCTGGCCTGGCGACAGGACGATGGCGGCCATACCGACGCCCCCAACATGGCCAGCTTCGTCACTTGGGTCGATCGCCAGATCGGCCGCCCCTACTCCCTTCCGTGAGGCCCGCAATGACTGTCTCCCTCAGCCGGCGCCGCCTGCTGCAAAGCTCCCTGATCCTGACCCTGCCCGCCTTGCCGGTCTTCGGCGGCGAACCCGAGCGAGGCACCCTGCCCACCTCGCCCTTCGTCATCGCCGAGACGGCGCAAGGCAAGGCGCGCGGCGGACACAGCCGCGGCGCGCTCGCTTTCAAGGGCATCCCCTATGCCGGCCCGGTCTCCGGCGCCGGCCGCTTCCGCGCCCCGCCGCCACCGAAAAGCTGGAAAGGCATCCGAGACGCGATCCTGCTCGGCCCGCCGGCCCTGCAGAAAGCCGACTCGACCTATGGCTACGAAGAACCGGCCTATTCCGAGAATTGCCTGGTGCTGAATGTCTGGACTCCGGCGGTAGGCGACGGGCGAAAGCGACCGGTAATGTTCTATTGCCATGGCGGTGGCTTCGTCACCGGCTCGGCCGGCTCCGTGGCGCAGGATGGCTCGCATATGGCCGCCGCCCATGATGTGGTGGTGGTGGCCAGCAATCACCGGCTCGGGCTGATGGGCTATCTTTATCTGGAGGAGTTGGGCGGCGCCGACTGGGCCGGCAGCGCCAATGCCGGCATGCAGGACATCGTCGCGGCGCTGAGTTGGGTGAAAGCCAATATCGAGGCGTTCGGCGGCGATCCGGGCAATGTCACGATCTTCGGTGAATCGGGCGGCGGCGCCAAGGTGGCGACCTTGATGGCGATGCCGCAGGCGGCCGGGCTGTTCCACAAGGCCGGCATCCAGAGCGGCGCCTGGCCGCGCCGCATCCCGAAAGGCACGGCGACCGAGACCGCGTCGCGGCTGCTGCACGCGCTGAACATTCCGGAAAAGCAGCTGGACCGACTGACCAGACTCCCCGCCAAGGCGCTGATGGATCTGCAATTGGCCGGCGACGAGGGCAAGGGCGCGCTGATCCAGCGGTCCGACCCGCGCGACACCCATCTCGGCGCGGCCGGCAGCGGCGCCGAAAATCCCGGCCATTTCGCGCCGGTGGTCGATGGCGCGGTGCTGCCCGCCGATCCGTTCGAGCCGGCGGCGCCGGCCCTGTCGGCGCATATTCCGCTGATGATCGGCTATAACCGCGACGAAGCCACCTTCATGAACCGCGAGCGGCCCGAGACCTTCTTAATGGATGAAGGCCAGCTGGCCGCGCGGCTGGAGCGTGATTTCGGCGATAAGGGCGCTTCGCTCGGCGCGGCCTATCGCAAGGCGATGCCGCAGGCAACACCCTCCGATCTCTATATCGCCATCGCCACCGCGCGGCTATTCGGCAACGACACGGCGCTGGTGGCGGCGCGCAAGGCGGAGCAGGCGCCGCCGGTATTCGCCTATCGCTACGATTACGCCTCGAACAGCCCGATCGCCGGCAGCTCGGCCACCTTGCGGGCTGGCCACGCCACCGATATCGGCTCGACCTTCGGCAATATCGATATTCCCGGACTGCAGGGCGACGGGCCGGGGCTCAAGGAAGCCTCGGCCAATATGGGCGGATTGTGGACGGCCTTCGCCCGCGACGGCGTGCCGATGGCACCTGGGGTACCGGCCTGGCCGCGTTACGATGCGTCGCGGCAGACGATGCTGATTAATAGCGAGTGCATGGTGGTAAGAGATCCGGATGGGGCGACGCGGGAGGCTTGGGCGGGGGTTTGAGGGCGCAACTCCCAAGACCCCTGGAATAAGGAAAAAGTGAGAGCGTCGATCCGTGCCGAGGCGGGATTCCAGGTCGCTTTGGCACGTGTCGAAAAC
>Ga0302311_10002618_pt1 | contig 20281 bp, 16 predicted proteins | sample III_Palsa_N1_3_FD_200449 | JGI IMG/M metagenome (GOLD analysis project Ga0302311, IMG submission 200449) | Peat permafrost microbial communities from Stordalen Mire near Abisko, Sweden - III_Palsa_N1_3 | ecosystem: Environmental > Terrestrial > Soil > Palsa > Peat permafrost | place: Sweden... | reverse complement strand
GCACTGGCGGAAAAGCGCCATTTCGACGCTCCGTTGGTCCCGCGACGTGGATCCCCGGGGTCAAGCCCGGGGATGACGATTGGGCTCTACACCGACGCCAGCGCATAGAGATGCTTCACATAGGCCAAGGTGGCTTCGGCCAGGCCGTGCACCTTGGGATTGCTGGATCCGATCACGTAATATTCATCCGGCGCATGGGCGCGGCTGCCATGGCCGGTGCCGAAATGGCCGGCGGGCAGGCTGACCGGGGCGCCGGTGAAGATATAGCCCGGCCAGGAGCCGCCCAGACGCGGCGACAGGGACACGCTCATCCCCTCTTCGCGATAGGTGGCCAGCGCCGCCTTGATCAGCGACGAATTCTCGTCGGTCTGGGTCGGGTCGTAGCCGCCGGTCACCTTGACCTCGATATCGCCGAAACCACGCTTGGCGAGATGGGCCTTGAGCTTGGCTTCCGCATCCGCCGCCGTCTGGTCCGGCACCAGGCGGAAATCGAGCTTCGCCGTCGCCTTGGACGGCAGGATGGTCTTGCCGCCGGGGCCGGTATAGCCGCCGATGATGCCCTCGATATTGACGGTGGGTTCCTGGGCGAGACGTTCGAGTGCTGCGCGATAATCGAGATCGCGCACCCAATGCTGCACGCCCATCAGCTTTTTGACGTCTTCTTCCTTGCTGCTGGCCACCTTCTCGGCGATCAGCTGCTTCTGGCGGTCGGTCAGCGGTTTGACATGCTCGTACCAACCGTCGATGGCCGGATCGTTGCCGTCTTCCGAGACCAGCGTGTCGAGCGCCTTGATCAGATGCCAGACCGCGCTGTCGAGGGCGGCCTTGTAGCTGGAATGGATGTCGTCCTTCGAGCCGCGCCCCCATTTCTCGGTCGAGGAGACCAACTCGGCCTCGATCAGCCCCTTGGCGCCGAGATAGACCTCGACGCCGCCCTGCGGCGATTGCGACGAGAAGGGCATGAACACCTCATGGCATTTCGACAGCGCCTTCAGCACCTCGGGCTTGTGCACAACCTGGCCGAAATGAGGGCTGCCGATCTCTTCCTCGCCCTCGGCCACCAGCACGATATTCACGGGCGGCTTCTTGCCGGCGGCGCGCAAGGCATGGAGCGCGGCTAGGAAAGTGGCCTCCGGGCCTTTCTGATTGGTGGCGCCGCGGCCGATCATGATCTTGCCGAACGGCGCCTTGTCGACGATGCGGCCCTCGAGCGGCGGCGAGCTCCATTCGGCCGGGTCGAACTGCTTGACGTCATACATGAAATACATGCCGACGGTGCGCTTGGCCCCGGCATCGAGGGTGGCGAACACGCCGGGCTGACCATCGGTCGGCATGATGGTCGCGGTCTGGAAGCCGGCCTCCTTGAGAAGGTCGGCCATCTTCGCGGCACCTTCCTTCATGTTGCGGTTCTCGGCGGCGATGGAGGGCAGGGCGATCCAGTCCTGCAGGCGTTTGATGCTTTCGGGTAACTGCTTGTCGATGGCGGTTTTGACAGCGGACAGATCGCCGCCGAAGGAAATGGACTCGGCGGCCCACAGGCGGCGGGGCAAAGCGGCGGACAGGCCCGCCGCCGCGGTCATCATCATCAGGCCGCGGCGCTCAATCATCAAACGACTCATTGGACTCTCCTGGCAGGTGTCACCAATTGGGTGCGTGAAAGGCCTCCTTGCCGTCCAGCACCGTCAAAAGCGCCTGGGCCTGAAGGATTTCAGGCTCGGGCACGGTCATCAGATCCTTGGAGAAAACGGAAAAATCGGCCCGCATGCCGGGCTTGATGGCGCCCAGTTCCTTTTCGCGGAACGAGGCATAGGCCGGCCACACGGTGAACATCTTGAGCGCGGTGTTGCGATCCACCGCTTCCTCGGGATGCCAGTCGGGGCCGGAGTGACCGTCGAGCGCCTTGCGGGCGACGGCGGCGTAGAATTCGATGCGCGGATCGCCCTTCTCGACCGGGGCGTCCGAGCCACCCGGAACGATCGATCCGGCCTTGATCAGGTCGGCCCAGGCATAGCCTTCCTTGAGGCGCTCGGTGCCGAGGCGCTTGCCGGCGAAATCGAGATCGCCGATGGCGTGGCTGGGCTGCATCGAGGGGATCACGCCCAGTTTGGCGAAGCGCGGAATGTCTTGCGCCGAGACGATCTGGGCATGCTCGACGCGCCAGCGCGGCGGCTGGGTCAGGCGGTCCTTCTCGGGAACGGCGTTGAAGGCCTCCTCGTACCAGTCCAGCACCAACCTGTTGCCTTTATCGCCGATCGCATGGGTGGTGATCTGGATGCCGCGCTTCAGCGCGTCCTCCCAGATCGGCAGGACGTCCTCCTTCTTCATCCGCACCAGCCCTTCGGTGTCGGCGTCATTGTATTTGGCCAGGAGCGCCGCGCCGCGCGAGCCCAGCGCGCCATCCATGTAGAACTTCACGGCGCGGGTGATGATGCGGCCGTCCGACGCGATATGCGCGCCGTCACGCTTGAGGTTGGGGTAATATTCCGGCTCGACGGCGTTGTAGACGCGCAACGGCGCCTCGCCCTTCTTGGCGAAACCCTCCAGCATCACCACGTCGGCCCATGGGACGGACATATAATGCACGCCGGTCCAGCCATGGCTGGTCTCGTAATCGAAGGCGGCCTTGAAGGCTTTGGCCCGGTAAGCATCGTCGGGAGCGGGGATCAGCTTTTCGATCAGCGGCAGGGCGTTGTCGACGATCATGCCGTTCGGCTCGCCCTTGGCGTCCTTGTTGATGAAGCCGCCTTCCGGCACCGGCGTCTTCCTGGTGATGCCGGCCAGGGCCAGCGCCTTGGAGTTGGCCACCACCGCATGGCCGTCGGCGCGTTCCAGAATGACCGGACGGTCGGACACGACCGCGTCGATATCCTGGCGGGTCGGGAAGCGGGCCTCCGGCCAATGGGTCTCGATCCAGCCGCGGCCCCAGAGCAGGCCCGTGCCCGGTTCGGCGGCGTTCCGCTCCTTGACCGCCTGCATCGCCGCCGCCAATGACGGCTTGCCTTCTAGATTGAGGGTGAGCTCCCGTTCACCCACTTCGCGAAGGTGCGCGTGCGCATCGGTGAAGCCGGGATACATCGCCGCCCCCTTGAGATCGACGATCCGGGTCTGCGGGCCCTTCAATTTCTCGGCGTCCGCGCGGGCGCCGGCGAACAGGACCTTGCCCTTGGCCACCGCGACCGCCTCGACCTTGGGGTTGGAATCGTCGGCGGTATAGATCGGGCCGTTCCAATAGAGCGTGTCGGCGGTGTCGGCGGCCGCTGCCGCGCCGGAAATCAGGGCGACGGCCAGCAGAAAGGCTTTACGCATGCGGATGTTCCCCCAAAGTGATGTGGAGACGATACCGCACGGAAATTTGATCGCAAAGACCGCAAGTAGTCCCGTTGTGAATCGTGATACAACCGTATAGTTACGGGGGTAATCACTTTTGCGTCTTCGGATGGTCCTGCTCGGCTTGGCGGCTTTTTTGCCGTCCTTGGCCGCTGCTCTGTTCATGCCGGTGCCGATGCCGCAATCGGACTCGCTGGATTATCTCGCCTATGCCCGCTCGATTCATGTTGCCGGCACCTATGCCGCCACGCCGGGCGGTCCTTCGCTCGACCGCCGGCCCGGACGCGAACCGCTCTATCCGCTGCTGGTGGCCGGCGTGGCCGAAGTGTCGCCGTCCCTGGCCCGCAGCCTCGACCAATGCGCCGACCCGACCATCGAGAGCTGCCGGGCCGGTTATCGCCCGCTGATTTTCGTCAATGCGCTGCTGCTGGGCGGCGCCGCGTTGTTGGCTGGGTTGACGGTGCTGGCGATGGGCGGCGGCCCGGCAGCGGCCTGGATCGGCACGCTCTATGTCGCCGCCAATCTGCACATGTACAAGGACATGAAATATGCCCTGTCCGACTATCTGGCGGTGTTCCTCTGCGCCGCGCTGACGGCGGCGCTGGCGCACCGGAAATGGACCTGCGCGGGGTTCGCGGCGGCCGCACTCGCTTTGACCAAGGCGGTGTTTCTTCCTTTCGGTCTGCTGCTTTCGCTGGTGCTGGCCTGTCGCGGCGAGCGCCGCGCCGGCGCGCTGATCGCGGCGCTGGTGCTGGTGGTCAATATCGGCTGGATGGACCGCAATATCGCCCTGTTCGGCGTGGCCGGCGACGGACGCGACGGGGTGGCGCTCAGCACCCGCGAAGTGTTCGATCATATGAGCCCGGCCGAGCACCGCGCCGCCTGGCTGTGGTGGCTGCGCGGCCCCGGCGCCGGCTTGGCCCGCAAGACCCTGCCGCCCGAAGCCTGGCAGCGCCACGACTGGGATGCCGAGAACGGCTTCTATCAGGAAGGGCAATTGCTGGAGCCCGGCCGCATCGTCGCCGACCTGATGAAGAATGGCGTGCATGACCAGGTCGCCGCCGAGGCCGGGGTGAAGGCGGTGGTGGCGCGCCGGATGCTGGCCGATTGGCCGCACTATCTCGCCACCATGCCGGTGCTGTTCTATCGCGGCCTGTGGTTCGACGAATTCATCGCCATTGGCCTGCCGCTGCTGCTGGTCGTGCTATGGCTTTCGGCGCGGGCGCGCGCCTGGGACCGGCTGATCGTGCTGGCGCCCGGCCTCTGGTCGCTGCTGGTTTATCCCGCCATCTCGCTCAACATTCCCCGCTATCAATATACCGCGGTGATGGGCCTCGGGCTGGCGGCGGGGCTAGCCTGGCAGCTCCATCGCGACGCAGGTGCGACTCGCGCCCTTCGCCGCATGGAGAGCGGCGTCGGCGCGCGCCAGCAGACTGTCCACGCTGTCGCCCTGGCGGCGGCGGCCGACGCCGATTGAGATCGAGCCCGGGACGCTCACACGGGATCGATTGGGCCGGCGCCGGAACAGACCGCGGCGATATTGTCGAGAGACCTATACCCCATCGCGTTGCGGGTCTCCACCGTGGCGCTGCCGATATGCGGCGTCAGGAAGACGTTGGGCAGATCGGCGAAGCGCCGGTCGAAATCCGGCTCCGAGCGGAACACGTCGAGTCCGGCGGCGAACAGATGGCCGGACCGTAGCGCCGCCAGCAGGGCCTCCTCATCGACCAGCGATCCGCGCGAGGTGTTGACCAGCACGGCTCCTTTCGGCAGCAGCGCGAGCGTCTCGGCGTTGATTACCTTCTCGGTTTCCGGCGTGGCCGGCGCGTGCACCGCCAGGATGTCGCAGTGAGGCAGCATTTCATTCGGATCGGCGAAATAGCGCGCGCCGGCTTCCAGATCGGGCTTCAGCCGCGAGCGGTTGGAATAGAGGATCTGCATGTTGAAGCCCCGCGCGCGCTGGGCCATGGCCTGGCCGATGCGGCCCATGCCGAGGATGCCCAACCGCTTGCCGGTGACCTGCAGGCCGAGGAACTCACCCATGCCGAAGCTCTTGCGCCAACCCTGGCGCATCAATTGCTCGGCCTCGGCGGCGCGGCGGCAAGCGGCCAGCATCAGCAGCATCGCCATGTCGGCGGTGCAGTCGGTCAGCACGTCCGGAGTATTGGTGACGATCAGGCCGCGGGCCTTGGCGGCGGGAATGTCGATATGATCGTAGCCGACGGTGACGGTGGACAGGACCTTCACAGCTGCGGGCAGGCGCGCGATCACGTCGGCGGTCATCTTGTGGCGATGGCTGACCAGAAGAGCGTCGGCCTTGTGTTCTTCAACTTGCGCGAGTGCTTCCTCCACGCTCATATTGCCATCGCCGCCGATCGCGTCGAAGCGCTGGGGCAGACTGTCGAACACGGCGCGGGGCAGGCCGGGAGCGACGACGAGGCGGGGTTTAATCATGGAACCATCCTTTCATACTTTCCAGGTGATGATAGGATAGGCAGGTTCATGAAGGGGAGAGGGAATGTCACCGTCGTCGGCGGCACCAGCTGAGGATTTCTGGCAGGCGAATCACGCCGAGATGCAGGCGCGCCTGTCCGCCGCTCAGGGCGAATCCCAACAGCTACGCGATACCATCCAATCCCTGCGCGACGCGCTCGAGGAAAGCCGCATCGACGTCGAGGGGCGGGTGGCTCACGCCGTCTCGGTGGCGCAGGAGGAGAGCAAGCAGCTCCGATCCACCGTCAACGCGCTGCGCGACGAGCTGGAGGCGAGCCGGGTCGGCGAAACGCAGCGCACTCAGTCGGCGGTCTCGGGCGCCAATTCCGAGATCATCCAGATGCAGGCCACGGTGCAGTCGCTGCGCGACGAGCTGGAACTCCAGAAGGCCGGCGAGGAGGCGCGTCGATCCGAGGCGGTCGCTATCGCCAACGGCGAGATTCTGCAGCTGCGCCAGACGGCGCAATCCCTGCGCGATGAATTCGAACTCCAGAAAGCGGGCGAGGAAGCGCGCCGGTCCCAGGCGGTCGCCGGCGCCAATGCCGAAATCATACAATTGCGCCAGACGGTCCAGTCGCTGCGCGACGAGCTGGAAGCCAACCGCGCCGCCAAGCTGCGCGACATCGAGGAAGCCCACGCGCAACACAAGCGCGAGATCATGCAATTGCAGTCGACCATCCAGCAATTGCGCTCAGAATTGGAACAGTATCATGCCGGACGGTAGAACCCCTCCCGCGCCCCGCCGCAAGACCGGCGGCGCGCAACTCTCCCACACGCTGCTCGACGTCTCCAACAAGCTGGCGGCGACCGAAGGTCTGGGCGACGCCCTGAAGTCGATTCGCGACATCTGCACCGCGCTGATCGGCTGCGAGCGCGGCTCGGTGTTCCTGCACGATCCGGCCACCAATGAGCTTTACGCCCGCATCGAGGGCCGCTTCGCCCGCGAGATCCGTATCCTCGATTCGGTCGGCGTGGCGGGTCACGTCTTCACCAACAATCAGGGCGCCATCGTCCCGGACGCCTATGCCGATCCGCGCTTCGATTCCAGCACCGACGCCCAGACCGGCTATCGCACCCGCACGATTCTGTGCGCGCCCTTGCGCACCAAGAAGGGTCGGGTGATCGGCGTCGCCCAGCTGCTCAACAAGAATGACGGCGAGTTCACCCAGGAAGACCTGACGATGCTTGAGGCGGTGATCGCGCAAAGCTCGATCTCGCTCTCCCATCTCTCGACCATCGAGAACATCGAGAAAACCCGCAAACAGGAGCTCGACTTCCTGTCCGTGGTGTCCGAGATCAGCTCCGAGCTGCAATTGGGCCCGCTGCTGCAGAAGATCATGGCGGCGATCACGCGCATGCTCGACGCCGAGCGCTGCACCTTGTTCATCAACGATCCTAAGACCAGCGAACTCTATTCCTATGTCGGCCAGGGACTGGGCAGCGTCTCCATCCGCCTGCCCAACCATATGGGCATCGCCGGCGCCGTGTTCACGTCCGGCCAGACCATCAACATTCCCTATGCTTACGCCGATCTGCGGTTCAATCCGGCCTTCGACAAGAAGACCGGTTTTTTCACCCGCTCGATCCTCTGCGTGCCGGTGATCAACAAGGCCGGCATGGTGATCGGCGTGACCCAGGTCCTCAATAAAAGAGGCGGGGCCTTCAATGACGGCGACGAGGCGCGCCTCAAGGCCTTCACCTCGCAGATCTCGATCGGCATCGAGAACGCCAAGCTGTTCGACGACGTCCAGACCATCAAGAACTACAATGAGAGCATCCTGGAATCGATGAGCAACGGCGTCATCACGCTGTCCAGCGATGGCAAGATCGTCACCTGCAACGCGGCGGGGCTGAAAATTCTGCAGGTGACGCAAAGCGACATCATCGACCATGTCGCCGCCGACTTCTTCGCCGGCGAGAATGCCTGGCTGGTCGAGAAGCTCGCTTCCGTGCAGCAGAGCGGCGCCGACGAGGTGCTGATGGACGCGCCGCTGCATGTGGCGGGCGAGCGCCACTCGGCCAACGTCACCGTGCTGCCGCTACGGGGCGCCGAGAAGACGCTGGGCTCGATGGTGATGATCGAGGATATCAGCTCGGAAAAGCGCATGAAGGCCACCATGGCCCGCTATATGGATCCGACCCTGGCCGACCAGCTGCTGGCCTCCGGCGCCGAGGTGCTGGGCGGCCAGTCGATCGAGGCGACGGTGCTGTTCTCCGACGTGCGCAGCTTCACCACCCTGTCGGAAGAGCTCGGTCCGCAGGGCATCATCAGCCTGCTCAACGAATATTTTACCCTGATGGTCGATTGCATCACCGATCAGGGCGGTATGCTCGACAAATTCATCGGCGACGCGATCATGGCGGTGTTCGGCACCGCCAAGCGCCACGAGGATGACGAGGACCGCGCGGTCAAGACGGCGATTGCCATGATGAAGCAGCTGCACGGCTTCAATCGCCGCCGCATCGCCGACGGCAAGCGTCCGATCGATATCGGCATCGGCCTCAATACCGACACCGTGGTCTCGGGCAATATCGGCTCGCCCAAGCGTCAGGACTACACCGTGATCGGCGACGGCGTGAACCTCGCCGCCCGCCTGGAAGGGGCGTGCAAGGAATATGGCGCGCATATCCTGATCAGCGAATACACGCTCAGAAAACTGAAATCGACCTATCGCTCGCGCGAGATGGACAAGGTGGTGGTGAAGGGCAAGACCAAGCCCGTCGCGATCTTCGAGGTGGTCGACTACCACACCGACGAGACCTTCCCCAACATGATGGGCGTGCTGCAGGCGTTTCAGTATGGCTTGACGTCTTATCGGAACGCCCAGTTCGACCAGGCCATCAAGGCCTTTGGCGAAGGGCTGATCCTCAACCCCAATGACACGGCGACGAAGCTCTATATCGAGCGCTGCCACTATCTCAAGGATCACCATCCCGGGGACAATTGGGATGGCGTTTGGGTGATGAAGACGAAGTGATCGGCGGCATCGAATTCCGCGACTCTTGTATCGGCCTCGACTGGGCCGAGCTCGAAGCGCTGTTCGTCGCCACCGAGCTCGGCAATCGCACGGGCGCCAAGCTGCGTCGCGCTTTCGAGAAGAGCGGGCATATCGTTCTGGCCTATGGAAGCGGCCGCCTGATCGGCGTCTGCCGCGCCATCACCGACGGCGAATATCACGCGATGATTTACGACGTCGCCGTTCATCCCGACTGGCAGGGCATGGGTCTTGGAAAGACCCTGATGCGCCGGCTGCTCGCCCGGCTGCCGGTCTGGCGGATCATGCTGGTGGCCGAGGAAAAGGTGCAGGGCTTTTATCGCACGCTGGGCTTCGAGGCTTACGGCGATGTGATGGCGTTGCGGGATAGGAAGAGGTTGGAGACGGATTAGCTAAGCCGCAGACGAAACCTGCACTTCGGCGCAGATGCGTTCGCCTGTCTCGCGATCGGCGACCGCGAGATCATAGGCTGTTTGCAAGTTCGCCCAAAACCGGGGGCTGTTGCCGAAATAGCGTCCCAACCGCAGCGCTGTGTCGGGTGTCACCGCCCTTTGACCATTGAGAATTCCGGTGATCCGACCGGATGGCACCCGCAGCGCCAGCGCCAGGCCATTGGCGCTCAAATCGCGGGCCTTCAACTCGCGCTTCAAGATCCGGCCAGGGTGAACAGGCATCATCATCGCTTTAACCCTTGTGATAGTTCACGTCAATTGACGTGCGGCGTTTAAATGATGACCTCACTTGAGACCCGCCTTGCTCTCCAGATACACCGCAAACGTCCCCAGCCAATGCCCGCCCTCGTAATGCTCGCCGGTAATATTCGGCAGCGCCTCGTTCCGATGCTTCTCGGCCGTCTCCTGCAGCACCTTCACCCGCTTGTCGCTCGGCTCCAGCCCTGAGGCGATGCCCTGCAGCATCCAGGCGCGGCTGAGGTTCAACCCGTCGAGATGAGCAAGCTTGGGATCCGAACGGTCGGTGACGACGCCCGGCTTCAGCCAATCCTTGTCGAGCTGCTTCGGGATGACCGGCAGGAAGCCGTCCAGCCACTTCCCATAAGCCTTCTTGTCGCTGATCACCCGGCGCATGAAATCGGCTTCGCCGAGGCAGGGCGACAGGAAGTCCTCGCCGTTCGGCTCGTAGCCGATCGGACAGGCCTTGTCGTTCTGATAGAAGCGATGAGCCGCGTCGGTCAGCAGCGCCTTCATCTCCTCGTCATGCGCCACCTCGGCCCAATCCCAGATCTGGCCGAAGGAGAAGGCGGTCTGGTTGTGCTCGCCGATGCGGATCGGGTAATGCAGCTTCGGCACCCAGCTCTTGATGCGCTTGGCGACTTCGGTTTCCAGCGGCTGCAGAGTGGCGGACCATTCCTTAGCCTGCGGATCCTCCCACTGGCGCAGCTCCGCGGCCAGTTTGAGCAGCCAGCCCAATCCATAGGGGCGCTCGAACGAGGCACGGCCAGGCTGCGAAAGATAAGCGACCTCGGCGGCGATGTTTTCCGGCGTCAGGCTCTTGGCGATCTCGGCGCGAGCGGTCGCCGCGAAAGGCGCGTCGGGATATTGGCGCAGCAGGCGCACCAGCAGCCAATGGCCATGCACGTCGGAATGCCAATCCAGACAGCCATAAAAAGCCGGATAGAGCAGATGCGGCGGCCGGGCGTCGGCCTCGGAATTCATCATCAGGCTGACATGGTTGGGGAACTCCTGATGCAGGCAGGTCAGCGCCAGGGTGGCGAAGCGGCCGGCGGCGTCGACATCGAGGCCTTCGGCGCGGGCGCCCGAGGTGAAACCGGCAAGTCCGGCCAGCAATAAGCCGGCGGTGATCGCATTTTTGTACAAGATGACGCTCCCTTTCTGCTTCCGCGTCCAAGATTACCCGAAATAACCCGTGCGACAATCTTGTGATCGGGTTCAAAATCGCCATCTAAGGCGCAAGTGCTTGTTTCAGGGGAGATCGTCATGCCGCAATCGATTCATTTGTCCGTCAATGGCCATAGCGTCGAGATCAGCGGCGACGACCCGGATATGCCGCTGCTGTATGCGCTGCGCGACGAACTGCATCTGCACGGCCCGCGCTTCGGCTGCGGCCTCGGCCAGTGTGGCGCCTGTACCGTGCATATCGAAGGCGAGGCGGTGCGCTCCTGCATCACGCCGGTCTCGGACGTCGCCGGCAAAAAGGTGGTCACGCTGGAAGGCCTTGGTTCGCCCGAGCATCCGCATCCCATTCAGAAGGCCTTCATCGAGGAACAGGCGGTGCAGTGCGGCTATTGCATCAACGGCATGATCATGCAGGCCAAATCCTTCCTCGATAAAAACAAGAAGCCGACCGAGGACGATATCCGCCAGGCACTGGCCAACAATCTCTGCCGCTGCGGCACGCATCAACGCATCATCCGCGCCGTGCATCGCGCGGCGATGGCGGTCTGAGGGAGGACGCGACATGACCTACATCCAACTCTCCCGCCGCGGCCTGTTCAAGCAGGCCGGCGCGCTCGTCGTCTCCTTCTCGCTGGCCGGCGTGCTTGCACAGAAAGCCCTCGGCCAGAGCGTCGCCCAGCGCAATGTCGATCCGGCTGAAGTCGATTCATTCCTGGCCATCGATAGCAAGGGCATGGTCACCGTGTTCTCCGGCAAGGTCGATCTCGGCACCGGGCTGCGTACCGCCATGACCCAGATCGTCGCCGAAGAGCTCGACGTGCCGTTCGAACATGTCGCGGTGATCGAGGGCGACACGGCGCTGACCCCCGATCAGGGGCCGACTTACGGCAGCTTGGGCGTGCAGAATGGCGGGGTGCAGATCCGCCAGGCGGCCGCCACCGCGCGGAAGGCGATTCTTGCTCAGGCGGCGGAAACGCTGAAATCCACCCCCGACTCGCTGAGCTGGGAAAAAGGCGTGATCCGCGCCAAGGACGGCCATAGCCTGACCCTTGGCGAGGTGATCGGCGGCAAGAGCTTCGCCCTCAAGATCGATGCCAACGCCCCGATCAAGGCACCCGACCAGCGCCATATCGTCGGCACTTCGGTCAGGCGCCTCGACATTCCCGCCAAGGTGACCGGCCGCTTCACCTATATGCAGGATTTCCGTCTGCCCGATATGCTGCATGGCCGTGTGGTGCGTCCGCCGGCGATCGGCGCCACCCTGCAGTCGGTGGATGAGAGCTCGGTTGCCAATATCCCCGGTATGGTGCAGGTGGTGCACCAGGGCAATTTCCTGGGCGTTGTCGCCAAGACCGAATGGGCGGCGATCAAGGCCATGCGCCAGCTGAAGGCGAGCTGGTCGGATTGGCAGGGCCTGCCGGAGCAAGCCAGGCTGTGGGAGCATGTGCGTAACACCAAGGTGGCCAAAGAGGAAAGCACCAGCAAGATAGGCGACGTCGATGCCGCTTTCGCCGGCGCCGCCAAGAAGCTGACGGCCAGCTACAACTTCGCCATTCATACCCACGGTTCGATCGGGCCGTCCTGTGCGGTGGCCGAGTTCAAGGAGGGGCAGCTCACCTGCTGGAGCGCATCGCAGGCGACGCACAATCTCCGCGTCCAATTGGCCAATATGCTGGCCCTGCCGGAGAGCTCGGTGCGCTGCGTCTATATCGACGGGGCGGGCTGCTATGGTCGCAACGGCCATGAGGACGCAGCGGGCGATGCGGTGATGCTGGCCAAGGCCGTCGGCCAGCCGGTGCGCGTGCAATGGATGCGCGAGGACGAGCATGGCTGGGACCCCAAAGGTGGGCCGACCTTGATCGATCTCGAAGGCGGGCTCGACGCCAAGGGCGCGCCGGTGGCCTGGCGCGGCACTTTCATGATTCCGCAAGGTGTCGCCGGCAGGGTACCGCTGGTGGCGGCGACCCTGGCCGATCTGCCGCGCGAAATGGTCGACAGCCCCGGCGGCATCATCCAGGACTCCGCCATTCCCTATACCGTGCCCAATGTGCACACCGTCATTCACCGGCTGGAAACCACGCCCCTGCGCCCATCCTGGATCCGCAGTCCGGGCCGCATGCAGAACAGCTTCGCCAACGAAAGCTTCCTCGACGAACTGGCATACGCCGCCGGGCGCGATCCGCTGGAACTGCGCCGCTCGCTGGTGTCAGAGCCGCGCGGCCTGGAAGTGCTTGAGCGTTTAGAGCATTTCGCCAAATGGGAAAAGCGCACCGGGCCGGCGGCGCAGAGCGGCGACATCGCGCGGGGCACCGGCATCAGCTACATCAAATATGAGCTGGTGCGCACCTATGTCGGCGTCGTCGCCGAGGTCGAGGTCAACAAAAAGACCGGCCAGATCAAGGTGCCGAAATTTTTCGTCGTCCATGATTGCGGCCAGATCATCAATCCGGACGGGGTCAGGTCGCAGATCGAGGGCAATGTGATCCAGACGGTCAGCCGCACGCTCAAGGAGGAGGTGACCTTCGATCGATCGAAGGTCACCAGCACCGACTGGTCGAGCTATCCGATTCTCACCTTCCCGGAGGTGCCCGAGGTGGTGATGGATCTGATCGATCGCCCGGCCGAGAAGCCGTGGGGCGCCGGGGAACCGACCGCAGCCCTGGTGCCATCGGCCATTGCCAACGCGATCTTCCATGCGACGGGAGCCCGGCTGCGCTCGGTGCCCTTCACGCCCGAGAAGGTCAAGGCGGCGCTGCAGGCGGTGTAGCCAGGCGCCGCGCCGGCCGTCCGGCGCAATCGCTGAGCCGGAGGCGATGCGTCATATATGAGTCTAGACAGTCTTGCGACCCGATAAGGTCGCAAGACTGTCTAGCCATCCTCATTCCTGAGGTTTGCGGAACTTCAGGATGAACTGGTCGGTATGTCCGCGAATCGTCTGGTCGAACACTTTGATCGTGCGGGGGTCCGCCGGATTGGCGAGAATCGAACTCTCGGAGTCGAACTTGAATCCCGCGGCTTCGACCTCTCGGCGCACGGTCGAGGACTCGATGCGATGCAAGGTCTCGGTTACAGTTGCGGGAGCACCCGGAGCGGCGGAGTGATCGAGAATTATATATACGCCACCGGGCTTCAGCGCACTGTAGACGGCCTTGTTAAACGCGGGGATGTCGACCGGGCCCGTGAACTCGTCGTGCAGGTCGTGGTAATTTCGAGAAATCCAGAACAGGTCGAGCTTCTCGGGGAATTTTAGTCCTTCGAGCGCCGCTGCGGTCGTCACCGTTATGTTCGGATGGGTGACGGCATAGCCCTGCAGCTCCGCGACCTCCTTGACGAAATGCTCGAACTTGAAGAAGGCGGTGGGCTCCACTGCGTAAACGTGACCCGTGGAGCCGACGACGCTCGCGAAGAGACGCGTGAAATAGCCTGCGTCGGCGATATAGTCGGCAACCTTGTCCCCCGATTTGACGCCAGCGAACACTAAAGTTTGTGCCGGCTTTCGGTCGGCATCGTGTGTGGTGTCGGAGTCCGGGCGCGACGGATCGGCGACCGCCATTGTGGCGGCGGTTGAGTTGGTTGCGGTGTCCATGGCATTCGCCCCGGAAACAAGCGCGACGCCTGCGATCAAGATAGCCATAATTTTCATAGTGAGTCTCCCAGCGCCATACAGCATCCGAGTGTATGGGCCTCGGGCCGGCCGACACAGACCGCTTGTTGCATCGTGACGGCCGTTCACCGCATCAGCGGCGGCCTGATAACACTTCCCCCAGGCGGTCCTGGAGACGCTTGCGGTAGCGGCGGCTCAACCGGAGGCGAGCCTTGGACTCCAGCATGACCTCGTAGTCGCCGCTCTCCTGCAGCTCAAGCCCCCGGACCCGGTCGAGATTGACGATGATCGAGCGGTGGATACGGACGAATGTCCGGTCGTCCAGGTCCTGCTCGAGCTCCCGCAAGGTCCTGCGCACGATATGCGTGGCCGCGCCCACATGCAGGCAGGCGTAGTAGCCCGCCGCTTCGATCCAATCGATGTCCGAGACGGTCAGGAACAAGGTCTGCCCCCGGCTCTTGACCGCGATCCGGCTGATCGAACGGCGTTGTTTCGGGGCATAGAGCGCGAGCTTTTCCTTGGCGCGCGCGAGGGCGCGGTTGAAGCGCTCGTCGTCGAAGGGCTTCAAGAGATAGTCCAGCGCGCCCGCCTCGAAGGCGCGCAGCGCATAGGCGTCATAGGCCGTCACGAAGATGACGGTCTCGGGCAGGTCCGTGCCCAGAAGTTCGAGCATGTCGAAGCCGTCGCATTCGGGCATTTTTACGTCCAGGAACACCAGGTCGGGCGGGGACCGCCTGATCTCCTCGATCGCCTCCTGGCCCGATCCGCATTCGACCACCGAACCGATATCGGGGTCGCGGCTCAACAGGAGAGTCAGGTTCAGCCGCGCCAAGGCTTCGTCATCGACCACCAGGGCCCGGATCGGCGCGCGCCGTTCGGCGTGCTGCGCCATTTACGCCTCCCGGAACGGAAGTGTCACGACGACCTCCATGCCGCCCGCTTCGGCGGGCCTCAGCAGCAGCTCGGAGCGGTCGCCATGGAGGATCCGCAGGCGGGTGCGGAGATTGCCGAGACCGACGCCACCGGGCGCCGCCGCCAAATCTTCCTGGTCCCAAGGGCCATCATTATAGACGGTCAGACGAAGGGCGCCGTCGCGGCTTGCCCCGGCGACACGGATTTCGCCCCCCGCAAGGCGCTTGGACAGGCCATGCTTGATGGCGTTCTCGACAAGCGGCTGCAGCAGGAGGTTCGGGACCTGCGTATCCAGGAGCTCGGTGGGAATGTCGAGGCTGACCCGCAGGCGGTCCCCGAAGCGGACCTTCTGGATATCGAGATAGCGCTGCAGATACTCGACTTCCTCCGCTAGCGTGACCTGCGCCCGGTGAGAGCTCTCGGACGCGCGGCGCAGGAACTCGCTTAAGCCTACGATCATGCGGACCGCTGCGTCACTGCGCTGGTCGCGGGCCAAAGCGGCAATCGAATTCAGCGTATTGAACATGAAATGCGGATCCATCTGGCGCCGTAGCGCAGAGAGCTGAGCCCGCGAGAGCTCTTCGTTGAGCCGCGCGGTCTCGGTCATCTGCCGGGCCATCTTCTCACGCGAATCGATGACATAGGTAATCGTCAGGATCAGGGCGTAGACGATCACGAAGGTCAGGATCTGGTCGGAGAACAAGGACGTCCAGCTCTTCACGAAACTGGGCGGCTGATCGTGGTGCCACGGGTTGAAGGTGACCCGAAGCCAGGCCGACCAGGCCTCGGCAAGTGTGCCGATGGCGGCCAAGGCAGCCAGATGCACGGTCGTTCTCTTCAGGATCGCACCACGAACGATCGGCCGCCACCGCGCCAATTCGATGATGGAGGGCGTCGCCAATGCCCAGGGCAGCCAGGACGCGAACGTGATCATGAACCCGGTCAACCACGGCTTGTCCCAGCCCGCCGCGTGCATGACGAAGATGGTCTGGCTCGCGTTGCACAGAGCCCCCGCACACCAGATGGCCGCGATCCAAGTCCAGCGGGTTGAGCGCGTGTCCGCGCGAGCGTTGATCATGGACTCATACTCAGCTGTTCATTTCCCGCATATAGGCCTCGACGATCTCGTCGAGCTTGCCCTCGGCGCGCAGCTTGCGCAGAAGCTCGTCGAATTCGGCCAGGAAGGCCTGGTGGAACGGTTCGCGCGCGGCGGCGGGACCGCTCAGGGCCAGGTGGCTTTCCTCGAGAGGGAAAGCCATGGCCTCGGCGAGGGAGGCCTGCGGTAGAGTCGGATCATGCTTCTGCAGCCAGGCGCTGGCGGCGCGCACCGTCAGCCGGTCGTTGAGCAGGCAATCGACCCGGCCATGGCCCAGCTCGCGAATATTTTCCATGATGCCGCCGCTCTGGATCACCTTGATGCCGTTGTCGGCGAATTGCCGCGACAGTCGGTCCCCGCCCATATGGGTGCCCATCGCGGTCACCACCGTGATGCCGGCGTAACCTTGCGGCCATGCGGATTTGCGGCGGTCGATGCCCCGGGCGGCGAGCCTGTCGTCATTGCAGTGCAGGACGGGCGTCTCGCTCAGGATGGTGTCGGAATAGCGGTCGAGATAAGGCCGCTCGGTCGGGAAATAATGCGGCGGAAAAATCCCGGACGCCTCGCCGGTCTCGGTCAGCTTGAGGGCGCGCTTCCAGGGCAGGGCGGTGATCCTGACCTGATAGTCCGGCATGCGGGCCGTGATGGTCTCGACGATCCTGACATAGATCCCCGCGGGCTTGCCGTGATCGAGAAAGGCGTAGGGAAAGTGATTGTCGTCGGTCGCCAGGACCACGGGGATCGGGTCTGCCGCCGCTTTCGTCGCGACGAGCATCGCCGCCAGGATGCCTGCCAGAACGATCCGAGTCACCGTCATCCCCCTTGGGGCGACTCTCCGCTCAAATATTGCCGTCGTCCATAAATTCCTGCGGTCAGACCCCTTCGGCCCTGAACCGCGCCGCCACCTCGTGCAGCTTTACCGCGTCGATACACAGCTCCCTGCAGCGGATCCTCAATGCCTTCTCCGCATCGACATGCGATTCGTCGTGGTCGTCGAGGTCGGGCGGGTCTTCGGACTCGTGGGTCAGATCCAGTTGGTCCAGCACCGCGACGCGGGTCTTGTCGAGCAGATGCTCGGCGAACAGCGCGTTGATGTCGGCTCTCCGATTTTTGAGGAGCACCCGGATTCCAACCAGCTGAGCCGCCAGGCTGTAGGCGGCGGAGAGCAGCACGCCGAGATCGGCGGGCATCGCCGTGCGGGCATGTTCCGGTTCGCCGGCGACGCGGGTGGCGCTTTCGGTGATGGCGGCCAGGCTTTCCAGCATGGTCTTGCGCTTCAGCCGATAGGATTGCTCGCTGATCTCGATCCTCAGCGCGTCGCCCATATAATCGGTGAAGCTGCGCATCAGCGTGTTCACCAGCTGGGGCGCCTCCTGATATTCCCAGCGCGGCAGCAGGCGGCTGAACAGGATGGCAATGGCGACGCCGATCGCCGTGTCGATCAGGCGGCTGCCGATCGGCGAGTGGGCATTGGGATCGAGGAAATGCAGCGCCATCAGCGCGGTCACGCAGGCCGCCGTCGAGGTGACCATGTAATTGACGCGCACATAGGCTTGGCTTATCGCGATCGTCAGCGGAATCGCGGCCAACTGCAATTCGGGCAGGCCGGTGCGCAGCAGGCCGGCCGCCACTATGCAGCCGATCACATTGCCGATCATGCGGTCGTTGCGGCGCTGGCGGGTAACGCTGTATTGCGCGCGCAGAATCACCGCGATGGTCAGCAGGATCCAGGTGCCGTGATTGAACCACGGCACGAGGCTGATCAGCAGATAGCCGGCCCCCATCGCGGCGCCCAGGCGCACCGCGTGGCGCGCGACCGGGGAATGCAGGGTGAGGTGGCGGACCAGCTGTTTGGGCGACAGCGACAGCGGCTGCACGAAGGCGCCCAGATCGATGCCTTCCAGCAGGGCTTCCGCGCCCTTGGTGGTCTGCATCACCTTGGGGAGGCGCGATAGATGCTCGGTGACCCAGGAGAATTTTGTCCGTGTCGCCCGCGCCGCGCGCAGCGCGCGGGGATCGATCGCCTTGTCCTGGGTGAGGCGCGACACTTCCTGGCTGATCAGGTCGAGCGACTCCTTGCGGTCCCGTACCGACAGCGAGCGGCGATAGCGCAGCAGATCGTCCGACAGGCGTTCCATGTCGCCGGCCAGTTCGAGGACCAGATTGGCGACCAGGGCCGGCAGCAGCGTGCCGGTCTCGCCGCGGCGCAGGGGAGCTAAGTCGGCATGGGCGGATACGACCGTATCCAGCGCGTCGACCTGCAGAATGAGCACCGCCGCCAATCTCTTGGCGGCGCTGTTGCGGCTGCCCAGGAAGATCTGCTGGCGCGCCGCCTGCAGATGGTCGGCCAGCGCCGCCTGCTGTTCGACCACCCCGCGATAGACCACGGCAAGATCGGCGCGCTCGTCGTAGAATTTTGCGATGGCGCGTAAGTAAAGCCCCATCTCGCGCAGGCATTCGGCGACGGCGATGCGGCGATTGGTGCGCTCGCTGAGGCGGGTGACGGCGAAGGCGAACAGCATGTAGCCGAAGCCGCCGGCGGCGAACATGGCCTGATGGTACAGCGTCTCGTCGAGATCGGCCATCGGCGTGCCCAGGGTGAATACCACCGCCAGCATGGTCAGCACGCTGACCGGCAGCGCCCAGCGGCCATAGCCTACCAGCATGCCGGCGGCGGCGCTGATCAGCACGACCAGGATGCCCTGCAGGATGGAGTGGTCGCCGGCCAGCGCGACGGCCAGGGAGGATAGGCAGCTCAATACCCAGCAGGCCGGCAGGATCTTGAGTTTGCTGGCCAGCGGATTGGGGAGATCGCCCAGGGAGACGCAAATCGCCCCGGTGCCCGCCACCATGCCGTCGGCGAATCCGAACAGATGGCCAAGGATCGCGCCGATCAGCCCAACCCCCGCGCCGACGGCGATACCGTTGGGAATATGCTGGCCGAAGCCCAGTCTGGTCAGGGATGGCGACACGTGGAAGGGCACCCGAATGTTTGCCTTGAGCCTTGATGCTAAAGCATAAACAGCCAGGACGTCAGCCAGTTTCGGAGGATATTATTCGCCCGGCTTGGTCGGCGAGGAAACGATCAGCGAGAAGATCTCGGTCATTTCCTCGAAGGCCGGCGGCGGCAGGCCGGGCAGCTTGGACAGGCGGTCGGCATAGACCTTGGCCATCCATTGGGTGGCGCCCGTTTCGGAGAAGACATTGCGGTAATTGATGCGGCCGAGATTCTTGTAGGAGACGAACAGGAAGCTGACGAAGCGGCGCACATCCTCGCCGAGGATCGGGATCAGCAGATTGATCGCCATCTTCGAGGTGGCGGCGATCTCGGCGATGATCTTGCGGGTCTCGGTGACGTCGATACCCTCTTCGAACAGGCGCGCCATGCCCATCTGGTCCCACAGCGTCCACAGAAGCTCGGAATCGATGGCGTCGTTGCCCGATTTCAGCAACTGGCTGGCCGAGCTGAGGAACAGCGGGCGACGACGCTGCGAGAGGGCGGTGCGCGCTTCGTCGCCGGCCAGGGCGTGCAGTTCAGCCGGCTCGCGGATCTCGAGGAGCGAGGCGCCCAACTCGGCCATCGTGTCGGCCGAGAACTGGGTGTAATGCGGAATCAGCCGGGCCTGCCAGTCGAACACCAGATATTCGCGAATGGCCTGGTAGAGACTGTCGCCGCGCCCGGAGACGCGACGGCGGCGCAGCGGCGGCGGGCTGGCCAGCCCGACCTGCTCCATCAGGCGGCGGAAGGTGCCGATCTGGCGCTGCGGCTTTACCAAAACCGTGCGTGGGCCGCCCAGCTTGCGGCGGAAATGGCGGCGGGCGGCGGCGCGCAGGACCAGGGTCTTGATATGGCCCAGCGTCTCGCCGCAGTTCAGACGCTGATCATCCTTGGCCTCGACCGCCTGACCGTGGGAGTCGACGATGGCGCTGGAGAACAGCTGGGGCTGGCGGCGCAGAAGAGTGAAGGCGTCGTGCAGGA
>Ga0302311_10002614_pt1 | contig 20300 bp, 19 predicted proteins | sample III_Palsa_N1_3_FD_200449 | JGI IMG/M metagenome (GOLD analysis project Ga0302311, IMG submission 200449) | Peat permafrost microbial communities from Stordalen Mire near Abisko, Sweden - III_Palsa_N1_3 | ecosystem: Environmental > Terrestrial > Soil > Palsa > Peat permafrost | place: Sweden... | reverse complement strand
CACGCTGGCGGGTCTCGGCTCGGTGCGTGGCGATGGTGAAGCCCTGGTCGCGGGTGGCGACCAGCTTGACCGGCCGCTTCAGCCTGCGCGCGGCTATGGCGATCCAGGCCGTGCGCGAGGTCGTTCCGCCGCGCGAACCGAACGCGCCGCCGACATAGTGCGACACCGTCCGCACCAGGCTGGGGTCGATGCCCAACTGTTTGGCCACGTTGGCTTTCAGCCCATACATCGACTGGCTGCCTTCGTAGATCGTCAGGTTCGGCCCGTCCCAGACGCAGGTGGTGGTGAACAACTCGATCGGATTGTGGTGCTGGATCGGTGTGGAATAGCGGGCGTCGATCTTGACGGGCGCCGCGGCGAAGGCGGTTTCGGCGTCCCCGGCCTTGGGGCCTTCCTTGGGCTTGCCCTGCTCTTGGGCCGGTTCGGTCTGCGTACCAGGGCTGTCGAAGGTCGCGCTGGGCGCCTCAGCAGCATAGTCGACCCGGACCTTGGATGCGGCCTCGCTGGCCGCCTCGAAGGTGTCGGCGACGACCACGGCGATGATCTGGCCATCATGCCAGACCTGGTTGGTCTCAAGGGTGGTCGTGGTCGGGCCGCCGTCCATCTGCGCCGGCGGCTTGGCTTCGGCGCCGACGTTGTCGTGGGTCAGGATGTCCTGCACGCCGCGTACCGCACGAGCCGCTTCCAAGTGGAGCGCGGCAACCTGCCCTCGGGCGATGGTGCTGGTCACCAGAACCGCATAGGCGGGATTGGCGACCGGCTCGTCGGAGGCATAGCGCGCCGCGCCAGTGACCTTGGCGGGACCGTCGATGCGGGTGGCCGGACGGCCAAAGAGGCCGGGAGCGTCGTCCGCCATCTCAGGCCTCCATCGTCTTGGCCTGCATGAGCGCGCGGACGATGGTCCTACGCCCAAGCTCGGGTTTGTAGTCGTTGTCGCCGTGGGTGAGCGCGCCCGCGAGCGCCACCCGGGCGGCCTGCTCGGCCGCGCCTTCGGTAAGGGGCTTGCCGACCAGCTGCGCCTCGGCCTCCCGCGCCCGCCAGGGCCGGTAGGCCATGCCGCCCAGGCCGATGCGAGCCTCTCGGACCACCTCGCCATCCATCGCCAGCGCCACGGCGGCCGAGGCGATGGCGAATTCATAGGATTGGCGGTCGCGGATCTTCAGATAGAGCGAGCGCCGGGTCCAGGCGCCGGCCGGCACCCGATAGGCGGTGATCAGCTCGCCCGGCGCCAGGGTGTTTTCCAGGTGCGGCGCGCCGTTCGGCGGCCGGTGCAGGCTCTCGACAGGGACGATGCGCTGGCCGTGCGGTCCGCTGAGCTCGGCCTGGGCGTCCAGCGCCACCAGGGCGACGGCGAAGTCGCCGGGGTATTGGGCGATGCAGCTGTCATCGACGCCGAGCACGGCGTGGTTGCGGTTGAACCCCTTGATCGCCGCACAGCCCGATCCCGGCGTGCGCTTGTTGCAGGCCGCCCAGCTCGGATCGCGGTAGTAGGTACAGCGGGTCCGCTGCAGCACGTTGCCGCCCAGGGTGGCCATGTTTCGCAGCTGGGCGCTCGCGGCGAGTTGGAGGGACTGAGCCAACACGGGATAGTCCCGTAGCACCGCCGGGTGATCGGCCGCCGAAGCCATGGTGGCCAGGGCGCCGAGCCGCAGGCCATCGGGACCGGCCTGGATATCGCCGTACCGCGCCCGCAGGGGGGTGATGTCGACCACCCGATCGGGCCGCAGCACGTCCAGCTTCATCAGGTCGATCAGGGTGGTGCCGCCGGCGAGATACTGCGCCGGGGCGTCGCCCTGGCCCTGGCCCGTCTCGCGGCCCGCGCGGGAGGCCTCGGCCGCATCGGTGGCGCGCTCGTAGCTGAACGGACGCATCAGCCCAGCGCCTTGGTCTGGTCGCGGGCCTGTTTGATGGCCAGGACGATTTTCGGATAGGCGGCGCAGCGGCAGAGGTTGCCGCTCATATATTCGCGGATCTCGGCGTCGCTCTCGGCATGGCCCTCCTTCACGCAGGCCACCGCCGACATGATCTGGCCCGGCGTACAGTAGCCGCACTGGAAGCCGTCATGCTCGATGAAGGCCTTTTGCATCGGGTGAAGCGTCCCATCCGGACCCGCGAGGCCCTCGATCGTGCGGATGGCGACGCTCTCGGCCGCGACGGCAAGGGTCAGGCAGGACAACACCCGCTTTCCGTCGATATGCACGGTGCAGGCGCCGCACTGCCCATGGTCGCAGCCCTTCTTCGAGCCGGTGAGGTGCAGATGCTCCCTCAACGCGTCCAACAAGGTGGTGCGGGTGTCCAACGCCAGCCGATGATCGCGACCGTTGACCGACAGGGTCAGGTTCGACTGGCCGTCGGGCATGGTCCGCATCTGCGACTGCGCTGAGGCTTGCTGGGCCATGGCCGGCGCCGCGGCGACACCTGCCACCGCAGCGCCTAAGAGGTGACGGCGGCTCGGGCCGCGCTCATCGTTGGATTTGTCCATGAACGCCGAACGTCATACGGCCAGAGCCTGTTCCCAGGGCCAAGCTAGGGACACGGCGAAAGCTTGTGAAAGTTCAGTGAGACCCTTGCGGGACCGGGTGGCGCTCACGCTCAACCGCGTTCAGACCGCCCGCCAGGGAATGGACGTTGCGCAGCCCCTTCTCCCTGAGCAGGCGCGCCGCATGGTCGCTGCGGCGGCCGCTGGCGCAGATCAGCAGCACGGGCTCGGCCCCTAAGTCGCTTGCGCGGTCGACGACCTTCGACGCCGGTATCTCGCGCGCCGGCGCGCCGAGCGGGTCAGCCGCGATCTCGTCAGCATCGCGCACGTCCACCAGGCTGAAACCAGCCGACACGGCATCGCCGAGGCGCGCGAAGCTCAGCGAGAGGTCCGCCTCGTGATGCGCGCTTTCCATGGCCCGGCTGGCGACCTCGATGCAGCCGCCGCGGCTGGCGCAACCCGCCGCGGTGTCGATCGGCAGGCGCTGGCTGGTGTGATCCAGCAGATTGTAGAGCACCAAGAGGTCGTCAGGCTGGCGTGGCAGGTCGAGCAAAAGCTTCAGCGCCTCGGCCGCCTGCATCGCGCCCAGCACGCCAGGAACAGGACCCAGGACCCCGGACTCCACGCAGGAGCCGGCGACGCCGGGCGCGGGCTCGTCCGGCCACAGGCAACGCAGGCAGGGCGCGCCGGGCTTGGCGGCGATGACCTGCAACTGACCCTCATATTGGTAGACGCTGGCCAGGATCAGCGGCGTGCCCGTGAGGATGGCCGCGTCGTTGCTGAGGTAGCGACTGTGCATGTCGTCGGTGCATTCGACCACCAGGTCGAACTGGGCGAAGACATCGGTGACGTTTCTGGCGTGGAGCGGCTCTGTCCATGTCTGCACGGCGACCGTGGGATTGAGAGCCGCGATGCGCCGCTTGGCCAGCTCTGTTTTCAGCTCCCCGACGTCCCGCGCGTCGTACATGGTCTGGCGATGCAGGTTGCTGGCGTCGAGGCGGTCGCCGTCGACAATGCCCAGGGTCCCGATCCCGGCGCCCGCCAGATAGCTCAACACCGGGCAGCCGAGGCCACCCGCCCCGATGACCAGCACCCGCGCGGCGGCGAGCCGATCCTGGCCGGCGGCGCCAACCTCCCTTAGCCGCGTCTGGCGCGAATAGTCCGGCGCGAAGGGCGGGCCGATCCGGTCGTGATGCACGTGGTCGTGCTCATGCTCGTGTTCCCGATGCACATGGGTGCAGGCGACCCAGGCGGTGTCGCCTTCGAGATAGTGTTCCTTCTTCCAGATCGGCAGGCGGTGCTTGATCTCGTCGATAATGTAGCGGCAGGCGCGGAAGGCCTCGTCGCGGTGGGCGGCGGCGACCCCGACCCAGACGGCCAGATCGCCGATGCGCAGGGATCCGGTGCGGTGGAAGCACCGGGCGTCCTTGACGCCATAGCGGTCAATCGCCTCCTGGATAATCAACTCGCCTTCGGCGCGGGCCAGTTCTTCGTAGGCCTCGTATTCGAGGCCATCCACGGCGCGGCCCTCGTTGCTGTCGCGCACCCAGCCTTCGAAACTGCAGAAGCCGCCACTGCCGGCGTCTTGCAGCGCGTCGCGCAGAGCGCCGAGATCGACCGCCTCACCGGAGATGTCGAACCGGCTCATCCGCCATTCACCGGAGGAATGAAGACAACGGTGTCGCCATCGCGGAGCGGCCGGCTCCAGTCGCTGAACTGGGCGTTGACCGCGACCTTCAGCGCCTCAGCGGGCAGCTTGAAGCCGTGTCGCGCGGCAAGTTCGGCGTAAAGCTCCCGCAACGAACCTGCGGCCGTGTCGACCTGCTCGCCGCCGGCGCCTGCCTGTTCGCGCAGTTGGGCGAAGTATTGCAGGGTCAGGGTGGTCATGGACGGGCCTCGAGCGCCGATCGCATGGCCTCAAGGTCGGCTGGCGTATTGATGTTGTCGAGCGCTTGCCCAGGGGAGGATAGCAACCTGCTGTTCGACCGCAGCAGCGCCTTGCGTGGGCAGAATTGGCCGGATTCGTAGCGTTCCAACAGCAATGCGTGGCTGGCCGGCTCCCAGATGGCGCACAGGGGTTCCGGCAGGCCATCATGCCGACTGGTGAAGGCCGTGGCGTCGGCGGCGGGATCGCGCTGAGCCAGCAGGGATCGCAGGGTGGCGACGTTGAGCAGGGGCAGATCGCAGGCCAGGACCAGCCAGGCGGCGCCAGGATAGGCGTCCTGGGCCGAAAGAATTCCCGCGGTCGGTCCGATCGAGTCGTAGCTGTCGACAAGCATCGGCAGGCCGGCGCGCAGGGGGTCGTCGCCCTGGTCCTCGCGGACGGAGACGAAGGCCCGCTCCGTGACCTGGCCTAACAGCCGCCAGGCGCGCAGTAGCTGGGGCTCTCCGCGATACTCCACATGCGCCTTGTCGCGCTGCATGCGGTTGCTGGCGCCGCCGCTGAGCAGCAGGCCGTAGATCGGAGGGCTTGCCGCCTGCCCGCTCATGCCGACGCCTTTGACCTGAAATCCAGGTCGCTCTTGCCGCCGGTCTTGGTCAGCAGTCGCACCTCGGCGATGACGATGTCGTGCGACATGGCCTTGCACATATCGTAGATGGTCAAGGCCGCGATGCTGGCGCCCGTGAGCGCCTCCATCTCGACGCCGGTCGATCCGCGGCAGGAAACGGTGCAGTCGATCAGGGCCGAGGCGCCCTCCATCGAGATGGCGATGTCGCACTTATCCAGGCTGAGCGGATGGCACAGGGGGATCAGTTGCGACGTGGCCTTGGCGCCCATGACGCCGGCGATATGGGCCACGGTGAGCACCGCGCCCTTGGGCGTGACGTAGCCGGCCGCGTGCAGCGCCGCGGCGACATCGGCGGGAAACGTAACTCGCGCCCGCGCCGTCGCCGTGCGGTGGGTGATCGCCTTGGCGCCGACATCGACCATGCGCGGCTGCTGAGCCTCATCCACGTGGGAGAGTGCAGCTTTCGGCAGAGGGGCGGAGGAGTTGGTCATCATCAATCCGGAAAACGCCTAGCCGCCAATGTAGTGCATTTCGATCTTGCGCGGGCTCTGTTGTCGCCGCGCGGCGCGTTCCTCGCTGTAGCGGTCGGCGCGGCCGAGCCAGACGTTGCGCAGCAGATCGCGCAGCCCCTCGTCATCGGCGCCATTCCGCAGCGGCGTGCGCAGATCGGCGCCCTTGGTCGCAAACAGGCAGGTATACAGCAGGCCCTCGGACGATAGCCTGGCGCGGGAGCAACCGCCACAAAAGGGGTTGCTGACGGAGGAGATCATGCCGATCTCGCCGATCCCATCACGGAAACGATAGCGGGCGGCGACCTCGCCCGCATATTGCGGCGTCACAACCTCCAGCGGCCAGCGGGCATTGATCTGCTCGACCAGCGCCCGCGAGGGGACGACCGCGTCCGACGCCCAGTCATTGCGGGTGCCCACGTCCATGTATTCGATGAATCGCACGACGATGCCGGAGCCGCGAAACCGCTCGACCAGATCGAGCGCCGTGTGATCGTTGACGCCGCGCTGGATCACCGCGTTGAGCTTGATCCCCTTCGGAAAGCCGGCCGCCTGGGCCGCCTCGATGCCCGCCAGCACGTCCTCAAGGGCGCCGCGGCCGCCGCTCATGCGGTGGAATACGGCCGGGTCGAGAGTGTCGAGGCTGATGGTGACGCGATCAAGGCCAGCGTCTCTAAGCTCTGTGGCTTGACGCCCCAGGAGGACGCCATTGGTGGTCATCGCCAGATCCTCGACGCCTTCAAGGCGGCGCAACCGCGCGACCAGCTCAGCGAGCCTGGGCCGCAACAGCGGCTCGCCGCCGGTGAGGCGAAGTTTGCTTACGCCGAGCGATGCTGCGATCCCCGCCAGCCGTTCGATCTCGTCGAAGCTCAGCCGCTCGTCGTTGCCCAGGAATTTGAAGTGCTCGCCGTAGGTGGTTTCCGGCATGCAGTAGGGGCAGCGGAAATTGCAGCGGTCCATCACCGAGATGCGCAGGTCATGCAGCGGCCGGCCGAGCTGGTCGCGCGGCCGATCCGATTGCGCCAAGGCGATGGGCGGGGTCATTTCACCACCGATACAGCGGTGCCACGGCGCCCGCCAGCACTCGGCTCACGCCGGGGGGCAGTTGCACGACGCCGTGCGCGCGGACCAGCGACGAGAAATCGCCGGAGGTAGGCGACACGACGGGGGTCGCCATCGACCGCCTCGTATCGTCCTGCCGCACGTGAACCGGGACGAAGCAGGTCAGGGTCGGGCTGGTCTGAATGTCACCACCCAGACAAACATACTCGGGCGGATCAGCCTTCAGGCCCATGGCCGCTAGCAGCGCCGGGCGGACATAGCGGATGGCGCAGACCAGGGACGAAACGGGATTGCCGGGAAGCGCGAAGACCAGCTGGCGTTCGGGCCCGACGCCGAACCACATCGGCTTTCCCGGCCGCTGGGCAATGCGATGGAACACGCGCTTTACCCCGAGCGCACCGAGCGCGTCCGGCACATAGTCCCGCTGGCCCATGGAAACGCCGCCGGAGATGATCACCACGTCGTGCGCCGCCAGGAGCGTGCGGAGTTTCTGAGTGGTCGCGTCGAGGTCATCGGCGACGTGGTGAAGCCCGAGCCTATCGAGGCCGTGTCCCCGCAGCGCCGCGGCGATGGCGATATCGTTGGAGCGGCGTATCTGCCCCTCGCCGAGCGGCGCGTCGACCGCGACCAGCTCATCGCCGGTGGCGAGGATGGCGATCGACGGCGCAAGCGCGATCTCGACCTGGGCGGCGCCGTTGGCGGCTAGCTGCGCCATCTGGGGCGGACCCAGCCGGACGCCCGCATCCAGCACCTGAGCGCCGGCGCGGCAGTCGGAGCCCTGGGCGTGGATGAACTGTCCTTTGGCGGGCCTATAGGGCTCCGCCAGAACATAGCGGTCGCCATCGCGACCGGTCTGCTCGACAGGAATGATGCAATCACAGCCTTCCGGTACGATGGCGCCGGTGGTGACTTCCAGACAGGCGTCCGGGGTTGGCAGCGCCATGCGCCCCATGCCGGCCATCTGCGACCCGGCGAGCGCAAAGCTCGCCGGGAGGGGATCGGTCCAGCGGACGCCTATCCCGTCCATCATGACCCGGTCGAAGGGCGGGTGATCGCGCTCGGCGAAGATGGGCTTGCGCAGCACCCGTCCGATGGCGGCGTCCAAACCCACCTGCTCGACGCCGGCCAGGGGCGTGTGCGCGGCGATCAGGGCCTCGGCCTCGGCGACGCTGATAAGCTCAGTCATCGGCCAAGTCTTGCTGGGCTACAGGCAGCGCGGTGTCTCGCATTTCAAAAGTATGGTGGCCGACCGGGGCTTTAACAACGGCGCAAGACGTACGGCGAACTCACGCACCCAGGGCCACTGCCTTGACCTGCGCCCAAACGTCTCCGCCAGGGCGCAGTTCCAATGTCCTCGAAGACCGGCGGGTGATCCGCGCCAGCAGGACGGCGCCGCCGGCGTCGAGTTGGACGAGACACTGGGACGGATGATCGGCGTCGCCGACCGCGATGACCCGACAGGCCAGCTGGTTGAGGGCGCTGCTGCCGGTCTGACGCTCTGTCGTCAGGACGACATCCCGGGCGGCGATGCGGCAGCGAAGCCGGTCGCCAACAGTGGCGCGGCCCTGGGGCAGCAGCAGCACGCCGCCGCCGAAGGTCAGCTCCGCCAGCTGGTCTGTGGGGTCATGGGCGGTGACAACACCCTCAAGGATGGCGCCCACCGCCTCGATCAGCGCTGGCGGCAAATCCAGCCGGGTGACGGTCGCGTTCAGCGGCCCCTGAGCGACGATGCGTCCGGCGTCCAGTAGCACGATATAGTCGGCGAGGCGGGCGACCTCGTCGATGGCGTGGCTGACATAGATCATCGGGATGGCGAGGCGGGCATGCAGCCCCTCAAGGCGGCCTAGGAGATCCTCGCGGGCGGCGCCATCCAGGGCCGAAAGGGGTTCGTCGAGCAGCAGCAGGGCGGGATCGGACAACAGGGCGCGGACAATGGCCACCCGCTGACGCTCCCCGCCGGACAGCGCGCCGGCGCGGCGCACGAGCAGCGGGCGCAGACCGAATTGGTCGATCAGGTCTTCGCGGTTCAGATGGGCTGGTCGTCCGGCGCGTCGCCAGCCGAAATCCAGGTTGCCGGCCACGTCGAGGTGATCGAACAGTCCCGGCGTCTGGGCGACGTATCCGACCCGGCGCCGGTGTGGCGGCACAAAAATGCGCCGCTTGCTGTCCTGCCAGGTCTCGCCGCCGAAGCTCAATGTACCGCTGGCGTCGCGATCCAGCCCGCCGATCATCCGCAGACAACTGGTCTTGCCCGCGCCCGAGGGGCCGAACAGCGCGGTCACCCCGCGCGCGGGCAGCGCTGCGTCGAAGGCGATGGACAGGTCGGCGCGCTTGCGCGTGAGCGCGGCGGCCAGGCCTCGCGGTGAAGTGTCCGCCGTCTCAGACATGGGCGCGAAGGCGGGGGCGCAGCAGTGTCATTGCCAGCAAGGCGGCGAAGGAGAAGGCCAGCAGGCAAATGGACAGGGTGTGGGCCTGGACATAGTCGCCCGCTTCGACGTGGTCGTAGATGCGCATCGAAAGGACCCGGGTCTGGCCGGGAATGTTGCCGCCGATCATCAGCACCACCCCGAACTCGCCTACCGTGTGGGCGAATCCCAAAACCGCCGCCGTGACGATCCCTGGCGCCGCCATGGGCAGGGCGACAGACCAGAAGCGGTCGATCGGACTCGCACGCAGGCAGGCCGCCGCTTCAAGGGGTCCCTCGCCGATCGCCTCAAAGGCGTTCTGCAGCGGCTGGACCACGAAGGGCAGCGAGTAGAGCATTGAACCGACGACGAGACCGCCGAAGGTGAACGGCAGCAATGACAGGCCGAGCCTCGACATCAGCTGCCCCACCGCGCCCTGGGGTCCGAGCCACAGCAGCAGGTAGAAGCCGAGCACCGTCGGCGGCAGCACCAACGGCAGCGCCACCACCGCCGCGACCAGACGCTGAAACGGCGAGCGGGTCCGCGCCAGCCACCAGGCCAGCGGCGCTCCGAGCAGGAGCAGGAGCAGGGTGACCGCCCCGGCCAGGCGCAGGGTCAGGCCGAAGGCTTCCAGATCCTCTGCCGACAACCCCGCCACCCCTGCCGTCTCAGAGCTCGCCGGCAGGCGGGCTGAAGCCGAAATGGGCGAGGATGGCGCGGGCGGGCGGTGTCTGGACGTAGCGGGCGAAATCGCGCGCCAGATCGTTGTCCCCACCGTGCTTGGTCAGCACGAAACTCTGCACCAACGGATCGAACGCCGTGTCGGGAACCGGCGCATAGCTGCCCTTCATCTCCGGCCGCAGCGCCAGCGACAGGGCGATGATCCCGACCTGGGCGTTTCCGCTGCTGGCGAACTGCGCCGTCTGGGCGATGTTTTCGCCATAGACCAGCCTGGGCTGCGCCGCATCCCATACCCCCGCCCGGCGCAGCGCCTGTTCGGCGCGCTTTCCGTAGGGGGCGTGTTCGGGATTGGCGATGGCGATCCGGCCAAAGCGAGGCTGCGCGAGATCGGTCAGCTTAACCCCATGCATGTCCAGGCTCGCGCTCCAGAGCACCAGATGGCCGACAGCGTAGGGCGATAGTTGCCCGCCGGCGTCGCCGTGAGCGATGAGCTGGCGCGGATAGTCGCTGTCGGCGGAGAAGAAGATGTCGAACGGCGCGCCCTGTTCGATCTGGGTCGTCAGCGTCCCGGACGAGCCGTAGACCACGTTGATCGTGGTCGCTGGGCGATCGCGCCGGTAGGCCGCCACCACCTGGTCCATCGCCTCATGCAGGTCCGCAGCGGCGGCGATGGTCATCTGCGTGCTCGGCGCGGCATGACCGATCACCGGGGCAAGCAAGATTGCCAGCGCGGTCAGCAATCGAAACAGCGGTTTCATGACTCTTGCTCCTAGCGCCTACAGATCGCCAGATACAGCCGCGTCACGGCCCACGACTGCAGAATGACCCTGATGTCCTCGCTGCGCGGCGATCAGAAAGCGTAGCGAACGCCGACCGTCGGGGCGGTGTTGCTGTTGTAATTGTAAGGCACGCCCGGACCGTGGGGGATGGCGATGGCGAGGCCGCCGGTGACGTCGGAATAGGCGATGCCGGCATAGCCGTCGAAATGTTTGGTGAAGCGATAGTCGGCGTAAAGCGACACTTCATCCAGCGTGCCTGCGCAGGAGCTGCGGAAGCCGGCCGCCGGTGAACAGGTCGACGGTCGTCGGAAGTCGTTCTGGATCTGGTGATAGTAGGACAGCGTAATGTCGGTCTTGGCATTGAACGCGTATTTCACGCCGGTCCAGAAAACCTGCACGATCTTGTTGGAATCCAGATTGTTGTCTTCGACCCCGCTCAGATGAAAGCCGCCCTGCGCCGTGGCGCCGACGCCCAGCGGGTTGGCCGGGTTCCGATACAGGATGTGCTCGTAGCCGCCGAACAGCTTGACCTGCTGCCAAGTGTATTTAGCGGCGACCATGACGGCGGTGTTGTCGGTGACGATGCCGTACTCGGTGTTGTTGGTCCCGACCAGGTTGGTCCCGTTGATCTGGTTGGTGTTGATGCTGTCGGTGATCGACTGATAGGGCGCCGAAAGGCTGGTGGGACCCAGCAGGGGATTGAGGACGCTGATCGCCTGATTGACCTGCTGGAACACGAGGTCGGCGGAAAAGGCGCCGTAGCTGCCGCCGAAATCGAAGCCGTAGGCGGTGTTGTGCGGCGACTCCGGGGTGCAGGTGGCGGCGGTCCAGGCGGCGGATGCGGAATAGCAGCCGCCCTCGCCATCGGCGAACTTGTACATGGCGCCGAAATGGACCGGACCCTGGGCGAGGCGATACTTCAGGGCGTCGTCCCAACGGGTGTCTTCGGTGTCGCCGCCGCCCGCCATCAGGCCATTGTAGCCAATGTAGGAAAAGGAATAGGCGCCGCCGGCCGGGTCGTATTGCAGCATGGCGTCGGTGCCGAGGGCGCGCTGGCGGCCGAAGGTCACCGCGCCGAACTGGGCGGATGATATGCCGGCGTAGAGCTCGTCGTTGAAAGCCTGACCCGCGCGGGCGCCGTCGATGGTGATCGAATAGTCCTTCCTGGACTTTCCGTTGTTGATGGTGTTGGCCTGGGCCGCGCTGGCGAGATCGCCCGACTGCGGATTGATGCCGGTGGAGGCGTTGAACACGCCGAACCATCCGGGCGCGAACTCTTCCTTGCCACGAAGACCCAGGGCCGTCTGCGACAGGTTGTTCGGCGCGACCAGGAACTGGGAATGATTGCCGTTGCGGTTAACCAGCGCCTCGCCTTCATAGTTGTAGCCGTTTTCCGGCAGGCCGTGGCTGACCCAGCCCACGCCGACGTCAAAGGCGCCGTAGAGCGTGATTCCACGCCAGGTCAGGGATCCGTCGTCCGCCTTGGCGGGCGTTGCGGTCGCCGGGTCAGCCGTCTGGGCCGTCGCCGGCGCACCGATTGCGGCTGCCAAGAGCACGATTGCGCCGACGCCAGTGGCCAGTCGTTTCATTTGGTCATCCCCCACCAGGTCCTACGCCCCGCGTGGGGCTTGTCGTTTCAGGTCCACAACACTGCCCCGGCCGATACTGGATTATCGTTATGCGACCATGCTGCATATCGCTTGCTCGCAAAATTCGAAAGCCCGGTGAATTCAAGCCGAATGCGTGCAAGCCTGATGTCCCCGCGACCGTGGCGTGTGGGCCACTCGCGCTGGTGTCGGAGTCCCGCGCCGCGCGCTACAGTCTATCCCGCGCCGTCCGCTCGGGACCGGGTCGGCGGCGGGATCACTATGACCACACCTCTTCGCGCGGAACTTCGGCTGGAGAACGGGCTGATCGGCAAGGCCGGAGCGGACCGCATCGCCCTGATCGAAGCCGTCGCCGAGACCGGCTCCATCGCCGCGGCGGCCAGACGCGTCGGCCTCAGCTATCGGGCGGCCTGGGATGCGGTGCAGGTGCTCAACAACCTGTTTGCCGAGCCGCTTGTTGTCGCGGCGCCCGGCGGCGCCAAGGGCGGAGAGGCGAGCGTCACGCCGCAGGGGACTCAGGTCGCAACGTCATTCCGCTTGATGGAGGAAGGATTGCGGCGAACCATGGCCGAGTTGCTGGAGAAGGTCGCCGGCAGCGGTGCGGCTCCGGGACAGATATGGACCCTCGGCATGAAGACAAGCGCCCGTAACGCCCTGCGCGGGGTGGTGGAAAGCGTCACTGGCGGCGCCGTCAACGCCGAGGTGGTGTTGCGGATCGGCGAGACCGCTGAAATCGTAGCGGTAGTGACGCGTCAGAGCGTCAGCGACCTTGGCCTCGCTCCCGGCGTTACCGCGGTCGCCTTGATCAACGCCGGCTCGATCATACTGGCCACGGCCGACGAAGGGCTGCGAACGTCAGCGCGGAATGCGCTCAGAGGCATGATCAGCGAGATTCGGCCAGGCGCCGTGAACGATGAGGTCACGCTCGGCCTTGATGCGGGCAAGACCCTGACGGCGACCGTTACCTCCGAAAGCGTTAAGCGACTGGGGCTTTGCGCCGGCGAGCCGGTGATCGCCCTGATCAAGGCCTCGCATGTGATTCTGGCGGTGGCCTGACCGCGTCAGCCGCCCGCCGTCCCGCGATGATCTCGCCAAGAACGGAAACCGCGATCTCCCACGGCGCCTTGCCGCCAAGGTCCAGGCCGATGGGCGCGCGAAGGCGCTGCAGCGCCGCCTCGCCAACGCCGGCGGCCCTCAAGCGCGCCAGCCGCTCGGGCACGCGCCTGCGAGCGCCGACCACGCCGACGTAACCCGCCGCCGACGGCAGGGCCGCCAAGAGCGCGTCGTGGTCGGTCTCCCAATCGTGGGACGCCACTGCGATGGCGGTCCAGGGGTCAGGTACGATCGCCGCCAGGGCCGCATCGGGGCTGGCGCGGCTGTAGGCCACACCGGATAGCGGCGGCGGCGCCTGCGGCCCCTTGGGCCTGACCAGAGTGGTCTCGAACCCGGCCTGGGCGCCCAGGGAGGCGGTCGCCAGGGCGATGGGGTCCGACCCGAACACCACCAGCCTGGGGATGGGATCGTAGCGGCGCCGTAACTCGAACGGGTTGGCGCGAGTACTGCATTTGCTCGGCTGATTTGTTGCTGCGCGTTCGATCCGGCGGAATCGTCCGTCGGTGACCCAGACCGCCGGGCGTCGCGCGTCGGTTTCCGCCAGCAGGGCGGCGAGCGCTGGATCGTCAGGCGTGATCCGCTCGACCAGAATGTCCAGCCTGGATCCGCACAGAAGTTGGATATCGGGCCAGGGACTGCCCTGTCCGTAGACCAGATGGCGCGGCTCCCCGCCCTCGATGACTTGGGCCGCGTGCAGGGCGACGTCGGCCTCGATGCAGCCTCCGGACAGAAAGCCCGAAGCGGCGCTGGGCGTCACCACCATCTGCGATCCCGGCGGTCGCGGGCCGCCATCACCGACAGCATAGAGGGTGGCCAGGGCGAGCGGCTCGCCCGCGAGCACCGCCGAGCGCATCGCCGGGCGCATGTCGTCGGCCAGGCCGAACATCGGCCAGTCAGGCAGCTTGAGGCTCATGCAGAGCGCCCGCGGAGCGCGGCAGATATGGAACCAGGTCGGCGGACCGCGTAAGGCGTCATGGTGTGGACTATACAGGCCAACTCAGGGTTTGATGATGGGAACGGCTATAGCGACGCGGTTGGAAGCGATAGTCCTCGCCGCCGGCTCCAGTTCCCGCTTCAGCGGTGGAAAGCTTCTCGCGCCCTGGGGTGATGGCGTTCTGCTCGACGGCGCCCTCGCAACGGCGTTCGCCGCCCCGGTGCGCTCGGTCAACGTGGTGTGGGGCGCAGACGCCCGTGTTCCCGCTGCCGCCGAGGCCTTCGCGATCCGCGTCGGCAAACTCGATCGCCTGCGGCTGGTTCGCGCCGAACGCCACGCCGAAGGCATGGCCGAGTCGCTGAAGGCTGGCGTCGCCAGTCTGGAGGCGGACAGCGCGGGCGGCTTCGTATTTCTCGGTGATATGCCGCGCATCGCCCCGATGATCGCCGGACGTCTCGCCGACGCCCTCGACGAAGGGGCAAGAGCCGCTGCGCCGACGTTCGCGGGCAGGCGCGGACATCCGGTGCTGTTTTCGGCCTCGCTCTTCTCGGCGCTCCTGGCCCTATCCGGCGATCGCGGCGCGGCGGCGGTGCTGGGTGGTCTCGGCGACGGTCTCGCCCTTGTCCCCGCGCCCGATGACGGCGTGCTTTTCGACGTCGATCGCCCGGAGGACCTGGACGTCATTGGCCCGTAACCAATTCGACTCCTGGGCCGAACTCATGATTAGCTCCACCGCACGCGCGAGAGCGGTCATCAAGGAAGAGCGGCGATGAGCGACGCGGTGATGCCGATCGATGGCGGGGTTCCTGAGGTCGCGTCGGCCCTGCCGACACAGACGATCTACCGCCACGCCATCGTCGTGCGGGCGACGCACTGGATCAATGTGATCTGCCTCACCTTCCTGCTGTTGTCTGGCCTGCAGATCTTCAACGCCCACCCCATGCTCTATTGGGGCCAGTACGGGGCCGACGCCGACCCGCCTTTCGTCTCCCTCGGCGCCGTCTATGCGCCCGACCACAGCCTGAGGGGCGTGACCAAGGTCGGGCCGATCAAATTCACCTCGACCGGCCTGTTCGGCGTCTCGCACAACGAGATCAGGGGTTATCCCAGTTGGCTGACCTTACCCGCCAGCCGCGACCTGGCGACGGGACGCCGCTGGCATTTCTTCATGGCCTGGATCTTCGTTCTCAACGGCCTGATCTACTTGGTCTCAAGCGCGATCAACGGCCATTTCAGGCGCGACCTGGTCCCGACCAAGGCGCAGCTTAGACCCAGACATATCTGGCAAAACATTATCGATCACGCGCGGCTCAAGCATCCGGTAGGCGAGGACGCCAAGACCTACAACGTGCTCCAGAAGCTCGCCTATCTGGGCGTCATCCTGCTGATGACGTTGATGGTGCTGACGGGTCTGACCATGTCGCCGGGCGTCGACGCCTTCGCGCCCGGGCTCATGTGGGTGTTCGGCGGACGGCAGTCGGCGCGGACAATCCACTGGATCTGCGCCAACCTGATCGTTCTGTTCGTGCTGGTGCACATCATCGAGGTCTTCATCGCTGGCGTAGCCAACGAGATCGGCTCGATGATCACCGGTCGCTACACCTATCGGACGGGAGAGGGCCATTGACCGACGCCGCCCTTTCCCGACGCGGTATGATTGTCGCCGGAACCGCCCTCGGCGGCCTGCTGCTGTCCGGCTGCGACCGACTTTCGCAGGCGCCCCAGGCGCTGAAGTTCATCGACAAGGCCGAAGGCGTCACCCTCGGCGTCCAGCGTCTGGTGCTGTCGGGCCAGCCCTTGGCGAAGGAATTCAAGGTCTCGGACATCTCCCCGACCTTCAAACCCAACGGGACCTTCACGCCGAGCGACCCGGCCTATCTGGCCATGGAGCAGAACGGCTTCACCGACTGGCGGCTGGCGGTTGGCGGCCTGGTAAATCGGCCGCTGTCGCTAAGCCTGGACCAGCTGAAAGCCCTGCCTAACCGGACCCAGATCACCCGGCATGACTGTGTCGAGGGTTGGAGCGCGATCGCGCAATGGACCGGGCCACAGTTGGGCGGCCTGCTGCATGCCGCGGGCCTGCAACCTCACGCCCGCTATGTGGTGTTCCATTGCGCCGACAACCTGGGCGGCCCGGGCGATGGCGGAAAATACTACGAGAGCATCGACCTGTTCGACGCCTTCCACCCCCAGACCATCCTCGCCCACACCATGAACAACCAACCGCTGGCGGTGCCCCACGGCGCGCCGATCCGTCTGCGGGTGGAGCGCCAGCTTGGCTACAAGCAGGCCAAGTACGTCATGGCCATCGAGGTGACCGATCGGCTCAACCACATCGGCGGCGGTCACGGCGGGTTCTGGGAAGATCGCGGCTACGAGTGGTACGCGGGAATCTAGTCTGCGCCCTGAGAGACCTAGGAGCGCTCGGGCCTGAGAATTCGCTTGGCGTGCGCCGAGGATTGGACGCAAGCTCCGCCTAGGGCGTCCGCAGATCTGTCGGGGAAATCATGGCGATCAAACTCAATGTGAATGGGCAGGTGCGCGACATCGACGTCGAGCCGGACATGCCGCTGTTGTGGGTCCTGCGCGACGAGTTGGACGTCAAGGGCCCGAAGTTCGGCTGCGGCGCGGGCTTCTGCGGCGCCTGTACGGTGCATCTGAACGGCGTTCCTATCCGCTCCTGCGTCACGCCGATTTCGGCCGTTGGCGAGGGCAAGGTTTTGACCATCGAGGCCATGTCGGAACATCCGGTCGGCCACCGCGTGCAGAAGGCCTGGCTGGATCATGATGTCGTCCAGTGCGGCTACTGCCAGGCCGGACAGATCATGTCGGCGACCGCGCTGCTGACGCACACGCCCCACCCTACCGATGCCGATATCGATGGGGCGATGGCGGGCAACATCTGCCGCTGCGCCACCTACGTCCGTATCCGCGAAGCGATCAAGGACGCGGCCGGCATGGCCGGGGCGGAGGCATAAGCCATGAACGCCCAGACCAAGCTTGGCGCCTCGCGCCGCTTCTTCCTGAAGGCCGGCCTCGCCGCAGGCGGCGGGCTGATGATCAGCCTGGAGGCGCCCTGGCAAGCCAACGCGGCGACTCCGCCGGTGGTGCTCAGCGCCTATATCCGCGTAGCGCCTGACGGCGTCGTCACCATCATGTCGAAGAACCCGGAAATCGGCCAGGGCATCAAGACCAGCCTGCCGATGATCATCGCCGAGGAGTTGGACGTCGACTGGAAGGACGTCCGCATCGAGCAGGCGCCGACGGACTCACGCACCTATGGACTGCAGTTCGCGGGCGGCAGCCTGTCGACGCCGATGAATTTCGACACCATGCGCAAGGCGGGCGCCCTCGGCCGCGCCATGCTGATCGCCGCCGCCGCCAAAAAGTGGGGCGTGACGGACGCCGAATGCAGCACCAGCGCGGGGGTGGTTATCCACGCCGCCACGGGCCGCAAAGCGCGTTACGGGACCCTCGCGACCGCCGCGGCAGGCCTGCCGGCGCCCAACCCCTCAACGCTGAAGCTAAAAGACCCGAAGGACTACAAAATCCTCGGCCGGCGCATTGGCGGGGTCGATAGCCCCAGGGTGGTCACCGGACAACCGCTGTTCGGCATCGATGTGACCGTCCCGGGGATGCAATACGCGGTCTATGAGAAATGCCCGGTATTCGGCGGGACCTTCGTCAGCGCCAACCTCGACGAGATCAAGGTGATGCGCGGCGTTAAGGGCGTCTATGTCATCAAGGGCGGAACGAACCTGAACGGTCTGCTCGACGGCGTAGCGATCGTCGCCGACAGCTGGTGGCGCGCGGACAAGGCGCGCAAGAGCCTGAAGGTGGTCTGGAACGAAGGGCCGACCGCCGACCAGAGCAGCGCCGGCTACGCCGCCCAGGCCGAGGCGCTTTCGACCCAGGCTGGAACCAAGGTGCTGCGCAAGGATGGCGACATCGACGCGGCCCTGGCCGGCGCCGGCAAGACTATTCAGGCGGCCTATTCCTACCCCTTCATCTCCCACGCGACCTTGGAGCCGCAGAACTGCACCGCCGATGTGCGCGGCGATAAGGTGGAGATATGGGCGCCAACGCAGATGCCGTCGGCGGGACTGTCGCTGGTGGCCAAGACGCTGGGCGTGCCGGAGACCAACGTCACCGTGCACATGATCCGCTGCGGCGGCGGGTTCGGGCGGCGGCTCAGCAACGACTATATGGTCGAGGCGGCGGCGATTTCGAAAGCGGCTGGCGCGCCGGTGAAGCTGGTCTGGAACCGCGCCGACGACATGCACCACGACTTCTATCGTCCCGGCGGCTTCCATTATTTCAAGGGCGGTCTGGACAAGACGGGCAAGCTGGTCGCCTTCCGCGACCACTTCGTCTCATTCGGCAAGGGCGACAGCTTCGTCGACAGCGGCGCCATGAGCGGGACCGAGTTCCCGGCCCGGCTGGTCGATAACTTCCTGCTTGAGGCCTCGCTTATCCCCTGCGGCGTACCCACCGGTCCCTTGCGGGCGCCGCAGAGCAACGCCCTGTCGTTCGTGCTGCAGTCCTTCATCGACGAGCTGGCCCACGCCGCCGGCAAGGACCCCGCCGCTTTCCGCCTCGAGCTCCTGGGCGCCAACCGGGTCTTCCCGGGCCAGGACCCTTTCGACACGGGCCGCATGCGCGCGGTGATGGAGCTGGTGATGCAGCGCTCCGGCTGGGGCAAGACCAGCCTGCCCAAGGGCACGGGCATGGGCATAGCCTTTTACTACAGCCACAAGGGCTATTTCGCCGAGGTGATCCAGGCGACCGTGCCAGCTAGCGGCATGGTCAAGGTCGACAAGATCTGGGTGGTCGGCGACGTGGGCCGCCAGATCGTCAACATGAGCGGCGCCGAGGCCCAGGTTCAGGGCGCCGTACATGACGGCCTGGCGGAGGCGCTGGGCCAGAAGATCACCTTCGAAAGGGGCCGCACGGTCCAGGCCAACTTCAATAGCTTCCCGCTGCTGCGCATGCCGCAATCGACCAAGGTCGATATCCATTTTCTGATCACCGACAACCCGCCCACCGGCCTGGGCGAACCCGCCCTGCCGCCCGTGCCGCCTGCGCTGTGCAACGCGATCTTCGCGGCGACCGGCAAACGGATCCGGAATTTGCCGATAGATCTGGTGCTGCTCAGGACAGCATAGGGGCCTGTTCATCGCTCTTGGCCAAAGGCTGATGTGTAGGCCCTGTGACGGAACCCTCCCCCAGAAGCCGACCTTCCGAAGGACAGCGAAGAGTCGGACACTGCCACCGGCGCCCGCGCCCAGCAGGTTGCGTCTAACGCCCTGGCTGAGTGGAAATCCCTCATGAGCTAGGGCGAAGTCTCCCCTGGCCGACTTGCGCCGACAAGTAGCCGTTAGACCGACAGCACCGCCACGATTATGCGACTCGATAACCTTCTCCTGCCAAGCTGCGGGCCATGTTGGACAGCGCGATCACGCCATCCCCGCCCCGGCCAAGCACGTCGAAGACCTGGCTGCGTGCACTTGAAGCCGCTGCCAAGCTTACAGGCGATGGCGCGCGTACGCTCGCCGATCTGCTGGACGAACTGGGTGAGACCTATGGTGCGGCGCCGGCCCTGCTGAGCGAAGCTGAGCAGTTCAGTTTCGAACAGTTGGCCGCGCGAAGCCGGCGCTACACCCGCTGGGCCCTGAGCCTGGGCCTGACCAAGGGCGATTGCGTCGCGCTGCTGATGCCGAACCGGCCGGAGTATTTCGCCCTCTGGGTCGGGATAAGCCGGATGGGCGTCGTGGTGTCGCTGATCAACACCAACCTCCGGGGCTCGGCCCTGGCGTACTGCATCGACCTGGTCTCGCCGAGCCACCTGATCGTCGATGGCGCGCTCGAAGCGGCCTTGCAGAGCGCCGCGGACATGCTGACGGCGACGCCTGCCGTCTGGCGCGCAGACCAGATCGACCTGCTGTCCGTGGGCGACGAGGCATTTGCGGCGGATGCCTTCGCAGATATCGGCCAGGCAGACCCCGCTCTTCACATCTACACCTCCGGCACCACCGGACTGCCGAAGGCGGCAAGGATCAGTCATGGGCGGATCATGTCGTGGAGCGGCTGGTTCTCCGGCCTTCTTGGCGCGGGACCGGACGATCGGCTCTACAACTGCCTGCCGATGTATCACAGCGTCGGCGGCGTCACCGCCATTGGCGCGGCCCTGGCCGGCGGAGCGTCCGTGGTGCTTCGCGAGC
>Ga0302311_10002611_pt1 | contig 20305 bp, 17 predicted proteins | sample III_Palsa_N1_3_FD_200449 | JGI IMG/M metagenome (GOLD analysis project Ga0302311, IMG submission 200449) | Peat permafrost microbial communities from Stordalen Mire near Abisko, Sweden - III_Palsa_N1_3 | ecosystem: Environmental > Terrestrial > Soil > Palsa > Peat permafrost | place: Sweden... | reverse complement strand
GCGGCTATGGCGTGACTCTCGACGGCCGGGTCCCTCGATCGCCCGCCGCTCGACCGTTGGTCCTTCCGACCGAACCCCTGGCGCGTCTGATCGCCGACGAATGGGCAGGGCAGGGCGAGCGGGTGGTGTTTGCGGCGATGCCTGCGACGCGGCTCGCCCATGTTGCTCTCGACGCCGCGCCCACGGCGCGGGTGGCTCTGGCCGAGCAGCTTGCCGACTATGGCGCCCACGATCTTCTTTGCTACTTCGCCGAAGCGCCTGCAGCGCCTGCAGCGCTGGTGGCGCGACAGGAAGCGCGGTGGGCGCCGCTGCTTGCCTGGGCGCAGGATGAACTCGCTTTGACCTTCGCAAGGAGCGCCGGCGTCACTCACGTCGAACAGTCGCCAGAGACTCTGGATGGGGTCCGCCGCCTGGCGGCTGCCGAGAGCGACTTCTCCTTGACTGCCCTCGTCGCCGCGGCCCAACTCTTCGGTTCGGCGATCCTGGCCCTGGCGCTTCAGCGCGGCCGCTTGAACGGCGCCGAAGCTAGTGAGCTTTCCCAGCTCGACGAGACCTTCCAGGCCGAAACGTGGGGCGAAGACGCGGAGGCGGCGGAGCGACGCGGGACCTTGGCCGGCGAAGCCCGCGCATTGGAGGCTTGGTTCCGCGCCTTGTCATCACCCGGCGCGGCGGCTAGCACCCCCTGAGGCGCGAAGGGAGCGGCATGCATCAGATCCTCGAAGAGCTCGACAGGCGGCGCGCACAGGCCCGGGCGGGAGGTGGTCAGAGGCGCATCGACGCCCAACACGCCAAGGGCAAGCTGACCGCCCGCGAGCGCATCGCCCTGCTGCTGGACGAGAATTCGTTCGAGGAGTTCGACGCCTTCGTCGAACACCGCAGCCATGATTTCGGCATGGATGGCCAACGCATTGCAGGCGACGGGGTGGTCACCGGCTGGGGTACGATCAATGGTCGCGTGGTCTACCTTTTCTCAAAAGATTTCACGGTGTTCGGCGGTTCTCTTTCAAAGGCTCACGCCGAGAAGATCGTCAAGGTCCAGGAAATGGCGGTGCGCAACGGTGCGCCGATCATCGGCCTCTTCGACGCCGGCGGCGCCCGTATCCAGGAGGGCGTCGACTCGCTTGCCGGCTACGCCGATATTTTCCTCCAGAACGTGCTGGCCAGTGGCGTGATCCCGCAGATCAGCGTGATCATGGGTCCCTGCGCCGGCGGCGACGTCTATTCGCCGGCCATGACCGACTTCATCTTCATGGTGAAGGATACGGCCTACATGTACGTCACCGGACCCGACGTCGTGAAAACCGTGATCAACGAGGACGTCAGCCACGAAGAACTGGGCGGCTATCGGGTCCATGCCCTGAAGTCCGGCGTCGCCGACGGGGCGTTCGACAACGACCTCGAGGCGCTGACCCAGGTGCGCAGGCTTGTGGACTTTCTGCCGCTGTCCAACCGCGCCAAACCACCCATAAGGCAGAGCTTTGACGATCCGGACCGCGACGAACCCTCGCTCGACACTCTGGTGCCGGCCAATCCGAACAAGCCGTACAACATGCGGGAACTCATCGAAAAGGTCGTCGATGAGGCGGATTTCTTCGAGATTTCACCTGATTACGCCAAGAACATAATCATCGGCTTGGGCCGTGTGAACGGTCAGACAATCGGCGTTGTCGCCAACCAGCCGCAGGTTCTGGCGGGCGTGCTGGACATCGACGCCTCGCGCAAGGCGGCCCGCTTCGTGCGCTTCTGCGACGCCTTTTCGATCCCGATCATCACTTTCGTCGACGTGCCTGGATTCATGCCGGGCACCAAGCAGGAGCAGGGCGGCCTGATCAAGCACGGCGCCAAGCTGCTCTTCGCCTTCGCCGAGGCGACCGTGCCCAAGATCACCGTCATCACCCGTAAGGCCTATGGCGGCGCCTTCGACGTGATGAGCTCGAAGAACCTGCGCGGCGATTTCAACTATGCCTGGCCGACGGCCGAGATCGCCGTCATGGGCCCCAAGCAGGCGGTCGAGATCATCTTCCGCGCCGACATCGGCAACGCCGAGCGGCTCGCCGAGCGGGAGGCCGAGTACAAGGCCCATTTCGCCAACCCGTTCGTGGCCGCGTCACGCGGCTACATCGACGACGTCATCATGCCGCACGGCACCCGCCGCCGCATCGGCCGCGCGCTGCAGTCGCTCAAGGGAAAGAAGCTCGAGAACCCCTGGAAAAAGCACGACAACATTCCGCTGTAGGTAGACTGGAGGCGCGCGCGATGGGACGCATGGTCATCGTCGGATATCGCCCGAAACCAGGGTGTGAGGACGAGCTTCTAGCCCTGACTCGCGATCACGTGCCGCAGCTGAGGCGTCTGGGCTTCGCCACCGGTCGCCCGGCTGTGGCGATGCGTTCGAAGGCGGGGGTGATCGTCGAGGTCTTCGAATGGGCCGACGGCGCCATCGCCCGAGCCCACGAACATCCCGAGGTGCAAGCGATGTGGGGGCGCTACGCGGCCGTCTGCGAGTACACGCCCCTGCACGAACTGGCCGAGACGAAGGATCTGTTCGCCGAGTTCGAACCGATCGACCTGTGAGGATCTTGGAGCTGCCCCTAGCTCAAAGCGGCTTGGTCTCCGCCGGGTCGTAAAAGAACCGCTCGGTCGCTATGCGATCGCCGCGCCATGTCTGCAGCGCCAGTTCTTCGCGACGGCGGGTGACGCCGTCGGGGGTGGTAATGTCGAACACCCAGAAGATCGCGACCTGATCGCCGTCAATGAGCACCGCCCGCGGCGGGTGCGTGTGCATCTTCACTCGCATGAGGAAATCCGCCTCCCGCGCCACGAGCCCGTCGCGTCCCTCGCGGGGTGGCTGGCCGTTCTCCTGCATCGAAGCTTCCGGCCGATAGAAGTCCTCGATGGCCTGCACATGGTCGTTGGAGACGACCTTAGCCACAAAAGCCTCGACGCGTTCGCGGGTGGGCATGGCCGACTCCGCTACGGCAGGTGATCGCCGCGACCCAGCGGGTCGGGCAGGGGCTCGCCATCGGCGACGAAGGTCAAGGAGACCGAGTTGATGCAGTAGCGCAGGCTGGTCGGCGGCGGGCCGTCGGGGAAGACGTGACCCTGATGCGAGCCGCAGCGCGCGCAGCGGGTCTCGATGCGCACCATACCCCAGCTGGTGTCGCGAATGCCGACCACATGCGCCTCGTCGAAAGGCGACCAGAAACTCGGCCAGCCGGTGCCACTCTCGAACTTCGTTTCGGCCTTGAAGAGCGGCAGGCCGCACAGGCGACAGCAGTAGACACCCGCCTGCTTGTTGCTCAGGAGGCCACCGCAGAATGGCGCCTCAGTGCCGTGACGCAGCAGGACGTCGCGCTCCTCTGCCGAGAGATCGGCCTCTAGGCGTTCGCGCTCCGCTGAGTCCGGCGGCGCCAGATCGAAGCCGCTGGCGGAGATGGGATGGGAGGTTGGAGTGTCGGCCATGGGCGGGTCTCTCGATTGGCTTGACGCACGGGCGTGGTTGTCAACGCGTCCCCCCGCGTCTAACCCCACAACCTAAGAACGAAAACGGGCGTCCTCCAGGCGATGTTCTCCAAAATTCTGATCGCGAACCGTGGCGAGATCGCGGTGCGGATCATCAAGACCTGCCGACGGCTAGGCATCGCGACCGTCTTGGTGGTCTCGGAGGCGGACGTTGACTCCCTGGCGGCGGAGATGGCTGACGAGACGGTGCTGATCGGTCCGCCGCCGGCGGCGCAGTCCTACCTGCTCGGAGACAAGATCATCGCCGTCGCCAAGGAAACCGGCGCGCAGGCCATCCATCCGGGCTTTGGTTTCCTTTCGGAGAACGCCGGCTTCGCCCGCGCCTGCGAAGCGGCCGGGATCGTTTTCATTGGACCCAATCCCGCGGCGATCGACGCCATGGGTGACAAGATCCAGTCCAAGCGGTTCGCCGCGGCCGCCGGCGTCAGTGTCGTACCCGGGCATGTCGGCGAAATCGACGACACTGCCCATGCCATCCGCATCGCCGAGGAGATCGGCTATCCGGTGATGATCAAGGCTTCGGCGGGGGGCGGCGGCAAGGGCATCCGCGTCGCCTGGAACCGCCGCGACGCGGAGGAGGGCTTCCCGGCCGTGCGCGCCGAAGCCAAGGGCGCCTTCGGCGACGACCGCATCTTCATCGAGAAATTCATCGAGAACCCGCGCCACATCGAGATCCAGGTGCTGGGCGACAAGCACGGCCATCTGGTCCATCTCTTCGAGCGCGAGTGTTCGATCCAGCGACGCAATCAGAAGGTCATCGAAGAAGCGCCGTCGCCGCTGCTCGACGAAGCCACCCGTGCGGCCATGGGCGCCCAGGCCGTCGCCCTCGCCAAGGCCGTCAACTACGATTCGGCCGGCACGGTGGAGTTCGTCGCCGGCCAGGATCGGTCCTTCTATTTCCTGGAGATGAACACCCGCCTGCAGGTGGAGCACCCGGTCACCGAGCTGATCACCGGTGTCGACCTCGTAGAGCAGATGATCCGGGTCGCAGACGGAGAGTCGCTCGCGTTTGGCCAGTCTGATCTCGCGATCGATGGCTGGGCCATCGAGAGTCGCATCTACGCCGAGGACCCTTATCGCAACTTCCTGCCCTCGATCGGCCGTCTGGTGCGTTATCGCACGCCCAAGGAGGGCGAACTCGGGGGCCGCCGCGTGCGCAACGACACCGGCGTGCGCGAGGGCGACGAGATCTCCATGTTCTATGATCCAATGATCGCCAAGCTCTGCGCCTGGGCGGCCGATCGCGAGGGCGCGGTCGACGGCATGGCTCTGGCGCTCGAGGACATGCATCTAGAGGGACTGGGACACAACACCGCCTTCCTTTCCGCGGTGATGGACCAGGCGCGGTTCCGATCCGGCGCGCTTTCCACACGCTACATCGCCGATGAGTTCCCGGACGGCTTTCGTGGCCTCGAGCCGACCCCCTGGCAGCTCGACTTGATGGCGGCCGTCGGCGCCTGGATGCATCGAACGCTGACCGCCCGCGCGCGGGTTGCCAACGGCGGTTTGAAGCCACCCGCCCGCGCCGATTGGGTGATCGATTGCGCCGGCGCCAAGCGCGTCGTCAGTCTCGATGGCGCCCAGGATGGGTTGAACATGCGCTTCCCGGACCAGGACCGGTCCGTGCATCTCACCGGCGTCGAGTGGCGACCGGGGCAGGCGTTGTTCCATGGCCAGCTGGACGGGCGCGCCTTCACGGCCACCGTGTCGCCGGCCGCGGAAGGCTTTGTGATCCGTCACCGGGCGGCGACGGCGCGCGTGCTGGTGCTGACCCCCACCTCAGCCGAGTTGCACGAGAAACTGCCAGCCAGGACGCCGCCGGACACCTCCCGCCTGGTGCTCTCGCCCATGCCGGGGCTGGTCATCTCCGCGGATGTCGCCGCCGGCGACGAGGTCGAGGAGGGCCAGGTGCTCTACGTCATCGAGGCCATGAAGATGCAGAACATCATTCGCGCCGAGCGAGCCGGGGTGATCAAGGCCGCGTCGGCCAAGACAGGCGACAGCGTGGCCGCCGACGACGTCCTGGCCGAGTTCGGCTAGTGGAACGAATTTGACATTCGCCCCCGACCCGACATCGGCGGCCGAGCGAATGTCAAATTCAAAGTTCCACTAGAAAAACAAGCGATTGCTAGTGGTCTTTTTGATTCCAACATTTGCTGGGGAGATTGTATCAGGCGGGATGCAAATGTTGGAATCGGACCACTAGGGTCATGGCCGCCGCGCAGCCGGGACCGCCGATCGACTGGCGCGAATTGTTCGCTTCGCCCATCGGCCGCTGTCCGAGGCCGCGCTTCTGGCTGGCGGCCGGTTCGCTCTTCGTCGCGGCGGCTCTCTACGAGGCCGTGTGCGACGAGACCGTCAAGCTCGCAACCTTCTGGTTCGTCTATCCGGCGCTGCTCGCCTCGGCGGCCTGCGTCGCCTCAAAACGACTGCATGACCGCGGCAAGAGCGGCTGGTGGGCGGCGCTGGTGCTGATCGGCGTGGCCCTGGTCTGGCGAGCGCCAAATGCGGCGCGGTTGCTGCTGGCGGCGCCGATCCTGGTGTGGTCGGCGGTCGAGTTGGTCCTGCTGCAAGGCGAAGAAGGCGCCAATCGCTTCGGCCCGCATCAAGCCTGACCTTCCGCGCCGGCCCGCGGCGCCTTATCGAACGACCCAACATCGGAGCTAGGCATGCAGATTGAGTTCACCTCCGCCGACGATCTTCCAGGCGCTTCGGGCGTCCTGGCGCTGGTCGTGTTCGAGGATCAGGTGCTGGCGGGGGCTGGCCGGACCCTCAACCGCACCATGGGCGGGGCGATTGAGCGGGCTCTGGCGGGTGGACGCTTCACGGCCGGCGCCGGTCAGACTCTCGAGCTCGCGGCGCCCCATGGCCTCGATGCCGCGCGGCTGGTGATCGTGGGCGCCGGGCCGAAGGACAAGTTCGACGAGAAGGCCGCCGAACTCGCCGCCGCCCAGGCCTATCAGGCGGTCAAGACCAGCGGCGCCGAAACCCTGGTGATCCGAATGCCCGACGCCTCGGCCACCGAGGCCTCGCGCGCCGCGCTCGGCGTCACTCTCGCCGCCTATCGCTTCGACCGCTATCGCACCACCGAGAAGCCGGAGCGCAAGCCTTCGGTGACCAGCGTGCGCATCGCCTCGGCCAAGGCGCCACAGGCGGCCAAGGCCTGGAAGACCGACGCCGCTATCGCCGAAGGCGTCATTCTGGCCCGCGACCTGGTCTCCGAGCCGGCCAACATCCTCTTCCCCGAGGAATTCGCCCGCCGCGTCAATAAGCTGAAGTCGCTGGGCCTCGAAATCGAGATCCTGGGCGAGAAAGAGATGCGCAAGCTCGGCATGGGTTCGCTGCTCGGCGTCGGCCAGGGCAGCGTCCGCGAGAGCCAGCTTGCCGTCATCCAATGGAAGGGGGCTTCGGACGCCGAATCCCCGCCGGTGGCCTTCGTCGGCAAGGGAGTCACCTTCGACACCGGCGGCATCAGCCTCAAGCCGGCCGACGGCATGGAAGAGATGATCACCGACATGGGCGGCGCGGCCGCCGTCACCGGTGTCATGGCGGTGCTGGCCGGCCGCAAAGCCAAGGTAAACGCCGTGGGCATCCTCGGCCTGGTCGAGAACATGCCGGACGGCGCCGCCCAACGGCCGGGAGATGTGGTCAAGAGCATGTCAGGCCAGACCATCGAGGTGATCAACACCGACGCGGAGGGTCGGCTCGTGCTCGCCGATGCGCTCTGGTACTGCCAGGACCGCTTCAAGCCGCGGTTCATGGTCGACCTTGCGACTCTCACCGGCGCCATCATCGTCGCCATAGGCAAGGATCTCGCCGGCCTCTACAGCAACGACGAGGCCCTGGCGGAGAACCTTCTGGCGGCCTCGAAAGTCAGCGGCGACGCGCTCTGGCGCATGCCGCTGCAGGCCTCCTATGAAAAGCAGATCGAAAGCCAGGTCGCCGATTTGAAGAACACCGGCGGGAGGCCCGCCGGCTCGATCACCGCCGCGCTCTTCCTGCAGAAGTTCGTCAACGGTCTGCCCTGGGCTCACCTCGACATTGCAGGTCCGGCCTGGAAACCCAGCTCGACGGTTGCGACCATTCCCAGCGGAGCGACCGGCTTCGGCGTGCGGCTGCTCGACCGGCTGGTGGCGGATCACTACGAGACCTGACGTGCCCGGCTGCGACGTGTGGTTCTACCATCTGGAGCGCTCGCGGCTGGAGCAGGTGCTGCCCGATCTCCTGGAGAAGACCCTGGCGCGCGGCTGGCGGGCTCTGGTCCGCTCACCGGCCGCGGACCGGATCGAGCGGCTCGACGACTGGTTGTGGGCCTACCGGGACGACAGTTTCCTGCCCCACGGCGTGGCCGGCGAGCCGCTCGCCGATCGGCAGCCGGTGCTTCTCACCGCGGGAGCGGACAATCCGAACGGCGCGCAGGCCTTGTTCCTGATCGACGGGGCCGAGACGGGAGATCTCGCCGGCGTCGAGCGCTGCATCCTGGTCTTCGATGGGGCCGATGAGGCGGCGGTCGCCCAGGCTCGCGTCGAGTGGACCCGGTTCAAGGCCGCCGGCCACGCCGTCGCGTATTGGAAGCAGGGGGAAGAGAGGGGTTGGGTCAAACAGGGGTAGGCGCGGCCAGCGGGCGTGGCTATAAGCCCGCACCCCTTCAAACGAGCCTTTCGCAACCCATGACCGAACGCACTTTCTCGATCATCAAGCCCGACGCCACAGCCCGGAACCTGACCGGCAAGATCAATGCGGTGATCGAGGATGCCGGCCTGCGCATTATCGCCCAGCGTCGCATTCAGATGTCACGGGCGCAGGCCGAGACCTTCTACGAGATCCACAAGGAGCGGCCGTTCTACGGTGAGCTGGTGGAATTCATGACCTCGGCGCCGGTGGTGGTGCAGGTGCTGGAGGGTCCGGACGCGGTCGCCAAATACCGCGAGGTGATGGGCGCCACAAATCCGGCCCAGGCGGCCGAGGGCACGATCCGCAAGCTCTTCGCCCTGTCGGTCGGCGAGAACTCGGTGCACGGCTCGGACAGCCAGGAGAATGCGGCCCTGGAAATCGGCCAGTTCTTCAAGGACCACGAGATCGTCGGGTGACGGCCGCCGGCAAGACGCCGGCGTTCATTTCGCTCCACACCGTCAGGGTTCTGCGCTAGCCAACGTTTTCAATGACGGGGGCCACATGACAGAACCAGACCCCAACGCACTGCGACTGGCGCGGCTTATCCGACATCTGGGTCAGGTGTTCGACGTCGACCTCAGCATCGTCCTCTGGGATGACACCCGGATTTCGCTGTGTGAGCGCCCTACCAGCAATCTCGCGCTGAAGATCTACGATCCCGGCGTCATCACCAGCCTGTTGCGGGCCCCAAAACTCTGGACGGCGATCGAGCTGCTGCTCAACGGTCGAATCAGAATCCTGGACGGCCTGTTCTTCGAGTTCGAACCGCGAAGGCAGGACATCGAAAACAAGCTGCGCGCCGGCCGCTGGCGAAAGATCGACCGGCGGTTGGCATTCAGTGCTCTCGCGCCATTCTTCTTTCGAAGCCGCAATCCGCCGTCGCCGAAACTGGAATACGCCGGCGCCATTGCGGACCGCGTCGAGCACGGCCGCGACGACAAGGCCTTGGTGCAGTTCCACTACGACCTTTCGAACGAATTCTATGCGTTGTTCCTCGATTCGCGGATGGTCTACTCTTGCGCCTACTTTCCGACCTGGGACTCGAACCTGGACGACGCGCAGCTTTCGAAGCTGGACATCGTTTGCCGCAAGCTGCGGCTCGAACCTGGCGACCGTTTTCTCGACATCGGCTGTGGTTGGGGCGGCCTCGTCATTCACGCCGCCCAGCACTACGGCGTGCAGGCGCATGGCGTGACGTTGTCACAGGCGCAGTTCGACTTCGCCAAGACCCGGATCGCCGAACTGGGCTTGTTGGACAAGATCAAGATCGAGTTGAAGGACTATCGCGACCTCACCGGCGAGTACGACAAGATCGCCTCAGTCGGCATGTTCGAACACGTCGGCCTCGACAACCACGACGCCTATTTCGCCAAGATGCGGTCCCTGCTGCGCGTGCGCGGGCTGTTGCTCAACCACGCGATCACGCGGCGCGCGCGCCGAAAAAACTTTCGGCGCAAGCCACCCGAGTACGCCGCGATGACGCGCTACGTCTTTCCCGGCAGCGAACTCGACCACATCGGACTCTCGCTCGACCATCTCGAGATGCACGAATTCGACATCCACGACGTGGAGGGTCTGAGAGAGCATTATGCCCAGACCTGCCGTATCTGGGCCGCGCGGCTTAACGCCCGCCGCCGCGAGGCGGAAGCGATGATCGGCGAAGCCAGGACGCATCTGTGGCTGCTCTACCTTGCCCGCTCCGCCATAGGTTTCGACCGCGGCGCCACGGCGGTCTTCCAGACCTTGGCCTCCAAACGCGCGGTCGGCGCCTCGGGCCTGCCGCCGACTCGTCGTCACCTGCTTGGTGATCGGATCGCCGGCTCGCCATAGGTGGTCGGGATCAGCCCGCCCGTAGTTCGCCGCACACGAAGGCGGGTTCACCGGCCTCGAGCAGCCGGTTGAGCACAGTCTCAGCATCTTCAGCCGCGACGATCAGCACGAACCCCACACCGCAGTTGAACGTGCGGCGCATCTCCTCGGCGGCGACGCCGCCAGTCTCGGCCAGCCACTGAAAGACCGGCGGCAGCGGCCAGGCGTTCCAGTCGAACACCGGGATGAGTCCCTCGGCCACGGCGCGCGGCGGGTTTTCGATGAGGCCGCCGCCGGTGATATGCGCGCCGCCTTTGACGAGGCCGGCCTTCACGAGAGGCAAGACTTCCCGGACGTAGATCCGGGTCGGGGTCATTAGCGCTTCGCCGAGCGTGACCCCGTCGGCGAAGGGCGCCGCATCGGTCCAGTCGACCCACGAAATCGCGACAATCCGACGGACGAGCGAATAGCCGTTGGAATGAGGTCCGGAGGAGGGCAGGGCGATCAGGAGATCGCCGGCCTGTTGTTGGTCGAGCTTGGGGAGGACCGCGTCGCGCTCCACGGCCCCGACGGCGAAACCCGCCAGGTCATAGTCACCCTCGCCGTACATGCCCGGCATCTCGGCGGTCTCGCCGCCGACAAGCGCCGCGCCGGCCTGACGGCAGCCTTCGGCGATGCCGGCCACGACCTCAGCCGCCTGGTCGACGTCCAACCGTCCGGTGGCGAAATAGTCCAGGAACAGCAGGGGCTCGGCCCCTTGCGCGAGGAGATCGTTGACGCACATCGCCACCAGGTCGATGCCGACCGTGCCGTGCAGACCGGTTTCGGAAGCCACCTTCAGCTTGGTGCCGACTCCGTCGGTGGTCGAGACCAGCAAAGGATCGGCGTAGCCGGCCGCCTTCAGATCGAAAAGCGCGCCAAATCCGCCGAGGCCCGCGTCTGAACCCGGCCGTCGCGTGGCGCGCGCCAGGGGCTTGATCCGCTCGACCAGGGCCTCGCCCGCATCGATGTCGACACCCGCTTCGCGATAGGTCAGTCCGTTTCGCGGGTGCGTCATGCCGTCACGTCTCGTCCGTAAAGTTGCGAGCAACTTGCAGACTCGCTGCTCGCCCGCGCTATAGCTAGCCCATGACCCCAATAACAACCACGGACGCGCTCGCCGAATTCTGTGAGCGCCTGCGCGGCCGCCCATTTGTGGCGGTCGACACTGAGTTCATGCGCGAGACCACCTATTGGCCCAAACTCTGTCTGGTGCAGGCCGCAGCCGGAGACGCCGCCGCGGTCATCGACCCGCTCGCGCCAGATCTCGACCTCGGGCCTTTCCTGGCGGTGATGACCGACACTTCGATCGAGAAGGTGTTCCACGCTGCGCGACAGGACGTCGAAATTCTCAACAACCTTGGCGCCATGCCGCGCCCATTGTTCGACACCCAGGTGGCGGCCATGGCGGCAGGATTTCCCGAGCAAGTGGCGTACGACGGCCTGGTCCGCCAGATGCTTTCGATCGAGATCGACAAGTCGAGCCGCTTCACCGACTGGGCGCGCCGGCCGCTCAGCGACGCGCAGCTGACCTACGCGCTCGGCGATGTCACCCACCTGGCCGAACTCTATCCGATGCTGCGGGCGAAACTCGAGGCGAGCGGCCGGCTCGCCTGGGTGCGCGAGGAGATGCAGGCGCTGATCGATCCCGCGCTCTACGACACCGAGCCAGAGAACGCCTGGAAGCGCCTGAAGCCACGGCGGCACGGCGCCAAGTACCTCGCCGTGCTCAAGGCGGTGGCGGCCTGGCGGGAGCGGACCGCTCAGACGCGCGACCAGCCCCGCGGCCGGATCCTCAAGGAGGACGCCATCGACGAGCTCGCCACCCAGACGCCGACCGACGCTGAGGCGCTTGGCCGCCTGCGCTCGCTGGCCAAGGGCTTCGCTGGGTCGAAATTCGGCGTCGAGGTGCTGGAGGCCGTGCGCGAAGGTCTGGCGGCGGCGGAGCATCATCCGGTCGAGCCGCGCAAGCCGCCAAAGCCGCCTTCGGCGCCTACCGGCGCGGTGGTCGAGCTGCTGAAGGTGCTCCTGAAGGCCCGGTCGGAGGATGCCAACGTCGCGTCCAAGCTGATCGCCACGGTCTCGGACCTGGAGAAGATCGCCTCCGACGATGAGGCGGAGACTGAAGCCCTGCAGGGCTGGCGGCGGGAGGTGTTCGGGGAGGACGCGCTCAAGCTCAAGCGCGGCGAGATCGCCCTGGTGCTCGACGGATCAAAGGTGCGGGCCGTAGAGGTGCGCCGGCGTCCGAGGACGGCCGAAGACTAGCCGACCGCGTCTTTCGCCAGAGGCGGGGCCGCCGGGGCCGCGCGCCTGATCTTCAACTCCCGGTCGAGGAGGCTGGCGAGCGTGGCCGCGCGCTTGGCGGTGGGTTCGCCCAGCAGCGCCGTCTCCCAGCCGGATTCGGCCTGCAGGACGACGGCCTCCGACTTGAACTCCAGGCGGGCGCGGTCGAGCAGAGCCGGTCCCCGGCCGGAGAGATCGCAGCCGAGGCGGACGGCTGCGCCGACGGCGCGCGCGCGCTGATACCGCTCCGGGGTGAGCAATCGGCCGACGATGTGCGGGGCAGGGGTAACGGTCGAAGCCGTGTGGCGGCCGAAGGCGGCGCAGGCCAGGAAGACGCGCTCAGCGTGATCGCATCCAGCGATCGGCGCACGCAGCACCTGCTCGAACACCAGGTCGGCGCGATGGTCGGGATGCAGCTGGGCGCCGAAATCGGCCAGTCGACAGACGGCGGCCAGGAGCACCGGGTCACGGGCTCCGAACGCCGGCTCCAGCCTGTCGAACGGGGTCCGCAGCCACGCTTCGAGAGCCGCGCCGAGCGGCTCGGCGGCCTGCGGGCGTCCGCCCAGGGCGGCGCAGCCGGCGATCAGCGGGTCTTCCTGCCGGGTCAGGCGGTTCATCGATTCGAGCAGCAGACCCTCGCGCAGTCCAAAAGCGGAAAGGACGACGCGTTGCAGTCCCAGCCCTTCCATCAGGCCCTCAAGCACGGCGGCGGCATGCGGCAGGGCCTCGACGCGCCGCCGGGAGATGCCTTCAATACGCTCGAGCGAGCCGCGCGACTGGGTCTGGATGAACCTCGCCACCTCGAGTGCGTCATCGCGGCTGAGCTCGTACTGGTGGATGATTCCGAGCGGATAGTCCGCAAGGCGCATGTGCAGTTGCGCCAGCGTGCGCCAGGCCCCGCCCACCGCATTGAACGTCCGGGCCGAAAAACCGCTACGGATGGCGCGCAACTCACGAGCCACGGCCGCCTTGGCGGCGTCGGGATTGAACGGCGCGGGAAAGGCGAAGGGGCCAAGCGGCAATGTCACGCCCGAGCCCGGTTCGCCACCAATGATGCGTGTGAGTTCGAGGCTGGCGCCGCCCAGATCTCCGACGAGGCCTTCGGCGCGGGGTGAGCCGGCGATCACCCCGAGCGCAGCGTATTTTGCTTCCTCGCCGCCTGTCAGAACCTTCAGACGCAGCCCTGTCTCGGCCTGCACCCTTCGCACGAAGTCGGACCCGTCGCGGGCGTCGCGCACGGCGGCAGTGGCGGCCGCGTAGATCTTGGCCGGCCGATTGGCGGCGATGATCGCCTGAAACCTGACCAGAGCCTGCATCGCCTGGGCGATTCCGTCCGGCGCCAGGCGGCCGGTGGCGGCGAGGTCGCGGCCGAGCCCAGCCAGCACCTTTTCGTTGAAGACCGTCCAGATCGCCCGACCGTCCAGTCGGTACATGACCAGACGAACCGAATTGGAGCCGACGTCGACAACGGCGACGTCGGCCTGGGAGGCGCTACTGGCGCTGGGCGACATGTACGATGGCTCGCGGTAGGTCCTTGACCTTGTGACCGCGACCGGAGAGCGAGGGATTGGTCATGAAGTAGTTGTGGGCCGAGAAGGCCGCCTTGCGGTTCCAGCCGGGGTGACGGCGGTAGCCGCCCTCGGCGTCAAGCAGCCAACTCTGGGCCTCGTCGTTGAGGTTGGCGACCATGATCTGTTGCAGCACCTGCTGATGGACGGTGGGATTCTCCACCGGAGTCATGACTTCCACGCGACGGTCGAGATTGCGGGGCATCCAGTCGGCCGAGCTGATGTAGACACGAGTCTGAGCCGAGGGGATTGGATGGCCGTTGGCGAAGGCCGCGATCCGCGCATGCTCGAGGAAACGGCCAACGATGCTCTTGACCCGAATGTTGGCCGACAGGCCCGGCACGCCGGGGCGCAGGCAGCATATGCCGCGCACGATAAGTTCGATCGAGACGCCAGCGCAGCTTGCCGCATAAAGCGCGTCAATGATCTCCGGGTCGACCAGAGAGTTCATCTTCGCCCAGATTCCAGAGGGCTTGCCCGCGCGAGCATTCGCCGCCTCGTTCTCGATCAACCGCAGCAGGTCGTGCTTCAGCGTGATCGGGGAGTACGACAGCTTTTCCAGATGCTCGGGCTGGGCGTAGCCGGTGATGTAGTTGAACAACCGTCCCGAATCCCGACCCAGGGCGGCGTCGGTCGTAAACAGAGACAGGTCCGTGTAGATCTTCGCCGTGACTGAGTGATAGTTGCCCGTTCCGTAGTGGCAATAGGTGCGAAGCGCCTCGCCCTCGCGCCGGACGACGAGCGACAGCTTGGCGTGGGTCTTGTACTCCACGAAGCCGAAGACGACGTGCACGCCGGCGCGCTCCAGGTCGCGGGCCCATTTGAGGTTGTTCTCCTCGTCAAAGCGGGCCTTGATCTCCACGAGGGCGACAACGTTCTTGCCATTTCCGGCCGCCTCGATGAGCGCCGCAACAATCGGGCTGTCCTTTGAGGTCCGGTAGAGCGTCTGCTTGATCGCAAGTACGTTGGGATCCCGCGCTGCCTGCAACAGGAACTGCACCACCACGTCGAAGCTCTCGAAGGGGTGGTGGACCAGGATGTCCTTTTCGCGGATGGCGGCGAAGCAGTCGCCGCCGTGGTCGCGGATTCGCTCGGGAAACCTGGGCTGGAAAGCGGTGAACTTGAGCTCGGGATGGTCGGCCGGGATCAGCTCCGCCACCTGAGCAAGGCCGAGCTTACCGTCGACCTTGACCACGTCCTGCGGGTCAGCCCCCAGGCTGTCGACAATAAACTCCCTGAGCTCGTCCGGCATCGAAGCGGAGATCTTCACGCGCACGACCGAGCCCAGGCGGCGGCGCTTCAGGCGCGCCTCGAACTCGCGAACCAGATCCTCAGCCTCTTCCTCGATCTCCACATCGCTGTCACGGATCAGGCGGAAAAGGCCGCTGCCTTCGACCTTGCAGCCGGGGAACAGCTTGTCGAGGAAGGCCAACAGGAAGCTTTCCAAGGCCAAGAACCGGCGATGCGGTCGGCGGCGCCCATTACGCACCGGCGGCAACTCCCAGAACCGCGGCACCTGGCTTGGCATCGGCACCAGGGCGTGCATCTCGCGGTTGTCCGACCGCCGTCGCAGTTTGAGCGCCAGGGCGAACCCGAGGTTGGGAATGAACGGGAAAGGGTGCGCCGGATCGATGGCCAGCGGAGTCAGGACCGGAAAAATGCTCTGCAGAAAGATCGCTTCGGCCGCCGCGCGATCCGGTCCGGTCATGTCCTTGGCGTCGAGGAGGCGCAGACCCTCGGCCGCAAGTTCGCCCCGCAGTTCCAGCCACAGCCTTTGTTGGTCGTGGATGAGGTGGTTGGCCTCGGCGTTGACCTTGCGCAGCTGCTGGCTGGGGGTGAGGCCGTCCTGGCTCAGCACCCGCACGCCCTCGCGGACCTGACCTTTGAGGCCGGCCACCCTGACCATGTAGAACTCGTCGAGGTTGTTGGCCGAAATCGACAGGAACCTCAGCCGCTCCAGGACCGGATGGCGCGGATTGCCGGCTTCCTCGACAACGCGACGGTTGAAAGCCAGCCACGAAAGCTCGCGGTTAAAGAAGCGCTCAGGCGAGGTCGAAAAACTTGCACGAAGGTCTGGCCCGCTATCGGGCTCGATCGGCGAGCCGACGACGGCGGTGATGATCTCGTTCATGGGCAATGGATGGGGTGGGCGCGGGACGCGGGGTGACATGTTTTGGCGCCCGCCGACCGTGTCCGCAAGCGTTCAAGGCTCCAGCGGCGGGGTATCTTCGGCCTGAAGGACCTCACGAACCAGGGCAAGAGTGACCTCTCGCTGGTCACCGCCGGCGCGCTCGTCGATGCGATCGACGATCCGCTGCAAAGTCGTCGCCGACCGTTCGATGCGCTGGACCAGATAGGCCGGCACCCCTGCTGACGGCTTGATGTTCCGCTCGCTGAGCAACTTGATCATCATGCCGGTAAGCACGGCGTCGTCCGGAGGCTCGATATGAGCGACCGTGATGGCCCGCAGCCGAGAGGCCAGGTCGGGCAAACGCGTTCTCCATCCTGCAGGCGGACTCCGGCCTGTAATCAGCAGGCTGGCGCCGACATCGGCGCGGTTGATCAGATGAAAGAGCAGATCGTCCGAAGTGCGGCGATCAGCGTCGTCGAACAGGATAGGTCCGACGGCCAGAGGCGCCGCGGCTGCACTGGCATCGACGACGACGGCGCCGACCTCGGCGGCCCAGGCCCGCGCCAGGTGGGTCTTGCCAGAACCCGGAGGACCGATCAGCGCCAGCCTGCCGCCCGGCCACTGCGGCCAGCCGTCGAGGGCCGCGACTGCTGCTGCGTTGCTCTCCGCCACCACGAAATCCTGCCGCGCATAGGAAGGTCTTCGGCTGAGGTCGAGCCGCAGCTGACGCGCTTGCGTATGAGACGAACGCTTCACGCCCGTATCCTACGCCATCGGACGATCAGCGGCCATGTCGGGAGACTCGTCGAGCAACACGCCTTGTGTCGAGGCGACAAGACCAAGCTCGGTGACCGGCCGATCGAGGGCGTCCAGGGCCTCGAGCGTCGCGCGCCGGCCAGCGGCCACGGCAGGCTCGTAGGCTCTCCAGTCACCGATCTCCACGTCGTCCAGCTTCGGCTGGATGAGGACATCCGCCAGTTCGTGGGCGGCGGACGTCTGATGATGGGCGGTGATGGTCGCCGCGCGGATGAGGATGGAGACAATCGGCGCGCCCTCGCGCCAGCCGCCGGAGCTGACCCAATGCAGCGCCGAGGACGGTCCTGCGATCTCGGCCGCGCCGATGCTCCGGCCGGTGCCGACGTCGACACCGATGACCGGGCCCTCGTGCAGGGTGCGCATGATGTCAGTCGGAAAGTTATTCAGCACCGCGCCATCGACGAGGATGTCATCGCCGTCGGTGACGGGCGGCAGCACGCCTGGCAGCGACAATGAGGCGCGCAAGGCTTCGCGGACCAGGCCTTGGCGATGGATCTTCTGAGTGCCGTCGGTGAGGTTGGAGGAAACGCAGAAGAACGGTCGCCACAACCCCGCGATCGTCCGATCCCCGAAATGTTCCGCCAGACGCTCCCGGACCGTTTCGCCCCGGGTGATGGCGACGACGGGCAGGGTAAAATCGTGGATCGGGTTGGATGCAACGAAAGCCTTGCGAATGCGATCGTCGAGTTCGCCGTCGTCCCAACCCATGGCGACGCCCGCGCCAATGATGGCGCCCATGGAGACTCCGCCCACCATGTCGATCGGAATTCCTGCCTCGCGAAGCACCTGCAAGGCGCCGATGTGGGCGTAGGCCCGCGCCGCACCACCTGAGAGCACCAGAGCCACGGCCCGCCCGGCGAGGGTTCGACCCAGCCGATCGATATCCGCGATCTGTCCTTCCCGGACATGGAACAGGCGCTCGGGGCCGAGTGCGGCGGTCCAATCGGCGGCGCCGCGGGGCGCGCCGATCTCTGGGTCCTGGATCAGCACAAGATCGCTCGCTGTCGGCCATGGCGCCTGACGCGCGGCCGCCGGCTGATCGGCCGGACGGTCTCGCCCCCTAGCCAGAAGCATGACTCCGTCCACCTGGCGGGCGACCAGCGCCCGCCAATCCAGATCGTCATGTTCCACGGCGTAGAGCACGAACTCGCTGGCTTGCTCGACGCCAGCGAACCACTCAGGGGTCGCCGGGCCCTCCGCATAGACCTGGACGGTGTGACCAAGCCGCCTTAGCGAAGCCGCCAGCCCGGATGCAAATTCGCGCGCGGCAACGGCGGGGGTCAGGGCCATGACGGCGAACACTCGGCGAGCCTGAGGCGGCGAAGCCAGGGCGGTCTCACGCGTGCGGCCGAGCACCAGCCGCGCCAGTTCGATCAGCAAGTCGGGGTCGGATCGGGCGCGATCGAAGAACAGGTCGCGCGGCGCGGCGATGAGCTCACTGTCCCGCAGGGCGTAGACCGCGGCGGCGTGCGGCGTCTCCGCCAGCAGCGCCATCTCGCCCACGGTCTCGCCCGGTCGGATCGTGACGGTCCGGGGATTGACCTCGCCGATGCGGGCGGCCAAGCGGCCGTTGCGCAGGAAGTAGACGTGATCGGAGACCTCGCCGACCGCATAGAGCACCGCTCCGCCCGGCAGACAGAACGGCCAGGCCTCGCCTTCATCAGCGAGAGCCTGAAAGAACCTCGCCAACGACGAGGGCGTGCGCGGCCGTTGGGGGCGAGTCACGGCCAAATCCTAGCCCGAGGTCCCGGTCGTGGCGATCCTTCCCATGTCAGCGCCTGCCGGTGTATGCCAGACGCGCATGCCCCAACTCTCCTCGGCGATAGACACCGGCAGCGAAGCATTCCGGCGCCTCGAGGCGGTAAACGGGGCGCTAGCCGCACAGCTCAGGAGCCGCGTCGCCGAGGCGGCCCTGGGCGGCCCGGAAGAGGCCCGCCGTCGTCATCGCGGGCGGGGCAAGCTGCTCCCCCGCGAGCGGGTCGAGCGGCTACTGGACGTCGGTGCGCCGTTCTTGGAGATCGGCCAGTTGACCGCCTTCGATCTCTATGGCGGCGAGGCGCCGGGGGCGGGCATCATCGCCGGGATCGGGCAGGTCAGCGGTCGCGAGGCGATGATTATCGCCAACGACGCCACCGTGAAGGGCGGCGCCTATTTCCCGATGACGGTGAAAAAGCATCTGCGGGCCCAGGAGATCGCTCTGCAGAACCGCTTGCCCTGCATCTATCTGGTCGATAGCGGCGGGGCCAACTTGCCGTTTCAGGCCGAGGTCTTCCCTGACCGCGAGCACTTCGGCCGCATCTTCTACAACCAGGCGCGGATGAGCGCCGCGGGCGTCGCCCAGATCGCCTGTGTGATGGGCTCGTGCACGGCCGGCGGGGCCTATGTGCCGGCAATGAGCGACGAGACCATCATCGTGCGCGGTCAGGGGACGATCTTCCTCGGCGGGCCGCCGCTGGTGAAGGCGGCCACGGGCGAGGTGATCTCGGCCGAGGAGCTGGGCGGAGCCGACACCCACGGCCGCCGCTCGGGCGTCGTGGACCATGTGGCCGACGATGACGAGCATGCGCTTTCCATCGTCCGAAGCATCCTGGGCCGCCTCGGCGGCGGATCGACCTTCCAAAGCGGGACAGAAGCTGTCGCGCCCCCGCTCTACGATCCGCGGGAACTCTACGGGATCATCCCCGACGATGTGCGGGCCCCCTACGAGGTGCGAGAGGTCATCGCCCGCGTCGTCGACGGCTCCAGGTTCGACGAGTTCAAAGCCCTCTACGGCTCGACCCTGGTCACCGGTTTCGCCAAGATCTGGGGCCACGACGTGGCGATCCTCGCCAACAACGGGGTGTTGTTCTCGGAGAGCGCGCTCAAGGGCGCCCACTTCATCGAGCTGGCCTGCCAGCGACGCATTCCCCTCGTCTTCCTGCAGAACATCTCCGGCTTCATGGTGGGTGGAAAATACGAAGCCGGCGGCATTGCCAAGGACGGGGCCAAATTGGTGACGGCGGTCAGCTGCGCCGAGGTCCCCAAGTTCACGGTGCTGATCGGCGGCTCGTTCGGGGCCGGCAACTACGGCATGTGCGGCCGCGCCTTCAGCCCACGGTTCCTGTTCACCTGGCCCAACAGCCGGATCAGCGTCATGGGCGGAGAGCAGGCGGCGAGCGTGCTGGCGACCGTGCACCGCGACGCAGAGAAATGGACGCTCGAGGAGGCTGAGGCGTTCAAAGCCCCGATCCGCCAGCGGTACGAAGACGAAGGCAACCCCTACCACGCCACCTCGCGGCTCTGGGATGACGGGATCATCGATCCCGCTCAGACCCGCGATGTTCTCGGGCTGGCGATACGGGCGGCGAAGAATGCGCCGATCCCGGAGACCCGGTTCGGCGTCTTCAGGATGTGACGAGGAACCAAACGTGCCAAATCCGATCGCCGATCCGCTCGTAGAGGGCCGCGACACCAACGACGAGTC
>Ga0302311_10002609_pt1 | contig 20324 bp, 20 predicted proteins | sample III_Palsa_N1_3_FD_200449 | JGI IMG/M metagenome (GOLD analysis project Ga0302311, IMG submission 200449) | Peat permafrost microbial communities from Stordalen Mire near Abisko, Sweden - III_Palsa_N1_3 | ecosystem: Environmental > Terrestrial > Soil > Palsa > Peat permafrost | place: Sweden... | reverse complement strand
CGTCCTCGAGCTGCAGCGTCTCGTAGGCCACCGCGGTGACGCGCTTCTTCAGCAGGCTGCGGGTGAGCTCCGGGTCCACGCCGGCCAGGTGGAAGTAGGTGTAGACAATCTGCCCTTCCTGCATGCGCCCGTACTCGATGGCGATGGGCTCCTTCACCTTCACCACCATCTCGGCGCGCTTCCACACCTCGTCGGCGTGCGACACGAGCTCCGCGCCGACGCGGGCGTAATCCGCATCGGTGACGCCTGAGCCCAGGCCCGCCCCGGCCTCCACCAGCACCTTGTGACCGGCGCTCGTCAGCGAGCGCACCCCCGCTGGAACCATGCCGACGCGGAACTCGCGAACCTTCACTTCCTTGGGGACGCCGACAATCACGGGAGGGGCTCCTGACGCTTTTTTTGTGGCCTTGGGGCCAGCCCCGTTTCCTTGGCGGGCAAGGCCCCTGGGGCGGGCTCGCGCATCTCACCTTGGGCCCCCCGGGGTCAAGGCGGGCGGCCAGGCAACCCCTTGCGTTACAAGGGCTCAAAGAGATTCTGCCCTTTGAACCAAGCCCCAAGACTGCTGTTCGCCGACGCCGAGGGCCGGGTGATGGACCATCCACGCCTCCTGGCCGCCGTGCGCTCCGGGGAGGAGCTCCTCGGGCCCTTGGAGGTGCCCATTCCCCTGCCGTCCGGGGCCCGGCTGGCCCATCTCCCCGGCCGGCGCCCGGTGGGTGTCGACCCGTCCACGGGCGAGCTCACGCTGCTGCGCGAGGTGGTGGTGCACGGGCGCCGCATCGAGCCGCACGCCGTGGGCGCACTCCTGCCCCCGGGCTACACGCGCACCTTCCTCCCGGGCGAGGTGAAGGCCGACGGGCCGCTCCTTCCCCAGTGGGCCTACACCGCGGCGGCCTGGGGACAGGGGGAGGCGGTGGCCTGGGCGCTGCGCACGGACCGCCGGACGCACTGGGCGCCGGAGCGCTTCTCCACCAAGGAGTTGCGCACCCGCGTGCAAGAGGCACTGAAGGCCGACCCGGACAACCGCGTGCTCACCCAGCTGCGGACGTGCGCGCTCGTCTACCGCTGCTTCACCAGCCAGAACCTCTTCTACGGCCGGGACGAGGGCGCCATCCCCGTCTCCGTCATGTGCAACGCGGCCTGCGTGGGCTGCATCTCGGAGCAACCGCCCGAGGGCCCCCCGGCCTCGCACGCACGCATGGACGATGGCCCGTCGGCCGAGGAGATGGCCCGGGTGGCCCTGCGGCACCTCCAGCTGGCCACGGGCCGGGTGATGGTCAGCTTCGGCCAGGGCTGCGAGGGTGAGCCGCTCACCCGCTGGCCCGTCATTGCCCGGGCCATTCGCCTCGTCCGCGCCGAGACGTCGCGCGGCTCCTTCCACCTCAACACCAATGCGAGCCTCACCGAGGGGCTGGCCGGGCTCTTCGACGCTGGCCTGGACTCGGTGCGCGTGTCGCTCAACTCGGCGGTGAAGGACCTCTACGAGGCCTACTACTGCCCGGTGAAGTACGGCTTCGAGGACGTGGAGGCGTCGCTGGCCCTCGCCCGCCGGCGCGGCGCCTACCTCTCGCTCAACCTCCTTACGTTTCCGGGCGTCACCGACCGCGAGGGCGAGGTGCAGGCGCTGTTGGGCCTCCTCCGACGGCACCGGGTGGACCAGCTCCAGACGCGCTCTTTGTGCATCGACCCCCTGCAGTACCTGGAGGTGGCAAGAAACCGCGGCGCCGGCGGCACGCCGATGGGCGTCCGGGCGATGCTGGGCCTTCTCCGCCAGAAGGCGCCCTGGTTGCGAATTGGCAACTTCTCCCGGGCGCGCTCCGAGCGCGGGCCGCTGAAGGCCGCGCACGGCTGAGGGCCCCCGCGTCCCGAGGCACAGACGAAGGCGCGCAACGAAGCCCGGGCCGTCGTGTCCTTAGGGGGGTTTGCGCGCACCCATGCCCCTCTGGCACCGTGCGCCCCCCGACATGCTCATCCTCCTCAAACCCGACGTGACGGCCGAGCAGCAGCGCGACGTCGAGGACTACATCCGCTCGCTGGGCTTCTCGCCCCACGTCATTCCCGGCTCGCAGCGCACGGCCATCGGCATCACCGGAAACCGCGGCGCGGTGGACCCCGAGCCCTTCCGGCTGATGGCCGGCGTCGCCGACGCCATCCCGGTGAGCCAGCCCTTCAAGCTCGTCAGCCGCGAGGTGAAGCCCGAGGACACCCTCGTCGACCTGGGGCAGGGCGTGCGCATCGGCGGGAACGAGGTCATCGTCGCCGCCGGCCCGTGCTCGGTGGAGTCGCGCGAACAGATTCTGTCCACCGCCGAGGCGGTCAAGGCCGCAGGCGCCAGGATGCTTCGGGGCGGCGCCTTCAAGCCCCGCACCTCGCCCTACGAGTTTCAGGGCCTCAAGGGCGACGGGCTGAAGCTTCTGGCCGAGGCCCGTGCCGCCACCGGGCTGCTCGTCGTCACCGAGGTGAAGGACACCGAGAGCCTTCCCATGGTGGCGGAGAATGCGGACCTCCTCCAAATCGGCGCACGCAACATGCAGAATTTCTCGCTCCTGGAGGCGGTGGGGGAGCTGCGCCGGCCGGTTCTCCTCAAGCGCGGGATGAGTGCCACGCTGAAGGAGATGTTGATGGCGGCCGAGTACATCGTCGCGCGGGGCAACCGCCAAGTCATCCTCTGCGAGCGAGGCATCCGGACATTTGAGACGATGACGCGCAACACCTTCGACATCAACGCCATCCCGATGCTGAAGCAGCTCTCCCACCTTCCCGTCTTCGCCGACCCCTCGCATGGGGTGGGCGTCCGGGGCGCCATCCCAAGTGTGGCGCTGGCCGCGGTGGCCGCCGGTGCCGACGGGCTTCTCATCGAAGTCCACCCCCATCCGGCCAAGGCCCTCTCCGACGGTGCTCAGTCCCTCACCTTTTCCGAATTCGAGTCCCTGATGCGAGGCGTGCGCGCCGTGGCCCTGGCGGTGGGCCGCTCGGTGGCCGGGGGCTAGCCGGGGGGGCCGTGCGCGTCCGCATCCGCCGTGCGCAGCGCTTTTCGGGCACCGTCGAGGTGCCGGGCGACAAGTCCATCTCCCACCGGGCGCTCATCTTCTCAGCCCTCGGAGTGACACCGCTCGAGCTCTCGCACCTCGGCCCGGGCGCCGACGTCCGTTCCACCCGGGTGGCGCTCGAGGCCCTGGGCCTCTCCGTCCAGGAGGGCCCGGAGGGTGCCCTCGTCGTCCGGGGCCCCGGGCCGCTGACACCGCCCTCGGCGACGCTGGACTGCGGCAACAGCGGCACCACCATGCGGCTTCTGTCGGGCCTTCTGGCGGGCGCCGGCGTCCGGGCGACCCTCGACGGCGACGCCTCGCTGCGCCGCCGGCCGATGGCCCGGGTGCTCGAGCCCCTGCGGGCCATGGGGGCACAGGCCGACGGCACCCGCAGCGGGGCAGAGGAGTGCGCGCCGCTTCGCTTCGAGGGGGGTGCCCTGACGGGCGTCGCGCACACCCTGCGCGTCTCGAGCGCTCAGGTGAAGAGCTGCCTCGTGCTGGCTGGCCTCGGGGCCGCGGGCATCACCCGGGTGCGCGAGCCTCACCCCTCGCGCGACCACACCGAGCGCATGCTGCGCGCCTTCGGAGCACCGCTGCACGTCGAGGCGGACGGGACGGTGGTGGTGGAGCGCCTCGCCCGGCCGCTGTCCCTTCCGCCGCGGCTGCGCATCCCAGGCGACCCGTCCTCGGCCGCCTTCTTCGTCGGCGGGGCCCTCCTCGTCCCGGGGGGAAGCGTGGCCTGTACGGGCGTGGATGTGAATGCCACCCGGACGGGCTTCCTCCGCGTCCTTCTGCGGATGGGGGCCGAGTTGGAGGTCGAGCCCGGTGAGGAGCAGGCCGGGGACCCGGTGGGGACATTGCACGTCCGTCCGGGACGTCGCCTCCGCGGCACCACCATCCTCCCCGAGGAGGTGCCGTCCCTCCTGGACGAGGTGCCGCTTCTGGCCGTCGTCGCCAGCCAGGCCGAGGGCGAGACGCGTCTGTCCGGCGCAGGGGAGCTGCGGGTGAAGGAGTCGGACCGCCTCCGGCAGGTGTGCCAGGGCCTCCTGGCCATGGGTGTCGAGGTGGAGGAGACGGACGACGGCTTCGTGCTTGTCGGCCCGGCCCGACTCAAGGGCGCGCACCTCGACGCCCATGGCGACCACCGCATCGCCATGGCCTTCGCCGTGGCCGGCCTCTCGGCGGAGGGCGACACCGTCATCGACGGCGCGGAGTGGGCGGACATCTCCTACCCGGGCTTCTTCCGGACGCTGGCCGCTCTGTCCGGCGGGGCGGTGGTGTCTTGAGTGGCCCGGCGGCGCGTTACGCGGTGGTTGGAGACCCCGTCGCGCACTCGGCCAGCCCTCGCCTCTTCGCCGCGCTGGGGCGCCACCTCGGCCGGCCGCTGGACTACCGGGCCGAGCACATCAGCGCCTCGGCATTCCCCGTCTTTCTCGGGCGCGTCCGGGAGGGCGCCTACCAGGGGCTCTCGGTGACGCTGCCTCACAAGGAGGCGGCGCTGAGGCTTGCGGACAGCGCCTCGGTGACGGCCCGCGCCGTCGGCGCCGCCAACACCCTCGTGCTTCGCGAGGCGCGTCTGGAGGCGGACAACACCGACGGGGTGGGACTTCTGCGGGCCCTCGCGGAGCACGGGGTGGGCCTCTCGGGCAAGCGGGTGCTCGTCCTCGGCGCCGGTGGCGCGGCCCGGGCCGCGGTGCAGGCGGTGCAGTCGGCCGGGGCGGGTGCGCTCATTGTCAGCAACCGCACCCTCGAGCGCGCCGAGCAGCTGGCGCAGGCCTACGGGGCCGTGGCCGTGCCCCTTCTGGCCAGTGTCCTGCAGCCCGTCTTGGAGGGCACCGACGTCCTCCTCCAGGCGAGCGCCGCCGGCCTTTCGCGCCCGACGGAGACGGCGCTTCCTCAGGGCTGCGTGCTACACCCGCACCTCACGGTGCTGGACATGGTCTATTCGCCACTGGAGACGGCGCTCCTTCGCGCGGCCCGTGCCGCCGGAGCCCGCACCATCGACGGGCTGTGGATGCTCATCCACCAGGGCCTGGAGCAGCTGCGGCTGTGGACGGAGGCCGAGGCACCGGTTGGACTGGCCGCGCGGGTGCACGCGGAGCTCTCGACGGGGGGCGCGTGAATCGCCGGCTGCGCTTCCTCACCGCCGGCGAGAGCCACGGCCAAGGGCTTCTCGGCATCCTCGAGGGACTGCCCGCCGGGCTTCCCCTCGAGGCCGCTGACATCGACCGCGACCTCGCGCGCCGGCAGATGGGCTACGGGCGCGGCGGGCGCATGCGCATCGAGAGCGACGCGGTGGAGATACTGTCCGGCGTCCGTTTCGGTACCACCCTTGGCTCGCCCTTGGGCCTCCTCGTTAGAAACCGCGACTGGGCCAACTGGACGGAGCGCATGCGAGTGGAGCCCGGCGGTCCGGACCCAAGGCCGGTGCTCGTCCCGCGGCCCGGGCACACGGACCTCGCCGGGGCGCTGAAGTACGGCCAGACGCAGGACTTGCGAGACGTGCTGGAGCGGGCATCGGCGCGGGAGACGGCCATGCGCGTCGCCCTGGGCGCCGCAGCACGGGTGTTGCTCCGGGACTTGGGCATCCAGGTGGGCAGCTACGTGCGCAGCATCGGCCAGGCCGACGCCGAGGATGCGGCCGACGTCGTTCCACAACTCTTCGGTGAGGACGCCGAGGGACTGGCCCTCCTGGCCGACGCCACCGAGACGCGGGCCCTCAGCGAGGAGGCCTCGGAGCGCCTGGTGGCGGCCATCAAGAAGGCGCAGCAGAGGCGAGACACGCTGGGCGGCGTCATCGAGGTGGTGGCCACCGGCGTCCCGCCGGGCCTCGGAAGCCACGTCCAGGCGGACCGGAAGCTGGACGGGCGGCTGGGCGGGGCGCTTCTCTCCATCCAGGCCATCAAAGCCGTCGAGGTGGGGGAGGGGATTCGGGGGGGCCGCGCCTACGGAAGCGAAACCCATGACCCGATTGTCCTGGCCGCGGGCCGCCTCCGCCGCACCCGCAACCACGCCGGCGGCCTGGAGGGCGGCATCACCAACGGCGAGCCCCTGGTGCTGCGGGCGGTGATGAAGCCCATCTCCACCGTCCCCGACGCGCTTCCCTCCGTCCACCTCGGCACGCTGCAGGCGGTGCCGGCCCACGTGGAGAGAAGCGACACCTGCGCCGTCCCCGCGGCGGGCGTGGTGTGCGAGGCGGTGCTCGCCCTGGCCCTCGCCGACGCGGTGCTGGAGGCCCTCGGCGGCGACACCATGGAGGGGCTGCGGCACGGCTTCGCCCGGCTTCGCCTCTCCTTGCGCACGGCGGTGGGGCAGGTGTTTCTCATCGGCCCGATGGGAGCCGGAAAGACGACGGTGGGCGAGCGGCTGGCCCTCGCCCTCGGGCTTCCCTTCGTCGACCTCGACGCCCACCTCGCGGCGCGGGCCGGCGCAAGCGTGGCGCAACTCTTCCACGCCGAGGGCGAGGAAGCCTTCCGGGCGCGCGAGGCCGAGGCCCTGGCCGAGCTGTCCCAGAGTCGGCCGGCGGTGGTGGCCCTCGGCGGCGGGGCGGCGTGCACCGAGGAGGCCTGGCGGAGGATGCGGCGCACCGGCGTCGTCATCGCCCTCTCCGCCTCGCCGGCGGAGCTCCTCCGAAGGGTGGCCGCCGCACCCGGGGGCCTTTCCGCGCGGCCGCTCCTTTCTGGGACAGAGCCCGAGGCGAAGCTGTCCGAGCTCCTCCGGGCGCGGCGCGGCTGGTACGCGCGGGCGGATGCACAGCTGCGCACCGACGGGCTGTCGCCGGAGGCCGCCGCGGGTGCGGCGGTCGGGCTTTTGCGCGCACTGGAGGGGCCGCTCGTGCGGCCTTCGTCACCCCCGTGACGCTCACCGCCTGGGTGACGTCGTCGTCGGGGAAGTACCCGGTGCGGGTGGGCCGGGGACTCTTGGCCGGGCTTGGCCCTGGGCTGCGCGCCTCCGGCTTCCAGGGCCGGGTGGCCGTCGTCTCCGACGCCACCGTCCTCGAAGCCTGGGGGCCGGTGCTGCTCTTGAATCTCGAGTCGGCCGGCTATTCGCCCGAGGTGCTGAGCATCGTCCCCGGGGAGGGGAGCAAGACGGTGTCCATGGCCGAGCTCTTCTGGGGACGGCTCATCGAATCCGGTTTCGGGCGCTCCGACGTGCTGTTCGCATGCGGCGGAGGCGTGGTGGGTGACCTCGGCGGCTTCGTCGCGGCGACGTTTCACCGGGGCATGCGGCTCGTGCAGGTGCCCACCACGCTCTTGGCGCAAGTCGACTCCTCCATCGGCGGGAAGGTGGCCGTCGACCACCGCCTGGGGAAAAACCTGGTGGGCGCCTTCTACCCGCCGGAGCAGGTGCTGGCCGACGTCGAGACGCTGGCCACCTTGCCGGTGCGCGAGCGCTGGAATGGGCTGGCCGAGGTGGTGAAGGTGGCGCTGGTGCGCGACGCGGGCTTCGTCGCCGAGCTGGAGGGGGAGCTCGAGACCCTGGCCGACGGCCCCATCACCGCACGGGTGGAGGAGGTGGTGGGGCGCGCGGCGCAGCTGAAGGCGGAAATCGTCTCCGCCGACGAGCGCGAGGGCGGAGTCCGGATGCTCCTCAACTTCGGCCACACGCTGGGGCATGCCCTGGAGGCGGCGACGGGCTACGCGGCGCTCTCCCACGGGGAGGCGGTGGTGGTGGGAATGAAGGCCGCCGTCCGCCTCTCGGCGGGCTTGGGCTTCCTCGGTGAGGCCGAGGCGGCGCGGGCCCTGGCGCTCCTTTCGCGCTTCCCGCACCCGCTGGGCCTGGTGAAGCCGACGCCCGAGGCGGTGCGGGCTGCGGCCCTGCGGGACAAGAAGGCGCTCGGCGGAAAGCTTCGCTACGTCGTGCTGCGGAGCATCGGCCAGGGCGCCGTCGAGCCGCTGCCCGAGGCGGGTTTGGACAGGGCGGTGGCCCTCGCGCTGGAGGCGCTGTGAATGTCCTCGTCCTGCATGGGCCGAACCTCAACCTCCTCGGGGAGCGGGAGCCCCACATCTACGGGACAGGGACGCTGGCCGAGCTCGACGCGCACATCGCGACGCGGGCCAAGGAGCTCGGGGTGGCCATCCGCAGCTACCAAAGCAACCACGAGGGCCTGCTCATCGACTTCCTCCAGTCGGAGCGCGCCTGGGCCCACGGCGTCCTCATCAACGCCGCCGCCCTGACGCACACCTCCTGGGCACTGCACGACGCGCTGACGGCGGTGTCCTTGCCCTTCGTCGAGGTCCACCTCTCGGACGTCAGCCGGCGCGAGGCGTGGAGGCGCTTCAGCGTCTTCGAGGGCAACCGCCGGGCCGTCTTTTCCGGAAAGGGCTTCGACTCCTACCTCGAGGGCCTGGCCTTCCTGGCGGCTCTCGGCTGAAGGGCCGGCCCCGGCGCCCCCCCAGGGTGTATGACGTCTCACCCTTCGCTTCTCGAAAAAGCCATGCGACTTCCCCTCGTCTCGTGTCGGCCTTTCTTCCTGAGCGTGCTTCTTGTGGCGCTCCTGCCCGCCTGCGCCAAGCACCCGCAGGGCCCCGACTACCGCACCGTCAAGGAGACCGAGTTTGGCAAGTCCCTCCTGGCCGAGCGCACCGACGCCAAGTCGCTGACGGAGGCGCTGCGTCTCACCGAGGGCGACCTCACCGGGTACTTCGGTGTCGCCCCGTCCATCTTTCGCGCCTTCGCTGACTCGAAGGACCCGCAGGCCGGCGGCGCCACCTTCGTCGTGGCCGCCAAGGGCGGGCAGGTGAAGGGCCTCGTCACCGCCCAGGTGGGCGAGCCAAAGACGCGGGTGACGGTGGTGTACATCCGCGCCGATGCTCCCCCCTCCGAGTGGGGACGGCTTCTGCCGCCGCCCGCCGCCCCGAGTCGCCCAGCCGTCGCCGAGGGGACGCCCGGCGGCAGCGCCGGGGCTTCCACGAAGCAGCCGGCCGGGCCGGCCGGAAGCGCCCCGGCGGCGTCGTCCGGGGTGGCCCAGGTTGGGCTTCATTCCTACGTCTTCCCGGACGGCACGGGTTCCATCGGCCTGGCCCAGGGCTGGACGACAAGCGCGCAGTCCGCCACCCAGGCCGTGACGCTGAAGGGGCCGGACGACGCGATGGCCATGTCGGGAGCCAGCTACTCGGTGTTGCCTCCGCGCTCGACGTTGCCCCGGGGCCCGACGACGCTGGTGGCGGCCTACGGAAAGCCCATCGAGGTGTTTTCGGCGCTGGTGCCGCAGTGGAGCCGGATGAGTGTCCAGAAGGGAGGCCCGTCGCTGGCCATCGACAGCCTCACCAAGCTGTCGGACTCCAACGGCGGGCAGATGTCCATCCTGCGCTATGGAATTACCGAGACGTCTTCTGGAGGCGGGCGCAAGCACTACCAGGCCATGGGTTGGGTGAGGGTTACCCCGCTGCCGCCGGCCAGCTTCCTGGTGAGGCTCACCCAGGTGCGCGCCCCGGACGCAACCTTCGAGCGGGACAAGCCCGTCATGTTCGAGATGCTCAACTCCCTGAAAACCAACGACGCCGCCATCCAGGAGAAGTCGAGCCGCGCGCTCAGCGCGCAGAAGCAGCGCTTCGAGGCCCAGCAGTCGCGCATGCACGCGCAGCAGGCGGCCAACGACGCCCAGCACAAGCAGTACTGGGCGCACCAGAAGGCGATGGAGGAGCAACACAAGGCCTACTACGACAGCCAGAATGAGAGGTTGCGCAGCAACGACAACTTCGACGAATACATCCGCGGCGTGCGGACGGTGGAGGACACCCAGACTGGCGTGAAGACCAGCGTGGACCTGGGCAACGTCGACAAGGTGGTGGACGACCTCAACGAGCACGACCCCGGCCGCTACAAGGAGATTCCGCTTCGCGACGAAGTCCACCCGCGCTGAAGGCGCCAGGGGGCGCGGTGTCCGCCTCGTATTCTCGCCACACCCACGGGCGAAGGCGTCAGTGCACTGCCTGGGAATGCACCGCTTCCGCGAGGCTGCGGACGAGGGCCAGGGCGGCGCTCGGGTCCGCACCTCCCCGGTGGAGCGCCTCCACCAGCGCGCTTCCCACCACCACCGCGTCGGCGTGGGCCGCCAGCGCCCGGGCCTGCTCGGGCGTCGAGACGCCGAAGCCCACCGCCACCGCCGCCGTGGTGGCGGCGCGGACTTCGGCCAGCTTCTTGGGGAGGTTGGGCGGAAGCTCGCTTCGGGCCCCAGTGACGCCGGTGACGCTGACGAAGTAGAGGAAACCGCGCGTGGCCTTCCCGATGGCCAGGAGGCGCTCGGGCGGAGTGGTGGGGGCCGCGAGCAGCACCAGCGAAAGCTTCTTGGCGAGGGCGAGGGCGGAGAGGGCCTCTGACTCCTCGAGGGGCAAGTCCGCCACCAGCACCCCGTCCGCTCCGGCGTCGGCGGCCTCGTTGACGAAGCGTTCGAGCCCCATGCGCAGGATGGGATTCATGTAGCCGAAGAGGACAATGGGGACAGTCGTGCCGGCGCGGCGCAGCTTCCGCACCAGCCCGAGGACGGCGGTGAGGCTCGTCCCTGCGGCCAGCGCGCGCTGCGAGGCGGCCTGGATGGTGGGGCCGTCGGCGAGCGGGTCCGAGAAGGGCACGCCGAGCTCGATGACGTCCGCGCCGGCCTCGGCCAGCGCCGGCACGAGCCGTTCCGTCGTCTCTAGGTCCGGGTCCCCGGCGCAGACGTACACCACCAGGGCTTTGCCCTTCGCCCGTCTTGACGCCGCGAAGAGGCGCTCCAGCCGGTTCACGTCGCCGCCTCGGGCCTCCGGCGGCCAATCTCGGCCAGCGCGTGGCCGAGGTCCTTGTCCCCACGGCCGGAGAGGTTGACGAGGACGCGCTTGCCAGCGCCCAGCTCCCGGGCCACGTCCCGTGCCCGGGCCAGCGCGTGCGACGTCTCGAGGGCCGGGAGGATGCCTTCCAGCCGGCACAGCTCCTGGAAGGACGCCAGGGCCTCCTCGTCCGTCGCCGTGCGCACGTCCAGCCGGCCGAGGTCGCGCAGGTGGGCGAGCTCCGGCCCCACCCCGGGGTAGTCGAGGCCGGCGCTCACCGAGTGCGCCTCCGACACCTGGCCGTCTGCCGTCTGCAGGACGCTGGAGGCCGAGCCATGCAGCACGCCCAGGCTTCCCGCGGTGAGCGAGGCGCCGTGCCGTCCCGTGGCCAGGCCCTCGCCGGCGGCCTCCACGGCGACCAGCCGCACCGAGACATCGGGAATGAAGGCGGTGAAGGCCCCGAGGGCGTTGCTTCCGCCGCCGACGCAGGCCACCACCGCGTCGGGGAGCGCGCCGAAGCGGTCCAGGCACTGGGCGCGCGCCTCCTCACCGATGACGCGTTGAAGCTCGCGCACCAGGGTGGGGTAGGGGTGTGGGCCAGCCACGCTGCCGATGACGTAGAAGGTGTCGCGCACCTGGGCCACCCAGGTGCGGATGGCTTCGTTCATCGCGTCCTTCAGCGTGCGGCTGCCGCTCTCCACGGCGCGGACGGTGGCGCCGAAGAGCCGCATCCTCTGGACGTTGGGGGACTGCCGGCGCACGTCCTCGGCCCCCATGAAGACCTCGCAGCTCAGCCCGAAGCGGGCGCACGTCGCCGCGGTGGCGACGCCGTGCTGGCCGGCGCCGGTCTCGGCGATGATGCGGGACTTGCCCATGCGCATCGCGAGCCGCACCTGGCCCACGGTGTTGTTCAGCTTGTGCGCACCGGTGTGGAGCAAGTCCTCTCGCTTCAGCCACACCTCCGCGCCGCCGAAGCTGCGTGTCAGGCGCTCGGCGAAGCTCAAGGGGGTGGGCCGGCCGCCGAAGTCGCGCAAGTCCAGCGCCACGGCCGTCAGAAACCCCTTGTCCAGCCGCGCCTCCGCCCAGGCGCGCTCCAGCTCCTCCAGGGCGGGGATGAGCGTCTCGGGCACGTAACGGCCGCCGTAGGGCCCGAACCACCCGGGCCGCAGCTCCGAGGCCACCCTCACGGCTTGGGCTCCGCCGCCCGCACCGCTGCCACGAAGGCGCGGATGCGCGATGCGTCCTTGATGCCCGGCGCGCTCTCCACGCCGGAGGCGACGTCCACGCCGTCCGGGGCGGCGCGCTGGATGGCCTCCCCAACGTTTTCCGGCGTGAGCCCGCCGGCGAGCCACACCGGAAGTCGCCAGGCCCGCACCCAGGGGACGAGCGCCCAGTCAAAGCGTCGACCGCCACCGCCCTTGCCCTCGATGTGGGCATCGAGAAGCACCGCCGAGGCCGCCCGGGACGGCATACCGGGAAGGGACTCCGGGCCCGAGATGCGCACCACCTGCCAGAGTGGTGCTCCGACGCCGATGTAGTCCTGGGGGTCCTCGTCGCCGTGCAGCTGGACGGCGCCCAGCCGCGCGCGCTCGACGGCGATGCGCACCTCCTGGGGCGGGGCCCGCACGAAGACGCCCACCTTGAGGACGTGCGCCGGCACGAGCTGGGAGAGTCGCTCTGCGGCGTCCAGGGTGAGGTAGCGCTTGCTCTGGGGCCAGAAGTTGAAGCCGATGGCGTCGACGCCTGCCTCCACGCAGGCCTGGACGTCCTCGGCGCGCGTCAGGCCGCACACCTTTATGCGCGTGGGCATGGAGCCTCCGACAGGGCGCGCACGGCGGCTTCCGGGTCCCCGGCACGCATCAACGACTCGCCGACGAGGGCCGCCGTGGCCCCGGCCTTGGCCAGCGCGGCGAGGTCCTCCCGTGTCCTGACGCCGCTCTCGGCCACCAGCGTCCGGCCGGGCGCCCGGAGCGCGGGAGCGAGTCGCGCGAAGCGCTGTGGGTCCACGTCGAGCGTCTCGAGGTCCCGGGCATTGACGCCCACCAGCGTGGCCCCGAGGGCGTCTGCCGCCTCCAGCTCGCCCTCGGACACCACCTCCAGGAGGACGTCCAGTCCGAGAGAGCGCGCGCTGGCCGCGAGTTCGGAGAGCAGTGCCGGCTCCACTGCGCCGGCGATGAGCAACACCGCGTCTGCTCCCGCGAGCGCGGCCTCCTCCACCATGTAAGGGTCGACCACGAAGTCCTTTCGAAGCAGGGGCACTTCTACTCCGGCGCGAACCTGCGCCAAATCTTCCAGGCTGCCGCCGAAGCGACGCGCCTCGGTGAGGACGCTGACGCAGCGGGCACCACCCCGGACGTAGGCCTGGGCCCGGGCCCGGGCGTCGTCGTCGCCGGCGATGGCGCCGGCCGAGGGGGAGGCCCGTTTGACTTCACAGATGAGGGGAAACGTCACGCCCCCGAGGAGGGCCGCCTGGAAGCGAGCGGGACGGTGGGGCAGCCGGGCGGCCTCGGCCGATGCGCCCGGGCGAGCACGGCGTCGCCGCTGGCAGTCCTCGCGCGCGGACGCCACCAGCTCCGCCAGGACACCGCGCGGGGGACGCCAGCTCAAGCCCGGCTCCTGGCCTGGGTGAGAGAGACGAGCCCCGCCAGTCGCTCGCGGGCCGCGCCCGAGTCGATGGACGCGGCCGCGCGCTCGACGCCCTCGGCCAGCGAGTCGGCCGCGCCGCTCACCCAGAAGGCGGCGCCGGCATTGAGGAGGACGGCCTGACGGACTGGCCCCTTCTCCCCGGCCAGCACGCGGGCCAGCACCTGGGCATTCTCCTCGGCCGCCCCGCCGCGAATGGATTCGCGCGGCACGCGCTCGAGTCCCGCCTGCTCCGGGGTGAGCGTCAATTCCCGCACCCGCCCGCCTTCCACCCACGCGGCGCGGGTGGGCCCGGACGGAGAGACCTCGTCGAGGCCGTCCTCGCCGTGCACCACCAGGGCGCGTTCGGTGCCCAGGTGGACGAGGGTGCGGGCCACCACCGGCACCAGCGCCGGCGCGTACACGCCCAGCAGCTGGCGCGGCGCCCGGGCCGGGTTGGCCAGGGGCCCGAGGAGGTTGAAGACGCTGCGGATGCCGACTTCCCGCCGGACGGGGGCCACATGTCGCATGGCCTCGTGCAAGAGGGGGGCGAAGAGGAAGCCGATGTACAGCTCCTCCAGGCAGCGCTCCACCACGGCGAGGGGCGCCTCGACGTTGACGCCGGAGGCGGCCAGCACGTCGGCGCTTCCACTGCGCGAGGAGACGCTGCGGTTTCCGTGCTTGGCGACGGTGACGCTGCCCGAGCCGGCCACCACCAGCGCCGCCGCGGTGGAGAGGTTGAAGGTCCCCGCCCCATCGCCGCCCGTGCCGCAGGTGTCGAGCACCAGGCGGTTTTTCGGGACGCGCACCGGGGTGGCCCGCCGCCGCATGACTTCGGCCGCCGCGGCAATCTCCTCTGGCGTCTCCCCCTTCATCCGGAAGGCGACGAGGAAGGCCCCCAAAAGGGCCGGGCTGGCCTGTCCGGCGAAGATGGTTTCAAAGCACTCGCCGACTTCCGAAGCCGAGAGGTCCTGGAGCTCCACCAGCTTCTGGACGGCCGCTTTCAGCACAGTCGCCCTTCGAGGAAGTTTCGCAACAGGTGCTGGCCCTCGGGCGTGAGGACGGACTCGGGGTGAAACTGCACGCCCACCGTCGGATGGCGTCGGTGACGAAGGGCCATCACCTCCCCATCCTCGACGGAAAAGGCGGTGGGCTCGAGCTCGGCGGGGAAGCTTTCAGCGTCGACGACGAGGGAATGGTAGCGGCCCACCACCAGCGGGTCCCGGAGGCCGTCGAAGAGGCCGGTGCCAGGGTGGCGCAGGACGGACGTCTTTCCGTGCATGACGGTGCGGGCGCGCCGCACGGTGCCCCCGAAGGCATGGGCGATGGCCTGGTGGCCGAGGCACACCCCGAGGAGGGGAAGGGTGCCCGAGAGGCGCTCCACGAGGGCCACCGAAATGCCGGCCTCGGCCGGTGTGCAGGGGCCCGGGCTGAGCACCAGGGCCTCGGGGGCGCGGGCCTTGACGCCTTCCACGTCGATGGCGTCGTTGCGGAAGACCTCCACGTCCTTCCCGAGCTCGCCCAGCGCCTGGACGAGGTTGAAGGTGAAGGAGTCGTAGTTGTCGATGACGAGAATCACCCCTCGCCTCCGTCTGAAGCCAGGGCAACCAGCGCGGCGCGCAGCTTGTGGGCCGTCTCCTGGTACTCGGCGGCGGGCTGGCTGTCATGGACGATGCCGGCTCCGGCCTGCAGCCGTAAGGTGGTGCCGCTCAGGGCCACGCTGCGGATGGCGATGGCCAGGTCCATGTCCCCGTCGAAGCCGACGTAGCCCGCCGCCCCGGCGTACGGGCCGCGGGAGACGGGCTCGAGCTCGTCGATGAGTTGCAGGGCCCGCACCTTGGGAGCGCCGCTCACCGTCCCGGCCGGGAAGCAGGCCGCGAGCACGTCGAAGGCGTCCTTCTTCTCGAGCAGCGTCCCCGACACCTGGGAGACGAGGTGCATCACGTGGCTGTAGCGCTCGACGACTTCTCGCTCCTCGATGCGGACGCTGCCCGGGCGGCTGACACGTCCCACGTCGTTTCGGCCGAGGTCGACCAGCATCACGTGCTCGGCGCGCTCCTTGGGGTCGGCCCGTAACTCCGCCTCCAGCCGCTCGTCCGCCTCGGGCGTCGCGCCGCGCGGGCGCGTCCCGGCGATGGGGCGGACGGTGACGGTCTGCCCCTGCAGGCGCACGAGGAGCTCCGGAGACGCGCCGGCCAGCGCCCGCTCCCCGAACCGAAGGAAGAAGAGGTAGGGCGTCGGGGAGACGATGCGCAGGGCCCGGTAGAGGTCGAAGGGAGGGCCCTTGTATTCCGCGGTGAGCCGCCGGCTGAGCACCACCTGCATGCAGTCGCCGGCGGCGATGTACTCCCGGGCCCGGGCCACCGCCGCCTCGAAGCCCGGCCGCTCCCAGCCGTCGACGAGAGCGCCGAGGTGCGCCAGCGGCACCTGGGCCCCGAGCGGCCGTTGCAGCGCCGTGGCCAGGGACTCCGCCTGCTCCATTGCGGCGCGGTAGGCCGCCTCGACGGTGCGGAACTCCGCGACCCGCACCGAGGCCCAGACGCGCAGGCGGTGGGCGTAGTTGTCGAAGACGGCCACCCGCTGGCTGAGCATCCATTCCCCGTCGGGGAAGAGTGGGTCCGCCCCGTGGCGCTGCGGGACTTTGGGCTCGAACCACCGGACGGCGCCGGCGCCGAGGTAGCCCACCAGGCCGCCGACGAAGGGCGGAGCACCCTCCGGGCGCGCGAAGCGCGTCCGTCCGAGAAGCTTGCGCAGGGCCACAAGCGGGTGGGCCTCCTCGCTGGACGTGGTGCGGCCGCCCTCCTCGACTGTCACTTTCGAGCCCACCTGGCGCACCAGCGCCACGGGCGAATCCCCGAGAAAGGAGAAGCGGCCCCAGCGCTCTCCACCCTGCACCGACTCGAGGAGGAAGGCGTGGGTGGGGTCCGGAAGCTTGAGGAATGCCGACACCGGCGTCTCGGTGTCGCCGGGGAGGTCCCGCCACACGGGCACCAGGTCGCCGCGGCCGGCGAGCCGCTCGAAGCTGGCCAGACTCATCCGTTGGTCGCTGAGCGAGGACACCTCGACAGCTTTAACAGCCGCGGCGCGGATTTCCGAGCAGGCCAGGCCCCGGGTGAAGGGGGCAGGAGGCAATGGCCCTCTCGTTTTGGGCGTATGGTGGAGACAGTCCCGTCGCAGAAAGGTGCCTCACATGGAGTTCACGCCCACCGAAGTGTGCGAGCTCGTCATGGCCATCGGCGTGAGCAGCTCCATCTTTCTCACGGTGCTGGTGGCCGCGCTGCGCTTCGCCGTGCGACCGCTCATCTCCGACTGGGCCAAGCTGCGCGGCTACGTGGGAAGCGACGGCCTGGAGCGCCGGATGGCCAACCTCGAGGAAGAGATTCGCGAGCTGAAGGCCGCCGGGAACCTGCAGCTGCCGGCCGAGTCCCTCCGTTCGCCCGGGCATCCGCGCACCTAGAGCGACTCCCCCCCAAGGCAGAAGCGCGAGGGCTGGCGCAGGGAAAGCCCGGCGGGGCGAGCCCGCCGCCCCCTTCCCGGAGGAAAGTCGAGTAGGTTTTCAAGCAGGCGGGGGCGAAGCGCGTCCCCCCTTGTCGCTCGATGATTATTCTTCTCGAACCAGACAGCGCGGACGAGGTGCTGGAGGCCGTCCTGCGGCACGCCTCCAACTACCCCGGAATCCAGACCCGCAAGCACATCGTCCGCGGCGCCGAGCACACCGTCTCCGAGGTCTACCTTCTCGGAGACACGAAGAGCATCCCCACCGAGGGCTTCGAGCAGATTCAGGGCGTCCGGCGGGTGGTCCGCGTCGCGGCCAAGTACCGCATCATCGGCCGCCACGGGGTGGCCGCCGAGTCGGTGGGCTTCGAGTACAACGGGGTCCGCTTCGACGAGAAGCAGGTGCACCTCTTCGCCGGGCTGTGCGCGGTGGACACCCTGGCCAACGTCGAGGCCATGGCACGCGCTCTGGCGGCGGCCAACATCCGGACGACGCGCATGGGCGTCTACAAGCCCAGGACGAGTCCCTATGACTTCCAGGGACTCGGCGCAGCCTGCCTCCCTTGGGTCTTCGAGGTGGCCGGCAAGCACGGCATCCGCGTCATCGCCATGGAGGTCACCGACCCGCGCCACATCGACGAGATTGTCAGCGCCCTCGAGGAGGCGGGTCAGCCCACCGGCGTGATGCTCCAGGTGGGCACGCGCAACGCGCAGAATTTCGAGCTCTTGAAGCGCCTCGGCCAGCAGCAGACCTTCCCGGTCCTCTACAAGCGCGGGATGGGCATCAGCCTCGAGGAGTCACTCAACGCCTGCGAGTACATCGCCAGCGAGGGCAACCCCCGCATCGTCTTCTGCCTGCGGGGCGTGAAGACGCACCTCGGCGAGCCTCACCGAAACCTCATCGACTTCGCCCACGTCCCGGTGGTGCGTCGCCTCACCCGCTTGCCCGTCTGCATCGACCCCTCCCACGCCACCGGCCGGCTCGACCTGGACCCCGAGGGCATCCCGGAAATTTTTCACGCCGTCGGCCAGGGCGTCATCGGGGGCGCCTCGATGGTGCTGGTCGACTTCCACCCCGACCCCAAGGCGGCCCTCTGCGACGGGCCACAGGCGCTGACGCTGGAGCAGCTCCCCGTCCTGGCCGCGTACACCGGGCGGGTGCGGGAGGCCTACCAGGCGGGACGTCAGCTCTTCGCCGCCCCGCAGAGTCAGGTTCGCTTGGCCTGAGGCGCCCGCTTCGGCACCTCAGAGGTCGGCCAGCGCCTGCTTCGGGTCGAGGTAGTGGGCAAACTTCTCGGTGAGGTACTTCTTGGCCTGGCCGCGCAGGAGCATGCCCGGGTCGGTGGCCTCGCCGCCCACCTGGGTGTCGGTCACCTTCAAGGTGGCCACGAGGTGCATGCCCATCACCTTTCCATCCAGCTGCGCCTCGTCGCCGTTCCACGTCGACTGGACGCCGTGCTTGCTCCAGACGCTGGTGAGCTTCTGGATGCGGGCTCGAGCCTCCGCCCGCGGCAGCGCGTGGGTTACGTGAAACTCGAACGTCTTGGCCATGCGCGGGGGACTCCTTCTCCAGGGGCAATACCCTACGCCCGAACGCGCTTCCGGGGAATCCGGACGGTGGACGCATCGTGGCCGCCCCAGCGCGCGAGGTAGCGGCGGAGGTCGACCTTCTCCGCCGTCCGTTCCGAGCTCATGGACCGCACCTGTCCCAGCACCGGGCGGTCCGGGAAGGGGCGGTCGTGCAGTCCCAGCACCCACATGAAGTTGCCGACGCTCACCGCGTCGCGTCCGTCGAGGGCATAGCGGTCGTTGAGGTAGGCCATGCGGTTCAAGGCCTGCTGCGGCGTGGGGCTCCACTCGAGCACCTTCTTGCCCCACAGCATCCTCAGGTACCCGTGGATGCGGCCCTCCTCGCGGAGTTGCCTCTGGGCGGCATTCCACAGCGCGTCGTGCGTCTCGCCGCGCTCCAGCTGCTTGCGGCTGTAGAGGACGGCGCGCTTGTCCCGGGCGTGCGCGCCGAGTGTCCTCTGCGCCCAGCGCGGAAGCGAGCGCACGCGGAGCTGCGCCGGCAAGGGTGTGTAGAGGCAATGGTTGAAGGCGAGCTCGCGGCGGACAAGCAATTCCTCGAGGAAGCTCGCCACGCCCGGGTGCTCGGCACCGAGCGCCTCCAGCGCAGCGACGGCCACCTCGCCCGCGTACAGAAGCCCGAAGTGCAGCGCCGCGGACAGCCCGGAGTTGTGCTCTCCGGAGGGTTGGTTGCGCGACTCGTGAAAGTGCCGGAGGCCGCCGTCGAGGAAACGACGCAAGCCCTCGAGGGCCCGGGCGCGCCCGCCTTGCCGTTGCGTCACCGGCGGGATGGCGTGGTTGATGGCGAAGCCGTCGAGCCGAAGGCGCGCCTCGGCGGCCTCGGAGAGCGGGAAGCCCGGGTCGATGCGGGCCGCCTGTCTGGCATGGGCGGGCCTCGGGACGTCCGGAAGCTGACGGAGGTACGCGGGCCAGAGCTTCCGCAGCTTCGGCCGGAGCGCATAGGCGCCCACCTGCGGACCGGGGATGCGCGTCGCTGGCACGACGCAGGAGGCGTCGATGGCGAAGAGGGGGACGTCGATGACGTGCGCCGCCGCCGCCAGGTGGCGCGGGACGACGAAGGTGGGGTGCCAGTCGGAGACGACGGCGACTGCCCGACGTCCCAGCTGCGCGAGGCGAGGGCGGTTGTCCTCCGGGCGTCTGGGCAGCTCCAGCCAGTGGGGGATGCCGCGCTCGCGAAGCGCCGTCCCGAGCTCCTCCAGACCGTCGAGGATGAAGGCGTGCAGACGGTCGGAGGCATGCGGGTAGTCCGGCCGCAGCGCCTGGTAGCACACCACCGGCTTTCCCAGCCGGTTCCCGAGCGCGACGGCCGCCTGCAGGGCGTGGTTGTAGGGCACGCGGTGCGTGACTTGGCACCAGTAGAGAAGAAACTCGCCGTCCAGCCTCGGCGCCCCGTCGCGAACGACGAAGACGCGCGCCGCGTCGACGCCGAGCTCAGTCCAGGAGAAGCCGGAAGGCACGGTGGCGGCGTCCTACCCGGGACAGGCGGCCTCACCTCGACGGACGCGCGTCCGGGAAGGGGAGGAGAGCACTACTGGCAGATGGCGACTTGGCAGACGCTCGCTTCGCAGACGAAGTGGGCGCAGGCGCTCTGGCCGTCGGTGCACACCATGCAGATGTCAGGCAAGGCCAGTCCGTTACAGTCGCACGTCGAGCCATCGCCTCCGTCGGTGACGTCCGACGTCCCGCCGTCCGGGGCCGCGCCGGCGTCGGGGTCCGACGTGGTGCCACCCGAGGGACGCGAGGGGCTGTCGCCGCCCCGCGAGGTGTCGCTGCCTCCACAGGCCGCGGCGGTCGCGAGGAGGAGCGCCATCGCACATGTTTTTATCGTCATCGGAGAAACCCCTTC
>Ga0302311_10002607_pt1 | contig 20332 bp, 15 predicted proteins | sample III_Palsa_N1_3_FD_200449 | JGI IMG/M metagenome (GOLD analysis project Ga0302311, IMG submission 200449) | Peat permafrost microbial communities from Stordalen Mire near Abisko, Sweden - III_Palsa_N1_3 | ecosystem: Environmental > Terrestrial > Soil > Palsa > Peat permafrost | place: Sweden... | reverse complement strand
CCGGGCGGCGGGGGCGGTGGCCATGGCGGCGGTAGCGGCCATGCGGGTGGGGGCGGCGGTCATGCGGGTGGGAGCGGTGGTCATGCGGCGGCGGCGCACTACGGCGGGGGCGGCGCGCACTACGGTGGGGGCGGCGCGCACTACGCGGCGCCCGCGCACTACGCAGCGTCCGGGCGCGCGTACGGCGGCTATTCCGGTCATGCGGGCGGCTACGCCCACGGCGGCGCGTATGCGGCTCATGGAGCTTACGGCGGATACCGCGGCGGCTATGCCGGCGGCGGCTATCGCGGCTACGGCGGTTACGGCGGCTATCGCGGCGGATGGGGTCACGGCTTCTCCTCCGGCGCGAGGTGGGGCGGGGGCTGGTGGCACGGCGGGTGGTGGCCGAGGTCGTTCTACGGACCCGGCTTTGCCTGGTTCCTCCCGGTGTTGCCGCTCGCGTATGCGACTTACTGGTACGGCGGCGTGCCCTACTATTACGCGAACGATGCCTACTACACTTGGGACCCGGGCTATGCGGGCTATGTCGCGACGGACCCGCCGCCGGTGGCCGACCCGAACGGTTCCGCAGCGCCGCCGGATGGTGCTCCACCGCAAGCGGGTCCCGGCCCCAATGCCTACCCGCCGCCGGGCTATGCGCCGCAGGCGGCTCCCCAGTACAACGGCCCGCCTCCCGGTGCTTCGCCTCAAGGCGCGCCGCCTCCGGGCGCCATGCCGGAGTCGGCGCCTCAGCCGGGGCCGGCTCCTGATTCGGGCCCGAGTTCCTATCCGCTGCCGAATGCCACCCCCGCGCCCACGGCCAATCCGGTGAGCCTGGGGCTGCAGGCGCAGCTCAACATGGTCCCGAGAAACGGGCAGGACGCGGATCAAGAGTCGGTCGATCGCCGCGATTGCCAGCAATGGGCGGCCCATCAGGCGGGCGCCAGCGCGGCGAACGGCTCGGACTATCAGCGGGCGATGGTGGCGTGCGTCGAGGGACGCGGATACGCGGTCGAGTGAGCGATCGCTAGTTTGCCCAGCAGTCGGGGCTGGTGGCGGTCTGCTGACCGGCCGAGTTGATGGTGAAGGTCGCGCAGGCCGCGTCGGGCAGCTGCTGACCGATGGCGGTGGCCGTAATGGTGTAGGTGGCCGGCGTCCCGGCCGGGCTCGCAGGGGGGGCCGGTGGTATCGCGGCATTAACGGAGACCAGGACGTTGTACCACCCGCTGCCCACCGGGAACGCCGTTCCCGCCGTCCCGGGGTATCCCAAGTCCGGCGGATTATTGCTGTAGGTGCCGGCGGTGCTGAAGTAGCGTTCCTCGAGGCTCGCCAAATCGAGCAGCGCCGACTTGGCCTCCGTCCGGTGCGACTTCAGCACATAGATGCTGTACGAGGGAATGGCGATGGCGGTGAGCGTCGCAAGAATCACCATGGCGACGATGAGCTCGACCAGCGTGAAGCCTCGATCACGAGGCGCGCGCGCCCTCTCATTCACCTTCATACCCTAGCGCCTCTCGATCCAGGTGAGGCGATTGCCCAGGGAGCCGCCCGGGGGATTGACCTGCGCGATGGTGCCGGTACCGGTGGTATTTTGCGTCACGAGGTAGGTCGCAGTCGGCCCGCTGGTCGGGTTGAACTGTACCGTGGATGGGCTGCCGGCTCCGGAGAATGCCGCGCCGCTCGCGCTCTGACCGTTGATGCTCGTGCCGTTCAAGGGAAAGTACGATTTTGGCAGGGCACCGCCGGTCGCGGGGTCGATCGCCATGGTCCAGCCGCCCGCATTGGTCGAGGAGCAGGTGTTGAGGCTGTTCGTCGGCGGGATCGTGGTGTTCACGAGGAAGACGCCGCCCTCGAGGGTGGGGTTGAAAATGACCTGCTCGTCCAAGAGCGTCGCACCGGTAGTCGTCGTCGCCGTGAGATAGCTCGGGTCGTTCATATTGGCATATCCCGTACCCAGCGGCAGATACCAGCCGTACTGGTTGGAGTTCGTGCATCCGCTACTGTAATCGGCCCAGCCGATGCAGTTGGCGCTGACGGTGCGGTAGAACGCGGCGGCCGTGGTGGAGGTCGAGGCGCTGCTCGCGACGCCGCTCTGGTCGTACGAGCCCGTGATGGTCTGCTGCTCGAGGAGGCTCAAGCCGTTGATGGGAGCCGGCACACCGCCGGCAATCGGAGCGAGCGGCGTGGTGGTGGTCGACAGGGCGTCATAGACGATGTTCGACATCGAGTTCCACTTGCTCAGGTTCCAATCCCACACACCGATGAGGTATTGCGGGGTGGCGGAGTAGGTCGCAGGCGCGGTGCTGCTGAAGTTGGTCGTCTGGCCCGTGCCGAACTCGATGAGAATACGGGGATTCGGCGTCGAGGCAATGGCGGCGACCACCACCTTGGTCGTGATCGGTGCGCCCGAAGGTGAGGAGTAGATCGGGGTGGGCACGCCGCCGACCATCATCACCGTCCAGTTGTTCGGATTCTGGTCGGTCAGATCGAAGCGCCAGACGTTGCCGAGGATGTCGCCCGCATACACGTAATCGGTGATGTGATCGCCGTCGAGATCCGCGGGTGACACGAACTCGATCGCGTCCGGGGTGCCGGTGCGGGAACCGTAGCCGGTGCTGAGATAGTAGAACGTGGGCTGTCCGCCCGAGGCGCCCGCGAGCATGACGAAGATGCCGGCATCACCGTTATAGCTGCCGAGACCATTGCCGAACACGGCACCCCACGAGCTCGCGCCGTTGGCGGTCGTAGTGGCGATGTTGTGAAAGCGGCGGACCTGCGGGGTGCCGTAGGTCTTGCCGAGGCTGCTGCCGCAAGCCGAGACGTTGGCGCAAGTGAAGGTCGCGGTGGCGCCGGTGACCGACTGCGTATAAGGGCCGGTGCCCGCGGTCGTGTACAGAAGCGAGCTCGACCATTCGCCGACGACGAGGCTGGCGGCATTCCCTTGTGTGAAGGCGCTAGTCGCGGTGTTCGAGCCGATGCCGGGATTCGTCACGTCGAGGGCGTAGATGGCGTTGCCGCCCGCGCCGAGTCCGCCCACGAGCCAGCTGTGCCACTGGCCGCCGTAGTACAGATCGCCGGTTCCCGGTGTACCGTCGACGGAGAACTTGTGGGCGTAGAGCGGATTGGTGTAGTCGTTCGCCGGGTTCTGGACGCGCGTGCCCGTGACGCTGTTGAACGAGCTGGCGGTGTTGATGTCGTTCACCACGTAGGCGGGCATGTACGCGAGGACTTCCTGGCCGTCGTTGTCGGTCGCCCCGTAGGGACTCGTGGAGGTGGTGCCGTCCAGAAGGCCGGTCGAGTCGTAGAATCCCGTGCGGAATCCGTGCAGAAAGCCGTCGTTGGATCCGGCGTAGACGACATTCATGCGCGAGGTGTTCGTGCTCTTGAATGCGCCGTAGTTGGGGCCGCTGTTCTCGGGCATGGGCGTGGCCGGATATAGGTAATCGCTCCACGAGTTGGGAAATGCGGCCGAAGGGGCGCCGACCCAGGTCGGGCTCGAGTCGATGATGTCGCCGAGCACGCTCGTGCGTTTGCGAAACCCGGTGAGCGGCGGCGTCTGGCCCGCGGTGACGACCTGCGCGGGGGCCGCGGGGTCGGCGCCGAAGGCATTTTGCTCATCGGCACGCTGGCCGCGGAGGTATTCGAGACGCAGGCTTGGAGCGAACGGCCACGCGGGGTTAGAACCCGGCACGGGATCGTACGCGTCGAGATTCGATTGCTCGCCCACGGACACCGTCGACCAGGTGAACGGAACACCCGCGCCGGTGACCGGATTGTAAGTCAGCATGGTGCGGCCGGCGTCGGGGTCCGGGGCGGCAACGGGGCCGGGCGCGCCGGTCGAGGCGCACGTTTGCAAGGCGGGCACGCCGGTGAGCACGCAGGACGCATCCCAGTTGACGAGGGGATCGATCTGCAGGGTCATACCGTCCGGCGAATCGAGATATTGCGAGGTCAGCGAGCCGGTCCAGTTGTTGGCGTTGTAGAACGCGAAGTAGACCTGGGTGCCGGTCTGCACTTTGGCGGTTTGCTTCTGGTTCAAGCCGGCAGAGCTCGCGGAGCTGTTTTGCGGCGTCGCCTGGAAGCACATGATCTCGTGAATGTTGCGCGATCCGCCGGTCGATCCACCGAAGCCGAAGCGCACCATCGAGGGCAGGCTCGGGCCGTTGTTGAGGATGCTCTGGCCCGTGATGATCGGCTGAAAAGCACCGCCCCCGAAGCTGTACGAGAGGCTCAAGAGCCCGCCCGTGGTGATGGACAGGTTGTAAGTGATCGGTGTGCCGTAGGTCGGACCGGTGGTCCCGGCCGTCGCGTAGCCGCGAAACAGGGCCGCCTCGTTCGCGATCTTGGTCGGCAGGATCTTGAACGCGTTCGGGAGCGCCTGATAGTTGGTCAGGGCGATGGCCGGCTGCGGATTCGCGTTGTACGGATTGAATACGCCGTTGGTGTAGGTGACGCTGGCCGTCGCGGACGCGGCGGTATAGTCCCAGACATAGCCGGTCTGGCACGCTTGATGGACCGCCATGTCCTTCTGGGCGGCGGTAAGCGTGGAAGGGTAATACGCGGACGTGGTGGGCGACTGGTTCAGATACGCCCATGCGGTCGAGCCTGCACCGCGCAGGCCGACGCGGTTGGGCACATAGCCGTAGCCGCTCGCGGTGTTGTCGCCGTAGTAAGTGACGTTACCGGTGGCATCGATGGTATCGCCGTTCAGGAAGTTGCCGAATTCATCGATGCCGAGGCCGATGTAGCCGCCGATCATGCCGGCATAGCCCTGGCCGACGCTGTCGTTGGTGTTCGAGCAGGTGTAGCCCAAGCTGCCGCCCCAGTCGCCGAGCGTCACGCCATAGGGGCCGCCGTTATTCGCGCCATAAGAGGCGCCGGTCACGGGATTCGCGCTCTCGACGTAGCTGTCGTCCACCAGAAAGAAGCTCATGCCGTCGGCGCCGTCGTGGTTGCCGCCGCCCGAGTCGCCTTCGTAGGTTTCCGTCGTGAAGGAGACTTGCAACCCGTTCGCCGCGAGCGCGAAGGCGAAATTGGACACGATTGCGCCGGCCTGGGCGTTGGCATCGTTGGTGAAGCGCAGCGCGCCGCCCGTGATCGGTGTGTCGGGCAGTGTATTCAAGTTGCCGCTGTTGCCGCCGACCTGCGTTTGCCCGCCGTAGTAGGGATCGTTCAAGCACTGCGGCAGGAGTCCCGGGCTCGTCGCCCCGGTGAAGGGAATGTTGCCCGCGGTCATGCAGGCGCCGCCGAAGAAGTACCACTGGCAGTTCGTCTGGTTGCCGGTGAAGTTCTCCGACACCTGCGTGCTCGTGCAGTTCGGCGAGGTGGGTTGCGCCGGAGCCCGGAGCGGCAGCCAGCTGCCGCCGATCGCCAGCAGGATGTAGGTCAATAGATGTTTGGTATTCATTGGTTCGAACTCAGGTCCTTGACGCTCGTCTGTACGATGTAGGTCGACTCCACCACGGCTACCGTATCCGGGCTGCCGCCGTAACCCTGCGCATCGATCTGGTAGAGGGTGCCGTTGGCGTTCGTGCCCAGATACTGGACATAGAACGCCGGGGTCGCGTAATAGCTGCCCAGCACCGGGCTCGTGGTCACGTTCATGAGACTCGGTACGGACGGCGTGTAAGTAACGCCGACGGGATTGCCGCCCGACTGCCAGGGCACCGAGGCAGCGGAGGCGAGCGCGTTGGTGCAGATCTGCGGTACGCTCGCGGCCACCACGCTCGTGCAGGTGATCAGCGGGGAATTGGCGCTGCCGCCGCCGGTGGTCAGCCAGTACTCGGCGAACTGCTCGGCCGTCTCGGCGGCGCTCAGCGCGCGCTGCTTCTCACGCAAGTTGCCGGCGATCTTCTCGTCCAGGCCGAAGCTGCGGAACATGGCGAGGGCGAGGATGGTGACGACGATGAGCATCAACAGGGCGGTCACCAGCACCATGCCGCGCTGCGGCTGTCGCGGCGCGCTCATGTGACCACCCCGGTCTTGCTCATCACGTCGATGGTGCGCATGAATTGGACGGTCGCGCTGGTCTGGCCCGGCTGTCCGAACATGGGATTGATGAAGGTCAGCGTGACTTGCACGGATTTGACTGCACTCCAGTAGTTGCCGGCAGTTACTCCTGCGGCATCGAGGTAGGTGTCCGCCGAATTGAAGGCCGCGCCCTGGCCGGTCTGCACGCCGTACAAAACGGTCATGTTGGTGATGCCCGGAACGAGCGCCACGGCGGGCTGCGCGGCACCGTTGATCCAGAGCGTGCAGGTCAGGTAGTTGCCGGTGACGGTGATCTGGTTCACCCACTTCGCGGGCAACATGCTCGAGTTCCCGGTGCAGTTGATGGCGTTGTCGCCGACATTGGTCCCCGCCGTCTCGTAGCGTGTGGTGATGGTGTCGGGGGCTCCGACGTTGCCGACGAGCGCTTGGCCGGAGGAGAAAACCGCAGGTCCGTAGGTGAAAGCGGGGAACTCGCCGGAGGCCGTGTTGACGACCGGATTCGTGAAGTAGCCCGTCGACTGCACCACGTCCGTGATGAGCTGCATCGCCATGCGCTCGTTGTCCTGCAGCTGCGAGAGGCCGCTTTGATTGGTGGCCGTGCGGCGCATCGCTTGGACGAGAGTGAGCAAGCCGCCGATGAGGAACAACCCGAGCGCGATGGCGATCATGATCTCGACGAGGGTGAATCCGCGCGCGGAGCGGCCGCGATCTCGGCGCCGCAGTCTCTCGAGTCGGCTCATGGCTGCACGTACAAGGTGTACATCGGCGCGGCCAGGGAACTCATCAGCGATTGCTGCGCGCTCACGGCGACTCCGTTCTCGGTCCACTGCAGCTGAATGGTGCAGGTCACCGGAGAGCCGGCGCCGCCCGGGGAGCAGGTGATGGTGGCGAGGGAGCCCGGCAGCACCTGGTTGAGCGAGGTCGACCAGGCGTTCAAGTCCCAAGCCGCCATGTTCGCCGGGATGCAGCTCGCGGCGCCCGGGTTGTTGAAGCAGGACGTGACTATGGGATACGGGGCGCCCGCGGTGATGGTGATGAGCGGCTGCGCGCCGCCGGACGCCCAGTAGCCCGGATTCGCGTGCATCGCCGCGGCGAGGCTCGCGGCCTCGATGGCCGCGAGCGAGCGCGAGCCGGCGACGCTGGTGCTCGAGAGCGCGAGCGCCTCCATCTTGGCGAGGCCGAGGAGTCCCACGGTCGAGACCACCAGGGCGACCATGACTTCCATGAGGCTGAAGCCGCGGGCGCGCCTGTAGGCAAGCCCTCCGGTGATGGCACCACGGCTGCGCGCTCGTTCGACTTTGCTCAGTTGCATACTGGGGTTCCCGCGCCGAACTGTTCGGTGGTCACCGAGCCGGCCGGCGTGATCGCGAGGCAACGCGTCCAGGCCGCCGTATTGCTGGCGTCGTGCAGATTGATGGTGATGGTGCCGGGCTGGTTGGTGGGCGCGTAGCCCATGCGATTGTACGTGGCTGCCGTATACGCCACGCTCGAGACCAAGGTATCCGCACCGTTGAAGGGCGGCTGGACGCGGATCACCTGCTCGCCGGGATCGACTTGCCCGCTGCCGTTACTGTCCAGAAAGACGATCCAGCCCGTGTTCCAGATTAGGCCGGCTGGGCCGATATTGCAGGTGGGGTTGGGCGCGGTGCTGTTGGAGGAGCTGCACACGGTCACGGTCAAGCCCTCCTTGATCGCCTGGCTGCGCGCGAACTGCATGTCGCCCAGGAGTCCATTGATCTCGCTCGAGATCCGGTTGGAGGTGGTCACGTACTTGAACGAGGGAATCCCGATCGCCGCGACGATGCCGATGATGGTCATGACCATGACGAGCTCGGTCAGCGTGAAACCGGCCATGCATCCCTGTGGGGGCGACGTTTTCATGGGGGCGATACTACGGCAGGATGCTTGCACCAAGCTGACGGAGGCTCTCCGGGAGCCCGGAATAACTGTGATCCATATCACACAACGTCGCGCGCGTCGCAAACTCCCGACACGGACGTACCCCGATTCTCGCCCGTCGGGCCGGCGTTTCCTCGTTTTAACTTTGGCTGAATTCCACTGAGACGCGCGTTCCGATGCCATTCGGACCGGCATCGATGGTGAGCGTCCCCTCGTACAGCCGTGCGATCTCCTCGACGATGGCGAGGCCCAAACCGCTGCCGTGACCGGGCGAGTCGGGCAGCCGGTAGAAGCGTTGCCGGACGTGTTGGCGCTCGCCCGGCGGGATGCCGCGGCCCGTGTCCTCGACCGCGACGAAGGGCTTGCCGTGCCGCTCGCCGGCGCTCACCGTCACGGTGCCGCCGGGCGGGGTGTATTTGAGCGCGTTGTCGACCAGATTGCTCAACAGGTCATCGAGGAGCGAGGAGTCCGCGGTCATCGAGGCGTGCTGCACCTCGGCGCCGAGATCGATCTCCGAGGCGAGCGCGCGGTCGAAGAACTTTGCGACCACCTCCCCGACGATGGCGTCGAGCGCGACGCGTTCATTCTTCGCGGTGATGTTCACGGTGGGATCGGCGCGGGCGAGGCTCAACAGCTGGTTCGCCGAGTGCGACAGCCGGCGGATCGCTTCCTGGAGCGTTGCGAGCCGATGCTTGATCGGCGCCGCCGCGGGCTCGGCGGCGAGCAATTCCAGCTGCGCCTGCATGCCGGTGATCGGTGTGCGCAGTTGATGCGCCGTGTTGGCGATGAACTGGCGTTGCGCCTGCACCGAGGTGCGCAGCATCTCGAAGAGACGATTGAGCGTGACCACCACGGGCGCGATCTCCCGCGGCACGAACGATTCTTCGATGGGGTGCAGATCGAGCGCCGAGCGGCGCCCGATCTCATCGCGCAATTTCTTGATGGGCCGCAGACCCAACTGAATGCCGACCCAGACGAGCACCAGCGTCAAGTCGAGCTGCACGAAATCCCACAGGAGAGTGCTCATGAGACCGAAGCGGGCCGCCGGCTCGTTCGAGGCACGCACATCCGCGGTCGACAACAAGAGTACCCCCGCCGCCGTATCGAAGCGCGAAGTGAGCGTACGGACGTTGCGATGGCCCACGCGCGCGAGCGCGAATACTTGATCGCTCGCGTCGGCGATCGACACGGCAGGCAGCTGCGCGTCGCCCAAGAGCAGGCGGCCGCGCGCATCGCGCACGGCATAAGTGACCGAGTCGGCGGAAGGAAGCGGCGCCTTGCCGCTGGCGGCGGTGTCGAGCGTGATCTGTCCGCCCTTTACCTCGATGCGCGCCATGAGTGCGTTCGATGCTTCCCGCAGCCGCTGGTCACGGCTGATGACGCTCGGCGCGACGTTGTTGAAGTAGTGGAGCAGCGCTCCGCACAGGGCGAGCAGCATGAGCGGCACCGCCAGCCAGAGCACCAACTGTCGGCTGATGGAGGAGCTCACGCGCTCTTCGCTTCTTCCATCCGGTAGCCGAGGCCGCGGAGGCTGCGGATCACGGCGGCATCGCCCAGCTTCGCGCGCAATCTCGAGACGTGTACTTCCACGGCGTTGGGGGTGATGTCCTGCTCGGGCCCCGCGAGCGCTTGCTGAACCCGCTCCTTGGAGACGATCTGGCCGATTTTGCGCACCAAGCACTCGAGGACCAGCCACTCGCGCGCGGTGAGCTCCACCTCCGCATCATCGATCGAGAGCCGCCGGCCGTTGAGGTCGATCATCAGACGGTTCAGTTTGAGCAGCCCGTCCAGAGCGCCGCCCGCGCGGCGCACGAGCGCGCGGCAGCGCGCCGCGAGCTCGGCCGGCTCGAACGGTTTCGACAGGAAGTCATCGGCACCCGTGTCGAGCGCCTTCACTTTGTCGGCGAGAGTGCACCGCGCGGTGAGCATGAGCGTCGGCATCGCAACGCCCGCGCCGCGCAGTCTGCGCACCAGGGTGAGGCCGTCGGCGCCGGGCAGTCCCACGTCGACCACCGCGAGCGCGAACTGCTCGATCTCGAGGGCGGCCCGCGCCGCTTCGGCGCTCGCCACGCGCAGCACCGAATAGTCGGCCGACAATCCGCGAGCGATGGCGTCGGCGACGATGTCGTCGTCCTCAACGATCAGGATTCGCACGCGGGGACTCCCCCAGCCGCTTCCGGCCTACGACTTGTCCGCGGCTGCGAGAGGCGCGCCGGCGGAGTCGGACGAGTCGCCGGCGAAAGGGTTGCGCCGCGCGGGTATCGAGGCGCGCAGCTTCGCTTCGTAGGCCTTGGCGAAGGCCTCGGTGTAGACATGCGGAAAGCCGTCGGCCGGCCGCTGCGTGAGACCGGCGAACATCTCGGCGTACAACTCCCAGTATTTGGACTTGTTCTGCTGGCCGAATACGCCGCGCTTGGTGGCGCGCTCGAAGCGCTCCTCGAGCTCCTTCGGATCGACGCGCCCGATAAATTCCTCGAATGCCGCGCGGCTTGCGGCGAGGCTGGCGGCATTTTGAGCCTTGAGCTCCCTGAAATTATCGCGCACCGCATCCACCGAGCCCGAGCGCGTCGAAGTCGTCGTGAGCAGCCGTACCAGCGCTTCATCGACGCCTTGAGAGAAGTTGAGCGGCGATTCGGGGCCCTCGCTCGGCGCCGGCGGCGGCATGCGGAAGCGGTTGCGGAACTCGTTGCGGCTCTGATTCAGATCCATGAGACCGAGCACCGCCTCGCGCAGCAGCTGTCCCGCGAGCTGCAGCGCACCGTTGCGCGCCTCGGGGGTGATCGTGCGCGGGTCGACGCCCGCCCCCCGGCAGAATGCCGCGAGGCCGAGATCGAAGTCGCCTTCGTAGAGCGCGGGGCCCGGAGGCGCAGCGAGGGCGCTCGCTTGAGGTCGCAGGCCCGCCGCGGCGGCCGCTTGCAAGGCGGCGGCTTCCGCCTTCGCGTCGACCTTGAAGGGCCGGGTCATCATGTGCCACGGCGTGCCGCCCTCCGCGGGCGGTGAGGCTGATTCGCCCGCCGCAGCCGACTCGCGCGCTGCCGGGCCGCCGACCACCTGGCCGTAGGCATTGCGCGCCCGCACTCCGTGGGCCGCCGAGTCGCTGGGCTCGAGGAGAGAGCTCAGATCGAGATCCGCGCCGAGATCGTTGGCCGTGGATTTCTTCGCCGCCGCCGAGGCGCCGGGCTGGCCGTCGTAGGCGACGATGGCGGCCTCGTCGGGCGGAAAGTCGTTGCTCTTGTCGATGGTGACGAGCAGCTCGTACTCGCCGAGACGCAGGTAGTCGCCGTCCTTCAGGACGTAGTCGTGATACTTGCCGAGCGGCACCTGCGAGCCATTGACGTAGGTCCCGTTCGAGCTCGTGTCCACGAGCACATACGAGCCCGACCGAAAGTCGATCCTGACGTGCTTGCCCGAGAGATAGCGGTCCGGGTCGGGTAGAATCCAGGCGTTGTCGGTCGAGCGTCCTATGGTTCCGCCATGCACGCCGAAGACCTTGGTGGACTGCGGCCCGAGGCGGATTCCATGTTCGCTGACCACGCTTAAGCGCAAGGTCATGTTTGCTCCCAGGGGCGGGTCTGAAGGTTTGCGCTAAGTACCCGTATAATATGAGAAATGCTAACAACGCTTGGAGCCCGCTAAATGGCCGCGAGTCACATTTTTAAAGTTATGTTCGTGAATCAAGGCAAGGTGTATGAGATATACGCCCGTAAAGTGAGTCACGGCACCCTGTTCGGCTTCATCGAAGTCGAGGAACTGGTGTTCGGCGAACGCTCCTCCGTGGTCGTCGATCCGACCGAGGAGAAGATAAAGGCCGAGTTCAACGAAGTAAAGCGCACCTATCTGCCCATGCATTCGGTGCTGCGCATCGACGAGGTGAGGAAGCAAGGGGTGAGCAAGATCGTGGCGCTGGAGGGCTCGAACGTGTCGCAGTTCCCCGTGCCGATCTACACGCCCGGCGGGGATTCGAACGCACGCAAGTGATCTGCTAGAATTTCGCATGTTCTCCTTGCCCGGCGCGCCCGCGCTGTCGCAATTTCGCCTGGAAAGATTGCTGCAAGCGCTGCAAGGCGCCGACCGGCGGGTGCGCGCGGTCGGCTCTCATCTCATGCATTTCGTGGATGCATCGCGTCCGCTGAACGAATCCGAGCTCGAGCTGCTCGGGAAGCTGCTGACCTACGGGCCGCGGCCGCACCTGCAAGAGGAGCGCGGCCAGCGCTTGCTGGTGACCCCTCGCCTCGGCACGGTATCGCCGTGGTCGAGCAAGGCCACCGATATCGCCCACGTCTGCGGGCTCGATGCCGTGCGGCACCTCGAGCGCGGCACGGCGTATTTCATCGACGCCGAGGACCCCTTGACCGAGGCGGAGCTGCGCACGACTCTCGGCCCGTGCCTGCACGACCGGATGACCGAGACGCTCTGGATTGGCACGCTCGAGCCCGATCTGTTCCGCGCCGCCGCGCCGCGGCCGCTCAAAGTGGTGGCGCTCGGGCGCGACGGCCATGCCGCGCTCGCCCGCGCCAATGCCGCGCTCGGGCTCGCGCTGTCGCGCCAGGAGATCGATTACCTGGTCGAGGCGTTCGGCACGCTCGGCCGCAATCCCACCGATGTCGAGCTCATGATGTTCGCGCAGGCCAATTCCGAGCACTGCCGGCACAAGATCTTCAACGCCGAGTTCATCATCGACGGCGAGCCCAGAGCTGAGTCGCTGTTCGAGATGATTCGCATGACTCATGCGGCGAACTCCGCGGGCGTGCTGTCCGCCTATCGCGACAACGCTGCGGTCATCGAGGGTCCGCGTGCCGTGCGCTTCTTCCCCGACCCGCAAACGCGACGCTACGGCGGCGTCACGGAGCCGGTCGATATCCTGATCAAGGTGGAGACGCACAACCACCCGACGGCAATCTCGCCTTTCCCGGGTGCGGCCACCGGAGCGGGCGGCGAGATTCGCGACGAGGGCGCGACCGGCATCGGTGCGAAGCCCAAGGTGGGATTGACGGGATTCTCGGTATCCAATCTGCGGATCCCCGGTTTCGTGCAGCCCTGGGAAGCGGATCTGGGCAAACCCGACCGCATCGCCTCGGCGCTCGACATCATGATTACCGCGCCCTTGGGGGCGGCGGCCTTCAACAACGAGTTCGGACGGCCCGCCACGTGCGGCTATTTCCGTACCTTCGAGCAGGCCGACGAGGCCTCGAGCGACCCGGTGTGTATCGTGCGCGGCTACCACAAGCCCATCATGATCGCGGGGGGGCTCGGCAACATTCGCCGCGTGGACGTGGAGAAGCGTGAGGTCGTGGTTGGAGCGCCGTTGGTGGTGCTGGGGGGGCCTTCGATGCTGATCGGGCTGGGCGGCGGCGCCGCCTCTTCCGTCGGCAGCGGGCAGAGCTCCTCGGATCTCGATTTCGCTTCGGTGCAGCGCGGCAATCCGGAGATTCAGCGGCGCGCGCAGGAAGTGATCGACGGTTGCTGGGCCCTCGGCGAGGCGAATCCGATCCTGCTCATCCACGACGTCGGGGCCGGGGGGCTGTCCAATGCGGTCCCCGAGGCGATTGCGCACAGCCACCGCGGCGGACGCATCGATCTGCGCAAGATTCCGAGCGCCGAGCCTGAGCTCTCGCCGCTCGAGATTTGGTGCAACGAGGCACAAGAGCGCTACGTGCTCGCGCTCGTGCCGGGCAGCGTCGAGTCTTTCGCCGCTCTGTGCGCGCGCGAACGCTGTCCTTTCGCGGTGATCGGCGAGATCACCGCGGATGGGCAGCTGCGCGTGAGCGATGCGCTGTCGCCGACGATGCCCGTCGACATACCCATCGAGGTGCTGCTCGGCAAGCCGCCGCGCATGGTGCGCGACGTGCGCAGCGCGCGCCGGTTGCACACGGCGCTCTCTACCGAGGGCATCAGCCTGCAGGAGTCGCTCGAGCGTCTGCTGCGTCTGCCCACCATCGCCGACAAGTCCTTTTTGATTACCATCGGCGACCGTACCGTCGGTGGGCTCGTGTGCCGCGATCAGATGGTGGGTCCCTGGCAGGTGCCGGTCGCCGACGCGGCGGTCAGCCTCGCCGACTACACAGGCTATCGCGGCGAGGCCATGGCCATGGGCGAGCGCGCTCCCGCAGCGCTCCTCGATGCGCCGGCGTCCGGCCGGCTCGCCGTTGCCGAGGCCCTGACGAACATCATGGCCGCGGATGTCGAGAAGCTCGCCGACGTGCGGCTGTCGGCGAACTGGATGGCCGCCTGCGGCACGGCAGGCGAGGACGCCGCGCTGTACGCTACGGTGCGCACGGTAAGCCTGGATGTGTGCGCGCAGCTCGGCATCACCATTCCGGTGGGCAAAGACTCGCTGTCGATGCGCACCGATTGGACTCAAGCGGACGGGCCGCGCGCGGTGCTCGCGCCCGTGTCGCTCATCGTGTCCGCCTTCGCCCCGGTGGTGGATGCGCGGCGCACGCTGACTCCGCAGCTCGAGCTCGGGGAACCCTCGCGACTCCTGCTCATCGATCTCGGCGCCGGCAAGAACCGGCTCGGCGGATCGTGCTGGGCCCAGGTGTTCGAGAAGCGCGGCGGCGAACCTGCCGATCTCGACGACCCGCGGCTGCTGGCAGCGCTGTTCGATGCCCTGCGGGAAATCAAGCGCGAGGGGCTGCTGCTCGCCTATCACGATCGATCGGACGGCGGCTTGCTCGTGACGCTGCTCGAGATGGCGTTTGCAGGGCACTGTGGTCTCGACGTCGATCTGGGCACGGCCTCCGACCCCATCGCCGAGTGTTTTGCGGAGGAACTCGGAGCGGTCCTGCAAGTTCGGGCAGCGCGAGCCGCGGGAGCTTGCGCCATTCTGGCGCGTCACGGCTTGGCTGGGCTGTGCCGCGACATCGGCTCCGTCGCGAGCGGGACGGAGGTACGGCTGCGGGCCAACGGACGCGTTCTGTTCGCCGCCTCGAGGTTGGACCTGCACCGCTCGTGGAGCGAGGTGTCCTATCGCATGCAGGCGCTGCGCGACAACCCGGACTGCGCGCGCGAGGAGTACTCGCGGCTGCTCGATGAACAAGATCCTGGGCTGCATGCCGAGCTCGGCTTCGACCCGAGCGAGGACGTCGCGGCGCCTTACATCGCCGGCGGTGCCCGCCCCGCGGTGGCGGTGCTGCGAGAGCAGGGCGTCAACAGCCAGACGGAAATGGCTTGCGTGCTCACGCGCGCAGGATTCGATGCCTACGATGTGCACATGACCGATATTCTCGCGCGCCGCACGCGGCTCGGGCGCTTCCACGGCCTGGTGGCCTGCGGCGGCTTCTCCTACGGCGATGTGCTCGGCGCGGGCGAAGGCTGGGCGAAATCGATCCTGTTCAATCCCGTGGCGCGCGACGAATTCAGCGCCTTCTTCGAGCGGGACGCGACGTTCACCTTGGGCGTGTGCAACGGCTGCCAGATGCTCGCGGCGCTCAAGGAGCTCGTCCCGGGAGCGCAAGCCTGGCCGAGATTCGTGCGCAATCGCTCCGAGCAGTACGAGGCGCGGCTGGTACTGGCGCAAGTGCCGCGCTCGAGCTCGGTGCTGTTCGCGGGCATGCACGGATCGGTGCTGCCGGTCGTGTGCTCGCACGGGGAAGGGCTCGCGGAATTCAGCGCCGACGCGAGCGTCGGCACGCTCCTCGAGGGAGGCGGCGTCAGCTTGCGCTACGTGGACAATCGCGGCCAGCCGACGGAGCGCTATCCGTACAACCCGAACGGCTCGCCGGCGGGAATCGCGGGCGTGTGCAGCGCCGACGGGCGGGTAACCGCGCTCATGCCGCATCCCGAGCGGGTGTTTCGCACCGTGCAGCACTCCTGGGCACCGCGCGAGTGGGGCGAGGACGGGGGCTGGACGCGCCTGTTCCGCAACGCCCGAGTGTTTGCCGGCTAGCCCGTGTCTCGCTGGTTGTACGCGGACTTCGTCGAGCCGCCGTCGACCGGCGATGCCTGCGCCGACCTGCGCAGGCGCATCGCTTGCAGCAGGCGCGCCTTGCGCACGAAGGTCTGGTAAAGCAGGTCGCGCATCACCTCGAGCAGTATCCCGGCACGTTCGGCATCCAGTCGCGGGAAGTTGGGCCAGGGATCGGTGTCGGTGCCGAACAGGACGCTGCGCAGGTCGGCGAAGATGTCGTCGTCGAGTTCGGCGAGGCTCCGGATCTCCTGGAGCGTATCGAATAGCTCGAGCTTGCCGCGCTCGCCGAGCTCGTGAAACAGCGACTGTGCGGTACGCCGGCTCATGGAGCCGAACGCCTCGTACAGACGCCCGGCGTAGCAGCCGAGCGCCTCTTTGAACAGAGCCTCGGACTCCTCCGGCAGATAGCTCAACGGGAAGTCCTCGCGCGCGCGCTCGACCTCGGTGAAATTGGGCGCGAGCTCGATGCGCAGCGCCGTGTAGCTCTTCGCCGCGAACTTGAGGAATATGGGCTCTTCGCAGGCATCGCAGCGGAACACGACGCCCACCTGCTTGGGGCGGCGCCGGCTCAAGTCCTCGAACTTCGGCACCGCAACCGGTGTCAGGTGCGTCAGCGTCCGGCAATGCGGACAGGTGAGAGCAATGCTCTGCAGCTCGATGTGCAATTCGTCCTGCGGGGTGATGTAGATGCTCATGGTGGATTAGCCTGTCAGAGGTTTGTAGCGGATACGGTGGGGCTGCAGGGCGTCCTCGCCCTTGCGGCGCTTATAGTCCTCGACGTACTCCTGGTAATTGCCTTCGAACCACATCACCTGAGAGTCGCCCTCGAAGGCGAGGATGTGGGTTGCGATGCGGTCCAGGAACCAGCGGTCGTGCGAGATGACGACGGCGCATCCGGGGAACGCCGTCAACGCCTCCTCGAGCGCGCGCAGCGTCTCGATGTCGAGGTCATTGGTCGGCTCGTCCAACAGCAGCACGTTGCCGCCCGACTTCAGTACCTTGGCGAGATGCACGCGGTTGCGCTCCCCGCCCGATAGATCGCCGATGAACTGCTGCTGCTGCACGCCTTTGAAATTGAAGCGCCCGACGTAGCTGCGCGAAGAGGTCTCGTAGTTGCCGACCTTGATGAGATCGAGGCCTCCGGAGATCTCCTGCCACACGGTGTTCTTGTCGTTGAGCGCCTGGCGCGACTGGTCGACGTAGGCGAGTTTGACGCTCGGACCGATGCGGATCTCGCCGGCGTCGGGCTTTTCCATCCCCGCGAGCATACGGAACAGCGTGGTTTTGCCTGCGCCGTTCGGCCCGATGATCCCGACGATGCCGCCGGCGGGCAGATTGAAACTCAGACGCTCGATCAGCAAACGCTCGCCATAGGCCTTGCGCAAATCCTGGGCCTCGATCACCAGGTCGCCGAGCCGCTCGCCCGGAGGGATGTAGATCTCGTTGGTCTCATTGCGCTTCTGGAATTCCTGCGAGGCGAGTTCCTCATAGCGCTGCAACCGCGCTTTGGACTTCGCCTGGCGCGCCTTCGGATTGGTGCGCACCCATTCCAGCTCGCGCTTCAAGGTCTTGGCGAGCGCGTCCTGCGTGCGCTCCTCCTGCGCGAGACGTTGCTCCTTCTGCTCGAGCCAGGAGGAGTAATTGCCTTGCCACGGAATGCCGTGCCCGCGGTCGAGCTCGAGAATCCATTCGGCGACGTTGTCGAGGAAATAGCGGTCGTGGGTCACCGCGATGACCGTGCTTGGATATTCCTCGAGAAATCGCTCGAGCCACGCCACCGATTCGGCGTCGAGATGGTTGGTGGGCTCATCGAGGAGCAGCATGTCGGGCTTCGACAGGAGCAACCTGCACAGTGCCACCCGCCGCCTCTCGCCGCCCGAGAGCTTGCCGATGACGGCATCCCAGGGCGGCAGCCGCAGCGAGTCGGCCGCGATCTCGAGCTTGCGCTCGAGCTCCCAGCCATCCACCGCGTCGATCTTGTCCTGAAGCTTTGCTTGCTCTTCGAGCGCCTTGTTCATCTCCTCGTCGGGCATCGGCTCGGCAAAGCGGTCACTGATGGCGTTGAAGCGGTCGATCAGAGATTGCACTTCGCCCACGCCCTCACCCACGGTCTGGCGCACCGTCTTGTTCTCGTCGAGCGCCGGCTCCTGCGGCAGATAGCCCACCTTGATGCCCGCCTGCGCACGCGCCTCGCCTTCGATCTCCTTGTCCATGCCGGACATGATCTTCAAAAGCGTCGATTTGCCGGAGCCGTTGAGGCCGAGCACGCCGATCTTGGCGCCGGGAAAAAAGCTCAAGCTGATGTCGCGCAAGATGATGCGCTTGGGCGGCACGACCTTGCCAACCCGGTTCATGGTGTAGATGAACTGAGCCATTTACTGCCTGTTTTAGAAAAATGCTCGTGCGGGGGGTTCGGAGTCGATTATCCAAGAGAGCGGCAGGCTTGTCACGGCGATTAGTGGGCGTCGCGAGCTTGCCGCGCGGCCCGCTCTAATGCTCTAGAAATCAAAGACATATTAGGGAACGCCCGGCGCATCGGCTACAATTGGGCGCTATCCGTCGCGAGGCCCCCTATGTTCAAAGCCAGCATGACCATTGCCGAATTCGACCCGGAGCTTGCCGGGGCGATTGCCGGTGAGCGCAAGCGGCAGGAAGACCACGTAGAACTCATCGCCTCGGAGAATTACGCGAGTCCGCGCGTGCTCGAGGCGCAGGGCTCGGTGCTCACCAATAAGTACGCGGAAGGCTATCCGGGCAAGCGCTATTACGGCGGCTGCGAGTATGTCGACATCGCCGAAAGTCTCGCCATCGATCGCGCAAAGCGTTTGTTCGGCGCCGACTTCGCGAACGTGCAGCCGCACTCGGGCTCGCAGGCGAATGCCGCGGTGTATCTGGCGCTCCTCAATCCGGGCGATCCGATTCTCGGCATGAGCTTGGACCATGGCGGCCATCTCACACACGGCGCCAAGGTGAATTTTTCCGGCAAGCTCTTCAAGGCCGCCCAGTACGGCATCAAGTCCGAGACGGGCGAGATCGACTACGACCAGGTGGGCCGGCTCGCGCAGGAGCATCGGCCGAAGATGATCATTGCGGGCTTCTCGGCCTACTCGCGCGTCATCGATTGGGCGAGGTTTCGCCAGATCGCCGATTCGGTGGGCGCCTACTTCGTCGTCGACATGGCGCATGTGGCGGGCCTGGTTGCCGCGGGCCTGTATCCGAATCCCGTGCCGTTCGCGGACGTCGCGACCACCACCACGCACAAGACCTTGCGCGGGCCGCGCGGCGGCCTGATCCTCGCGCGCCACAACCCGGAGATTCAAAAGAAGCTGAACTCGATGGTGTTCCCCGGCATCCAGGGAGGACCCCTGATGCACGTGATCGCGGCCAAGGCGGTGGCATTTAAGGAAGCGTTACAGCCGGAGTTCAAGACTTACTGCGCGCAGATCATCGCGAATGCGCGTGCAATGGCCCGGGGGCTGCAGGACCGCGGCTACAAGATCGTCTCGGGCGGCACCGACAATCATTTGTTCCTCTTGGATCTCGTCGACAAAGACATCACCGGCAAAGACGCCGACGCTGCGCTCGGCCGCGCCCACATGACGGTCAACAAGAACGCCGTGCCCAACGACCCGCGCCCGCCCATGGTCACGAGCGGCCTTCGGATCGGGACGCCGGCGGCGACGACGCGGGGCTTCCAGGAAAACGAGGCCAAGCAGCTAGCTCGCTGGATCGCGGATGTGCTCGATCATCGGGGCGACGATGCGACCGTCGAGCGCGTACGCGGCGAGGTCGAGTCGCTGTGCCGACGATTTCCCGTGTATGGGTGATCGGCGGCCGCTCGGCGGCGGCGCGGTCCTAGGTAGGCCTCATGCACTGCCCATTTTGCGGCCACACGGAGACTAAGGTCATCGATTCACGTCTTGCCGGCGAAGGTCGGCAAATTCGTCGACGCCGCGAGTGTCTCGAGTGCGCGGAGCGCTTCACAACGTTCGAGAGCGCGGAACTCGTGATGCCGACGGTGATCAAGGGCGACCGCAGCCGCGAGCCCTTCGACGAAAGCAAGCTGCTCGCCGGCATGCAGAAGGCGCTCGAGAAGCGCCCCGTGAGCGGCGCGGCGATCGAGGCGGCGGTCGCAAGAATCGGCCACAAGCTGCGGAGCCTCGGCGAGCGCGAGATTGCCTCGCGCGCCATCGGTGAGCTGGTCATGGAAGAGCTGCGCCACCTGGACGAGGTGGCCTATGTGCGCTTCGCCTCCGTGTACCGCAGCTTTCAGGACATCGAGGCGTTTCGCACCGAGATCGACCTGTTGCGGCGGCAGCGGCGCCGCAACCCGCCGAGCAAGGATCAGCTGCCGCTCCTGCCGGGCGATGAATCCGGCGATGCCGGCAAATGAGCCGGCCGACTTCGGATCGCGACGGCACGGATCGCGCGCACATGGCCCGGGCGCTGGATCTCGCCGCGCGGGGCCTCAACACGACTGATCCGAATCCGCGCGTCGGCTGCGTGCTCGTGCGCGGCGGTGAGACGCTCGGCGAGGGCTGGCACGAGCGCGCG
>Ga0302311_10002605_pt1 | contig 20344 bp, 22 predicted proteins | sample III_Palsa_N1_3_FD_200449 | JGI IMG/M metagenome (GOLD analysis project Ga0302311, IMG submission 200449) | Peat permafrost microbial communities from Stordalen Mire near Abisko, Sweden - III_Palsa_N1_3 | ecosystem: Environmental > Terrestrial > Soil > Palsa > Peat permafrost | place: Sweden... | reverse complement strand
GCCGGCCGCGGCAGGCTCGAACGTCTCGATGCGACCCCGTGGCCGAGTGCGTCGGAAGCGGAGCCGGTCGAGGTCGAAGCCGGAACGCTGGTCGTGCTGCACGGACTGCTGCCGCACTACAGCGCGCCGAACCGCTCGGAGAGTTCGCGCCACGCGTACACCCTGCACTTCGTCGACGGCCGTGCGGCGTACGCGCCGGCCAACTGGCTGCAGCGCGAGAGCCCGTTTCCCGCCCGCGGCTTCATCTAAAGCATCTCGACTGGGCCGGGGGCGGAATTCCGGCCCGCCTGGTGTATGGGTCCGGCGGTGAGCGAAGCGGAGCGGCCGCCGGTGCTGAGCACCGCAGGATTGGGGTTGCGGATCGGTGCCGTTCCGATCGTCGACAACGTCTCGCTGGACGTACGTGAGGGCGAGTTTCTGGTCGTCATCGGCCCCAACGGCGCCGGGAAGACGACGCTCTTCAATCTGCTCTCGGGGATTGCGAACGCGACGAGCGGCAGCGTCACGTTCGCCGGCCGCGACGTGACGCACGCGCCGACGTATGCGCGCGCGCGCCTCGGGCTCGGGCGAACGTTCCAAACCTCCAGCATTTTCGCCGGCCTCTCGACGCTCGAAAACGCGCGCATCGCGGCGCAGGCGCACCTCGGCGGGTCGGGCGACGTGCTCAGCAGCGCGTCGCGCGCGCGCGTGCCGCGCGAACGAGCCGAGGCGGCGCTCGCCGCCGTGGGTCTGCTGCAGCGCGCCGACGTGACCGCCGGTGCGCTCTCGCATGGCGAAAAGCGGAAGCTCGACCTCGCGCTCGTGCTCTGCACGGAACCGCGCGTCGTGCTGCTCGACGAGCCGACGGCCGGGATGGCCGTCGAAGACATCCCCGATCTCGTCGCGGTCATCGAGCGCATTCACCGCGAAGGCCACGCCACGGTCGTCATGGTCGAACACCGCATGGATCTGGTGATGGGTCTTGCCGATCGCATGGCCGTGATGCATCACGGCACGCTGCTTGCGATCGACACGCCCGAGCGGATCGCCGCCAACGAGACGGTGCAGTCAGCGTACCTCGGAGATCCCCTGTGAACGCAGGCGAGACGCTGCTGGCCGTGCGAGACCTCGACGTGCACATCGGCGAGTCCCACATCTTGCACGGCGTGTCGTTCGACGTCCGCCGCGGCGGCATCACCGGACTGCTGGGGCGCAACGGTGTCGGCAAGACGACAACACTGCGCGGGATCTTGGGCCTGGTTCCGCGTTCCGGCAGCGTCAGGCTCGGCGACGAAGAGCTGGTCGGGCTCCCGGTGTATGAAGTTGTCCGTCGCGGGGTCGGGTACGTCCCCGAAGATCGTGACGTGTTCGCCGGGCTGACGGTCACCGAAAACCTGCGCTTGGCCGAACGCAGCGGATCACCGCACCGCTACGATCTCGTCTACGAACTCTTTCCGGAGCTCAAGCAGCGCGGTTCGCAGCGCGCCGGAACGCTCTCCGGCGGACAGCAGCAGATGGTCGCGCTGGCGCGCGCGCTGCTCAATGCCGGCAACCAAATTCTGCTGATCGACGAGCCGACGAAGGGTTTGGCGCCGCTGGTGGTGCGCAACGTCGTCGACGCGCTGCGCCGCGCAGCCGAGGTCGTCACGATCGTGCTGGTAGAGCAGAACCTGCGCGTGGCGCAGCTGCTGGTGCGCGACGTCGTCGTCCTCGATCAGGGGCGCGTCAGCTTCATCGGCGAGGTCGACGCGTTGATCAACGATCCCGCGCTGGCGCGGACGCACCTCGGCATCGTCGCGGGAGCCGCGCACTGATGCATCTGAGCGACGTCGTGCTGCTGCTGATCACCGGTCTCGGTTTGGGCGCGCTCTATTTCTTGGTCGCGGCCGGCCTGTCGCTGATCTGGGGCCTGATGCGCGTGCTGAACTTCGCGCACGGCGCCTTCTTTACGGCCGGTGCGTATGCGGGCTGGAGCGCGAGCACCGCTTTGTCCTCGGCCTCGCCGTGGATGTCGTGGCTCGCCGGTCTGGTGGCGGGGATCGTCGCCGGCGGCGTGTTCGCGACGCTGACCGAGGTCGTGTTGATCCGGCCGCTCTACGCGCGGCCGGTCGGTCAGGTGCTGATGACGGTCGGCGTCTCGTTGTGCGCGCTCGCGCTCGTCGAAGGCATCTACGGCAACGATCCCAAGCAAGTCGCGCTGCCCGACGCGCTGACCGGAACGACCGCGATCCTCGGCGCAAACATCACCAACGGGCGCCTACTGGTGATCCTCGGAGCCGTCGTGGTGCTCGTGCTGCTGCTGCTGTTTCTCAGCCGCACGCGCTATGGGCTCATCGTCCGCGCGGGCGTTGAAAATCGCTCGATGGTCGAGGCGCTGGGGATCGACGTGCAACGCGCGTTCACGCTCGTGTTCGCGATCGGCGGGATGGCTGCCGGTCTGGGCGGCGTCCTTGCCGGGGCGTACTACGGCACGATCGATCCGGTGCGCGGGACGTCGATGCTGATCTTCGCCTTCATCGTCACCGTGATCGGCGGTTTAGGTTCGATCGCCGGCTCGGCCGTCGCCGCGATCATCGTCGGCGTCCTCCAGCAATTCTTGAACTTCTACGCCGCGGCCGGGGTCGGTGATTTCGCCGTCGTCATCCTGCTCGCCGTCACGTTGCTGGCGCGTCCCGGCGGCATATGGGGTCGCGCGCCCGGATGAGCCGCCGTGTGCTCGCGATCGCGCTCGTCGTCCTGGCGCTCTTGATCGCGCTGCCCTGGATCGGGCTGCGCCTGCCGGGCGTCTTCGAACAGCCGCTGGATGCGCCGGGAACGCTCAACGTCCTCGCGCTGTGCTTCGTGTTCGGCACGCTCGCGCTCAGCTACGACCTCTTGTTCGGCTACGTCGGGCTGCTGTCGTTCGGGCACGCACTCTACTTCGCGACTGGTGCGTACGTCTTCGCGATCGCGCTGACGCGTCTGCATGCGTCGATCGCCGGCGCACTCGTGCTGACCGCCGTCGCCGCGTTCGTGCTGCCGCTGGTGCTCGGCGCGATCTGTTTGCGCATGCGCGATATCCCTTTCGCGATGGTCACGCTCGCGTTCGCTGAGGCCGGCTCGATCCTCGTGATGCAGAACCCGTTTGGGCTCACCGGCGGTGAGGAAGGGCTCTCGCTCGGCGCCGATGCGCTTCCCGCTCCGCTGGTCGGCGTCCCGAACACCCACAACCTCTATTGGATCGCGCTCGCGCTGCTGCTCGTCGCGTACGCCGTCGCGCGGCGCGCCGTCGACTCGCCGGCCGGCAGCGTGTGGCAGGCAATCCGCGAGAACGAACGGCGGATCTCCGTGCTTGGTCTCAATCCGTACCTCTTCAAGCTCGGTGCGTTCGTGCTCTCGGCGATGCTGGCGTCGGCCGCGGGCGTCGTCTACGTGCTCCTGCAAGGCGGTGCGAACCCGCAGATCACGACCTCGGGCTTCACGCTCGCGCTGCTGGTGATGGTCGTACTCGGCGGCGTCGGCACGTTGTGGGGCGCGGTGCTCGGCGGCATCGTGTACGAATATCTCGACTTCCGGCTGGTGGCGCTCGCGAACGCGCCGGCCGTGCAGGCACTCCCGGCCTTCGCGCGCGTGCCGCTTTCGGAGCCGCTGTTCTTGCTCGGCCTCCTCTTTATCGTGCTCGTCCTGTTCGTGCCGGGCGGATTGGCGGGTGCGCTCCGGCGGAGCGCCCCGGCGGCGCACTGAGCCGGCCGGTGGGGTTCGTCGCCGAACGGCTGCAGCGCCTCGTCGACGCCTTCACGCGCGACGTCGAACGCGGCGCGATCCCGGGTGCGGTCCTCTACGTCGCACATGACGGCACGCCGGTGTGCTATGAGGCGATCGGTTTTCTCGATCGCGAACGCGGCGTTCCGATGGCGCGGGATGCGGTCTTCCGCGGTGCGTCGCTCACGAAGCCGCTGACCGTCGCGACTGCGCTCACGCTGGTCGAGGAGGGCCGGCTGCAGTTAGCGGCACCCGTCGAGCGCTATCTCCCCGCACTCACCGGCCTGATGGTCGGCGTCGAACGTATCGCGGCGGACGGGACGCGGACGCTGGAACTCGAACCAGCCGCGCGCTCGATCACGATCCAGGATCTCATGCGGCACACAGCAGGCTTCACGTACGGCAGCTTCGGCGATTCGCTCGTGCAGCGCGCGTATCGCGCCGCCGATATGCTCGATCTCCGCCAAACCAACGCCGAGATGATCGAGAAGCTGGCCCGGTTGCCGCTTGCGTACCAGCCGGGATCAACGTTCGAATACGGCATGTCGATCGACGTCCTCGGCGCCGTGATCGAAGTCGTCGACGGCCGGCCGCTCGATCGCGCGCTGCACGAACGCCTCACCGAACCGCTCCAGATGCCGGACACGGGCTTCCGGCTCGCCGACGCCAGCCGGCTCGCGCTCCCGCAGATCGACCCGGTTACCGGGAAACGACCCGACCTCAACGCGCTCTACGATCCGGAGCTGCCCCCGGCTTGGTTCTCCGGCGGTGGGGGCATTCTCACCACGGCTTCGGATTACGGCCGTTTCGCGCAGATGCTGCTCGACGGCGGGACGCTCGAAGGGACGCAGGTGCTGGGTCGTAAGACCGTCGCGCTGATGATGAGCAATCACCTCGCGCCGGGGATCGCATTCGGTCCGTTCACGCCTGAACTCGGAATCGCCGCGCCGTATCCGCGGTTTGGGCAAGGCTTCGGACTCGGCGTCAGCGTCCGTCTCGATGCAGGCCGCAATCCCGCCCCCGGCTCGGTGGGCGACGTGACGTGGTCGGGTATCTCCGGCACCTATTTTTGGGTCGATCCCGCAGAGCGCTTGGTCGCGGTTCTGATGCTCCAGGCACCGCTCGAGCGCGTGCATTATCGTTCGGTGATGCGCGCGCTGGTCTATCAAGCGCTCGCGTGAGGGCGGTCGCGAATCAGCTCGGCCCGCTGCTTCGCGACACCTACGCGAAGTGGAATGCCGACGACGGGTGGCTGTACGCTGCGGCGATGGCGGCCTTCGCAGCGCTTGCGCTCGCGCCGCTGCTCGTCATCGCGCTGCGGATCGCCGAGATGTTCGGGGGCGAGCAGACCGTCCTGCACGCGCTGGCGTTCATTATCGACCCGATCGTCGGCCATGGCGGCGTGCGCGCGCTCAACGGCGTCGCGGCGCATGCCCAAGAACCGACCGGCGGGATCCTGCCGACGATCGTTGCCGCCGGCATCGCGCTCTTCGGCGGATCCCGCCTCTTCTACGCGCTGCAGCGGGCACTGCATCTGATGTGGAACACGCCGGCGGTGCGGCGTACCGGCGCCGCAAGCACGGTCGCTGCCTTCCTCGCTGCTGCCATTCTGGCCGTGATCGTCATGGCGGGGATGACGGTGCTGATCTTCGGCAGCGCGGCGTTCGTGGCGGCGGCACATCGCGCCGGGGTCCACGGCGCTCTTGCGTCGGTAGGCGCGCGGGCCGGCATCGCCGTCCTGGGCGCACTGCTGTTGGCACCGGTCGTAGCAACGCTGTTCCGCTGGCTCGCCGGCGACGCGCTGGCTTGGGGCGATCTCTGGATCGGAGCCTTCACGACCACGATCGGCTTCGCGTTCGCGCAGCTTGCAATCGGCCTCTATCTCGCGTCGGTGAACCTGCCGTGGACCTATGGCAGCGCGGCGTCGCTGATCGTTATTCTGCTGTGGCTCTATTACTCGTCGTACCTGTTTTTGCTCGGCGCCGAGTTCACCGACGTGTACGCGCGCCGGCTCGGTTCGCTGCGTGATGTTTCAGGACGTAGGACATTTGGCGAAAAGGGACCCCCAAGGACGCACGCAACAGGTCGGCGGGGAGGACGCTCGCAACGCGAATGAAGCTCGATGTCGGCTGTGACTTCGAATATGAGACGGCGGTGCCGACACCGGCGATCTTTCTCGTGCGGCCCTTGCCGTCGGAGCCCCAGCAATTCGTCCTCGAAGAGCGATGGGAAACCGAACCCTCGGCCCCTTTTCACGATTACATCGACGGCTACGGCAACGTCTGCCGGCGTCTGGTCATCGGACCCGGTCGCTCGCGCGTCCGCTACGATGCGACGGTCGACGTCCCGGCGACGGTCGACGCGTTCGCCCCGGATGCCCACCAAGCGCCCGTCGACGCTCTCCCGGACGACGTGCTCGTGTACCTGATGCCGAGCCGCTATTGCCTCTCCGACCTGCTTTCAGACCGTGCGTGGGAGCTGTTCGGCGCCACGCCACCCGGTTGGCCGCGCGTGCAAGCGATCTGCGATTTCGTCCACGATCACGTGGTCTTCGGCTACGGCTCGAGCACGTCGTCGACGACGGCGGTCGAGGTCTTTGAAGCGCGTGCCGGCGTCTGCCGCGACTTCGCGCACCTCGCGATCGCCTTCATGCGCGCGATGAATATCCCGGCCCGGTACGTATTCGGCTACATGCCGGACATCGACGTTCCGCCGGTGGACCTGCCGATGGACTTCTGCGCCTGGCTCGAGGCCTATCTCGACGGCGTCTGGTGGACGTTCGATCCGCGCAACAACGAACGCCGCAAGGGGCGCGTGGTCATCGCGCGGGGCCGGGATGCCCTCGACGTGGCGATGGTAACGACCTTCGGGGGCGCGACGTTACATACTATGACGGTGCGTGCCGACCTGAGCGCCGCATGAGCGGCGAAGCGTTCATCGACCACGATGCGCTCGACTGGAACTCGGTCGTGGCGGTGACCTACGACGTCGAGCAGTCGATCTGCTACGAGTACGACTCGCCTATTCGCGACTTGCGGCACCGGCTCGTGGTGGTGCCGCGCGATCTCCACGGCGACCAGCGCCGGCTCTCGCAACGGCTCTCGGTGACCCCGCAAGCGCGCGCCCGCGCCGATCGTGACCCGTTCGGCAATGACGTCGTCGACTATGCCGTCTCGCACGTCGAACGCAGCATCAGCTTCGCGCTGCGCTCGCAGGTGGTCCGTGACAGCAGGCTCGGCCCGCATCGCGCCGATCCCGCCCAACTCCGCGATCTCGCCCTGGGGGGCGTGCGCCGGCTGATTCGCGTCGACGAAGAGCTCGCCGACGCCGCGGCCGCGATTCGTGCGCTCTACCCGCGTCCAGCCGAGCGCGCCGAAGCGATCGTGCGCTTCGTGCATCGCGAGATGATCTACACCAAATCGGTCACCGATATCTTCACCACCGCATCGGTCGCGTTTCGCATGCGGCGCGGGGTCTGTCAGGACTACGCGCACGTGACGATCGCCATCGCGCACGCCTGCGGGCTGACGGCGCGTTACGTCTCCGGTCATCTGCTCGGCGAAGGCGCGACGCACGCCTGGATCGAGTTCCTGCTGCCGCTCCCGGACGGCGAGGTCGCGGTTGCGGCGTTCGATCCGACGATCGGCCGCGCAATCGACTGGCGTTACTTGGTCGTCGCCGTCGGACGTGACTACGACGACGTCGCGCCGTCATCGGGCGTCTTCACCGGCGAGCCGACCGGCCGGCTCGGTGCGCTGCAAGCGGTTCGCGTCAGCGCGGTAACGCTCGCCGCGTAGCGCGGCGGCACACGTTGAGCGCGCGCAGACGCGGACGAGCGGCATAGCGGTCAGCGAGCCGCCGCAAGTACGTCTCGTCGTGCTCGAACAGCCGCTGCGGATCGGTGCGATGCAGTTCGAGCGCGAGCCCCAGACGGCGCGCTGCCGTCCATTCGCCGCGCTCGACGCGCTCGCGGAAGGCGGTCAGGATCTCCGGGTCGCGCGCGAGCGGGTTCTTCGCGTACGCCATCGCCCTCGTTGTACCCGCATTTCACGCAACACCCAACAACCGCGTCAGCGGGTCAGGAACTCGTGCATCGCCGTCCAGTCGTCGAGGTCGTTGAGCGCGACCGCGCCGATGTAGGTCGGGTCCGAGTGGCCGACGTGCGCGAAGCGCGTCTCGCGCATCGCTTCCGGCAACAGCGCCGCTTCGATGCCCGCGTTCAGCGCCGTCACGGCCTCCGGGGTGAGGTTCGTGGCGTGCGCACGGACCCACGCCTCGAGCGCGAGGTAGCCGGGTTTCTCCTCGCTGATATACGCGACGAACGCGTCGCGGTCGATCCCGAGTGCCGTCGTCAACGTTTCGTCGAACCCGCCGGCGCCGTGGCGATAGCCCTCCGGCAAGCGGCCGCACGCGTGCAGCAAGATCTTGAGCCACAGGCGCGGCAGATGCCGCACGCCGAGCGGACCGTAGACCGACGAACTGATCAGCGGAGGCAGCGGCGTCGTCGTCAAGGTTACGCGTCCGCTCCGACGATGACGAACTCCGTCGCCGTCGTTCCGGCGGCATAGCGCTGCTCGTACTCGACGCGGTTGGGTGCGAACACGTCGAGCACGACACAGCGCTCCGTAAAGGTGGCGCCGTGCGGCGCGTTGCCCTGCAGCGTGTAGACGTCGCCGGCGCCCAGCGTCGTCGTGCGGCCGTGCTCGTCGTGAAGGTGGATCGACCCTTCGAGCACCACGCCGCCCTGCGCGACCGCATGCTGGTGCAGCGGAACGTCGCCGCAGGCGGGCGGCTCGAATACCCAATAGACGAGGGTCATCCCGTCGCCGGGCAGCACCGCCCACGAAATGCCGGGGGCAAACGACCGCAAGCGGTCGGGCGCGACGAGCGAAGCGCGCGATTCGAGCATGGCAAACCTCCGCGGCGAGGTTTGCAAGGACGGGATGCCCTCCCCTCCGGACCGCGGCCGTTCAGGTGGCGGTGGATTCCTCAGCGGGTTCTTCGTCGCCGGCGAGGTCCTCTTGGGAGAGACGTCCGTCGCTGTAGAGCTCGTAGCGCTTGTCGTCGACCCACGTGATCAAGGGGAACTCCGACTCGTCGATCTCCTCGCCCGTGCGGGTCCAGGTACCGGTTTCGAGGTCCAACACGAACGTTTCGGGGATCTCGTCGACTTCGATGGACACGGTGTGCATCGTGGGATCGTAGCCCCCGGACCTTTCGAGGAGCTTAAGACGCCTAGTTGACGTAGGCGTTGCCGGCGTTCCAGTCGCCGCGCCCGGACGGCAGCAGGTCGAGGATGTGCCAGGTGGGACAGAGCTGGTCGATCCCGCGTCCGGTGCCGTCCGCAAACTCGGCGTGCAGGGTCTCGAGATGCCGGACGCCTTCACGCGTCTTCTCGAACACCAGAACGGTGGGGAGGGGATTGCCTTCTTTGTCTTCGGCTCCGCTGTCCCGCGCAAACGACGGATCGGCGTCGGCGAGCACGCGGATATGGCCCCAATTCCGGAGTGCCTTCCACGACTGCACCTGCTCGAGCGGCGCGTTCGTCGCGGCGACGATGTTGGCGCGTTGAGCGACATGGTCGGCGACCCCGTTCCATGCGTCCACCCACATCGAGCACATCGGACAGAACTCTTGGTCATCGTCCCAATACATGAAGTGATACATGACCAGGTACGGCTTGCCGGGTGCGAACAACTCCGATAGTGTGACGCGTTGGGAGTCGTCGAGAAACTCGTAGTCTTTCACCATCGGTCCCGGCGGAAGCGCACGTCGCAACGCCGCCACACGTTCGACGTGCTCGCGCAGCGCGAGTTCCGCCGTCGTCAGGTTGGCGCGTGCGACACGATACGCGTCGCTCGCGCCGGGCATCGTCAAGGTGTCGTTCTCCATGGTCATCCTTCTTTTTCTTTCGCGCGCAGCGTCAGCTCGCGACGAAGACCGCGGAGGCCTTGCTGCATCGTCCAATTGTGGTTGAGGCTGAACAGCGGCCGCAACAGCCACGCGAACCGTCGAATGAACGCGTGGTTCGCGCGGACCTTCCACTCGTAGGTGACGGCGCAGCCGCCGTCGACGGGCCGGAGCGTCCAACGTCCCTCCCCCTCCAGGTCACCCGTCGCGACAATGCGCGAGCCGTAGGGATAGGTCTCTTCGACGACCGTGAACTGCCAGCGGATCAGGTACGGCAGAAAGCCCTTCGTCGTCACCGCGACGCGTCTGCCGAGGCCGTGCGCTCCGCCGCGCTCGAGGACATTGCATTCGCGATAGACGGACGGCCACCAGCGCGAGATGCGATCGGTGTCTTCGAGCGCGTCGGAGACATCCTCGCAGCGCGCCCCAACCTGCCAACGCGTGACGAAGCGATACGCTTCGTTGTCTTTCGCTAGGTCCAAGAAGCCCTCGAAAAGAGCGGGGAAAACGAAAAACGGTCTCCGGCTCAAGGAGGTTGTATAGTGCAGGTTAGAGCAGCGGCCGATAGCTGTCAACGGTCGCCGCCCGGGCAGATCGCCGGAGGTTTTCGTGCCGTCACCAACGCTCAGCTTCGCTAAGGACATTCGGCCGCTGTTCCGGGACATCGACGTCGGACACATGCAGCCCGCCGGATACGACTTGAGCAGCTACGACGACGTCAAGTCCAAAGCCGAAATCATCTACGGCGTCGTCTCCGCCGGCACGATGCCGCCGCCGCCGGGGCCGGTGTGGACGGCTGAGACGTGCGCGATGTTCCGAGCGTGGATCGATGGGGGCTGTCCGCCGTAGGGCGAACGACATGTCGTGGTATGACTACGCCGCCTACTTTTTCGGCGGCGCGTTCCTGGTCAATGCGATTCCGCATTTCGTCAGCGGCGTGCAAGGCAGCGCGTTTCAGAGTCCATTTGCGAAACCGCCCGGTCAGGGGCTCTCTTCATCGACCCTCAACGTGCTGTGGGGCGCGGTCAACGTCGCGGTCGGCTACGTCCTCATCTGGCACGTTGGGGACTTCGACCTCCGCAATCCGGTCGACGCCTTCGTCGCCGGCTTGGGTGCGGTCCTCATGGCCGTCATGCTGGCACGCACCTTCGGACGCTTCCACGGAGGAAATTCGCCGCGCACGTGACGCGCCTGACCTTGCGGATACGTCGATAGGTACGCAAAACCGCGCGCTCTTGTCGTGGCGACTACCGTGCTGATCCATCTGGTCGACGGCACCTACGAACTGTTCCGTCACTTCTACGCGCTGCCGTCCGCGCAGGATGAGGAGGGCCGCGAGGTCGCCGCGGTTCGTGGGGTGCTGACCTCGCTGCGCGGCATGGTGCGCGACGGCGCGACGCACATCGGCGTCGCCACCGACCACATCATCGAGTCGTTCCGCAACAACCTGTGGCCGGGATACAAGAACGGCTCGGGCATCGAGCCCACTCTTTTCGCGCAGTTCCCACTGCTCGAAGAAGCACTCGTTGCAGAAGGGTTCACCGTCTGGCCGATGATCGAGTGGGAAGCCGACGACGCGCTGGCGGCTGCGGCGAAGATTGCCGCCGCCGATGCGCGCGTCGAGCGTGTCATCATCTGCACTCCCGACAAGGACCTCGCCCAGTGCGTGCGCGGCACGCGCGTGGTGCAGCTCAATCGACGAACGCGTACGTTCTTCGACGAGGCCGGCATCGTGGCAAAGTTCGGCGTCCTGCCGGAGAGCATCCCTGACTACTTGGCTCTCGTCGGCGACGCCGCGGACGGTTTTCCGGGGCTACCGGGCTGGGGCGCGAAATCCGCTGCAGCCGTCCTCGCGCGCTATCGCCACTTCGAAGCAATTCCGGCCGATCCGCGCGACTGGAACGTCAACGTTGCGAGCGCTGCCAGACTGGCGCAGACCTTGCAACGCGATCACGAGAACGCGTTATTATTCCGGGATCTCGCGACCCTGCGTACTGATATTCCGCTCTTCGACGATGTCGATGCGCTCTTGGTGCCCCGCAGCTTTTCGCAATGAAGCGTTAGGTTCGTATCGGTGACCTCTGCGGCTACGCTGTCGCGACCGGCGGTTTCAGCCAGCGGGCTGCGGCTTCGGCCGTGTCCTCGGGACGGGTGTTGAAGGCGATGCCGGCGCCGGGTGCGCCCTTGTGAATCGCGTTGAGGACTCTCTCAAAGAATGCGAGGCCCTTCGGCGGCAGCCGCAGTCCGCCACCGATCACCACGCAGTCGTAGGTTGCGCTAGCGAGTTGCTTTTCCAGCATGGCGATGCCGGCTGCGTCGGGCGAGATCATACAAAGGTCTCCAATCCAACCGCGCTCCGCGATTTCGGCCGCCGCGAGATCGATGCCCGCCTGGATTTTCTCTGCGTTGAACCCTGGAGGCAGCGCAGGATCGGTAAAGTCCACCGTGGCCGGCGTCTGGCCGACGAACAGTACACGCGTCATAAAAGCCGCCTTTCCGAATGAAGAGGGTCTGTGCTGTTCCCTTTCGTGACATCACTCAACCCGACCGCTTGCCGCCGGGCCTGAGCGTGCCGACGCATTCGCTTATTCGCTGCAGAGCATTGAGTCGATCCGAACGCTACTCGAAAAGCCGAGGACAATTGCAGCGCACCGGTCCGTTCGATAGACCTTCGTGCCGGTTGCTTCGAGGTTCGCGAGCGTTGACGGTGCCGGGTGGCCGAAGAGATTGTGGCGGCCGACGCTGATGAATGCAGTGTGCGGATGCACGGCTGCGACGAAGGCGGCACTCGTCGCGTAGGCGGAGCCGTGATGTCCGACTTTGAGGACGTCGGCACGCAGGTCGGTGCCGGCGCGTAGGAGGCGCTCTTCGGTTGCGAAGCCTGCGTCGCCGGTGAAGAGCATCCGGAACGTGCCGTAGCGGAGCATCGCCACGATCGAATTTTCGTTGACGTCGTCCTTGCCGTCGGCGAGCAGCGCGCCGCACGGCGAGAGGACTGAGAGCGTCACGCCGTCGCCCGTGGCGTATCCGTCACCGCAGCGCGCGATGCGGACGAGTACGCGGTGCGCCGCGGCTTCGTGCATGCAGTCCGTGAACGCGGTCCCGCCGTAGCGCTGACCGGAATCGGCGATCGCGTCGACGGGCATCGCGCGCAGGATCGGCGCGCAGCCGCCGACGTGGTCGCCGTGCGGGTGCGTGACGATCAGCAGATCGACGTGGCGGATTCCCTGGCGTTTCAGATAGCCCAGCACAATGCGTTCGCCGACGAGTTCGGCCGGCGACGCGCCATCCTCGCCGGCGCCGTGTTCGAGCCGGCCGCCGGTATCGATGAGGATGATGTGCCCGCGCGGCGTTCGCACGACGATCCCGTCGCCCTGTCCGACGTCGAGCATCGTGATCGTCAGCCGGCCGTCCGGCGGACGTAGCGTCGTTGCGAGCACTGCCGCGCTTGCTGCCGCCAGCAGCGCGATCGCCAGGCGCGGCCGTCGCGTCAGCAGCATCGCGGCGCAAACGGCGAGCGCGTCGTAGCCGACGATCGCCGGCGCCGGCGGCGGCGCGACGACGACGCGTGCGCCGGGCAGCGACGCGACGGCTGCGACGACGCGCAGGATGACGTCGACGTCGAACGCGGTGATTGCTGCGGGGATCACGCCGAGTCCCGGAATTGCGCCGCAGGCGAGGGTTGCGATGCCGGCGAGCATCGCGATGCCTGTTGCCGGAACCACGACGGCGTTGGCCAGCACCGCATACGGGGCGACGAGGCCGAACGTGGCTGCGCTGAGCGGCCAGACGCCGATCTGCGTGCTGACCGTGAGCGCGAGCGCTTCACGCACGCGATCCGGCATTGCCGCGCGCGCCAGCGCGTGCTCAAGCGGACGCGCAAACAATACGATCGCGCTGACGCATGAAAACGAGAGCGCGAACGAGACCGTCGTCACGGAAGCGGGCCAGATCAGCGCGACGACGATTGCCGCCAGCGCGAGCGCGTTCCACGACACGATGCGTGCACCGCACGCGCGAGCAAGAAGCGCGAGCCCAACCATCACCGCGGCGCGCTGCGACGGAAGATGTCCGCCGCTCAGCCAGGCATAGGCCGCGACACCCGGGATCGCGAGCAGTGCAGCGGCGATGCGCGGGATCGCGCACAGGCGCAGCATGCCGGCGATGAGTCCCGCGACGACGCCGAGGTGCAGCCCGGCCGTCACCAACACATGCACCGTCCCCGTCGCTTGGAAATCGCTACGGATATCGCGCGGCAGCGTACCGCGTTCGCCCCACAGCGCGCCGGCGACGACGGTCGCCTCCGGTTCTCCGACCGCCGAGCGCAGCCGCTGCGAGAGGACGGCGCGCATCTGTGCTGCCCAGCCGCGCGGATCGCGCGGATCCGGCGGCGCGCGGGCGACGAGATGTCCCCCGGCCAGAGTCCCGGCGAGACCCTCAGCGAGCGCGAGCGCGCGGCGCGACGGTTCGCCCGGATTGCGCGCCTCATCGAACGGCACCAGCCGACCGCGGACGACGAGCCGGTCGCCCGGAGCGACGTTGCCCTCGAGGCTTGTGCTGACCGTGACGCCGCCGTCGAGCGCAAGCGGGAAGGTCGCCGTGTTTCCAGTGCGGCGGACGTCGCCGACGACGGTTCCCGCGACGCGCATCGTCCGCGTTTCGTGCGCGATCAGCGCGGGTTCGCCGCGCAGCGCAAGCCACCCGAGCGCGAGCAGCGCAGCGGCCGCGGGCAGACGCGTGCGCGGCCACGCTAGTCCGGCCGCACCGGCGGCCGCAAGCGCGCACGTCCCCGGCGTACCGACCCCCGCGAGCGCGATCGCGCCGACGAAGGCGGCCGCAGGCACGAGGAGCGGAGCGCGCGCCACGCTCGTCCCTCACGCGCGTCTCGTCGAGCGGCAAGGTCGCGCGGATTATCCCGATAGAGCGGCGCCCGGCGCCTGCCTTCTGCGATTGTCGAATGGTCCGCCGCCGGATTGCTCGTAGCGATTGCCAGTGCGCCAATCAGAGCGGAGGTTCTGTTCCCTTTGAATTTCCTGGCCGACGCAAACCCGTTCGTCCCCGCGCCGAGCTTTCTGAACTCCGGCGATACCGCGTGGCAGCTGACCGCCGCCACCTTCGTCGGGCTGCAAAGCATCCCGGGCCTCGCGATCCTCTACGCGGGCCTCGTGAAGAAGAAGTGGGCGCTCAACTCCGCCGTCATGTGCTTCTACGCGTTCTCGATCGTGCTGGTCGTGTGGTCGCTGTGGGGCTACAACATGTCATTCGGTGCACCGCTCTGGGGCGACGGTCTGAAAATCTTCGGCAGCGCGTTCCAAGTGCTGGGCATTCCGCATCCCGCCATCGGCGCTGAAGGCGAACTCGGGCGCGCGACGATCCCGCTGGCAGGCAGCGGCTTCCCGCCGCTGCGCATGCCGGGCGCAGCGATGATCTACTTCCAGTTCGTCTTCGCAGCGATTACGCCGATCCTCATCGCCGGCGCGGTGCTCGGGCGGATGAATTTCAAAGCTTGGATGCTGTTCGTTCCGCTGTGGAGCACGGTCGTGTATACCGTCGGCGCATTTTCGCTCTGGGGCGGGGGCTGGCTGGCAGGGATGGGCGCCGTCGACTACTCCGGCGGCTACGTCATCCATTTGGCGGCCGGCGTCTCGGGCTTCGTCGCCGCGGCGATGGTCGGTCCGCGTTTACTTCAAGATCGAACGAGCTTCGATCCGAACAACTTGATCATCGCGCTCGCCGGCGCCGGCTTGCTGTGGCTCGGCTGGAACGGCTTCAACGGCGGCGACCCGTACTTCGCCAACGCCGACGCCGGCGCTGCCGTGCTCAATACCAACATCGCGACCGCGGTCGCGCTGCTCGTGTGGCTGGTGTTCGACATGTTCGCGCTCGGCAAACCGTCGGCCGTCTCGATGATCAACGGCATGATCGTCGGTCTGGTCGCGATCACGCCCGCTGCGGGCTACGTCGACGGTTTCGGGGCGATGCTCACCGGCGGCGTTACCGCCGTCGTGGCCTGGTTCAGCCTCAACAAACTCAATCAGACGGCGCTGCTCAAGCGCGTCGACGACACGTTCGGCGTGCTGCACACGCACGGTGTCGCCGGCTTGATGGGCGGTCTGTGCGTGGGCTTGTTCGCGAACCCGAACATGATCGAGTATCTCAGCACCGACAAAAAGACGCCGGCCGTCGCGGTGACCGGCGCGTTTTCGGCGGCCGGGTTCGGCGGCTTCCATCAGCTCGGGCTGCAATTCGTCGCGGCCGTCGCGGTCATCGTGTGGAACGTGATCGGGACGTTCATCGTGCTCAAGATCGTGTCGTTTATCTTCCCGCTGCGGGCGAGTGACGGCGATGTCGAGGGCGGCGACCTTGCGATCCACGGCATCGATCCGGTGCCCTTGGTCATCCCGACGAACGGCACCAGCCCGCACCCGTCGGGCGTCTCGTAACGGGGAGAGTCTTTCCCTAGCCCGAACGCATCGGGCCGCATGCGTATTCTCGTCACCGGCGGAGCCGGATTCATCGGCTCGCACGTCGTCGACGCGTTCGTGGGCGCGGGCCACGAGGTTGTCGTGCTCGACAGTTTGTGGTCGCACGGCGGTGGCCGGCGCGAGCACATTCCCGAGAACGTCACGTTCGTGCACATGGACATCCGCGACGACGGCATCGGGCGCATCTTCGCGGAGTTCAAACCGGAGATCGTCTCGCATCACGCAGCGCAGCACTCCGTTGCGATCGGCTCGCGCGACCCGAAGTACGACGCCGACGTCAACGTCGTCGGGATGCTGAACGTGCTCGAAGCGGCGGTCAAAGCCGAGACGCGCAAAGTGATCTTCGCCTCGAGCGCTGCGACGTACGGCGACGCAGCGCCGATGCCCGTCGACGAATCCTCGCCGCAGCTGCCCGTCTCGCCGTACGGGATCAGCAAGATGGTGACCGAGCACTACCTGCGCTTCTTCAAGGAGGATCGCGGACTCGATTACACCGTGCTGCGGTACGGAAACGTCTACGGGCCGCGTCAGGATCCGAGCGGCGAAGCCGGCGTCATCGCCATCTTTCTGAACCGCTTCTTAGCCCAGGAGGACGTGCGGATCGACTGGGACGGCGAGCAGACGCGCGACTACGTCTATGCCGGCGACGTGGCACGCGTCAACCTGGCCGTGCTCGAGCGCGGGTCCGGGCAGACCTACGTGATCGGCACCGGCATTCCGACCTCGGTCAATCAGATCTATCGCGCCCTCGTCGACGTGACGGGATTTGCCGCACCGGTCACCCACGCGCCCCGCCGCCCGGGCGACGCGCGCGAAGTCTACTTCAACCCGGCCAAAGCACTCCGCGAACTCGCCTGGCGCGCCGACACACCCCTGCTCGACGGCATCGCCCAAACCTTCGCCTACTTCCGCGACTACCAGCGCCTGACGGCATAGCAAGACTACGGTCATGGACCGAGCGCAGCCGTGGTTTAAAGGCGCTCCGCCCCGGGCTGCGCGTCCCCCACGCCTAGGGCGTGGGGCCCCGGTCCGACCTCGCCGCGACGTCGTGCGGAGCGGAAGATGCTGCTGCGCTCGGTCCATGACCGTGGATCTTGACCGCCAGCTCTATGCGGCGACGATGTTCAACAGCTTGTCGGGCACGAAGACGCGTTTGCGGACGGTTTTGCCGTCGATTTGGGCGAGTACGGTCGGCTCGCGCATTGCGAGCGCGAAGGCGTCGTCCTCGGCCATCCCCGGCGCGGTCGTCAGCCGCGCTCGGACTTTGCCGTTGACCTGCACCACCAAGGTGATCTCGTCGACGGCGAGTGCTCGCGGATCCGTTTCGATCCAGCGTTCCAGATGCACGCTGCGCTCGTATCCCAAACGCGACCAGAGCTCGTCGGCGAGATGCGGCGCGAACGGCGCCAGCGCGATCGGCAAGGCGTGCACGACGTAGCGCACGGCCGCCGATTCGGCCGCGCCCGGCGCGCGCACCGCCGTCGTCAGCAGGTTGACCAATTCATCGAGTTTGGCGGTGGTGACGTTGTAGTGGAAGCGGCGCGTCTCGGTTTCGCTGCGGCCCGATTCGAGTGCGACGTGCAGCGCCCGCACGAGTTCACGCTCCGCATCATCGCGCATCTCCGGCAGCTCGCGCAACGGTGCGCTGCGCGCGACGCCGGTCAACGGCTCGGCCGCGCGCCAGACGCGCTGCAGGAAACGGACGCGACCGATCGCGCCCTCGTCGGTCCACTCGAGCGCATCTTCGGCCGGCGCCGCTTTGAGCAAGAACAGCCGCATCGCATCGACGCCGTGCCGCTCGACGGTCTCGTCGATGCCGACGACGTTGCCGCGTGACTTGGACATCTTCTCGCCGAGGTAGAGCAGCGTGCCCTGATTGAACAGCCGCGTGAACGGCTCGTCCGGGCCGGTCAGGTATCCGGCATCGATCATGAACATGTAGAAGAAGCGTGCGTAGAGCAAGTGCAGCACCGCATGCTCCGCTCCGCCGATATACTGATCGACCGGCATCCAGTGCGAGGCGATGGCGGGATCGAACGGCTGAGCGGCGTTGCGCGGATCGAGATAGCGCACGAAGTACCACGACGAATCGACGAAGGTGTCCATCGTGTCGGGATCGCGCGTGGCCGGCGAACCGCAGCGTGGGCACGTCGTCTCGATGAAGGCGCGGTCGTTGGCGAGCGGCGAGCCTTGGCCGGTGAACGCCACGCCTTTGGGCAGCACGACGGGGAGCTGGTCGTCCGGAACGGCGACCATCCCATCGGTTGGGCAGTAGACGATCGGGATCGGCGTCCCCCAATACCGCTGGCGCGAGACGAGCCAGTCGCGGATGCGGAACTGCACGGTGCGGCGGCCGGAGCCGATCGCTTCGAGCCGCGCGGTGATCGCGCGCCGCGCTGCGGCCGACTTCATCCCGGTGTACTCGCCCGAGGCGATCAGCTTGCCGTCCTCAACGTAGGCTTCGTGCAGCGGCGCCTGCAGCGAGCCGTCGAGCGTCGTGATCACCTGCGCGATCGCCAAACCGTGTTTTTTCGCGAACAGGAAATCGCGCTCGTCGTGCGCCGGAACGCCCATCACGGCCCCCGTTCCGTATTCCGCCAGCACGTAGTTGGTCACCCAGATGGGGATGCGCTCGCGCGAGAGCGGGTTGATCGCGTACGCGCCGATCGGCACGCCCGTTTTCTCCATCAGCTGCGTCCGCTCGAGCTCGCTCTTGCTGCGCAGTGACGCCGCGAACTCCTCGACGCGCTTGCGGCTCTTCGGAAAGCGTTCCAGGATTTGCGCGACCAGCGGATGGTCGGGCGCCAGCGCCAAGAACGTCGTCCCGAAGACGGTGTCGACGCGCGTCGTGTAGACCTCGATGCGCGCGTCGAGGTTTTCGACCTCGAACGAGAACGTCGTCCCTTCGCTGCGTCCGATCCAATTGCGCTGCATGGTGCGGATGCGCTCCGGCCAGCCGTTCAAGCGATCGAGTCCTGCGAGCAGACGATCGGCGTAGTCGGTGATCTTGAAATTCCACTGCGAGAGGTTGCGCCGTTCGACCGGCGACCCGCAGCGCCAGCAGCGTCCGTCCTCGACCTGTTCGTTCGCGAGCACCGTCTGATCGGCCGGGCACCAGTTGACCGGCGCCTCCCGTTTGTAGGCTAATCCGCGCTCGAACATGCGCAAGAAAAACCACTGGTTCCAGGTGTAAAACGACGGATCGCAGGTCGCGAACTCGCGCGACCAGTCGTATCCCGTGCCCATCAGGCGGATCTGACGGCGCATGTTCTCGATGTTGTCGCGGGTCCAGGTCTCGGGATCGATGCCGCGCGCGATCGCCGCATTCTCCGCCGGCAGACCGAAGGCGTCCCAGCCCATCGGGTGCATGACGTTGTAGCCGAGCATCCGCTGCATGCGCGCGATTGCATCGCCGAGCGTGTAGTTCTTTGCGTGGCCGACGTGCAGATCGCCCGACGGATACGGCAGCATCTCGAGTACGTAGTATTTCGGGCGCGGATCGTCGTCGCGGGCGCGATAGATGCCGTCGCTTTCCCAGCGTGCTTGCCAGGCGCGTTCGACCGCGCGGAAATCGTAACTCCTCTCTTCGGACATCGCCCGTTTCTCCTGCGGCGCGTCGCACGGCCCCTTTGACCGTCCCTTGTTTGCGACGCGCGCGTCGTGATCGAACGGCATGCGAATCGCGATCGCGCTCGGCGCAGCGCTGGTGCTTGGATTGGTGGTCTGGTTTCGGCCGGCGCGGCCCGCAGGCGTGACGACGACGGGATGGGAGCCGGCGCGGGCGCCGGCAGTGCCGGCCGCCTCGCGCGCCCCGGCGGCGCAGGCCGTCGTCTACGTCGCGGGTCAGGTGGCGCGTCCGGGCGTGTATGTGGTCGCTGCCGACGCACGCGCTGCAGCGGCGATCGCGCGCGCCGGAGGGATGCGATCCGATGCTGACACGACCGCCGTCAACTTGGCCGCGCACGTGCACGACGGCGATGAAATCCTCGTCCCGGCGCAGGGCGCTCCCGGGCCGCCTCGCAGCCGGCGGCGCCGCACCACAGGGCCGCGCCGCCGCTCACACGGACGGCGCGGGCACGCGCCGGCGCGGCAGCCCGGCGCGCTGGTCGACGTCAACCGCGCCGACGCGGCAACGCTGGCGACGATCCCCGGCATCGGCGCCGGACTGGCGGAGCGGATCGTCGCCTTTCGCAGCACGAACGGCCCGTTCGCTTCGCCGGACGAACTGC
>Ga0302311_10002597_pt1 | contig 20393 bp, 21 predicted proteins | sample III_Palsa_N1_3_FD_200449 | JGI IMG/M metagenome (GOLD analysis project Ga0302311, IMG submission 200449) | Peat permafrost microbial communities from Stordalen Mire near Abisko, Sweden - III_Palsa_N1_3 | ecosystem: Environmental > Terrestrial > Soil > Palsa > Peat permafrost | place: Sweden... | reverse complement strand
CCGCCGCTGATGCAACCGCGCCGCCGCTCCATACATTAACCTTCGTGTATGCGCGCCCGAGGCTCTCTCGGCGGCGCGATCGAGGAACGGAGGTTCCCATGAATCGGATATCGAAGATTGGTGCGGCGGCGGCGGCGTTGGCTCTCGCCTGCACGACCGCGGCGACCCCGGCGCTGGCCCAGCATTCTCACGGCGGCGGCGGCGGCCACTACAGCGGCGGCGGCGGCTATCGTGGTGGCGGCGGCGGTTACCGCGGCGGCGGCTACGGTTATCGTGGCGGCGGCTATCGCGGCTACGGTTACGGCGGCGCTCTCCTGGGCGGCCTGGCCGCGGGCGCCCTGGTCGGCGGCTACTACGGCTATCCCGGCTACTATGGCTATCCCGGGTATTACGGCTGCGGCCGCGTCTGGGACCCCTACCGCGGCATCTATGTCCGCGCCTGCTGATCACCTCGGCTGAGCCATGACGGCCGCCGGTCTTCGGCGACCGTTTGCTTTCCGCGGCAGCTGGCCGGCCCATAGCCAAGCCTCGCTACTCCGGCCAAGATGGCGCCATGCGCCTGCCTGTCTTCGCCCTGATCGCCGCCCTGTTCGCTCCAGCCCTGGCCCAGGCCGCCGATCTCGATGCGGTCGCCAAGGCGCGGATCGACCATGCAGTCGAGGCGGTGCTGAAGGAGACCGGGACGCCGTCGGCCTCCATCGCCGTCGTCGAGGATGGCAAGGTCGCCTACGTCCATGCCTATGGCCTGGCGCGGCTGTCGCCGGCGCTGAAAGCCACGCCCGCCACCCGCTACCAGATCGCCTCCCTGTCCAAGGAGCTGGTCTCCGCCGCCGCCCTGGTCGCGCAGCAGGACGGCAAGCTGTCGCTGGACGACACCGTCGCCAAATGGCTGCCGGGCCTGACCAGCGCCGACAAGATCACGATCCGCCAGCTGTTGACCCACACCTCGGGCTACTCCGACAACTGGCCGCAGGACTATCTGATGGCGCCGATGGAGACGCCGACCACCACCGCGGCCCTGCTGGACGCCTGGGCCAAACGGCCGCTGGACTTCGCGCCGGGGACGGACCGGCAGTACTCCAACACCGGCTACACCGTCGCCGGGCGGATCATCGAGCTCGCCACCGGCCAGCCCTTGGCCGCCTATGTGGAGGCGCGGGTGTTGCGGCCCGTCGGCGTGACCGACGCCTGGGACATCAATGTGCACCCGCTGCGCGCGCCGGACGCCGCCGGCTATGAGCGCGCGGGGCTGGGCCCGTCCCGGCTGGTGCATGACACCGGCCCAGGCTGGGCCTTCGCCGCCTGGCAGTTCGCCCTGACCGCCGAGGACCTGGCCAAATGGGACCTCAGCCTGATCGGCCGCAGCCTGCTGAAGCCCGAGAGCTACGTCCAGGAATTCGAGACCTACAAGCTCGTCGGCGGACGCGACACCCACTACGCCCTCGGCCTCTACGTGACCACGGCCGACGGCCGGCGGATGCTCAGCCACGGCGGCGAGGGCGCGGGCTATCTGTCGGAGAACCGGATCTATCCCGACGACAAGGCGGCGGTGGTGGTGCTGACCAACAGCCTCGCCGGCAGCCCGCAGGACATGATCGCCGACCGGCTGGCCGAGATCGTCCTGCCGCCCGACCCCGTCGACGCCCGGATGCGCGCCCTGTTCATCGCCCTGCAGCACGGCAAGGCCGACCGCACCGCCTTCACCGCCAACCTCGACGCCTGGCTCGATCCCAAGGCCGCGGCCGAATTCGCCCGCACCCTGGGCCCCCTGGGCGCACCCGACCTGTTCCACCGCACCGGCGTCTTCGACCGCGGCGGCATGAAGGGCTATGCGTACAAGGTGGTCGCCGGCGGCAAGCCGCTGGGCCTGTCGATCTTCATCCTGCCCAACGGCAAGGTGGAGCAGTTCCTGGTCTCGAAGGCGGCGGAGTAGGACGGATGAGCGACATCGACCACTACCCGGACGCGCTGGCGAGCTACGACCCCTTCGACTTCGACGACGGGACGTGGACCCGGCCGGTCTACCGCAAGGGCTCGGGCCCGGCGGTGATCGTGATCCACGAGATGCCCGGCCTGCACCCGCTTGTGGTCCGCTTCGCCGACCGGATCGTCGAGGCCGGGATGACCGTCTACATGCCGAGCCTGTTCGGCCAGCCGGGCCGCGAGGTGTCGGTCAACTACGCCGTCGGCGTGATCCTGAAGACCCTATGCATCCGGCGCGAATTCAACGCCTGGGCCGCCGACCGCTCCAGCCCGATCGTCGACTGGCTGCGCGCCCTGGCCAAACAGGCCCACCGCGACTGCGGCGGGCGCGGCGTCGGCGCAGTGGGCATGTGCTTCACCGGCAACTTCGCCATGGCGATGATGACCGAGCCGGCGGTGGTGGCCCCGGTGCTGAGCCAGCCGTCCCTGCCCCTGCCGGTCGGCGACCGGCGCAAGGCGGCGCTCGGCCTGTCGCCCGACGAGATCAGCTGCGCGCGCCGGCGCTTCGCCGACGAGGGTCTCAGCGCCATCGGCCTCCGCTTCAAGGGCGACCCGGCCGGGCCCGACGCGCGGTGGGAAAACTTCCAGCGCACCTTCGGCGACGGCTTCGAGGCGATCGAGATCGCCGACGCCGACGGCCGGCCGGCGCTGGGCCGCGAGCATCCGCACTCGGTCCTGACCCTGAATCTGCGCGACGACGATCCGGCCGGCGCGACCAAACGGGCCGAAGACCGGGTGATCGCCTTCTTCAAGGAACGCACGGCCCCCGCTTGATGGATAGGCCCCGCTGGTCCACGCTCCGCGCATGAGACGTATCCTTGCCGCCTGCGCCGCCTTGATCGCTGCCGCGGTCGCGGGCTGCTCGACCATCCCGCGCTTCGAGGCGGCCAACGACATCCACGTCTTCCTGGTGTCGATCCGCGACGGCGACCGCGCCACCTTCGACGAGCACGTCGACAAGGCGGCGCTGAAGGCCAACCTCAAGGCCCGGCTGATGACCGAGGCCGGACACTCGGACAAGCTGGCCGGGGTAGGGGCCTTCCTGGCCGGGCCCCTGGTCGACATCGCCGTCGACGCCGCCGCCCGGCCGGAGGTGTTCCGCGTGGTCGCCTCGGAATACGGCTATGATCCGCAAAAGCCCCTGCCCTCCACCATCGCCATCGCCGGCCTGGTCAAGCCGCTCGACGGCGGCCGCGCCTGCGTGGTCGCCCGCAAGGGCGGCCCATGCATGTTCATCTTCAAGAACGAGGAGGGCGCATGGCGGCTGATCGACTTCCAGGGCCACATCAACCTCGACAAGGGCCGGCTGAGACTGACGGATTAGGCTGAAAGGGCGGCGCGACCCCTCATCCTCCCATGCTGCGCATGGGCCCCACCTTCTCCCGCAAGGGGAGAAGGTATTGATAGCGAGCCTCTTTTTCCCTCTCCCCTTGTGGAAGAGGAAGGGGCCCGCGCTGCGTAGCAGCGTGGGAAGGTGCGGGGTCGCGCCGCCCTGAGTGCGCGAATACCCACGCTGGACATTCGCCCCATCACCCCCTAAATCGCGCGCCTCCCGTCTGGAGCCGCGTCCGATCCGCGGCGGATGGTGATCGAGGCAGGCTTTTCCATGCGACATCCGAAACCCCAAAAGGGCGGGCGCGACGCGCGCGCCGCCGCAGGGCCGTCCCAGCGTCGGCTCCGTACCGGCGAGCTGGTCCGTCACGCCCTGGCCGACATCCTGCGCGAACAGGACCTGCAGGACCCGACGATGGCCGGCGTCTCCGTCACCGTGACCGAGGTGCGGATGAGCCCGGACCTGAAGCACGCCATCTGTTTCGTCCAGCCGCTCGGCGGCGGCAATGCGGAGGTCGTGGTCGACAGCCTGAACCGCGCGTCGAAATTCCTGCGCGGGCGGCTCGGCCGCCTGGTCGATCTGAAGTTCACCCCCGACCTGCGTTTTCGGCACGACGAGAGTTTCGACACCGCGGCCTACATGAACCAGCTGTTCGCCAAACCGGAGGTGGCGCGCGACCTTTCGGACCCGCCGCCCGGTCTCGCCGGCCCCAGTCTTAATGACGACAAGGACGACGCCTGATGGGCCGCCGCCGCAAGGGGGACGCCGTCTCGGGCTGGATCTGCCTCGACAAGCCGCTGAACCTCACCTCCACCGACGCGGTCAGCCGCGTACGGCGGGCGTTCAACGCGCAGAAGGCCGGACATGCCGGCACGCTGGACCCGCTGGCGTCCGGCGTACTGCCGATCGCGCTCGGCGAGGCGACCAAGACCGTCCCCTACCTGATGGAGGCGGACAAGACCTATCGCTTCACCATCACCTGGGGCGCGACCACCGCCTCGTTCGATCTCGAGGGCGCGGTGATCGCGACCTCGGACGTCCGCCCCACCGCCGACCAGGTCCGCGCCGCCCTGCCCGCCTTCGTCGGCGAAATCCAGCAGGTCCCGCCGATCTATTCCGCCATCAAGGTCGACGGCGAGCGCGCCTACGACCTGGCCCGCGAGGGCGTCGAGGTCGAGCTGAAGCCGCGGCCGGTGATCATCCACCGCGCCGAACTGATGCAGGCGACGGCCGATGAGGCGGTGCTTGAAATCGACTGCGGCAAGGGCACATACGTGCGGGCGCTGGTTCGCGACCTGGCCGAGATCCTCGGCGCATGCGGGCATGTTTCGGCGCTGAGGCGCACCCGGGTGGGCCGGTTTTCCGAGCAAAGCGCAATATCGCTGGAAAAACTGACAGATCTGGTGCATAGGGGCGCCGGCCCGGAGACGCTGCTTCCGGTCGAGACCGCGCTGGACGACATCCCGGCGCTGGCCGTGACCACCGAAGACGTATTCAGGTTGAAGCAAGGGCGACCGATCGTTCTCGTTCCCCGACAGGTAGAGGCGTTGAAGGCGCGGCTCGTCCCCCGGACCATCGGGGGTGAGGACGCGTCGCGAACCGTTTCCGCCATGTCAGACGGAAGGATCGTCGCGCTCTGTGAGCTTCGCGCGGGAAGGCTGAACCCCACCCGTGTTTTCCATCTAGATCTGGAGCATTGAACGATGTCGATTACGCCGGACCGCAAGGCCGACCTGATCCATACCCACGCCCGCTCTGAAGGCGATACGGGTTCCGCCGAAGTGCAAGTGGCCATCCTGTCTGAACGGATCGCCAACCTCACCGAGCACTTCAAGACGCACAAGAAGGACAACCACTCCCGCCGTGGTCTGCTGAAGATGGTGTCGCAACGCCGCCGTCTGCTCGACCACCTGAAGGTGTCGGATGAGGGCCGCTATACGGCGCTCATCGGAACCCTCGGCCTGCGTCGCTAAACCTACCTCCGCCCGCCGGCGATCCGGCGGGTGGACGACACTCAAGGGCGGCTCGCCGTCCGAACCAAGGCGGGGTCCGATGTCGGATCCCGCGCATAGGACGAGGAACACCGGTTCCGCTGCACGTACGAAACGAACGCAAAGCCTGACCGCTTGTCCGGGCCTTTTTGGCCACCCCCGAGGAAATGGGTCCTTGGGAACGAAGAAAGACAAACCCGATGTTTGACATCAAGAAGAAGACCATCGACTGGGCCGGCCGCAAGCTGACCTTGGAGACGGGCCGCATGGCCCGCCAGGCCGACGGAGCCGTCCTCGCCACCTACGGCGAGACCACCGTCCTGGCCACCGTCGTCGCCGCCAAGACCCCCAAGGCCGGCATCGACTTCTTCCCCCTGACCGTGAATTACCAGGAGAAGACCTACGCCGCGGGCAAGATCCCCGGCGGCTTCTTCAAGCGCGAAGGCCGTCCGACCGAGAAGGAGACCCTGGTCTCCCGCCTGATCGACCGCCCGATCCGCCCCCTGTTCGTCAAGGGCTTCAAGAACGAGACCCAGGTGGTCATCAACGTTCTGAGCCATGACCTCGAGAACGATCCCGACATCGTCGCCATGGTCGCCGCCTCGGCCGCCCTGACCATCTCGGGCGTGCCCTTCATGGGCCCGATCGGCGCCGCGCGCGTCGGCATGATCGATGGCGAGTACGTGCTGAACCCGACCGTCGACCAGATGCCCGAGAGCAAGCTCGACCTGGTCGTCGCCGCCACCGAAGACGCGGTGATGATGGTCGAATCCCAGATCCAGGAACTGACCGAAGAGCAGGTGCTGGCCGCCGTGGTGTTCGCCCACGAAGGCCTGAGGCCGGTGATCGAGGCGATCATCGAACTCGCCGAGCACGCCGCCAAGGATCCGTGGAACTTCGAAGCCGAAGATACCGACTATATGGTCAAGGCGATCGCCGACCTGGTCGGCAAGGACCTGCGCGCCGCCTACGAGCACAAGGGCAAGGCCGAACGGCACGACGCCATCTACGCCGCCAAGGCCCGCGCCCAGTCGCTGGTCAAGACGGAGGAGAACCCGACCGGCTTCGACCCGACCAAGTTCGCCGGCGCCTGGAAGGAATCCGAAGCCCATATCCTGCGCCGCGACATCATCGAGCACGGCAAGCGCGTCGACGGCCGCGCGCTCGACAAGGTGCGCCCGATCGTGGCCGAAGTGGGCGTCCTGCCCCGTGCGCACGGTTCGGCCCTGTTCACCCGCGGCGAGACCCAGGCCCTGGTGGTCGCCACCCTGGGCACCGCCGACGACGAACAGTGGATCGACGCCCTGGAAGGGACGTACAAGGAGAAGTTCCTCCTGCACTACAACTTCCCTCCCTTCTCGGTCGGCGAGACCGGCCGGATGGGCTCGCCGGGCCGCCGCGAAATCGGCCACGGCAAGCTGGCCTGGCGCGCGGTGAAGCCGATGCTGCCCGCGCACGCGGACTTCCCCTACACCATCCGCCTGGTCTCCGAGATCCTGGAGTCGAACGGCTCCTCCTCTATGGCCAGCGTCTGCGGCGCCTCCCTCGCCATGATGGACGCGGGCGTGCCCCTGCTGAAGCCGGTCTCCGGCATCGCCATGGGCCTGATCCTCGAGCCCTCGGGCGAGTGGGCGGTGCTGTCCGACATCCTCGGCGACGAGGATCACCTCGGCGACATGGACTTCAAGGTGGCGGGCACGGCCGACGGCATCACCTCGCTGCAGATGGACATCAAGATCCCGGGCATCACCCGCGAGATCATGGAGAAGGCGCTGCACCAGGCGAAGGCCGGGCGCATCCACATCCTGGATGAGATGTCCAAGGCGATGACGGCGCCCCGCGCCGACGTCGGCGAGTTCGCGCCCAAGATCGAGACCATCCACATCCCGACCGACAAGATCCGCGACGTGATCGGCACCGGCGGCAAGGTGATCCGCGAGATCGTGGAGAAGACCGGCGCCAAGGTGAATATCGACGACGACGGCTCGGTGAAGGTCTCGGCCAACGAAGGGGCCAAGATCAAGGCGGCCATCGACTGGATAAAGTCGCTGACCTCCGAGCCGGAAGTGGGCCAGATCTACAACGGCAAGGTGGTGAAGGTGGTCGACTTCGGCGCCTTCGTGAACTTCTTCGGCGCCAAGGACGGCCTGGTCCACATCTCGCAGATCTCGCGCGAGAAGGTGGCCAAGACCTCGGACGTGCTGAGCGAAGGCCAGATCGTCAAGGTCAAGCTGGTCGGCTTCGACGATCGCGGCAAGACCAAGCTGTCGATGAAGATGGTCGACCAGGAAACCGGCGAGGACCTCAGCAAGCGCGAGCAGCCTGAGACCGAAGACGCCTGAGCCGAGCCGCGAATCCCCCCATCGGGGAGCGCTGAGTCTAAGAGAGCCGCGGCGAGGACCCCCTCGCCGCGGCTTTTCTGCAACAGGCGCAGGTCCCTTTTACACAGGTTGTGAGCGGAGCTGGAACGAGCCGGAACGTTCACCATTTGCACTCGTGGCACGGCGGGTTACGCTCGCCTTGAGTGCTGGAGAGTCTCTATGGCGAAGCCCCCCCTGAGCGTCGTTCCCGGATCGGACAGCGCCGAGGTCTACAACATGAACAAGGGCCCCGAGAGCGTGGCCCAGCGCGTCCAGCGGCTGCAGGCCGAAGCGCACATGCTGGCGCTGGAAGAGGTCCAGCAGTTCGAGGCCTGCCTGCAGGTGGCGATCGAAAAGGCGCAGGAAATCGCCAAGGGCGGCGAAGCCTATCCGGCCGGCATCCGCGACGTGGCCGAACGCCTCGCCGAAGACCTGGACAACCGTACCCAGACCCTCCGCGCCCTGGTGGAGCGCACCTTCCGGCCGTAAGCGGGCGGATCATAGTAAGATTTACCGCGGAGATCGCTGAGACAGGCGCGGAGCGCGCAGAGCCCGATTGCGCGCGGCGCCCGAGGCGACCACGGCCCTTCTCAGCGCGCTCCGCGCCTCACTCCGCGGCCTCTGCGGTAAATCCTTCAGGCGGCGCAACCCTGCCGTCGGACGCGCCTGGCGCTGCCCTTCAGGGGCTTTCTTGGGGTCGGGATTTATTTCCCTTCAGCAACCTGACGGCTTCGCGAACGCATCAGTCAGGATCGGTTCACCTGGAAAATCGTTTGTTATGAAGGCTTGGGCTAGCGCCCAGGCGTCCGCGACCAGATGTCCGGGCCGTAACAACCGTCGCGCACCGGGTTTGCGCCCAGGATGGAGACCTCCGACCATGAAACCGATTTTCGCCGCCCTTCTCTCCGCGAGCGCCCTGTGCCTCGCCGGAGCGCCCGCCCTGGCCCAGACCTTCGGACCGCCCCCGGGCGCGGCCATGCCGGGGCATGACTTCCGCGGCCAGATCGACGGCCTGCAGCACCGCATCGATGATGGCGTTCGCGTCGGCCAGCTCGACCGCGGTGAATACGACCGCGCCAGCCGCACGCTGAACGACATCCGGGGCGCCGAAATGCGCATGCGGATGGATCACGCGGGCCGGCTGAGCGACGGGGATCGCGCCGTCCTGCAGCAGCGCATCGACCAGCTGTCGCGTTCGATCCACTGGATGCGCGAGCACGGTCCGATGCAGCCGCCGGCGATGCAGCCTCCGCCGCCACCTCCGCCCCAGGGTCCGCCCCCGCCGCCGCCCGGCGGCTGGTCGCTCGACCAGCGGGAAAACTGGATCCAGCAGTCCATCGACCGCGGCCGGGCCGACGGTTCGCTGACCCGCCGCGAGGCCCTCCGCGCCCAGCGCGGCCTGGACAGCATCCGCCGTACCCAGGGCGACCTCATCGCCCGCGACCATGGCCGGCTGAACGACACCGACCGGTTCTATCTGGAGCAAAGGCTCGATCGCCTGCGCGGCGGGCTTCACTGGATGCGGCAGAACCAGGACGTGGTCCCCTGGGCGCGGCCGTAACCCCGGGCTGAGCTGAGCAGATGGGGCGAGGGCCGTGTCGGGGGTGGCTTAGACACGGCCCTCCGTCGGTGCGCGGTTATTTGGGGGCCGCACGCCGACGCAGCAGCTACGCCGCGCGGATACGGGCGGATGCGGCGACCCGGCAGATTTTTTGAGGCCGCCCCGCCCGGACGCAAACGTGCGCCGCCCTTGTAATCGGGGGCCCGGAAGCGTACCTCCCGCCGGCTCAATTGCGAGCTTCAGGAGATGAACCGATGGGTTACCGGGTGGCCGTTGTCGGCGCCACGGGCAGTGTGGGCCGCGAAATGCTGAACATCCTCGAGGAAGTGGACTTCCCCGTGGACGAAATTCACGCCATCGCGTCGCGCAAATCCATCGGCGTCGAAGTGTCGTTCGGCGACCGGATCATCAAGTGCAAGGATGTCGAGACCTTCGACTTCTCGCGCATCGACGTGGTCCTGATGTCGGTCTCGGGCGCCTTCTCCAAGGAGTGGGCGCCGAAGATCGCCAAACAGGGTCCGATCGTGATCGACAACTCCTCCGCCTGGCGGATGGACCCTGACGTGCCGCTGATCGTGCCCGAGGTGAACCCCGAGGCCGCCGACGGCGTGCGCAAGAAGGGGATCATCGCCAACCCGAATTGCTCGACCGCCCAGCTGGTGGTGGCGCTGAAGCCGCTGCACGACGAGGCGCGGATCAAGCGGGTGGTGGTCTCGACCTACCAGTCGGTGTCCGGCGCCGGCAAGGAGGGCATGGACGAGCTGTGGGACCAGACCAAGGCCATCTACATGCTCGGGCCGACCGCGCCCAAGAAGTTCCCCAAGCAGATCGCCTTCAACGTCATCCCCTTCATCGGCGCCTTCAAGGACGACGGCTATACCGACGAAGAGCACAAGATGTGGGACGAGACGCACAAGATCCTCGATCCCGACATCCGCCTCACCGTCACCTGCGTGCGCGTGCCGGTGATGGTCGGCCACTCCGAGGCGGTGAACGTCGAGTTCGCCGAGCCGATCACCGACGACGAGGCGCGCGAGATCCTGCGCGAGGCGCCGGGCATCCTCGTGGTCGATAAGCGCGACGACACCGGCTACATGACGCCCAAGGAGGCGCAGGGCGAATTCGCCGTCTACGTCTCGCGCATCCGCATGGACCACACCCAGCCCAACACGCTGAACTTCTGGGTGGTCTCGGACAACCTGCGCAAGGGCGCCGCCCTCAACGCCGTCCAGATCGCCCAGCTCCTGGCCCAGCGCGGCCTGCTGGCCAAGGCCGCGGCTTAGAGCGTGATCCGATCTGATTCCATCGTAATTGCTCACCGCCTTGGTGCTGGGTGGGTTGAGCGGCGCTGATTTCAGTTGCGTCGGCGCGTTGGATATGAGTCAACCTTCGGATGACTCCGCCGGCTGATTTGGCTGACAAGGACGCTTTGATCGCGACGCTGGTTGCGCGGATTGAAGAGCAGGCCTTGCTGATCGCCAAGTTGACAGCTCGGATTGCTGAACTCGAAGCCAGGCTGGGCGCGCCGCCCAAGGGACCGAATAATTCGAGCGTGCCGCCCTCGCGGGGTCAGAAGGCGTCGGGTTCGGGCAAGGCGAGGTCCAAGAGGAAGCCGCATCGCGGGGCTCATCGGACACTGCACCCCCATCCGACCCGCCAATGCGAGGTGAGGGCCGACGTCTGCCAAGGGTGCGGGGCGGATGTGTCGGGTGCGGCGCAGGGGGCGATGCAGACCTACGAACACATCGAGATCCCCAAGATCGAGCCGGACGTGACCCGGATTGTGCTGCATGGCGGGGTCTGTCCGTGCTGCGCCAAGACCTTCAAGGCGGAGCCGCCGCCGGGGCTTGAGCCGGGCTCGCCGTTCGGGCCGGAGCTGCGCGCCTATGTCATCTATCTACGCTCGGTGCAGGGCATTCCGCTGGCCCGGCTCCGCGCCTTGCTCAAAGACCTGTTCGGGCTCGACCTCAGCGAAGGGGCCCTGGTCAATATCCTCAAGGCCGCCGCTCCCGCCTTCGCCGAACAGGCCGATCGGCTCAAGGCTGACTTGAAGCAGGGCGCAGTGATTGCTTCGGACGAAACGGGGCTTCGGGTCGGCAAGAAGAACACCTGGCTATGGGTGTTCCACCATGGGCTCACCGCCCTGTTCCTGGCCAAGCCGGCCCGGGCCAAGACGGTGGTGGAGGACTTCCTCGGCGACTGGCGGCCCGATTACTGGATCTCCGACCGCTATGGCGGCCAGAGGGGCTGGGCTCTGAAGGACCACCAGTACTGCCTGGCCCACCTGATCCGCGACACCCGATATCAGATCGAGGCCGGCGACACGATCGTCGCTCCCGCCTTCCTGGGTCTGCTCAAGCGCGCTTGCGCCATCGGCCGGCGACGAGACGAACTGGACGACGCAAAGCTCAAGGCTCATCAGGCCAAACTGGTCAGACGGCTCAGCGACACCCTGGCCCTGCCCCCGGACTGCGACGCCGGACGCAAGATGATCAAGCTCATCACCAAGACCCGCCGTCACCTGTTCGTGTTCATCACCAATCGCGCGCTCAGCGCCACCAACAACGGCTCCGAACGCGCGCTGCGCCCCTGCGCGGTCTACCGCAAGATCACCAACGGCTTCCGCAGCGAATGGGCCGCCAGCCTCTACGCCGACATCCGCTCAGCCGTCGAAACCGGGCGTCGTCGCCAAGTGCGCGCCATCAACGCAATCCGGCTGACCCTGGCCGGCAGACCCCTTACTCACCAAGTCTGAAATCTGCCGCGTCACCACATCGCAAACGCCGACGGGGGTGAGCAATTACATGGAATCAGATCGGCGCTCTAAGCTTTTGGTTTGACGCGCGTTTGATCCGAAAACCGGTTCCCACTTTTCGGATCATGCGCTAGGTCGCTCAGGCAGTCTGGCGGATCGGCGCGCCGTCGAGGTAGCTCTCGTTGAGATAGACCTCGGCCTCGCGGGCGTCGAGCGCCGGGGCGTAGCCGAAGCCCTGGCCATAGTGGCAGCCCAGCGCCGCGAGGCGGCGGGCGACGGCGACGGTCTCCACGCCCTCGGCCACCACCTCCAGCCCGAGGTCACGCCCCAGCGAGGCGACCGAGCGCACGATCTTCTCCGAGCCCTCGTTCTCACCCATGGTGCGGACGAAATAGCGGTCGATCTTCAAGGTCTCGAACGGCAGCCGGGTCAGGTAGGCGAGCGACGAGAAGCCGGTGCCGAAGTCGTCGAGCGAGATGCCGGCGCCGGCCTCGCGCAGGGCGGTCAGCGTCACCGCCGCGCGCTCGGGGTCGCGCATGATGTCGCTCTCGGTGACCTCGATCTTCAGGGTGCGCGGCGGCAGGTGGTGACGGCGCACCAGGTCGGCCACGAACCCTACCAGCCGCTCGTCCTCGATCTCGCCGGTGGTCAGGTTCACGGCGACGAACAGGTCTCCGGCGTCCGGATGGGCCGAGCGCCAGGTGGCGATCTGCGCCGCAGAGGTCTCCAGGATGTGACGGCCGAGCGCATCCATCTGTCCGGCGTCGGCGATCAGCGGCAGGAAGTCGTCGGGCATGATCAGCCCGCGCCGGGGATGCTTCCACCGGGCCAGGGCCTCGAACCCGGCCAGCTGGCCGGTCTCCAGGTGGGCGATCGGCTGGAAGAACGGCACGATCTCGCCGCGGGCCAGGGCGCCGTGCAGATCGGCTTCGAGCGCCAGCCGCGACAGGCCGTCGCCGGCGGGCGGCTTGGCGACGCTGAGGGTCTTGCCGGCGCTCTTGGCGCTCTGCAGCGCCACCGACGCCCGGCGAACCAGCTCGTGCGCGTCTGCTTCCGTGGCGCCCTCGGCCCGGGCCGCGCCGATCCACAGGGATGGGTGGATGTCGACGCCGCGGATCGACAGCGGCGCCTCGAGGGCGTCGCGGATGGCGGGCAGGGGGTCTTCGCCGCCCGTTTCTTCAAGGATGAAGGCGAACTCGTCTTCGCCGAGCCGCGCGGGCGCGCACGCATGCGGGACCACGCTCGACAGACGTGCGCCCAGCACCCGCAGCACCAGGTCGGCACGCTCGGGCCCCAGCCCTTCGTTCAGCCGCCGGAGGCGGGCGAGATCGGCGGCCACGAGGCGGATGGAGCCGGCCTCCAGCAGCCTTTGCTCGACCCGGCGTAGGAAGCTCGATCGGTCGAGCAGCCCGGTGAGGGCGTCGAAGGTGTCGGTGGCGGTGGCGGTGGGGATGATCACGCCGGTGACGCAGCCGCCGTCCTCGAGCCATTCGCCGCGCCAGATCGCCGCGACGCCGCTGAGGAGGCGGACGCTCGCCTGTGACGGGCCGCCGCCCGGAGTCAGGAGGGCCGAGAAGCCGGCCCGGTCGGCGTCATCGGTCATGGCCATCAGGGCGGCGCGGCTGCAGTGCGGCGCCAGGGGCTGCAGACCCAGCGCGCGAAGGTCGCCGAGCATGTCCAGCCGGTCGGTCCGGACGTCATACCGCCAGAGGGCGGCGCCGGCGCCGCCGAGGGCCTCGAGCAGCGCCGTGGTGTTCGCCCAGCCGCGCGGTTCGCCGCTCGCCATTCTCTTCCCTGCTGGCGAGAGACCCCGGACGCGTCAGCGTCCGGCCGGTTCTTCCGCGATCAGCCCAAACACGAGATGATCTCGCCATTTCCCATTAATTTTCAAATAACCGCGGGCAAGTCCTTCCTCGTGGAAGCCGACCTTGAGCAACAGCTGGCGCGAGGCGTCGTTGTCGGTGCAGCAGGCCGCCTCCACCCGGTGCAAGCCCAGCGTGCGGAAGGCGAAGCGGGTCACGGTCCGCACGCCGGCCGAGACATAGCCCAGCCGGGCGTAGGGCTGGCCGACCCAGTAGCCGATCTGGGCCGATTGGGCGACGCCGCGCATGACGTTGCGCAGGTTCACGCCGCCGACCAGGGCGTTGTCCTCGTCGCGGAACACGAAGAAGGCGTGGCCCTGGCCCAGGTCGCGGTCACGGGCGTACAGGGCCAGCCGCCGACGGAAGGCGGCGCGGGTAAGGTCGTCGGGCGGCCAGGTCGGCTCCCACGGCTGCAGAAAAGCCCGCGACGCCTCCCTAAGCTCGACCCACTCGCGGAAATCGCCCATGCGCGGCGGACGCAGCCGGACGCGGTCGCCTTCCAGCGCCGTCCGATCGTCCACGCCCATCCAGCTCAACATCGCCATGCGACAGGTTTAGCCGACCCGGCGGCCCTCCGTCATCCCGGCTGGAGTCTATCCGGACGGCGAACCGGTATCTACTTCGCCTGAAAATACTTTAGCGCATCGCCTTGATCGCAGCGCGGGCCAGGCCGTCGGCGCGCTCGTTCAGCGGATGGCCCGAATGGCCCTTCACCCAGTGCCAACGCACTTCGTGGCGCGTGCGGGCCAGGTCGAGGCGTTTCCACAGGTCTTCGTTCTTGACCGGCTTGTTGTCGGCGGTTCGCCAGCCGCGCGCCTTCCAGCCGCGCATCCATTCGGTGATCCCCTGGCGCACGTACTGGCTGTCGGTGTGCAGGTCGACCGAGCAGGGCCGCGTCAGCGCTTCCAGCGCCGCGATCGCCGCCATGATCTCCATGCGGTTGTTGGTGGTCTGCGGCTCGCCGCCGGAAAGCTCGCGTTCGTGACCGTTGGCGATCAGCACGGCGCCCCAACCCCCGGGGCCTGGATTTCCGCTGCAGGCGCCGTCGGTATAGATCAGCACCGGGGTCACAGCATGTCCTCCAGCCCGCGTGTGCGGTGGAAATCCAGCCGCCGGGCGTACTCCATCGGGTCCTTGGGCGTCACCAGCGCGCCCGCCGCGCCGCGCTGCCAGTCCACCAGCCGGGTCAGGAAGAAGCGCATGGCCGCGCCGCGGGCCAGGATCGGCAGGGCGGCGCGCTCGGACGGCGTCAAGGGCCGCTCCGCCTCGTAGCCGCGCAGCAGGGCGCGCGCGTGATCGGGCAGCACGCGGCCCTCGGTATCGAAGCACCAGGCGTTCAGGCAGATCGCGAGGTCGTAAGCCAGGGCGTCGTCACAGGCGAAGTAGAAATCTATCGCCCCGGCGAAGCGGTCGCGAGTGAAGAAGACGTTGTCGGGAAACAGGTCGGCATGGATCGGCCCCGTCGGCAGGCCGCTCGGCCAGCCGGCGTTCAAGGCTTCGAGGTCGGCGGCGATCCGGATGTCGAGGCCGGGTTCGAGGGCTGATGTGGCGGCGGCGTGGCGCGGCTCGAACAGCGGCGCCCACGCGCCGAGGCCGAGGTCGTTGGCGCGGCGGCCCGGAAAGCCCTCGCCCGCCGCGTGCAGCCGGGCCAGGCCGGCGCCCGCCTCCTCGCAGTGCGCCGCGGTCGGCCGGCGGACCGAGAGCCCGCTCAGGAAGGTGACGATGGCCGAGGGCTTGCCGCGCACCTGGGTCAGGGCGTGGCCGGCCCGGTCGGGAATCGGCGTGGGGCAGGGGAAGCCGCGGTCCGCCAGCCAGCGCATCAGGTCGATGAAATAGGGCAGCTCGGCCGCGCGCACCCGCCGCTCGTAAATGGTCAGGATGAAGCGGCCCTGCTCGGTCTCGAGGATGAAGTTGGAGTTCTCGATCCCCTCGGCCACGCCCTTGCACGACAGCGCGCGCCCAAGGTCGTAGCTGGCGAGGAGATCCTCCAGCTCGCGGTCGGTGATGTCGGTGTAGACGGCCACGCCGCCTGATCGACTGCGCCGCGGCGGGGGTCAAGCATCGCTTTCCGGACCTGGCGATGATACACGGAATTAAGAGGAGTGAGCCGATGCAGGCTGTGATCAAACCCTTGAACGGCGAGATGGTGATGGTCCTCGGCGAGGACATCCTGAAGGCGCTTGGCGTGACCGTCGGCGATACCATCGAGGTGGATGTCGATGCGCAGGGCGTGTTGCGTCTCGAATCTCAGGATGGTCAGCGCAGCGTCCGTTTGCAGCGGGGGCGAGACTTCATGAACCGCTACCGCGAGACCCTGGATATATTGGCGAAGTAGTGTCCGGCGAACCCCTTTGGGTCGATGCGGACTTGCTGCTCCAGTTGCACGAAGAAGCGATTGCGTTGAGCGGCGGCGCGCAGGGCGTTCGCGATCTCGGCTTGCTCGAGTCGGCGCTGGCCCGCCCCCCGAACCTTCATGCCTATGAGGGCGTCGAAGACCTCGTTGTCCTCGCGGCGACCTATGCCGCCGCTGTGTCCGCGAATCATCCGTTCATCGATGGCAACAAGCGCGCGGCCTTCGTCTGCATGGGTCAGTTCCTGGCGGACAATGGGATGACGCTCGTCGCGGACCCGCGGGACGCCGCCGATATCTTCCTCGCCCTGGCCGCCGGCGAACTCGATGTCGAGCGCCTGGCCGAATGGCTGCGGCGGAACGTTCAGGTCGCCTGATCGGCGAGGAGCCGCGGCAGCTTGAAGGTCACGTCCTCGATCCGTTCGGGGCCTTCCTCGATCAGGACGTCGAAGCGGCGCCTGAGCGCGTCGAGCACGCCGCGGACCAGGTTTTCGGGCGCCGAGGCGCCCGCCGTCAGCCCGAGCCTGAGCACGCCCCTCAGCATGGCGTCGGTCATTCCGCCCGCGTCTTCGATCAACTGGGCGTCGCGGGCGCCGGCGCGGCGCGCGACCTCGACGAGGCGCTGGGAGTTGGACGAGGCGCGCGAGCCGACCACCAGTACCAGATCGCAGCCTTCGGCGAGGGCCTTCACCGCCTCCTGCCGGTTGGTGGTGGCGTAGCAGATGTCCTCGCGATGTGGGCCGGCGATATTGGGAAAGCGCGTCCGCAGGGCCGCGACCATCTCGGCCGTATCGTCCAGCGACAGGGTGGTCTGGGTGACGAAGGCCAGATTGTCCGGGTCGCGCGGCTCGAAGCGCATCACGTCGTCCGGCGTCTCCACCAGGGTGATCGCCCCATCCGGCAACTGGCCCAGCGTCCCCAGCACTTCCGGATGGCCGTCGTGGCCGATCAGTACGATCTCGCGCCCGGCCTGATGGTGGCGCTCGGCGTCGAGGTGCACCTTCGACACCAGCGGGCAGGTGGCGTCGAGGTAGAGCATATGCCGCTGCGAGGCCTCGATCGTCGCCGCCTTCGGCGCGCCGTGGGCCGAGAAGATCACCGGTCGGTCGGTCGGGCACTCGCATACTTCTTCGACGAACACCGCGCCGAGCTTGCGCAGCCGTTCGACCACATGAGTGTTGTGCACGATCTCGTGACGCACATAGACCGGTGCGCCGAACTTCTCGATCGCCCGCTCGACGATCTGGATCGCCCGCTCGACCCCGGCGCAGAAGCCGCGCGGACTGGCGAGCCTGACAGTCAGCGGTGGCAGACGGGGCAGGATGACGTCCATACCGGCAATCTAGGCCAGTGCGCGGCCGTGGGCCAGCGCCGCGTCGATCGGTCCTCAGGCCGCCTTCATTGCGACGCGAAGACGTAGGAGCTATGAAGGCCTCTGTCGGTCGGGATCGCCTCAGCGCCCCGCTTTACCTCCGGATAATCGCGATGCGTCGTTTGTCTTTCGTCTTCCTGGGTGTCGCCCTCATGGTGATCGCGCCGACGGCCAAGAGGGCCTACGCGCAGTCGAGTCAGGCCGAACGCGACGATGATGCGCGCCGCCAGGCCGAGGACGAGGACGACAAGAAGAAAAAGCAGAAGGAGAAGGACTGGAACACCGACCCGGCGCCGCTGCCGTCGGTGAACAACGCCGGTCCTTGCCCGTTCGTGAAGGTGCTGTACGACGCGGCTCGCTATCTCGAGCTGAAGGACAACAAGGAAGCGCTGGGATCGGTCGGCTGGACCGGCGAGATCGAAGGCGTCCGCTCCGCCTGCGCCTACAAGTCGAACGAACCGATCAAGGTCCAGGCCGCCATCAAGTTCGGCCTCGGCCGCGGGCCGCAGGCGGCGGGCGATTCCAAGGACTATCGCTACTGGGTCGCGGTCACCACGCGCAACCAGGCGGTGATCAGCAAGCAGTATTTCGACATCGTCGGCGAGTTCAAGCCCGGCCAGGACCGGATCACCGTGATCGACACCCTGAAGGGGATCGTCATCCCGCGCGCCGACGCCACCGTGACGGGGGCCCAGTTCGAAATCCTGGTCGGCTTCGACGTGACGCCCGAGATGGCGGACTTCAACCGGCTGGGTAAGCGGTTCCGCGCCGTAACCACGCAGACGGCCTCCGCCGGCGGCGGCGACTAGGAGCGCTCCCACCGCATGAGCGATCTGAAGCGTCGCCTGGGCGAAGCGGTCGAAGCCGCCTTCGCTGCCGAAGGCTTGCCTGCAGGGCTCGGCCGGGTGACGCCCTCCGACCGTCCCGACCTGGCCGATTTCCAATCCAACGGCGCCCTGGCCGCGGCGAAGGCCGCCAAGGCGAACCCGCGCGAGATCGCTGGCCGGGTGGCCGAGCGGATCAAGGCCGATCTGCGGCTGGCGTCGGTGGAGATCGCCGGCCCCGGCTTCATCAACCTCAAGCTCACCGACGCGGTGCTTTCAGTGCGCGCCGGCGAGATCGCCGGTGATCCGCGGGCGGGCGGCGAGACGACCGCGACGCCGCGGCGGGTGCTGGTCGACTATGGCGGCCCGAATGTCGCCAAGCCCATGCACGTCGGGCACTTGCGCGCGTCGATCATCGGCGAATCGATCAAGCGCCTGTTCCGCTGGCGCGGCGACCGGGTGGTGGGCGACGCCCACTTCGGCGACTGGGGCTTCCAGATGGGATTGCTGATCGTCGCCGTCGGCGACGAAGGCGTCGATCCGGCCCGGCTGACGCTGGAGGATCTCGAACGGCTCTATCCGCAGGCGGCGGCCAAGGCCAAGACCGACACTGAATTCCGCGACCGCGCGCGCAAGGCCACGGCCGAATTGCAGGCGGGCCGCGAAGACTATCGCGCCCTGTGGAGTCGGTTCGTCGAGGTCAGCCGCTCGGCCCTGCAGCGCGAGTTCCACGCCCTCGGCGTCGACTTCGACCTGTGGAAGGGCGAGAGCGACGCCGACCCGCTGATGGCCGGCATGGTCGAGGACCTGCGCGCCCAAGGGCTGCTCGTCCCCGACCAGGGCGCAGAGATCGTCCGTGTGGCGAGGGAGGACGACAGGCGCGAGGTCCCGCCGCTGATCGTGGTCTCATCGGAAGGCTCGGCCATGTATGGGGCCACCGACCTCGCCACCGTGATCGACCGCAAGCAGAGCTTCGATCCCGAACTCACCCTCTATGTGGTCGACCAGCGCCAGGCCGATCACTTCGACCAGGTGTTCCGCGCCGCCTATCTTGCCGGCTACGCGGTGGAGGGATCGCTGGAGCACATCGGCTTCGGCACCATGAACGGACCGGACGGCAAGCCCTTCAAGACCCGCGAGGGTGGGGTTCTGAAGCTGCACGACCTGATCACTATGGCCACGGACAAGGCGCGCGAGCGGCTGCACGAGGCCGGACTCGGCGGTGAATTGCCGGCGGACGAGTTCGAGGCGACGGCGCGCAAGGTGGCGGTGGCGGCGCTGAAGTTCGCCGACCTCTCCAATTTCCGCGGCACCAGCTACATCTTCGACCTCGACCGCTTCATGAGCTTCGAGGGCAAGACCGGTCCCTATCTGCTGTACCAGGCGGTGCGGATCAAAAGCCTGCTGCGCCGCGCGGGAGCTGATGGATTGGTCGCGGGCCCGGCCGCCGTGCGCGAACCGGCGGAACGCGATCTGGTGCTGACGCTCGACGCCTTCGATCAGGCCCTGGTCGACGCCTATGACAAGCGGGCGCCCAACACCATCGCCGAGCACGCCTTTCGCCTGGCGCAGAGCTTTTCGAGATTCTACGCGGCGTGCCCGATCCTGCAGGCCCCTGACGAAACGACACGCGCCTCACGCCTCACGCTGGTGCGCACGACCCTGGCCCAGCTCGAACAATCGCTGGACCTGCTCGGCATCGAGACGCCGGAGCGGATGTAGAGACAGGCAGATGCAGCGGCCTCCCGAGGGGGAGGCCGCCTTCCCGAAGCCTAGAGCGTGTTCCGATCTGATGGAATCAGATCGGCGCTCTAAGCTTTTGGTTTGACGCGCGTTTGATCCGAAAACCGGTTCCCACTTTTCGGAACGCGCTCTAGCTGCAGGCGCCGGGGTTCCACTCGTACTTGTTCTGGTCCTGACGCCAGACCCACTGGCCGCAGGCCTTCTGCTGGGACGGCGCGGCGGTCGCGCCGCCGGGACCGGCGGACGGCGGCGGGCCATA
>Ga0302311_10002596_pt1 | contig 20394 bp, 16 predicted proteins | sample III_Palsa_N1_3_FD_200449 | JGI IMG/M metagenome (GOLD analysis project Ga0302311, IMG submission 200449) | Peat permafrost microbial communities from Stordalen Mire near Abisko, Sweden - III_Palsa_N1_3 | ecosystem: Environmental > Terrestrial > Soil > Palsa > Peat permafrost | place: Sweden... | reverse complement strand
ACGCACGGCGGCGGCTCTACCGAGCGCCGCGACGGGGCGAGCCATTTCGATCATGGATGGCTATAAACGGGCCGCCGGACCGGCGGCTTGTCCGCCGCGGCCTTAAGGGAGCGCACGCCCATGTCTTCCTATCTCCCGCGCCGGGATCTGGAGACTCACCTGGTGGAGAACCAGCCGCCGCCGCTCGGCGACTACAACGCGTTCTCCGACGATGCGCTCATCCGGTCTGGCGCCGTCCTATCCTGCGGCGCGGAAACGCTTCAGCATCTGACGGATTTCGGCGCGGCCTGCGGGTCGCAGGAGGCGCGGGAGCAGGGCCGCCTCGCCAACGAGAATCCACCCAAGCTGCGAAGCTTCGACCGATATGGCCAGCGGCTGGATGAGGTCGAGTTCCATCCCGCCTATCATGCGCTGATGGCGCTGGGCCTGGACGCCGGCGTCGCGAGCCGGGCCTGGACCCATCCGGGCAACGGCCATGTCGCGCACGGCGCCCTGATGCTGCTGATGACCCAGGCCGATTGCGGCGTCACCTGCCCCATGTCCATGACCTACGCGGCGCGTCCGGCGTTGAGCGCTTCGACCTGGGCCGATGAGGCGTGGACGCCCCGGATCACCGCCGGACGCTACGACCCGCGCTTTGTGCCGGCCGACCAGAAGCTGGGCGCCACCATGGGCATGGCCATGACCGAAAAGCAGGGCGGATCGGACGTGCGCGCCAACACCACCCGCGCGATCGGCCTCGGCGGCGACGAGGTCGAACTGGTGGGCCACAAATGGTTCTGCTCCGCGCCCATGTCGGACGCCTTCCTGACCCTGGCTTACGAGGAGGCGGGCCTGTCCTGTTTCCTCGTCCCCCGCTGGCGGCCGGACGGCACGCGAAACCAGATCGAGATCGAGCGGCTGAAGGACAAGCTTGGCGACCGCTCCAACGCTTCCTCGGAAATCGAATACCATCACGCCTATGCGCGCCGCATCGGCGAGGCCGGACGCGGCGTGCCCGCCATCATCCGCATGGTGCAGCACACCCGCTATGACTGCATGCTGGGCGCCGCCGGCGTCATGCGCAGGGCCCTTGTGGAGGCCTTCTGGCACACGGCCCATCGGACCGCCTTCCAGCGCAAGCTGATCGACCAGCCGCTGATGGCCGCGACCCTGGCGGACCTGGCCGTCGAGGTCGAAGCCAGCGTCGCCCTGAGCTACCGGCTTGGTCGCGCGCTGGACTCAGGCGGCGACGAACGCGAAGCCGCCTTCGCGCGCTTGGCGACGCCGATCGGCAAATACTGGATCACCAAGCGATGACCCGGCGTCGTCTATGAATGCATGGAGGCCCACGGCGGGGTCGGCTATGTGGAAGAGACCCCGATGCCCAGGCTGTTCCGCCAATCGCCGCTCAACGCGATCTGGGAAGGTTCCGGCAACGTCATCGCCCTGGATGTCGCCCGCGCCCTGGGGCGCGAGGCCGACGCCTTGCAGGCGGTCAAGGATGAACTGCGGAGCGTAACGGGCGCCTACGCCGCGCTGGACCGCCTGATCGAGCCCCTGCTCGAACTGAAACCGGACGCTATGCCCGAAGCCGGCCTGCGAGGTCTGGTCGAACACCTGGCGATCGCCCTGCAGGCCGCGACGCTGGTCAAGAGCAGCGAGCCCCATGTCGCCGACGCCTTCGTCGCGCTCCGCGTGGACCGGCCGGCGCTCGCCTACGGCGGCAGTGCGGCCACGGTCGACACCGTCGCGATCAACCAGCGCGCCTTTATCGGGCGCTAGGCCGCATTAATACCCCACCACATCATCCTGAGCCGCGCCCCTTTCGGGTGCGTGTCGAACGACGCAAACCACCGCCACTACGTCCTTCGGCACGGGCCCTGCGCGTCCGGCTCAGGATGACGTAGACGGGCTCGGTGATGACGTCATTGTCGGGCAGGGTCGGTCTGGTAGACGGCTGTCGCAGACGCGGACGCCACTCAGATAGGCCGTAATCGGCGGCATCAGATCCGGCTTCAGCGCCGAGCGAAGCGCGTACTGGACGGAATAAAGGCTATCGGCACCGCTGATCACTTCGTCGAACAAGGTCTCCGGCTTTCCCGTTTTAGGGTTCAACGGACAGGTGTAGAGCCACAGCGAAAACGCGTAACCATTCTCTCGGCCACTCTTCAACTGGGTCCCCTGCGCGCCGGGGCAACCGCCGAGTAGCCCACCCTTGAGGGCCACGCCAAAGCGGTTCGGATCGAAGGCCTTCAGATTGTGGAAGACCTGGACCGTGATCATCCGCGACCAATCGTCCACGGTTTCGCCCTTCGGGATGTATTCGGCGATGTCAGCCCCAGGACCCTGCTGACCTTGGTCGCCAAGTTGGAATTCCTGTGGAATGTCGACAACCAGATTCTCGCCCTGCGGTGCCGCGGCTGACGAAGAGGCAGACGCACCCAACGCTGAAAGGCCGGCGATGAACGTCGCGACGACATGGAAGGGTCTTGGCATTTTGGCTCCCCCGCAAATATTCAGATCGCCTATTGCACCTTAGTGGTTTTTGGCACCTTCGCCTTCCCGTAGTCCACCCGCCAGCGCACCGCGAGCTTGGCGCCCTCTTCGCCGCCGAGCTGGGAGATGACAGAGAATGCGCGAGTGGCCTTGACCTCGACCTGGGCCGAGGGCCCCAATCGCCCGCCGCCGGTCAGCTCCAGATAGACCCGGTTGCCGATGTATTTGCCGCCGGAGACGGTCACACCGGTGTCGACGTACTTGCTGCCGTTCGGGTTTACCGTGTTTGGAGCGTCGCCGCCGCCCAGGGCCAGCCGGTCCAGCTTGGCGAAACTGCGCAGGCCGCCCATCACGTCGAACCCGCCGCCGGTGGCCAGCGACGTCACCGCCGCGGCCAGTTGCGCGGCCTCCACCGGCGACAGCTGCGCCGCCGAGCGGCCGAACAAGACCTCCGACAGCACCTCGTCGCTGGGCAAGGCGGGCGTCGAGGTCAGGGTCACCTTCGGCTTGGCCGCCGTGCCCTGGATCTGGATGATCGCCGTGATCGTGGGGTCGTCCAGCCTGGCGCTGAGGTCGAGCCTTATCTTGTCCAGGTCGCTGGCCAGATAGACCGCCCCCTGGTCATCGATCTCGAACCGCTTGCCGGCCAGGTCGTAGTCGCCGCGCACGACGTGGGCCGTACCGCTCAACACCGGCGCCGCCGTGGTTCCGGTCACATGGGCCGCCAGCGACATCTCCGCGTTCAGGCCGAAGCCCTTGACGAAGATGTGGCCGGGGGCGTTGAGCTGAATGTCCAGCTCCACCGTCGGCGCCTGCGCCAGCGATGTCGTTTGCGCCGTTTGTAGCCCGCCCGGACGGTTGACCTCCACCACGTCCATGCTGACGACGCCCGGCGACGCCCGCGCGGATAAGGCCGAGATGTCCGCGCGATCGATGGTCAGCGCGCCCTTCAGCTGCGCCTTGCCGTCCGCCCCGCGCGTGACCGTGACCGCGCCGCTGGCGACAGCCTTGGCGGCGTCATTGTCGAGCAGCTGGAAGCCCTTGGCGTTCAGCGTCAGGCTGCTCACGCCGTTCGTGGCGAGATCGACGCGGCCGCTGCCTGAGACCGCGCCCGCCTTGGCGTCCGAGGCGCTGAACTTGGACACGTTCAGCACGGTGTCGGCCAGATCGACGTCCGCCACCAGATCGCGCAGCTTCAGGCCCGTGGCCGCATCCTCGAACCGGCCTCCGGTCAGGGTGGCGTGGCCCGCATAGCGCGGCGTATTCAGGCTGCCGCTCACCGAGCCTTGCGCCACCAGATGGCCGCCCAGGGTGCGGTCGCCGCCGAAGAACAGGTCCCAGATCGGCTGCAGTTCGCCGTTGGCGTCGAACCGGCCCTGTATCGGTTCGGTGCGGTTGATAGCGACGCGGAACGGCGCGGCGGTCGCTTCGGCAGGCAGAGCGAGGCTCACGCTCGCCCTGTCGCTGGAGCCGGACTGCCCCGCGCTGGCGTCCAGGGTGATGCGGGAATCGGCCAGCCGCGCCTTGATCGCGCCATCCACCGCCAGCTTGGCCGGCGCGTCCCGCGTGCGCACCCCTGTCAGCTGCGCGTCGAGGGCGCCCTCAAGGCGCGAGCCCTCGCCCTCCAGTGACAGCTGACCGCTGATCCGGCCCGCGACGTCCTCGCCCAGGGCGCTCAAGTCGACGCCGTCGAGCACCGCCTTGCCGTTCACCTCGCGCCCGGCCTGGCGCACGTCCACGTCGGCGCGGCCGCCGCCGTAGGAGAGGCTCAGGGCCAGGTAGGCGTTCGAGCCATCCGTGGCGAACGTGGCCGGCGCCAGGGTGCGGAACGCCGCCTGGCGCACCTTGCCTGATCCCTCAAAGGTCAACGACCGCTGGGGGCCAGCCACATCCCCGACGCCGGCGCCGGTCAGGTGAAAGGGCAGCCCCTCGCCGACCCCGTCCGCCGCCGCGGTATAGGCCATCTTGCCAAGCGGGCCGCTCGCCTTGACCTGCAGGCTGCTGAAGGTGATGTCCGCGCCCTTGGGCGTTGCGCCCACCGCGGTGATTGTCAGGTCACCCTGGCCGCCGCGGGCGCCGCCGGCGCCGCCGGTGAGTTTCAGCCGCGCATCCGCCCGCCCGGCGCTAAGGAGGGCGCCGGTCGTAGCCCCGAGCGTCAGGTCGGCGCTCGACGTGTCCGCGCCGCGCAGGCTTGCCGAGCCCGCCACGGTCAGGCCGCCCGCCGCCGCGTCGATGTTCTCCAGCGTCACGCCGTCGGCCAGCAGCTTGAAGTCCGCCTTGGCATGTGACGCGCCGCCCTCACCGCCCGACGTGATGGCGATCTGGCCGCTGGTGTCGGCGGGTCCCCTGACGAACGACAGCGTCACATGGGCGGGCTTTAGCACAAGGTTCGGCAGCGCGATCTGTTCGAAGTCGGCGGTCAGGTCCGCGCGCGGCGCCGACCAGACGCCCGAGAGGTCGCCGCCGCCCCTGGCCTTCCCGGTGACCTCCAGCGGTCCGATGGTGAAGGGCCCATCCGCGCTCCATTTCAGCGCGAACTTCAGCGCGCCATCCTTGCCCATCACGCCGGTCGCGCCGAGCTGCGCGGCCGCGCCGTTCAGGTCGGCTTTGGTCACCGCGATGACGCCATGGTCGTAAGTTGCGCTGGCGCTTAATTTAGGCTTCGCCCCGAGCAACCGGTCCAGTTCGGCAAACCCGCTGGCGAACTTGTCGCCGGTGGCGTCGACGGTGAAACGCCACGGCTGATCGGCATGGCCTTGAGAGGCCGACCAGCGGGCGTCCAGGCCGCCATGGGCGCCCGCCCGCGCGGCGGCCAGATTGTCGACCTTCAGATCGCCGCTGAAATTCAGCGCGCCGAACAAGGTCCGCTGGCCCTGGGCGTCCAGATCAAGCCCCTCGCCCTTGGCCTTCAACGACCGGATCAGCAGTCGGCCATCGGCCAGCCTTGCCGCTTCCAGCACAGCGTGCGGGTTCGACCCGGCCGCCGACGCGAGCAGGCCGGAGCCCTTGCCGGCCGTTCCTTGCAGATCGGCCTTGAGGTCAAATTCGCCGGAGGATTGGGAGACTTCCACCGATCCAGCGACACGGGCCAAGGTATAATCCAGGGCCGACACTTTCTCGACGCTCGCGCGTCCTTTCCAGATCCAACCCTTCGACAGCGGCGTCGCCACGCCGTCCGCGGCGAAGGCGCCCATCTGCGGCGCGGCGATCAGCCGGTTTGGCGCCTTGATCTGCGCCTGGACTTCAAGACCGTGCGGGGCCGCCGATTTCGCCGGGTCGATCAGGCCGGTGATCTGAACCATCGCGTTATCGGCGCTGATCCGGCCGTTGATCTGTTCCAATCCCGGACCGCCCGGGGCGCCGCGCGCCGCCAGCTTCAGCTGGGAACCGAGTTCGCGGGCGTATTTGTCCGTCAGACTTGAGGCCGTGAGCGAAACCCAGGCGTCGATCGCGCCGCCGCCCTGGGTCCAGACGCCGTCGGCCTGGGCGATCGAGGTGGCGCCCGACTGGGCGCGCAGCTTCACATGCCCGTCGCTGACCGCGCCCTCCGCGTGGGCGGCCACGCTGAAGGGTTGTTTCGCCGGCAAGCCGGCGGCGCCCGCCAGCGCGCCGCCCTTGCCCTCCCCAGCTTCGAGATCGAGCCTGATCCGCTTGTGCAGGCCGAAGTCGAACCGGGCGTCCAGGCCATCGCCTTGACGTAGCCGGCTCTGAGCGCGGACGGCGCCGCCAAAGGCGCCGCCGCGTTCCAGGACCAGCCGTGCGCCGATGTCGAACAGACCGCGCTCGACGCTGAACCCCGGATCGGTGGCCAGGCGCAGCTGCAGCCGGTCCACCTTCACGCTGACGGGCAGCTTGGACGATCCGCCCTGCCCGGCGCCGCCCTGCAGGATCGGTCTGCGGAGGATTTCGACATTCGCCGCCGACAGGCTTTCGATGTGCACGCGACGCTGCAAGAGCTCCACCGACTTCCAGCGCACGGCCACGTCGCGCGCATCCAGCCAGACCCCTTGCGCGTCGATGATGGCCAGCCGCCGCACTCGGAAATCCCGCAGCACATCGCCCGTCAGCCCTTCCACGTGCAATCGTCCCAGCGGGCCGATCTGCAGGCCCTCCAGCGGCGCGACGATCATGTTGCGGCCGGCCTGCGTCAGCACGCCGTAGCGGACCGCAAGGCCCAGGGCGAGGATCAGCGCCAGGATGATCGCCACGCCCGCCCCCAGCCAGCGCATCAGCCGCTCGCGCGGGCTCAGCCTCCAGGGCGTATGGCCGGCCTCCGCCTCTTCGGGCGCATCCGGGCCGGGGTGGGGTCCAGGCTCGTCGGTCAAAAGCTTTGACCTATGCTGAGATAGACCTGGATCGGCGCGTCGCCATCTCGCCGGATCAGCGGCGTGGCGATGTCGAACCGGATCGGACCGAAACCCAGATTATAGCGGACGCCGACGCCCGCGCCGATCTCCGGGTGGGTGAAGTCGGGCGAGGTCTGGCTGCCCACGTAGCCGGTGTCAACAAACGCGGCGAGGCCCCAGGTTTCATTGATCCGCTGGCGCACCTCGACCGAGCTCTCCACGATCGACAGCCCGCCCTCGGGGGTGTTGTCGGGGTAGCGCGGGCCGACTTCCTGATAGCCGTAGCCGCGCACCGAGCCGCCGCCGCCGGAATAGAACCGGTCCTGCGGCGGCACGCCGGGGATGTCGCCGCCGGCGATCACGCCCATCTTCAGCCGCAGGGCGACCACCGTGGCGGCGTCCTGCTGCAGCGGCAGATAGACCGACGCCTGGGCCGAGCCCTTCAGATAGGTGATGGAGCCGTCGCCGACGCTCCAGGTAGGCTCAAGCCGCGCGCCGAACCTGAAGCCCCTGGTGGGATCAAGCGGGTCGTTGGAATTGTCGGCGGTGAAGGCGAACAGGGTCCCCAGGGTGGTCAGATGGCGGTCGCGTGCGCCGCCGATGAAGTCGGCCGCCTCGTTCTGGATGGTGTTGGTCTCGTCGAGCGAGACGCCGTAGGTGATGAAGGAGATCTGGCCCAGCTTGTGGGTCAGGTCGGCCGACAGGCCGCCGCCGTGCAGATCGTAGGCGGGCGTATTGTCGCGATAGAGCGCGGCGGTGAGCTTGAGGGTTTCATTGAGTTTGCGCCAGTCCGGCAGGGACAATTCGGTCTGCAGCCGGCTGTCGATCTGCGCCAGCCGGGCCAGGGTGGTGATGGTGTCGCCAACACCAAGCCGATTGTAGACCAGCCAGCGGCTGTCGATGCCCGCGCCTTCCGTGGTGGAATAGCTCGCCCCCAGCTCCACCGTGCCCTTGGGCCTGGGGGTCAAGCTCACGATCACCGGCCGCGTCCCGTCCTCCATCTCGCTGGCGGGCGCGAGCGTGACGCTGACCTGATCGAAGGCGCCCGTCTCCACCAGCAGCTTTTCCAGCCCCGCGATCGATTGCGGCTTGTAGACGTCGCCGCGTCGCCAAGGCGCCAGGCGTGCGATCAAGGCCGGACGGATGCGCCCCTTGCCTCTGACCTCGATCCTGCCGAGCCTCACCAGCGCGCCGGCCCGGATGCGGAATTCCGGTTTCATCGTGTGATCGGCGTGGTCCACCACGACAGCGCGCGGCTCGGCGGCGGCGTCCGCGTAACCGCGCTTCTGCAGCGCCGCGATGATCCGGCCCTCGGCGGCGAGGACGTCCGCGGCCCTGCCCGTCGCCCCGGGTTTCAGCGCCATGGCGTCCATGGCCGCCTTGGCGGAAGCAGTGTCTGGCGGCGCATCCAGCCAGGTGATCGACGGATCGGCGATCTGCGCCCGCGGCCCCAGTGTGACCATGACGAAGGGCGTGGGCGAATCGCCATCGCCGATATCCGGGTCGACCTCGGCGTCGTAATAGCCCTCGGACCGCAGGACGGCGGTGACCTGGTCGGCGGCGTCACCCGCGCGCCGGCGCGCCTCCAGCCGGCTGGCGGGCGCCGGGGCCTGACCGATAACCTGTTGGATTTCAGTGCGTAGCGCCTTGTCCTCGACGCCGCGCACTTCGGCCTTGGGCGGGACCGCCGCGACGGCCGAAGCGCCAAGGCCAGCCAGGGCGATGACGCCTGAAAACGAGATGGCGACCAGGAGCCCCTGTCGATGCAAGCCGTAGGTCCTCTTACGCCCAGCGCGGGTGTAGCGGCGCCCGCCGCCGCTGTCACGGCCAACACACGCCCGCCAGTCGAGGCGTCTTGCCGCGCCAATCAGGCAGCCGGCGCCCAATTGAGAGGCGCCGGGCGCGAGCTTGCCGCCAAGCTGTCCGCGCGGGATGAAAACCGGCTCCGGGGCCTTAAGGCTTGCGCGGGGGCGACATCCGTCCCAAGGAAAAGCCTAGTGGTGTCAATGCGGAGCGGAGACCGGGTGGCGCGTGACGAGAAAGTCTCCCTGAAGGTCGAGGACGCCGAGGCGGCGCCCTTCTATCTGCCCGGCCGCTCCTATGATGAGATGTTCGCGGCGGACGGCGGGGTGCGCGCGCACTACGCGGCCATGCATACCCGGATGACGACGCTCGAGCCCGCCGAGCTGGCCAATCGCCAGCGGACGCTGGAGCAATCCTTCCTGCTGCAGGGCATCACCTTCACCGTCTACGGCCGCGAGGAAACCACCGAGCGGATCATTCCCACCGACCTTTTCCCGCGCATCATCCCGGCCGGCGAATGGGCCAAGATCGAGGCCGGCCTGATCCAGCGGGTCAAGGCGCTGAACCTGTTTCTGGCCGACATCTATGGCGACCGGAAAATCCTCGCCGACGGCATCGTCCCCCGAGACCTGGTGCTGGGGGCGGCGTCCTACCGCCGCGAGATGATCGGCCTCTATGTCCCCCACAACAGCTATGTGAACGTCTGCGGCTCCGACCTCATCCGCGGCGAGGATGGGGTGTTCTCAGTGCTGGAGGACAATCTGCGGGTTCCCTCCGGCGTCTCCTACATGCTGGCCAATCGCGACGCCGCCAAGCGGACCTTTCCCGGCACCTACCGCACCGCCGGGGTGCGGTCGGTGGAGCGTTATCCCGACCTGCTGCTTTCGACGCTGAAGAGCATGGCCGCCGACTGGCGTCCCGACCCGCAGGTCGTGGTGATGACCCCAGGCGTCTACAACTCCGCCTACTATGAGCACGCCTATCTGGCGCGGCTGATGGGCGCGCCGCTGGTCGAGGGCCGCGATCTGGTGGTGCACGACAACCTGGTCTACATGCGCACCACCGTGGGCCTGCGCCGGGTGGACGTGATCTACCGCCGGGTCGACGACGACTTCATCGATCCCTTGAGCTTCCGCAGCGACTCCAGCCTGGGCGTCGCCGGCCTGTTCAACGCCTATCGCGCCGGCAATGTGGTGATCGCCAATGCGCCGGGCACCGGCGTCGCCGACGACAAGGCCGTCTACGCCTTCGTGCCGGAGATCATCCGCTACTATCTCGGCGAGGACGCCATCCTGCCCAACATCGAGACCTTCCTCTGCCGCGAGCCGTCGCAGCTCAGCTACGTGCTGGCCAATCTGGACAAGCTGGTGGTCAAGGCGGTGGGCGCATCGGGCGGCTATGGCATGTTGATCGGCCCCCACGCCAGCCAGGCCGAGCGGGATGAGTTCGCGCAGCAGCTCAAGGCCGATCCGGCCAACTACATCGCCCAGCCGACCATTCAGCTTTCCACCGCCCCCTGCCTGGTGGACGGCGCGATCGAGCCCCGCCACGTGGACCTGCGCCCCTTCATCCTGGCCGGACAGAAGATCGTGGTCACCCCCGGCGCCCTCACCCGCGTGGCGCTGAAGCGCGGCTCGCTGGTGGTGAACTCCAGCCAGGGCGGCGGCTCCAAGGACACCTGGGTCCTGACTGGCGACGGGACCTGACGCCATGATGCTCGCCCGGGTCGCCGACAGCCTCTACTGGATCGGCCGCTATATCGAACGCGCCGAGCATATGAGCCGGCTGTCGGACGTGATGCTCAACGCCACGCTGGATCAGAATGACGCCGCCGTAGAGGTCGCCCGCGTGGCCCTGGCCGCAGTCGGCGATCCTGACAACCACCTGGCCGACCGCGCCCACCTGGAAGCGGTGCAGGCCATGATCTTCGACCGCGACGACGGCGGCTCTGTGGTCACCTCGCTGGCCCGCGCCCGCGAGAACGCCCGCCAGGTCCGCGATCAGATCACCACGGAAACGTGGGAGCGGCTGAACATGCTCTATCTGCGGGTCACCGACAGCTACGCCGAAAGCGACTTCTCCCAGGCGTCATCCTCCTTCCTGCACAATATCGTCGCCGACCTGCACCTGTTCAAAGGCGCCGCCGACGCCACCATGAGCCACGGCGAGGGTTGGGGCTTTCTGATGCTCGGGGTCTATCTGGAGCGGGCCCAGCTGATCGCCCGGCTGCTGGAGGCCTGCTTCGGTGACAAGGTGGACCGCAACCGGCTCAGCGACCACCTGGCCCAGATGGCGGTGCTGCGCATGGCCTGTGCGCTGGAGCCCTATCTGCGCGCCTATACCGCCGACATCCAGCCGCGTTTCCTGCTCGAGTTCCTGCTGTTCGACCAGGACTTCCCGCGCTCGATCCGCTTCGCCACCGCCCGCATCGAAGAGCACCTGACCAAGCTGGCCCGCCACGCCGAGGCCACTGGTCGGGCTGGACCTGAACGCCTGGCCGGCCGCCTCAGCGCCCGGCTGGAGTTCGCCGACATGGATGAGGCCCAAGGACCCAGCGCCATCCTCGGCGCCGTCGCCGCCGAATGCTCGCGCATTCATCTGGCCATCTACGAGACCTTCGTGGCCTATCCCCTGGAACAGAGATTGCCGGCCTGATGCTGCTCGAGATTCGCCACCTGACCCAGTACGCCTATTCCGAGCCGGTGCATGAGAGCGTCCTGGAGCTCTGGGCCCAGCCGCAGAAGAGCGCCCGCCAGCGGCTGATCAGCTTCAGCCTGGAGGTCGAGCCGGCGACCCAGCTGTTCTCCTACGTCGACGCCTACGGCAACGCCGTCTACCACTGCGATATTCCCCACGCCCACGAGCGGCTGGTGATCGAGGCCAAGGCCGGGGTCGAGACCAACGAGGCGCCCGTCCTGCCCAGCGCCCTGGATATGTACGAGTGGGACCGGTTGAACGGCGAGTTCGTCAAGGGCGACTGCTTCGACTTCCTGCACCCGCATGGCTTTGCCACGCCCACGCCGGCGCTGCTGGCGTTTATGAAGACCTACGCCCTTGACGAGCTGCGACGGGTCGATCCGCTCACCGCCGTCCGCACCCTGAACCAGACCCTCTACGACGCCTTCGCCTATGAAGCCGGCGTCACCGACGCCAACAGCCCGATCGACCACGCGCTGGAGGAAGGCCGTGGCGTCTGCCAGGATTTCGCCCACATCATGATCGCCATCTGCCGCTCCTGGGGCGTGCCGGCGCGCTATGTGTCGGGCTATGTCTTCTCCGACCGCACCGCAGGCGGCGACCGCTCCAATCCCGGCGCCACCCATGCCTGGGTGGAGGTCTTCCTGCCCTCCCTGCGCTGGGTGGGATTCGATCCCACCAACAATGTGCTGACCGGCGAGCGGCACGTGGTGGTGGCCACCGGCCGCGACTACAACGACGTCCCGCCCTCACGCGGGGTGTTCAAGGGCGACGCCGACTCCGAGCTTTCGGTCGCCGTTCAGGTGCGCAAGGCCCGCGCGGCCCATGTCGAGCCGGAATTCATGCGCGCGCTCAAACCCAGCCATGCTGGCGGCGTCCGACGCCCCTCCATCGCCGCCGCATTCGACCACCAACTGCTCCAGCAACAACAGCAGCAGCAGTAGGGCCGCCGCAGCTCAGGACTGTGTTTTGCGAAACCGTACGGCAGGCGCGGAACCTTTGCCGTGCGTGCTCATTCTTCGACAGGGCTAAAGTGCATTCATGCGCCGTTCAGGGGCAATGGTCAGGCTGAAGGTCTGTCCGGACAGCCACTGGCGCGCCCCCGGCAGCTCAGGAGGACTCGTCCATGAAAAAGTATATTATCCCGGTCGCGGCAGCGGCGGCTCTGGCGCTCTCGGCAGGCGCCGCGGCGGCTCAACCCGCGCCCGATCTGTTCACCCAGACCGCTGCGAGTTCGGCTGTCTATTACCCCGCCAACCCGCCCAAGCTTGAACTGTCCCAGTACTTCTGGGGCGGCCGCCACTACTGCTGGTATCCCGGCGGCTGGCAAGGTCCCGGCTGGTACTGGTGCGGCTATGCTTGGCGGTCCGGCTTCGGCTGGGGCGGCGGCTACGGCTGGCACGGCTGGGGCGGTGGTCACGGCGGTTACGGCCATGGCGGCGGTTATGGCCGTGGCGGCGGCGGCTTCCACGGTGGCGGCGGCCACGGCGGCGGCGGTCATGCCGGTGGTGGCCACGCTGGCGGCGGCCATGGCGGTGGCGGCGGTCACCACCACTAAGCTTTGAACTTCGGTTCTCCTTCCCGGCGTCAGCGGGGAAGGAGAACCACCTTATCGCCTAGGCGGCCGCCTCGCCGATCAGCAGGTCCTCGTAGAAGGCCCCGAACGGCCGGGTCGGGTGGGCGAGTTGGATCTCCAGGATCCACAGCCCCGTTTTCGGGCAGGTCTCCAGGCCGCCCAGGTCCCCGGCCTTGTAGATGGCGTGGGGGAAGTCGCTGACCCGGTGGCCCTTGACCTCCCAGTTCAGCCGCCAGCCCATCGCCTCGGCGCGACCTAGCGCATACTGGTAGAGCGCCTCGCCTGTCAGGCCGTCATCACGCCACCGCCCGGCCACCTCATGCCAGAGGTCCCGCGCCGCCTGGGCGCAGGCCTTCATTTCCGCGTCCTCGCCCACGACGAAGGTGTCGCCGGCGTCGCCCTCATGGCCGTCCCACACCACGCCGAGGTCGATAAAGAAGATGTCGTCGGCGCGCAGCACGCGGTCCGGCTCCATCGGCGCGTGAAACGTATCGATCGTGCCCTCGCCGAAGCGCAGGATGTTCTTGTGCCACAGCCGGTCCATGCCCATGGCCTCGAGCTCGGTCTGGACGCGCGCGTTGGCTTCGCCCTCGGTCATGCCGGCGCGAATCCGCGGCGCAATGCGGCCGATGGCCTCGAAGGTCAGGTCGCGCGCCTGGACCATCTTGGCCAGGGAGAAGGTCTCGCCGACGCCTTCGCGCGGGAGACGGACGGCCTCGGTCATGCTCAACTCCGTGGGTGAGGCCACGCAGAAAACCTCAGGCCGCCGAAATGTCCAGCCGGCTTGTGCGCGCCGGCGACGTCGCGGATGATTGCGGCGATCAGGCTCGGGAGGCGCGTATGCACTCATTCGCGGACACCTATGCAAGAGCCGCCGCGCGGAAGGGCGGTGAGGCGGCGCTGGAGGCGCTGCTCGCGGAGCACCGCTCCAAAACTCCTGCGGAACTGGCGGCCGTCCCCGACGACCGCTGGCTGGCGCAGATGAGCAAGTGCGTGTTCCAGGCCGGCTTCAACTGGCAGGTGATCGAGACCAAATGGCCCGGCTTCGAGACCGCTTTCCATGGCTTCGACCCGAAGCTGAACGCGGCAGCGCCGCCTCATTCTTCGCCGCTTGGCCGGATGATGACTTCGCCGGACTGCTGGAGTTGATGAAGGCGCGCGCCTCGCGCCTGTCCGGCGAAACGGCCGCGCGCTTCTTCCGCTTCATGGGCAAGCCCAGCTTCATCACCACGGCCCTGATCGGCGCCGGCGTTGTCAGCGGGCCGCCCAAGGGCAAGCGCGATCTTCAGGCGGTTCAGGAGGCGTTCAACGGCTGGGCGACGGAGAGTGGCCGGGACCTGACGGCGATCAGCCGCGTCCTGGCCCTGAGCACCGGGCCGGAAGGATATGGGCGATAGGCCTTCCCTCGAAGGGGAAGGCCACGCGTCCTCAGATCGAGGTGCGGTAGCGGCGCTGCCAGACGACGCCGGCGAACAGGGCCGCCGCGACCATCAGGCCGACCCAGAGGCCGGGGGCAAACATGAACTTGAGCGGATCCAGCTGATGCAGATCGATCGGCATGTTGCCGTGCATAGCCGTGTTGATGTCGAACGCTTCCGACACCGCGCCGGTCAGCCGGTAGTGAAGCAGCGACAGCAGATAGGAGGTGTTGAAGGCCAACTTCTCGAACACGCACAGGGCCAGCGGCGGACCAAAGGCCCACAGGAAGGTCGCGCGGCGGGCCCAGCCCGAGACCAGCATCAGCCAGGCCCAGATCGGCGCGTGCCAGAGCGTGAAGATCACCAGTACATAGACCAGCTCCACGGTGACAGGGCCTATGGGAAAGTTCGATATCAGCAGGGTCGGCGGCAGGCCGTGCATGGGCAGCAGGATGGCGCTGGCCACGAACATGATCAGCAAGGTCGCCAGTATGACCACCAGGGCGATGACCGGCAGGATCACCAGCGGAACCGCGGCCTTGGCCATCACCGTCGTCACGTCCGACACCGGAAGCGACTTCCAAAACAGGATGGAGCGATCGCGCCGTTCTGACTGCAGGGTTCCGAGGCAGTAGAACACCGCGACGATGAAGGCGGTCACCATGATGGCCCCCGCCGCCATGGCGAACGGGATCGACATGGCCTCGCCCTGCTTCACCGGATCGAGGGTCGAGATCATGTGCACGGCTCTTGCCGGCAGGCGCGAGGCGCCGACCAGCAGGCCGAACAGCACCACGCCGGCCACCGCCAGCGGGGCGATGTAGATCGACCGGTTTTCCCAGATCTCCCGCCTGACCGACCAGTAGAATGGCCGCGTGGTCCGAAGCATGCGGTCCAGGGGCGCGGAGTCTGTCGGCGCGCCGTTGACGATTTCCTGGGGGCTCATGCCGCCTCTCCCTTGGCCGGGACCGCGTCGGCGCCGATGACGGCGACGAACAGGTCGGCGATGCTGGGCGTTCTCACCTCGCCGAGCGCGGCGAGCCGCTTGCGGTCGACGCCGTCGAACAGAAGAATGCTGCGGCCGAACACCTGCCGCTCGTGCAGCGGTCCAAGCAGCCGCGCCTCGGCGACCTTATCGGCCGTGACCATGACTTCCGCATAGCGCTGCTCGAACACCTCCATGCTGCAGTCCAGCACGACGCGACCGCGGTTGAGGAACATCAGGTCGGTCAGGATGTGCTGGACCTCCTCGACCTGGTGGGTCGTCACCACGATGGTGCGGCTGTGGTCGAAGTAGTCGTTCAGCAGGGTGTCGTAGAATTCCTTGCGGTAGAGGATGTCGAGACCCAGCGTCGGCTCGTCCAACACCAGCAGTTTGGCGTCGATGGCCATGATCAGGGCCAGGTGCAGCTGGGTCACCATGCCCTTCGACAGGGCGCGCACCAGGCTGGTGCTCTTGATGTCCGTCTTGGCGAGGAAGGCTTCGGCCTTGGCGCGGTCGAACCGCGGGTGGACGCCATCGACGTAGTCGAGGGCCTGGGAGACCTTCATCCAGCGCGGCAGCACCGCCACATCGGCGATGAAGCAGACGTCGCGCATCAGCGCGTCGCGGTCGCGCCAGGGATCGCGCCCCAGCACCTTCAGGTCGCCGTCGTAGGACGACAGGCCAAGGATGGCGTTGAGCGCGGTGGTCTTGCCGGCGCCGTTGGGGCCGATCAGGCCGAGGATGCGGCCGGTCTCGACTTGCAGGTTGATGCTGTCGAGGGCGACGGTGTCGCCGAACGCCTTGCGCAGGCCGTGAGCTTCTATGCAGGCCATGTGATCAGCCGCCCTTGCCGGAGGTGGGGGCCGGAGCGCCGCCCGATGTCATCAGTTCCTCGGTCGTCAGGCCGAGGCGCTGGATCGTGGCGCGGATCTGCGGCCACTGCTCGGCAAGGAATTTCAGCCGCTCTGTCTCCAGCAACCGCGCCCCCGCCCCGTTCGTCACGAACATGCCAAGCCCTCTTCGTTTCTCCACCAGGCCGGACTCCACCAGTTCCTGATAGGACTTCAAAACCGTCAGCGGATTGACCCGGTATTCAGCCGCCACGTTGCGGACCGAAGGAAGCGGGTCGCCTTCCTTCAGCAGGCCGTCCAGGACCATCGCCACGATCATGTCGCGGAGCTGGCGGTAGATCGGCTGGCTGTCGTTCCACTCAGGATCCATCGTTTCGTCCAGACCGGCTCAGCCGCGGGATGCGCCCGCCGGCTGCCTTCAAACCACGCCGACCGATTGGTCAGCGATCATGTTGGTGTTATAGTTGACTACTACACCACAGTGCAAGCGGTTTGTTTTACGGCCTCGCGGCGCCGCCCCCGCGTGGAATTGCGCCGCAGCCCTCAGACGATCGCCTCGGCGATCAGCGCCTGGGAGGCGGCCTGATAGGGCGTCATGCCCTCCTGCATCATTCGCTGGATCAGGCCAACGAACAGCAGGTCGTGCTCCGGATCGATCCAGAACCAGGTGCCGGCCGCGCCATCCCACTGGTAGGTCCCCTTGCCCACTGGCGAGCCCGCCAGTTCCGGGTCCATGAACACCGCGCCGTTAAAGGCATAACCCCTCCCCGGCCCCACACGCTGCGCGCCGGCGATGAAACCATGCTCGATCAATGCCTGGGGCAGATGGTTGGCGGTCATCAGCTCTACTGACTTCGGCTGGATCACCCGCACGCCATCCAGTTCGCCTTTGTTCAGCAGCATCTGAGCGAAGCGGGCGTAGTCGATCGCCGTGGAATAGAGCCCGCCGCCGCCGGATGGCAGTTTCGGGATGGCCTTGCCATCGCGCCGGAACCCGGGATGGTCCAGCACCGTCAGCTCCGGGACGCCGAAATACATGTGGTAGAGGGTGGTCAGCCGAGGCTGCTTGGACGCCGGCACATAGAAGTCGGTGTCGACCATGCCCAGCGGCGAAAACAAGCTTTCGCGCATGAAGTCGGGCAGGCTCTGACCCGACAGTTTCTCGATGATGGCGCCCTGCAGGTCCATGCTCAGCGAGTAGCGGAACTGGGTTCCCGGCTGATACGCCAGTGGAACCGAGGCGACCCGGCGCGCCATATCCGCCAAGTTGTCGGCCTCCCAGACCCCGGCGGCGATATAGCCCGCGTCGGTGGGATCGTGCGGCCCCAGCCCGATGCCGTAGCCGAACCCGGCGGTGTGGGTCAGCAGCTCGCGCAGGGTGGGCGCGTGGTCCAGCGCGGCGCCCTCAGGCCCACGCACATCGGCGAACTCCGGCAGGTGTTTGGCGATGGGATCGTCCGGCGACCACAGGCCGCGATCATAGAGCACCATCATCGCCGCGGCGGTGATCGGCTTGGTCATCGAGAAGATGGCGAAGATGGAGTCCCTGGCCAGCGGCTCGCCCGTCGCGAGGGTCTTCAGCCCCATGGCCTCGAAGTGGGCGATCTTGCCATGCCGCGCCACCAGCACCACGGCGCCCGCCAACTGCCTGGCGTCGATCTGTTCGGCGATCATGGCGTCGACTCGCGCCAGGCCATCCGAGGACAAGCCGACGCTGGCGGGGTCTGTCAGTTGCAGGATCGCGCTCATGGAAAAACTCCGATTGGGGCTTTATCCTTACTTGAACTTGAGGCCGTCGACAGCGGTTTGTGCGCCGTTCGGGGTGGCGCTTTCCCTCCGAACTGATCCGCGACTATATGCATAAGGCATGTCAATACGTCGGACGAACGCGGCTATCCCGCACGGTCCAGGCGAGAAAATTAGGGAGTTCCACCATGGCCGATCGTCCGCAGTCCGGCGAAGCGTTTCAGGGCGTCATCGGTCGCACCTTCGATGAGTCCAAGCCCTGGTGGCCGCCGGCGAAGTTCGCCAACGGCGCGCCGAACGTGGTGATGGTGGTGCTGGACGACACCGGCTTCTCCCATCTGGGCTGCTACGGCTCCAGCATCGCCACGCCGAACATCGACGCCCTGGCGGCCGGAGGCCTGCGGTTCACCGGCTTCCACACCACCGCTCTCTGCTCGCCGACGCGCGCCTGCCTGATGACCGGACGCAACCACCATGCGGTGGGCATGCGGGCGGTCTCCAACTTCGACACCGGCTTTCCCAACATGCGAGGGGCGATCCCGCGCTCGTCGGCGACCCTGGCGGAAATCCTGCGCGACAACGGCTACGCCACCTTCGCCGCCGGCAAGTGGCACCTGGCGCCCATGGCCGAGTGCAGCGCCGCCGGCCCGTTCACCAACTGGCCGCTGCAGAAGGGCTTCGACCGCTACTACGGCTTCCTGCAGGGCGAGACAGACCAGTTCTTTCCTGAACTGACCCACGACAACCACTTCATCGACGCGCCCGGCGGGCCGGAGGACGGCTATCACGTCTCGGAGGACATCACCGACCGCGCGGCCGGCATGGTCCGCGACCTGACCTCCCTGGTACCCGAGCGGCCCTTCTTCCTCTACCTGGCCTATGGCGCCATGCATGCGCCGCACCAGGCCCCGCAGGCCTATCTGGACAAGTATCGCGGTAAGTTCGACGCCGGCTGGGATGTCGAGCGCGAGGACTGGTTCGAGACGCAGAAGGCGCTGGGGGTCATCCCGCCCGGCACGAAGCTCGCGCCGCGTAATCCGGGCGTCAAACCCTGGACCGAACTCAGCATCGACGAACAGCGCTTCGCCTGCCGCCTGCAGGAAGCCTTCGCCGCCATGCTGGAGCACACCGACGCCCAGATCGGCCGGCTGGTCGCGTTCCTGAAATCCATCGGCCAGTGGGACAACACCCTGTTCATGGTGCTCTCAGACAACGGCGCCAGCCAGGAGGGCGGCGCGACCGGGACCATGGACGAGGTCAAATACTTCAATGGCATCCGCGAGAAGGTGGCGGAGTCGGTGCTGCGGCTGGACGACATCGGCGGCCCCAACAGCCACTGCAACATCCCCTGGGGCTGGGCCCAGGCCGGCAACACCCCGCTGAAGTGGTACAAGCAGAACACCCACGGCGGCGGTGTGCGCGATCCGTTGGTGATGCACTGGCCGGCGGGCCTGAAGACCACCGGCGGCGTGCGGACGCAGTTCTGCCATGCCATCGACCTGGCCCCCACCATCCTCGACGCCCTGGGCATTCCCCAGCCGGACGTGGTCGCCGGCGTCCCGCAGACGCCGGTGCACGGGATCAGCCTGACCCCAACCTTCGAGAACCCCTCCGCGAGCCTGGATCGCGGGCCGCAGTATTTCGAGATGCTGGGCCATCGCGGTATCTGGAAGGACGGCTGGAAGGCTGTCACCCATCATGAGTCCGGCACGCCCTTCGACGATGACCGGTGGGAGCTCTACCACCTGGCGGACGACTTCTCGGAATACGAGGACCTGGCCGAGAAGGAGCCGGCGAAGCTGAAGCAGTTGGTCGACCTGTGGTGGGCGGAGGCGGAGAAGCACGGCGTGCTGCCGTTGGACGATCGCGGGGCCTTCGCCCTGTTCGCGGCCTCGCGCCGGCCGGGCCTGCCGTCCTCACGCGACCTGTTCGTCTATCACCCGCCGGTCTCGCACATCGTCTCCGACGCCTGCCCGTCGGTGGCGCGGGGCTGGACCACCACCGTCGCCCTAACCCATCCCGAGACCGGCGGCGACGGCGCCCTGGTGGCGCGCGGCAGCCTCAACAGCGGCTTTGCGATCTATGTGAAGGACGGGCGTCTGACCTTCGACTACAACGAGTTCCACCACCACACCCGGCTGACGGCCGACGCTCCGCTCACCCCGGGCGAGCATGAGATCATTCTGAAGGTCGTGCGCGGCGCCGATGGCGGCGGCGACGCCAGCGTGGCGGTCGACGGCAAGATTGTCGCCGAGGGCCGCATCCCGCGCCTGCTGTTCATGATCTCGACCCTCGGCATGGACCTCGGACGCAGCATGAGCCCGGTCAACGGCGAATACGCCGCCCCGTTCGCCTATCCCGGCCAGGTGAAGCGGGTGACCTTCGAGACCCCGCGCACCGTTCCACCGGGCGAGGTCAAGGCGCAGGTTCGGGCGGAGATGACTCGGCAGTAGTGCGCCCACCGGAGACCATTTCTCAAGGCCACGGTTGGGTT
>Ga0302311_10002594_pt1 | contig 20409 bp, 21 predicted proteins | sample III_Palsa_N1_3_FD_200449 | JGI IMG/M metagenome (GOLD analysis project Ga0302311, IMG submission 200449) | Peat permafrost microbial communities from Stordalen Mire near Abisko, Sweden - III_Palsa_N1_3 | ecosystem: Environmental > Terrestrial > Soil > Palsa > Peat permafrost | place: Sweden... | reverse complement strand
GCATCAAGACCTCGGAACAGCGCAAGTTCCAGACCACCAACTCCAAGATCTTCGCCGGCGGCGACATGGTGCGCGGATCGGATCTGGTGGTCACCGCGGTGTTCGAAGGGCGCCAGGCGGCGGAAGGTATTCTCGACTATCTCGGCGTCTGAGCCGGAGCAGAAGCATCACTGAAAAGGCCCGCGCAAGCGGGCCTTTTTGTTGGTCCTATATCCGAGAAGCCCGAACTTGCACCCGCGAAGCCAGAATGAATCGCAAGGGCCGTAGATACTGTTATCCGGGGCAGTTCAGAATAAATTAAAGATGGCATCAGATATCGGTAATATTTGCTCCGATCTCCTATTCGTCCCGCAACTGGTTCCGAATTCATCAGGGCGTCAGGTCATCGGATGCCTAAGGTGAGGTGCGCGCAGACGTCAGGATCGTTTGGGCGCTATCTTTACGGCCTCGCAAATCTCTCTGCAGAAATCCAGAAATGCTTCGACTGCCGCGGGTGGCAGGCGGCGGGATGGCCGAATGATGTGCAGCGGAAATGTCTCGCCGGGCCATTCCGGGAATAATTCGATCAAGGCGCCGTTTGCGAGCAGAGGCTCAACGCCGAGTGCCAGGACCTGCGCAATACCCGCGCCGGCAAGACAGGCTCCAACCATGGTATCGATATCCGTCAGCGTCAGCTGGCCGGTTGTTTCGACCTGAACGATTTCCTTGCCGCGATGAAATTCCCACTTGAAGGGTTTTCCCCGCTGGGGATCGATGAACTGGATGCAGTCGTGTTCGGCGAGTTTCTCGGGCTTCCTGGGTCGTCCATGCTTTTTGAGATAGGACGGCGACGCCACGGTCAGCACGCGGCTTTCGAGCAGGCGCCTCGACATCATGCTGGACGGCGGCGGCGGTCCGAAGCGCACGGCGACATCGATCCCTTCCGCAACCAGATCTCCCGCATCGGGTAGCTGCACCGATATCAGCTGGAGCTCAGGGTAGCGTTCCTTGAATTCCGGCAGCCTCGGGGCCAGCAGGTGGCGGGAGAACAGCGGGTTCAGGCTCACGCGTAAGGCGCCGCGCGCCGTCGCGGCCGCCCCCGAAACCACGTTGGCGGCCTCCTCGATGCCCGAAAGATGCGGCGCGGCCAATTCGTAGAGCCGGGCACCATCGCCAGTGAGATGAAGCGCCCGGGTGGTGCGATCCAGCAGCCGGATGCCCATGCGCTGTTCCAGGCGCGAGATGGCCCGGCTCACCCCCGATGCGGACAGCCCCAGCACATCGCCGGCCCGCGTGAAGCTGCCGGTCTCGACCACGGCCCCCAATACGCTCATGCCGGAAAGCAGCCTGCCATCGAAGCCCATCGCGCTCACCTTTGACTTTTAGCAACAATGAATTGAGTGACCCTATCTTAATCAAAAGTGAACCGGGGTCTACCTTGCCTCTACCGACGCGCCAAACCGTCCGTCGCCACTGACGTCAGCGCTCCCGCTCTCACGCAGTGATCGATCAGCCAAACGAACGGAGCACACCATGTCTGACACCGCACGCACTCTCTTCAAGGGCGGCACCATTGTGACGATGGATGCCGATGTCCCCAATCTCGCCACCGGCGATGTCCTCGTCGAAGGCGATCGCATCGTGGCCGTCGAGGCGAACATCCGGGCCGATGGCGCCGAGGTTATCGACGCCGCGGGCAACATCGTTCTGCCGGGTCTGATCGACGCGCACCATCATGCATGGCTCGGCGTGATGCGCCGGCTGATGCCCGATGTCGACGATCTGTTCGCCTACATCGACGTGGTCGCCGAAAAGCTGGGCGCGCACTACCGCCCGATCGACATGTACCTGAGCACGAAACTCACGGCGGTCGCCTCGCTGGATGCCGGCATCACCACGATCATCGACGCCTGCCACAGCTCGCGCAGTCCGGAGCACACCGATGCGGCGCTCGAGTCCCTGGAATCGGCCGGGATCCGGGCTCTGCACATGGTCGGCGCGGCGATGGACAAGAAGGCGTCGAGCGCGCATCTGCCGCGCGATCTCGAACGCCTGGCCTCGAACTGGAACACATCCAAGAGCCTGGTCCGCGTCGGTCTGTTCGGCCAGCTCAATCTTGACTGGTGGAAGGTCGCGCGCGGCCTGAACATGCAAATCCTGAGCGAGTTCATCGGCGACCTCGCCAAGCTCGGTCCGCAATTTGCGGAACCCGGCATTCTGGGGCCGCACAACATCTTCAATCACTGCACGCGCCTGCCCGAGGAGACGTGGAAGCTGTTCGCGGCCGCGGGCGTGAACATCACCGTCAATCCGCGTTCGGACGCGCTGTTCGGCTTCGACGACGATGGCTTTGCTTATCAAAAGGCGATCGACCACGGCCTGAAGCCCGCGCTTGGCATCGACCTGGATACCGCCTTCGGCAGCGACATGTTCGGCGAGATGCACGCCCTGTTCGGCCAACAGCGCGCGGCGATGCGTTATCGCCGCTTCCGCGGGGAGGCGGATGCGCCCGCCCCGATCCGGGTGGACGACGTGTTGCGGGCCGCTACGGTCAACGGCGCCCGCGCTGCGGCGCTCGAGTCGTCGATCGGTACGCTCACGCCCGGCAAGCAGGCCGACATCATCATGTTGCGCACCAACGGCATCGCCGTATTCCCGGTGACCAACGCGATTGGCACTATCGTCCAGGCGGTCGAGCGGTCCGATGTCGATACCGTCATGGTCGCCGGCCAGCTGCGCAAGCGCAGCGGCAGGTTGATCGGCGTCGATGTCGAGAAATTATCCGCCGAGGTCATCGCCTCGCGCGATTACCTGCTCGCAGCAAGCGGCTACCGGACGAACCTGTTCGGGACATCCACGGCTGCGCCCGCCGTCACGGCTTGAATGGCATCGGCCGCCCCTGAATGGGGGCGGCCTTTCCCTCTGATCACAAACCTGGAGTTCGTCATGTCCACAACGACCATCACAGCGGCAGGGCAAGTCAACGCCCCATCAACCCACCTGTCCCATCCCGCCCTGGCCGTCATCGCAGCACTCTTCTGCGGCTATCTCGCCGTGGGCCTGCCCTTGCCCGTCATTCCACTGTTCGTCCACGACAAGCTCGGCTTCGGCAATCTCGTGGTCGGACTCGTCATTGGCATCCAGTTCCTGGCCACCGTGCTGACCCGTGGTTACGCCGGGCGCATCACCGACCAGCACGGTGGCAAGCGGGCGGCTCTTCAGGGTGCTGCCTTTTCCGCCCTTGGGGGCGGGCTCTATATGATTGCGGCGCTCCCTGGACTTTCACCTGGTCTCAGCCTTGGCGTCGTGGTGGTGGGCCGTCTCGCCGCGGGCCTGGGAGAAAGCCAATTCGTCACTGGCTGCATTTCCTGGTCAATTTCTTCGGTCGGCCCGCAGCGCGCCGGTATGTCGATGTCCTGGACCGGCATTGCCATGTTTGCCGCACTGGCGATCGGCGCACCTATTGGCATGGCGCTCTATCACCAATGGGGTCTCCAGGCCGCCATGATTGCATGCGTCATTGCCCCGATGCTGGCGATCGTGATTGCGGTGGGCGCGACCTCCTATATCTCCCCCGCCGGTCGTCGGCTGCCATTTCATCGCGTGATCACCCAGATCTGGCGGGAAGGCCTCGGCCTGATGCTGCAAGGTGTCGGCCTCTCCGGACTCACCGCGTTCGCTTCGCTGTATTTCTCCGCGCGAGGCTGGACGCATGCCGGCCTGGTGATGACCGCATTCGGTGGCGGCTTCATCTTCGTTCGGGTCGTATTGGGACATTTGCCCGATCGGATCGGCGGCCTTCGCGTCGCTTTCTGGTCGCTCGTGGTCGAGGCCATCGGTCAGGCAATGTTGTGGCAGGCGCCAAACGAGTGGGTGGCGCTGAGCGGGGCCCTCGTCACCGGACTGGGGTGCGCACTGGTCTTCCCTGCGCTCGGCGTGGAAGCACTCAAGCGCGTTCTGCCGGCCAATCGTGGCAGTGCGATGGGCGGCTTTGTTGCCTTCATGGACATCGCCTACGGCATTGCCGGCCCCGGGGCCGGCCTGGTTGCCGGCCAGTTCGGCTACGCAGCGGTTTATTTACTGGGTGTCGCTGGTGCGCTGCTCGGGGCGGCTCTCGTTGTCGCCAGCCGTTCAACCTCGGCTTGATTGTCACATTGCCGCTTTTCCAGGAGAACTCATATGTCACGCATCTTCATTTCAGGTTCCTCAGCAGGTCTCGGTCTCATGGCGGCTGAATTGCTTGTTCAGCAGGGGCATCAAGTGGTCCTGCATGCCCGCAATGCGGCGCGCGCTGAGGATGCACGCCTGGCGCTACCAGAAGCTGAGGCTGTGGTCGAGGGCGATCTCGACACCATCGCGGGAGCCAGGGCGGTCGCGGAACGTGTCAACGCACTCGGCCGCTTCGACGCGGTGATACACAATGCCGCGGTCGGTTATCGCGAAAGACACAAACTTACGAAGGACGGTCTCCCGCACGTCTTCGCAATCAATACGCTGTCCGCTTATATCCTGACCGCCCTGATCGAAAGGCCGAAGCGGCTGGTTTATCTCAGCTCCGGGATGCACCACCACGTCGATGCCAACCTCGACGATATTCTCTGGGAGCAGCGCCGCTGGGACGGTTCGGCGGCCTACGCCGAGAGCAAGCTCCACGATGCGATGCTGGCCTTCGCTTTTGCGCGACGTTGGCCTGAGGTTTCCTCTAACTCGCTGGAGCCTGGTTGGGTACCGACCAGCATGGGCGGCCCCGGCGCGCCCGATGACATGGAACAGGCGCACCTGACCCAGGCCTGGCTCGCCGCCGGGAAAGACCCCAAGTCACAGGTGACCGGCAAATATTTCTATCACCTGAAGCGGATGGAGCCGAATAAGCAAGCCAACGATCCGGCGCTGCAGGATCGCCTCATCGCGATCTGCGCCGAGATCTCGGGTGTGACGCCGGGGCTTACCGCGAACGCTTAGCGCCGGCACTGAGTCGGTGAGTTGCGCAGAAGGCCCGCGTAATCGGGCCTTTTTCCTTGTGCGCCTTGCTCGCTTCAGGGATGCCCCCTTGCCGCGCCGAATCCGCCGGACAGGCGGTCAACGCAACAGTACGCAACATTTTTGTCATCACGCCGCAAAATCACCGAAGTAGAATTTTCAGATTCCAAGACGCGTCCTGACTCCGGCCCGCAGCCTTCGGCTGCCTATGACCGACCGCTCCCTATCATCGGGGAGCTTATCGGTGCGGAGTGCGGCGCGGACATTCAGGTTCATTGTTCTCGGGGGTATGTGATGAGCAAGGGTTTTTCGCGGCGCACTTTCCTGGGTGGTTCGGCGGCGGCGGCGATGGTGGCGGCGACGCAGGGCCTGAACGGCTGCGGCAGCTCCAGCAGCGTCAATGGCGGCAACCCCAGCGCCGTCCCGGGCGATCTGCCGGACCCGACGCGCCCCGCCGGCACTGCGGACGCGACCCTGCCGTTCGATCACGTGGTCATCGTGATGATGGAAAACCACTCCTTCGACAATTACCTGGGCATGCTGCCGCTGCGTGGGCAGCCCCTGGCCGATGGCTTCATCTTCGACGACAACGGCCTGCCGCTCAATACTAACCCGCTCGACGGCGGTTACCAGCGGGCCTTCCACATGCCCAGCACCTGCGCGCCGAACAGCGTGACGCAGAACTGGAATTCCAGCCACACGCAGATCAACGGCGGCCGCATGGACGGCTTCGCCGGCACCAGTATCACCGCCATGGGCTACTGGGACGAGACGGACCTCCCGTTCTACTATTCGATGGCCAAGACCTTCTGCGTCGGCAACCGCTGTTTCGCCGCGGCGCCCTGCCAGACCTATCCCAATCGCCGCTTCCTGTATTCCGGCACGGCGGCGGGCGACATCGCCACCAGCAGCAGCTCGTTTTCGCTGCCCTATCCGGCCGGCGGCACGCTGCCCGACATCCTGAACAAATACGGTGTGACCTGGCGCGACTACTTCACCGACCTGCCCAACCTCGCCGTCATTCCGCAGATTCTCGAACGCAATCCGCTGAATTTCTCCCCGGTGCTGCAGTTCTTCCTCGATTGCGCCGCCGGCACGCTGCCCGCAGTCTCGTTCGTGGATTCGGATTTCGGCCTCGGTCCGGAGATCGGCTCGCTGTTGTTCGGCAATTTGAAATCCAACCCCAACCTGCCGCCCGCGGTGGCCGCCGTTCTCGACAATCTCGACGAAGCCGTCGAGTCGCTGGGCGGCAGCGAGGAAAATCCGCAGGACATCGCCTACGGCGAAGCGTTTGTGTCACAGGTGGTGCAGGCGGTGATGGCCTCGCCGAAATGGTCGCGCACCCTGCTGGTCTGGACCTACGACGAGCACGGCGGCTACTACGACCACGTGCCGCCGGCCTCCGTGCCCGAGCCGGACAGCATCCAGCCCATGCTGGCCTCCACCGACACCCCCGGCGCCTACAACATCACCGGCATGCGGGTGCCCACGGTGGTGGTCTCGCCGTATAGCAAGCCCAACGCCGTGACCAACGTGGTGCACGACCATACTTCGATCATCGCCACCATCCGCGCCAAGTGGAATCTGCCCGCGCTGACCTACCGCGATGCCCAGGCCACGACGCTGGCGGACTTCCTCGATCTCAGCTCGCCGCCGGCGTTCCTTACTCCGCCCAAGCTGGCCGCGCCTTCCAATCCGACTTTCGGCCTGGGTGCTTGCGATACGATACCGCAGCCGGTGATCCAGCCCTCGCCGGGCGTTAGCGGGAGTTCAACGGTCGTATCTCAGGCAGCGCCGCAAGGGCCTGGGCAAAGAATCGTGGCGGCTCACCCGAAAAACTGGAAGCCGGGGCAGCTGATCGGCTGACGACTCCCGGGCTGGGCTTGCTTCGAAGATGCAAGCTCAACCGCGGCGCGCCGCCTCGATTGCGGCGATGTCGATCTTTTTCATCCGCATCATCGCATCGAACGCGCGCTTGGCGACGCCGGGATCGGGATCAGTAACCGCTTTCGTCAGGGCGATCGGCGTAATCTGCCAGGACAATCCCCATTTGTCCCTGCACCAACCGCAGGCGCTCTCCTGGCCGCCGTTGCCGACGATCGCGTTCCAGTAGCGATCCGTTTCGGCCTGGTCAGCGGTTGCGACTTGAAACGAGAACGCTTCGCTATGCTTGAACATAGGTCCGCCGTTGAGCCCGAGGCAGGGAATGCCCATCAAGGTGAACTCGACGGTCAACACGTTCCCTTTATTCCCCGACGGATAGTCTCCCGGTGCGTGGTGTACCGCGCCGACCGACGAATCCGGAAAGGTCTTGGCGTAAAACCGCGCCGCCTCCTCGGCATCGCTGTCGTACCAAAGGCAAATCGTGTTCTTCGCTGGCTTCGCCATGTCACTCCTCCATCGTGATGAGCCGCCCGTGGCCGGAGTAAACGATCATTGGCCCGGACGATATTTCCACGTCAAAGTACGACGCGAGCCGCGCTATTGATGAACCTTACTGCGCTGGCGCGGGTGGTGCCTCGGTTGTTACCGGGGGTTCTGGGGGTGGTGCCGGAGGCCGCACCTCGCTGATGACGAACTTGCCGAAGTCGACGCCGGCATCCAGGCCGTGGCCGGTGCCCTTGAGCGCCAGCGATACTTCGCCCTTGGTCAGCGCCTGCACGACACCGGCATCTCCGGCCGCGCCATGGGCGGCACCGGTGGCGTAAGTGCCGAGGATGTCGCGGATGCTGTCCACGCCGCTGAATTCGCCGATGCCATCGTCGATGCTTGACGTGCCCAGGGTCAGGCCGCCGCCTTTTGAGGACAGCTTCACTTCGATGGTGGAGCCGTCGCTGCAGCTCACCTTGCCGTGGCCGGAAGCGGTTTTATAGAAAGCCGACCAGCCCTTCAAGGTGAAATGCATGGTGCATCTCAGGTCGGCATGCGCCTGCGCGGTGAATGCAAGGAATGCGGCTGCCGCCAGTAGCGCTGCGGTTCCGGACCTGCCGGGTATTTTGTTCATCGCTAACTCCCCTTTGGGGTGAGGTGTTTGTTGTCTGCCGCAATCCGCCTGATGCCGAGGTGACGGCGGACGCGTTGTGGGAGACCCCATTGCGACTGGCAGGGCTGGCACAAAGTTCCAGCGGCTCGCGCGCCATCATCGAGCCTTGGCGCCATGTGCGGCATGATCACTACAGGCTCAGGCCCGGTATCGGCGCAACGCCGATGACCTTCTGGTGCAACAGCAGCATCGCGGCCCACAGGGCGATGGAGACCAGCGGCAGCAGCCAGCCGATCTCGGCGGCGCTGAAGCGGTTGCGTCCGCCGAGGATGGCGCCGAAGGGCAGGATCGAGGTTTCCGCGGCGAAACTGTTCCAGGTTTGCGCATTGCGCCGCGCCGCCTTGCCGTCGATCGAGGGCATGCCGGCCAGCGCGGTGAGCAGGAAGGTGCCGAAGAACACACAGGCCGCAAGCTCGCCGTTGCCGATGATGTGGATGGTGGCCCACAGCGTGAACGACCACAGCATGGGATGGCGCGTGACGCGCAGGATGCCGCGCGCACTGCCGCGCCGGGTGCCGGCGTCCTCCGGTTTGAGACTGACGGTGGCGAACGAGGCAAGCAGCAGGAATACCGCCGGCAGCATCAGCCCGGCCAGGACCCAGCGCAGCCACGGCGCCGCGTACCACAGCCCGCTGCGCGGCGCATGGTTGAACGCGATCACCAGGAAGCTGATGGCGGCGATGGAGCAGATGCCGAACAGGGCGCGGAAGCCGCGCTCGCCGACCACGGCGACCAGTGCTCCGCGCAGACCGGTGCCGGCGACGCCGATATGCAGGCCGAGCCATAGTGCGGCGGCCAGAATCAGGATGCTCATGTGCCCCCCTTTGAGTGCTGCCCTTGAGCTGGGCTCTGCGCGGGATTGTAGCCGTAACCTCGATCCATCCGTTCGATGATCACCCGATGACGCTGATGCTGCCGGCTGGCGAACGATGCAAGTGCCACAGGCGCAGCGCCCGCCCCACGAAGACGCCGCTGAGTGCGCCGTAGGCCATGCTCACCGCCAGTACCAGCCACTCCAGCTGGCGCAGCTGCGGATGCAATGCCAGCTGCACGCCGACGCTGTACTTGACCGTGAAAATTAGCGCGATCAGCAGCAGCGGCACCCAGCTGCCGGGAAGATTGTAGCTGCGACTGTCCGCCCGGTAGGCCGCTCCCGGCGGCGCGCCATGCCGCTGCGTCTCATATGCGGATAGGGCCAGCCCGGCGATCCAGCACAGCAGGGCGCCCGGCTGCGCGCCGAAGGTGGAGATCACGCCGCCCAGGGAAAGCAGGGCGAACAGGCCAGGCATGAGCGCCAGGCGCGATTGCGATACCTGCTGCGGCTTGGTCATGGCGTAGCCGCGGCGCAATAGCACGGCGAGCAGCAGCCATACCCAGGACGGCGTATGGCGGACGATTTCGATGAGCATGTCGGATTCCTTGGCAGATGATGAAAGACGGCAGCCGCGCTTGGGGAATCTCTGAATAATCGTCACCCCGGCGAAAGCCGGGGTCCAGAGCCCAAGCGCAGCGCTGGATTCCCTGGATTCCGGCTTGCGCCGGAATGACTGTAGAAGGTTGATCAGAGTTTTCTTAGCTTGATGTCGAAGAGGCGGCAGCCTGCGGCACAAGAGCGGCGGGGCGGCCTGCGAAGCGTCGGCGATGCCGCCGGCTCAGCCAGGCGATGGCGCTGATCCCCGCGGCGAGCGGGATGAACCAGGACAGGTGCAGCTCCAGAATGCGCGGCGGCAGTACCCGCGCCAGGCCGATGCCGAGAAAGGCGATGTGGGTGGCGACGCCGTTGGCGATCATCGCGGTGAAGTGTTCGCGCAGCCACCAGCCCGGCGGTGGTGCGGGCAGGCGGCGCAGGCGCAGCATGTGCACCGAGCGCAACGCGCCGACCAGGCCAAACGCCAGCAGCAGCGTTTGACCGGACCATAGTCCGATCGCCGCCGTTGCCGCGCCGCCTGCTATTAGCGCCCAGGCCAGCAGGGGATAGATCCCGCCGCGAAACGCTTCGAAGTCCTGCTTCAGCCGTACCGCGCGCGGCGCCACCACCACGCTGCCGCCGACCAGCAGCATCAGATACAGGAAGAACACGCCGAACAGCGGCTGGCCGCGGCCGAAGTAGGCCAGGGCCAATGGCAACGCCGTGACCAGGATGCCGGTCATCGCCAGCAGATAGACGCGCCCGGCCAGGCGATGCGTGGGGCTGCCCTTGCGCGCCAGCGCCGCGGTCCAGAAGCTGAGCAGCGCCGCCGCGCCGACCGCGATGTGCAAAGCCAGAACGATTCCGTGCATGAGGTCGCTCCCGATGGATGTGCGGCCATTGTCGTGACCGCCAACAGGAGCGGGCAGGTGACAGATAGCACGAGCCGGGGGTGACAAAACTCACCTTCGGCCACGGCGGCGCGTCTCCTATACTGCGGCGATGGAACAAGTTTCGCCGACGCTGCGCGATAGTCGCTTTAACGGCCCTTTTCAGCCGCTGAGCCTGGCTGTCTACGTCACCTGGATCGCCGCGGCGCTGCAACCCTGGGCCGAATGGAGTAACGGGCGCTTGCACTGGTCCGGCGTCACCGTGGCCGGGCTGCTGGGCATGGTCGCCGTGCTGCTGCTCTATATCCTGCGCTCGCTTTGCCGCCCTCCCGATAACGAGCTCCAGCTGACCCGCTTGCGCATCCTGGTGCTGCTGCAAATTCCCGCCACGCTGCTGGCCTGTCGCGCCTTCAGCGGCGGTCCGATGCCGATCCTGCTGATCATCGTCGCTGGTCAGGTGAGCGCGCTGTATCCGCCGCGGCTCGCGCTGGCGCTGATGCTGCTGGCCAATCTGCCGTTTCTGCTGATGCAGCAGCAGCTATGGGGTTGGGCCGATGCGGCCATATCGATGCTGTCCTACGGCGCCTTCCAGGCCTTTGCCGCGATGATGACGGTCTACGCCAAGAGCGCAGGGGAATCGCGCGACGCCGCCGTGCGCATCAACAGCGAGCTGCTGGCGACGCGGCGGCTGCTGCTGGAAAGCGCGCGCAGCGAGGAGCGCCTGCGCCTGTCGCGTGAGCTGCACGACGTGGTCGGCCACAAGCTCACCGCGCTCAAGCTGCAGTTGCGCCTGCAGGCGCGCCAGGCCGGCGCGATTCCGCTGCCGGCCATTGCCGAATGCGAGCGCCTCGCCGACGAGTTGCTGACCGATGTGCGCGGCGTGGTCAGCACCCTGCGCGAGCACGACGGCATCGATCTGCAACAGGCGCTGGCCGCCCTGGTGCCGGCGCTGCCGCATCCCCAGGTGCGGCTGGAGCTGGCGCCGCAGGCGCGCGCCGCCGGGCTGGCGCAGGCGCAGGCCCTGCTGCGCTGTGCGCAGGAAGGGCTGACCAATGCGCTGCGCCACAGCGGCGCCGCGCATATCGCGATCCGCCTCGCCACCGAGGGCGCCGGCATTGTACTGAGCGTGGAGGACGATGGTCGCGCCCGGCAGGCGCCGCTGCCGGGCAATGGCCTGCGCGGCATGCAGGAGCGGCTGGAAGCGCTCGGCGGCCGCCTGGAACTCGGCGTGGCCAGCGGCGGAGGGCTGCGGCTGCGCGCCTGGCTGCCGCAAGCCGCGGATGTGCCGGCGTGACGGCGCCGCTGCGGCTGGCCCTGGCCGACGATCAGGCACTGGTGCGGCGCGGCCTGCGCGCCCTGCTGGAGCAGCTGGGCGGGCTGGAAGTGGCGGTCGAGGCCGAGGACGGTGCGGCCCTGCTGGCGGCCTTGCAGCAGACCCGCGTCGACGTGCTGGTCAGCGATGTGCGCATGCCGCGCCATTCCGGCATCGAAGTGGTACGGGCGCTACGCGCGCGCGGCGACTACACCCCCGCCATCCTGCTCACCACCTTCGACGATGCGGCGCTGCTGCAGGGCGCGGTGCAGGCCGGGGCGCAGGGCTTCCTGCTCAAGGATGCGGCGCCGGAAGAGCTGAAAGCCGCGATCCTGCGGGTGGCGGCCGGCGAGACCTTGCTGGCGCCGCAAAGCCTGCAGGCGGCGCGCCGGGGCGCCCCGGCCGCACCTGCCGACCAGGGCACTCCGGCGCACCTGACCGAGCGCGAGCTGGCGGTGCTGCGCCTGGTGGCCGGCGGCTATTCCAACAAGGAGATCGGCCGCGCCCTCGGTATTTCCGACGGTACCGTCAAGAACCACCTCACCGAAATCCTCTATAAGCTGGAGGCGCGCGACCGCACGCATGCCGTGCTCAAGGCCATCGGTGCGCGTCTTTTGTAAGCTGTGCTGCATATAAGAGCTTTTCCACGGATAAGCTCTAAGGATTGCTCGTGTAAGGAATATTCATGAACCTACCCTCCATCCATGGTCTGGTGCTGCTGCCCTTGGCCGCCCTGATCCTGTACCGCCTGTACCGGCGCCATCGCCGCAATATCGGACCGCAGGAAGTTACGCCGTTGCGCATGGGCCTGCGGGTGGCGCTGCTCAGCGCACTGGCCGTGTTCATATTGATTCTGCCGCTGGGCCTGCATGCCCATCTCGGGCTGCTCGCCGGCGTCGCCGCGGGAGCCGCGCTGGGGCTGCTCAGCCTGAGTCATACCAGTTTCGAGACGCGGGGGACGAAGCACTATTACATTCCCAACGTCTACATCGGGCTGGCGGTTTCGGCCTTGTTCGTGGTGCGCATCGTCTACCGCATCGCCGTGCTGTATCCGCAGATCGAGCAGAACGGCGGCGCCTTGACACTGCCGAACCCGGGTGATCCGCTGGCCGCCCTGGGCGGCTCGAAAAGCCTGCTGACCCTGCTGCTGCTCGGCGTGGTGGTGGGCTACTACGCCCTGTATTACGCCGGAGTGCTGATGCGTAGCCGCCGCATCGTGGCGGCGCAGACGGTTGCCGCTGCGGAGCCATACAAGCCGGGCTGAGCACGCTGCCGGGAACGGCCTGCCGGAATTGAATGCGCATCGCGATGCGCATATCATATGCTCAGTGTGTTGTTTTGAGGCCAGCGATGGACGGCAGCGAAGCCAAATCCCCCGGCAAAGCATCCAAGGGCCGCGTCAATCTCAGCGTGCGCGAAGACCTGCTGCAGGAAGCGCGCCGGCTCAAGCTGAATCTCTCGCAATTGGCGGAAGAAGCGATCGATGCGGCGTTGCGCAAGCTGCGGGCCGACCGCTGGCGCGAGGAGAACCGCGAAGCGATCGAAAGCTACAACGCTTACATCCGCGAACATGGGGTGTGGAGCGCAGGCTTGCGTCGTTTCTGATGGCCCAGTTCGATGTCTATCGCAACACCAGTGCATCGGCGGAACAGGCACCTTATCTGGTCGATCTCCAATCCAGCGCCGTCGATGTGCTGGAAACGCGCCTGGTGGCGCCGCTGCGGCCGCGCAAATCGATCAACTGGCTGATCCGCGCGCTGCATCCTGAAGTAAAGCTGGGTTCCAGGGCATTCATCGTTTCCACCGGCGAACTCTCCGCGGTGGCGATCAACGAGCTTGGGCCCGTAGTCGGCAATCTTTCCTCGCAGCGTGGCGATTTCATCGCCGCGCTCGATATCTTGTTCACCGGAATCTGAAGTGCCCAACACTACCATCCCCGCGCAGGACCGCCTGATCGTCGCCCTCGACCTGCCGCAAGCGGCTGCCGCCCGCGCCCTGGTCGAGCGCATCGGCGATGCCGCTGGGTTTTACAAGATCGGCATGGAGCTGTGCATGGCGCCGGGCTTCTTCGAGCTGCTGGAATGGCTGCGCGGTCGCGGCAACAAGGTCTTCGTCGATCTCAAGTTCTTCGACATTCCGGAAACCGTGGCGCGGGCGGTCAGCGCCCTGTCCGAGCGCGGGGCCCAGTTCTGCACCATCCACGGCAACCAGGCGATCATGGAAGCCGCCGCCAAGGCCAAGAGCAATGGCCTGAAAGTGCTGGCGGTGACGGCTCTCACCAGTCTCGACCGCGGCGATCTCGACGACCTCGGCTTCCAGTGCGACGTCGAAGCGCTGGTGCTGTCGCGCGCCCGCCGCTCCCTGGCCGCCGGCTGCGATGGCGTGGTCTCCTCCGGCCTGGAAGTGACGAAGCTGCGCGGCGATGCGCCGCGCGAGTTGATCGTCGTTACCCCCGGCATTCGCCCCGTCGACAATCGCGCCGACTCCGATCAGAAGCGGGTGATGACCCCGGCCCGCGCCTTGCAATCGGGAGCCGACTACCTGGTGGTGGGGCGGCCGATCCGCGACGCCGCCGATCCACGCGCCGCCGCCCAGGCGATCCAGGCGGAAGTGGCCGCCGCCCTCGCTTGACCGATACCCAGAATATGACCTCCCCCAATCCGCTGAAAAACGATCTGTTCCTGCGCGCCCTGCGGCGCGAGCCGGTGGAGCGCACGCCGGTATGGCTGATGCGCCAGGCCGGGCGCTACCTAGCCGAGTACCGCGCCACCCGCGCCAAGGCCGGCGATTTCCTGGCGCTGTGCAAGAATCCCGAATTGGCCTGCGAAGTGACGATGCAGCCGATCGACCGCTTCGGTTTCGATGCGGCGATCCTGTTTTCCGACATCCTCACCGTGCCCGACGCCATGGGCCTGGGCCTGCACTTCGTCGACAACGAAGGCCCGGCGTTCCATCACCCGCTGCGGACCGAAGAAGCCATCCTCAAGCTGCGCGTGCCCGATCCGGAAGCCGAGTTGGGCTATGTGATGGACGCGGTGCGCACCATCAAGAAAGAGCTGGCGGGCCGCGTGCCCCTGATCGGCTTTGCCGGCAGCCCCTGGACCCTGGCCACCTACATGATCGAGGGCGCCGGCTCGCGCGACTTCGTCCATGCCAAGCGCCTGCGCTATGACCGCCCTGACTTGCTCAAGATCCTGTTGTCCAGGCTGGCCGAAGCGGTGGCGCTGTACCTGGCGGCGCAGGTGCGCGCCGGCGCCGATGCCCTGATGGTGTTCGATACCTGGGGCGGCGCACTCGATCCGCAGGGCTATCGCCAGTTCTCGCTGGCCGCGATGCAGGATGTGGTGACGCGCCTCAAGACCCTGGCGCCGGGCGTGCCGGTGATCCTGTTCAGCAAGGGCGCCGCTGGCCATCTCGCCGAAATGTCGCAGAGCGGCTGCGCCGCGCTGGGTGTGGACTGGACCGCCAGCCTCGGTGAGGCGCGCAAGGCGGTGGCCGGGCGCGTCGCCCTGCAGGGCAATCTGGATCCCACCTCGCTGTTCGCCCGTCCGGAAAAGGTGCGCGAACTAGTCGCCGGCGTGCTGGCCGACTACGGTCACGGCCCCGGCCACATCTTCAACCTGGGTCACGGCATCCTGCAGCACACGCCCATCGAGAGCGTCACTGCCCTGGTCGAGGCGGTGCGCGATCTCAGTCCCGCGTATCAGAAGGGAGGATAAGCCCTAGTGTTGCGCTGGCTGCCAGCTCCGCTGCTCATCGTCCTGGGCTTCCCCCTGCTGCTGATCACGCTGCTGATCAGTTTTGCGCTGCTGATGCTGGGCGCGCTGCTGAAGCTGCTCACGCCGTCGGCGCGCGGGCGCACCTGGCTGGCCCGCTATTGGCTCGGTGCCTTCGTCGGCAACGGCAGCTGGTGGGGCCTGAACCGCCTGGTCTTTCTGCTGCTGCATGGTCCCCGGCGCGACATCGTCATCGAAGGCGAACTTGATCTTGATCCCGGCAAGACCTGGCTGCTGGTGTGCAACCACCAGTCCTATGCCGATATCCCGCTGCTGGTGGATATCTTCGGCCGGCGCCTGCCGTTCACGCGCTTCTTCCTGAAGCAGGAACTGCTGTGGATGCCGGTGATCGGCATGGCCTGCGTCGCCCTGGATATGCCCTTCGTCAAGCGCCATTCCAGGGCCGCCGTCGCCGCCAATCCGGCGCTGCGGCAGCAGGACCTGCTGGTGACCCGCAAGGCCTGCGAGAAATACCGCAGCATTCCGGTGACGATGGTCAACTTCCTCGAAGGCACCCGCTTCACCCCGGCCAAGCGTGACGCCAAGGGTTCGCCCTATCGCAACCTGCTAAAGCCCAAGGCCGCCGGCCTGTCTTTCGCCCTCAACGCCATGGGCGAGCAGTTCGCCGGCATCGTCGACGTCACCCTGTGCTACGCGCCGAGCCGCTACGGCACCCTCGGCGGTTTCCTCTGCGGCGACCAGCGCAACATCAAGGCGCGGGCACGGGTGCTGCCGGTGCCGATGGACCTGGTCGGCGGCGACTACCAGGACGATCCCGTATTCCGCGAGCGCTTCCAGGATTGGGTCAACGCGCTGTGGGAAAGAAAGGACGAGGAGCTGACGCGGCTCAAGGCCGAGGCCCTGCAAACGCGCGCGACGTGACTATTCCCCTCTCCCACTTGCGGGAGAGGGGAACACTGTGTGCACTTAAACCAAAAATACTCCAGGGCGCCTCCCGCTTCAGCCGAAACGGGCCAGGCAAAGCAGGGTCAGCGTTACGGTGATGGCGCCGCCGATGCGGGTGGCGACCTGGGCAAAAGGCATCAGTTGCATGCGATTGGCGGCGGTCAGGATCGCCACGTCCCCGGTGCCGCCCTGGCCGCTGTGGCAGGCGTTGACGATGGCCGTTTCGATCGGGTACATGTGCAGCCGGCGCCCCACCAGGAAGCCTGTCCCCATCAATGTGGTCACGGTTGCCACGATGGTGATCAAGTTGGGCAGATTGAACGCCGCGATCAATTTGTCCCAGGGCGTAATCGACACGCCGATGGCGAAAAGCAGCGGGTAGGTGACGGCGGTGGCGAAAAACTTGTAAACCACGAACGAGCCTTCCTGGATCTGCGGCGATACCGCCTGCGTCAGCTTGATCAGCACGGCGATGAACAGCATGGCGACCGGCGCCGGCAGGCCGAACAGGCGTTGGCACATCACGCCGACCAGATACAGTGAAACAGCCGTAATGCCGGCGGCGGCAATGTGGCTGACGTCGACCTGGCCGGTTATTTCCCCTTTTGACGGGTCCATATCGGCCCGCTCATCCGGCTGCAGGCGCCCCTCTCCGGTCAAATGGGGAAATTTCTTGCCGACATAATTCAGGCTGCCCGCGAACAGGATCGCCGTTAGGCTGGACAGCATCACCGATGGCAGGATCTGCGCAAACAACTCGCCCTGCTCCTGATGCAGGATCCCCGCGTATCCCACCGACAGCGGGATCGCGCCCTCGCCGATGCCGCCCGCCATGATGGGGGCCACGATGAAGAACAAGGTGTGATGAGCGCCCAGGCCAAGCAGCGTCCCCACCGCCGTGCCGAGGAGGCCGGCCGCGATCGATCCGGCCGCCAGCGGCACGAAGATCTTGATGAAGCCCTTGATCAGAACGGTCCGGTCCATGCTCAGGATGCTGCCGACGATGATCGAGGCGATGAACAGATAGAGGAAATTGGTGGACTTGGTGAAATCGGTGACGGATTGCACCAGCATCGCGGGCAGCAGGTTATAGAACACCAGGCAGGACGGAATGAAGGTGGCGAAAATCGCCGCGGCGCCGACGTTGCGGATCAGCGGAATACGCTTGCCCAGTTCGGAGCAGGTGAACCCGCCCACCGCCAGCAGGGCGATGGCGGCGGAAATTTCACTTGGGATCTTGCCGGTGACCACAAAGCCCACGATCAGGGCCAGCAGCAGGAGGTAAATCGGCAGGGGAATGATGCCGATGCGGACTTCCATGATCTTCCACCAGCCCTGCGGCCAGAAACCGGTGGGAAGATCGTTTTTCGGAGGCGGCGGTTGCGCGCCGGAAGCTGGTTGCATTCGATTCTCCAAAAGATGTCCGGCGGCGGCGTGCGCGCCACAGCAGCTGTTAGTCGCGGAAATTCTCGAATTGCAACGGCAGCTCCAGTTCCGCCTTGCGCAGCAGGGCGATGGCCGCCTGCAGATCGTCGCGCTTCTTGCCGCTGACGCGCAGCTTGTCGCCGTTGATGCTGGTATCGACCTTGATCTTGGCTTCCTTGATGCGGGCGATGATCTTCTTGGCCTCCACCTGCTCGATGCCCTGCTTGATGGTGATCTTGCGGCGGGCCTCGGCCAGGTTGCTCTCCACCTCGCCCAGTTCGAGGCAGCGCAGGTCGATGCCGCGCCCGGCCAGCCGCGGCTTCAGCATGTCCAGCAGCTGCTCCAGCTGGTATTCGCTCGGCGCGAACTGCGTCACCACCGACTCCTCCAGCTCGAAGCGTGAATTGGTGCCGCGCAGGTCGTAGCGGTTGCCGAGATCGCGGCTGGCCTGATCCACCGCGTTGGTCAGTTCGTGCTTGTCCACTTTGGAGACGATGTCGAAGGAGGGCATGGCGTGTCGGGATGGCGGTGTGCGGACGGCAATATTGGCATTTTCGGAAGCTTTTGCCATAGTCGCCGAAGGGCATTTGATAAGATGGCCGCGCGCCGCCACGGTGCCGCATCAGGCCGCCAGCAGGGCCGAAACCGCAGATCGCTTGTCAGAATGACCCCAGCCTCTTCCCTTCGCGTCCTGTCCGTCATCCCGCCGATGACGCAGCTCAACACGCCCTATCCCTCGACCGCCTACCTGACCGGCTTCCTGCGCTCGCGCGGCGTCGACGCGGTGCAGGAAGACCTGGCCCTGGCCCTGGTGCTGAAGCTGTTCTGTCCCGAAGGACTGCAGGAGATCCACCGCTGCATCGAGGCCTTGCCAGCGCGCAAGCGCTCGCACCGGGTCATGGCTTTTCACCAGCAGTTCGAGCGCTACCTGTCCACCGTGACGCCGACCATCGCCTTCCTGCAGGGGCGCGATCCCACCATCGGCCACCGCATCTGCGGGCGCAATTTCCTGCCGGAAGGATCGCGCTTCGCCTCCCTCGACGTGTACACCGGGGAAGACGGCGAAGATCCCCTGGCGTGGGCCTTCGGCTCGCTCGGCCTGCAGGATCGCGCCCGGCATCTCGCCACCCTGTACCTGAACGATCTCGCCGACGTGTTGCGCGACGCGGTGGACCCGCGCTTTGAGTTCGTGCGTTACGCCGAGTCCCTGGCGCAGAGCCAGGCCAGCTTCGAGCCGTTGGCCGAGGCGCTGGCGGCGCCGCTCAACCTGGTCGACAGCACCCTGCAGGAGTTGACCCTGCAGGCGCTGCAGCGGCACGCGCCGCAGTTGGTGCTGGTGTCGGTACCTTTTCCGGGCGCGGTCTACGCGGCGTTCCGCATCGCCCAGACGATCAAGGCCGCCAACCCGGCCATCGTCACCGTGCTCGGCGGCGGCTTCGTCAACACCGAGCTGCGCGAGCTGAGCGAGCCGCGAGTGTTCGATTATTTCGACTACGTCAGCCTCGATGCCGGCGAGCGCCCGCTGCTGGCCCTGCTGGAGCATCTGCGCGGCGAGCGTCCGCGCGAGCGCCTGGTGCGCACCTTCACTCGCGGCACCGAAGGCAACGCGGTGCAGTTCATCAACAACGGCGAACCCGACGTGCCCTTCGCTGAAATCGGCACGCCGACCTGGGACGGCCTGCCGCTGGACCGCTACCTGTCGGTGCTGGACATGCTCAATCCCATGCACCGGCTGTGGTCCGATGGCCGCTGGAACAAGCTCACCGTGGCCCACGGCTGCTACTGGAAGAAGTGCAGCTTCTGCGATGTCAGCCTCGATTACATCTCGCGCTACGACACCGCCAGCGCCGCCATCCTGGTCGATCGCATCGAGCGCATCGTCGCCGAGACCGGGCAGACCGGCTTCCATTTCGTCGATGAGGCCGCTCCGCCCAAGGCGCTGAAGACGCTGGCGGCGGAACTGCAGAAGCGCCAGCTCGCCATCTCCTGGTGGGGCAATATCCGCTTCGAGAAATCCTTCACACCGGAGCTGTGCCGGCAGCTCGCCGACAGCGGCTGCATCGCCATCTCCGGCGGCCTCGAAGTCGCTTCCGACCGCCTGCTTAAGCTGATGAAGAAAGGCGTTTCGGTGGAGCAGGTGGCCCGCGTCACGCGCGCCTTCACCGACGCCGGCATCCTGGTGCATGCCTACCTGATGTACGGTTTCCCGACGCAGACCCTGCAGGACACCGTCGACGCCCTCGAATACGTGCGGCAGCTGTTCGAGGCCGGCTGCATCCAGTCCGGCTTCTTCCACCGCTTCGCCTGCACCGTGCATTCGCCGGTGGGCACCCACCCCGAGCAATACGGCGTGACCCTGGCGCCGCTGCCGCCGGTTTCCTTCGCCAAGAACGACATCGGCTTCATCGACCCTACCGGCGTCGATCACGATGCGCTCGGCGTGGCGCTGAACAAGGCGCTGTACAACTACATGCACGGCATCGGGCTGGATCAGGATGTGCGCAGCTGGTTCGAAGGCCCGGTGCCGAGGACCAAGGTGCCGCGGCATCTGATTGAGAAGGCGTTTGCCGTGGCCTGAGGGGCCAGGACTTTTGTCGTCCTTCGCTACGCTCAGGATGACAGACCACATAGTAGGGCGGCCTGTGGCCGCCGCGCTTGCCCCAACGATGCGGCTGCGGCGGCCACAGGCC
>Ga0302311_10002593_pt1 | contig 20415 bp, 21 predicted proteins | sample III_Palsa_N1_3_FD_200449 | JGI IMG/M metagenome (GOLD analysis project Ga0302311, IMG submission 200449) | Peat permafrost microbial communities from Stordalen Mire near Abisko, Sweden - III_Palsa_N1_3 | ecosystem: Environmental > Terrestrial > Soil > Palsa > Peat permafrost | place: Sweden... | reverse complement strand
CGACTTGTCTCCGGTGGCCGCAGCTGTGGCAGGTCGCGCCAGCCTCAGGCCATGAGAGACTTCCAGTCAGCCAGGGCGGCTGAGCGTTGGTCCTTGAAACTGTCCCGGCCGGTGAGGTGACGCTCCTTGTTGAAGTGGTTGTGAAAGGCGTCGTGGGCGGACGCGAACTTCTGCCGGCTCTTCATCTGGACCGCCTGGGCGGCCGCTCCTTACCGCCAAGCTAAATTGCTTTGGCAGTGCGTTAGTTTTTTATAGGGGCACGCCGCATTGCCTCGGAGTCAGGGCGGCCGGCGGCATTGCCGTAGCGGCAGACAATTCGGCATCAAGCCCCACACGGACTCTCGAAGAGATCGTTCCATCGCCAGCGGATTGAAGAGCGGTGGTATGTTCGACCACTCGGCGAAAGGCGCTACATTTCTCTACGCCGTTCGCTCCCAAGTGAGCTTCGTCCCAAGTCCGGCCCCTCAGAACGTCTGATTGATCTGCAACCGCGATCGCGTGCGATCTGGCGGGCCTTGGCGCGGTACGACTTACGATTATTCCGATCGTGCCGAGGCTCACAACCGCCAGCAACGTTGAGGTCACGAGCATCGTCATCATTCCACTGGGCAACCCTCCTCGCGCTTGGGTCACGGTTAGAGCGACACCATCTCCTGTATCGATGTGAGACTGCGTTGATTTGGTTTCGGATTTCATCGCGCTCTCGGAGGGACGCCGCACTCGGCGGGGGTGGCTGCCATCGAACCTTCAATGCGTCCAACGCCTCTATTCGCTCGCGATGTCGGATTTCAGCTTGACGTACTGCTCTCGGGTGATTTCACCGCGGGCGTACCTCTCATCGAGAATATCCCGGGCCCCTCTGCGCGGCAGGCCGTATTTTCTGTGTGCGCTGTACGAATATCCCCAATTTCCGATGCCTAAAAAGATCAACAGAAAGAAGCCGAACCATAGAATCCAGCCCCAGCCGAAGAACCAGTCGTTCCAATAGGTATGCATGGCTTGATTACCCTTCGAATATTGACTCTCGCCGCTGCAGTAGCGCCTATTCTGATTTCGACGACATCTACGAGTTGAGTTAGGCCAGCCTAGCGCCAGTGTCGAAAATTCTGAAGGCTCGGAATCTACGCAATTTCATCGGGCCAACGATATCTCTCGGCGCAGAATTGCGCGTCGCGGCTTCGATCGAGAACCGCACGGTCTCATGGCGGATATCGATGCCGCGTTCGGCCAGCAGGTCCTCTACGTTCCGACGCGACAGCGGGAACTTCACGTGCATCATCGCCACCGGCCGAATGATCTGCGGCGAGGCGCCGAAGTAGCGGGACGGGCCTGGAGGTTTGCGAGGTCGGCCCATGGCCCACACCTGGCCGCGCCGTCCTAACGGACGGTGCATTTGCTCTGACAATGCCAATCAGAGCGATCTGACCCTGCCTTGCGGCGCCGCCGTCAACGCCACCGGCGCTGTCGTCGTCTACAATGCGCTGGCCGGGGCCAGAGAACTGACAGGCCGGCGCTCGAAGGCCGAAGCTTGACTCCACTTCCAGTCGCGGACCTCAGGCATGTCATCGCCATGTTCACTGATGTAGAGCTTGTGGCGCTCCATGGCCGCCCAGTAGCGCGCCGTCGCCGTCTCCACCTGATCGCTGAGCCGGGGAATGCGCCGGATCGCGTCCAGGGCGAGCTGAAAGCGATCGAGGTTGTTCAGCACCACCATGTCGAAAGGTGTCGTGGTCGTGCCTTCCTCTTTGTAGCCGCGAACATGAATATTATCGTGATTGCGCCTCTTGTAGGTCAGCTTGTGAATCATCGCCGGATAGCCATGGAACGCAAAAATCACCGGCTTGTCGGCGGTAAATAGTTCGTCGAAATCCTCGTCCTCCATGCCGTGGGGATGTTCGGACTGAGGCTCCAGCGCCATCAGGTCCACGACGTTGACGACGCGAATGCGGATATCGGGGACGTGCGCGCGCAACAGCGTCACCGCGGCGAGCGTTTCGAGGGTCGGCACGTCGCCCGCGCAGGCCATGACCACATCGGGGTCGCCGGCGTCGTTGCTGGCCCACTCCCAGACACCCGCGCCAGCCGTGCAGTGGCGGACGGCCGACTCGATATCGAGCCACTGCCATTCCGGCTGTTTACCGGCGACTATGAGGTTGATGTAGTTGCGGCTGCGCAGACAGTGATCGGTGACGGAAAGCAGACAGTTTGCGTCCGGCGGCAGATAAATGCGGACAATGTCCGACTTCTTGTTCGCGACATGATCGATGAAGCCAGGATCTTGATGAGAAAAACCATTGTGATCCTGCCTCCAGACCAGCGACGTCAGCAGGTAGTTCAGAGATGCGACCGGCCGGCGCCATGGGATGTCGCGACACACCTTCAGCCACTTCGCGTGCTGATTGAACATCGAGTCGATGACGTGGATGAAGGCCTCATAGCAAGAGAAGAAGCCGTGACGACCGGTGAGGAGGTATCCTTCGAGCCACCCCTCGCACAGGTGTTCGCTCAGCACCTCCATGACGCGGCCATCGACGCTGAGATCGATATCGACGTCTTCAACCACCGCCATCCATTCCTTGCCGGAGACCTCGTACAGGGCCTCCAGCCGATTTGAGGCGGTCTCGTCTGGGCCAAAGACGCGGAAATTCCGCCTGGCCAGGTTCAGCTTCATCACGTCGCGGAGAAACGTCCCTAGATTGCGGGTCGCTTCGGCTTTGACGGTTCCGGGGGCGGGGACGTCGATCGCATGCTCACGAAAGTGGGGCATCGAGAGCGGAACCAGCAATTCGCCGCCGTTGGCATGAGGATTGGATCCCATGCGACGATGCCCGGTCGGCGCCAGCGCGGCGTACTCCTCACGAAATCTGCCGCCCTCGTCGAACAGCTCATGCGCCCGATAGCTCTTCATCCAATCTTCGAGTTGCTGCAGGTGCTCGGGATTGTCGAAGTTGGCGAGCGGGACTTGATGGGCGCGCCAGGTGCCTTCGACCGGCTCGCCATCGACGAATTTGGGCCCGGTCCAGCCCTTGGGCGTTCGAAAGACGATCATCGGCCAGCGCGGGCGCTCGGGGATTTCGCCGTTCGCGGCCAGCCTTGCGGCGCTTTGAATCTCCCGAATCCGAGCCAGGATGGTGTCGAGCGCGCCGGCGAGACATTGATGCATGATCGCCGGATCATCGCCTTCGACGAAATGCGGGTCATACCCGTAGCCGCGCAAAAGCTCGGCCAGTTCCTCCCGGCTGATCCGGGCCAATACCGTCGGATTGGCGATCTTGAAGCCATTGAGGTGCAGGATGGGAAGCACCGCGCCGTCACGGGCGGGGTTCAGAAACTTGTTGGAGTGCCAGCTGGCGGCTAGCGCGCCGGTTTCAGCCTCGCCATCGCCGACAATGCAGGTGACAATGAGATCGGGATTGTCGAACGCGGCGCCGTAGGCGTGGAGGAGCGAATAGCCGAGCTCTCCGCCTTCGTGGATCGAGCCCGGCGTTTCCGGCGATACGTGACTGGGAATGCCGTAGGGCCAGGAGAACTGACGAAAGAGTCGATGCAAGCCGTTGCGGCTGCGTTCGACGGCCGGATAACGTTCGGTATACGAACCTTCGAGATAGGTCTGCGCCACGATCCCGGGGCCGCCGTGGCCCGGACCAATGACATAGATCATGTTGAGATCATTCTCTTTGATCAGCCGATTGAGGTGAACATAGAGAAAGTTCAATCCCGGCGTGGTGCCCCAGTGTCCCAACAAGCGGGGCTTTATGTGCTCACGCTTGAGCGGCGCTTCGAGCAAAGGATTTTCTTTGAGATAGATCTGGCCAACAGAAAGATAATTCGAGGCCCGCCAATAAGCGTGCATTTTCCGGGCCAGGTCGGGGGACAAAGTATCAGGCATTGTGCCCGCTTTGACCAACGGGTGTTTCTCATCGTTCTTGCCGTCGCCGCTGAATTCGGATTGGGCGAATTGGCCTTCGATCTTCCGATGACCGGCTTTGACGTGCGCAATCGCGCCGGGTCTGTCCCTGGCGGGCATATTTCAGTTTCCTTGGATCAGACTCGAAAGCCGCGGCGTCACCATTTGTTCCGCGACAGGCGAGGCATTCGCACCCAGGCCGCCAGCGCTTCCTTTCAGGCGTCAGCGCGTTGTTTCTGACGCAGCGCCGTGGCGCACCCGAGCGCTCGAGCGGCAAGAGCGTGGACCGTGAACCCCAGCCGTTCGCCTTGGAGCCTGAAATGACCGACTTGGCAGCCGATCGGCAGGAGGGCTTACCGCCCCACATCGAACAGACGGTCCAGGCGATCGCCCGGCTGCATACGGCCCACCATCGGCGTGCGACGTCATGGCAGCTGCTAGTCGATCGGATGACCGACGTAGTGGCCCGGCCGGCCTTCATCGGCGCCGTGACCTTAGCGGTCCTGGCCTGGATCGGCTTCAACCTGGCGCTTCAACAGTTTGCCGGCTGGCGGATCGACCCGGCGGGTTTCCCACGTCTTCAGGGTCTCGGCGAGCTCAGCGCGATCTACATCACCGCTCTGGTGTTGATGAGTCAGCGCCGCAAGGATGAGCTCTCGGAGCTGCGTGAGCAGCTCAATCTCGAACTGGCGATCTTGACCGAGCAGAAGGTCGCCAAGCTGATCGCCCTGAACGAAGAGATGCGCCGGGACAATCCGCAGCTCGCTGACCGCGTCGACCATCAGGCCGACGCCATGTCCAAGCCGGCCGATCCGCAGGCGGTGCTCGAGGCGTTCAAGGAAACCCATGAGGAAATGATGGCCGAGCCTGAAGCAGCGCTCGCCGATGACACGGACCGTTCAGGCTAGGCGGCCGCGGAGCGCGCGGCGATGGACGACCTTTTCGGCGTCCATCGGTTTTGAACAAACCGCCAACTGACCGGCGCGGGCCGCCCGCGGCCGCCCCCGAGACGGCGCCCTCGGAGACCCGGGCCAAGGTATGTCTACCTGATCGCGGGTCTGGCCGCGTAAGGTCGAGCCCAGAATTCGGGGAGGCGTGTGTGTCGGCCGACATAGAGCTCGCGGAGATTCCGGTCGCGGCGGGCGTCGCCATCGTGACGCGATCGATCGGCGCGGGGTCGCTGGTCGTCATGATCCCGTCCTGGGCGCGGGGGGCCAGCGATTTCGATGAACTGATGCGTGGGCTCGCCCTTGTCGGCTACCGCGCGCTGGCGATCAACCCGCGAGGCATCGAGGGGAGCACAGGCTCGCTGGACGACTTCACAACGTGGCGGGCCGCGGACGATGTCGCGGCCGCCGTGGAGGCGGTCGACCGCGGGCCGGTGTTCGTGCTCGGCCACGCCGGCGGCAACCGCGTCGCCAGAGCCTTGGCGACGCGACGACCGGAGCTGGTCAGAGCTGTCATCCTCCTGGCCGCGGGCGGGCGCCATCGCGACCCGGCGAAATTCGACCTGTTCGCGAACGAGACCATGTTCTGCGAGCCGTCGCGCGACACATTCCTGCGCGTGATGCACGAGAGCGGCTTCTTTGCGCCGACGTCGGATCCTGGCGTGTGGTTCGGGGGCTGGTGGCGCCAGACCGCCAGGCCGCAGGCAGAGGGGAACAGGGCGGTCGATCCGCGCGAATGGTGGGCGGCCGGTGGCAAACCAGTGCTGGTCGTCCAGGGCCTCGAAGACGGCATCGCGCCGCCGGAAAATGGGCGGGAGCTGAAAGCGCTCTATCCGGACCGGGTGACCCTGGTCGAAATCGCAGACGCCGGACACGCCCTGTTGCCGGAGCAGCCGGCGCTCATCTCTCAGACCGTGGTCGCATGGCTCGACGGCTTCGTGGGGTCGCGTGGGGCGTTCGACCCGGTTCCGCCTCCCAAGCGAGCGGATTGAAGCCGAGCTCGTTCAGGCGGCGCGGCTTCCCAACCAAATGGACGCGGGGTGCGAGGCGCGCATGGCTCCGATCTTGTCGCCGTTGGCGGGAGCTGGCTGTGGCGGCGCTCGAAACCACCGCCGGCAGGCCCGGTTGAAGCTGGTCGCCTCGGCGAAGCCCAGGCGCTCGGCGATCGCGTCGTGCGTCAGCAGGCCACCGTCAAGCAGGCGGCGGGCCCGGGCCTGCAGTTCGGCGTCGACCAGCTCGCGATAGCCAACGCCCTCCTCAACCAGGCGGCGAGTCAGGGTTCGGCGTGAAAGGCCCAGCGCGCGCGCCGTTTCGTCAAACGGCACGCGGGGGGAGTCCGCACGCGAGAGCAGGCGTTCAATTCGGTCTTTGACCCCTGCCGCCATCGGCCGGCGCTTGGCTTCCATCAGGCTTTCCACCACCGCCCAATGCAGCGCCGGGTCGGCCAGAGGCGAGCGCGTCTGCAGCAGCGGTTGTGGAATGATCATGGCGTTGACGGCGCCGCCCCAGCGGATCGGCCCTCCCAAGGCCTTCGCAAGGTCCGCACCGTAGGTCGGCTCGCTCCAGATAAATTCGTAACTGAGCGCCGATTTCTCTGCCCCGAGAACACCTTCGAAGATCGTCGACAGCCCGAGCAGGATGGCAAAAGCGAAGAACTTGTGTTCGCCCTCGCTGGTGGCCGTGGCCACCGTATGCCGCAGGACCGATACGCTCGACTGCCGAAGGAAGCTGAGGCGTTGCTGAGACATGCCGGTGGAGATGTGCTGGACGACAACCTCCACAGCCGTGCCGAGATTGGGCGCGGTAATGGCCGCGACACCCAGCGGGCGGAAGCTCGCCGCGGCCCACAGCTCCGGCGCATCGAGGAACCAGCCTTCGCCGTAGAGGCGGCTCATGTTGTCGATAATGCGCATGAGCTGGGAAAAGGAGATCTCGGTTTGGGGATCGTCGATCTCCGTCGCCCCGACCCCGGCGCCCTCCAAAATCGCCTCTCGCGCCGATCTGGTCGCGCCAAATCGCTGCGCGGCCACCTGGAAGTAGCTGATCTGTGAGGGACGAAGGTAAGTTTCGTCGAGCATGGCGTCTATTTCAACCAGATAGTGTATTCAGCTCAGGAAAAGCCGGAGCAGAGCGGCAATACTATGTATTGTGAACCGATGGCGCGACATCTCAGGAAATTCTCCCAAGTGTCGCCGGGCGACGTGAGGGTGCGAAAGCGTGTCCAACACTTGCGGCGAGGGGCCGAACGATCGAGCTTAACAAGGGTGTTGCAAGAATAAGCTCGCCGAAACCCATGCCGCGCGAATCCTTGACGGAGTCTGCGCCAGGCCGGGCGAGACAGGTGTTCAAGACGGCCCCCGAGACGATGACGGCCCCGCCGACATAGCCGCCGATGGTCAGGGTCTCGCCCAGGCCCAGGTGGGCGATGAGGGCGCCCCAGACCGGCTCCAGAACATAGAGGAAGGCGACAGTGACCGGACTGATGTAGCGCTGGAAGAAGATCGAGATCGCCGTCGGCAAGAACGTCGTGGCCAGGCCGGCATAGATGATCCAGGGCCAGACATTGCCGAAGCTCGCGCCAGACAGTTTGTGAGCATGTCCGGACGCCACGGTGGCGATGGCCGACAGCACGGCCATGGCGATCACCTCGATCGCAAACATCGGCAGCAGGGAGCGCTTGTCGCCGCCGCTGAGTTCGTCGGCGCAAAATATGTAGACGGTGTAGATGACCGCCGCCGCGAGGCCGATTCCGTCACCGAGCAAATGGCCGCCGCCCTTGGCGACCTGGGAGACCAGCATGGTCGCTCCCAGCACCGACATCAGGCCCGCGCACCAGGTCACCCAGCCGACCGGTTTGCGGAACACCAGCCAAGCGATGAGCGCGGCGACGAAGCCGTTGATGGCGGGATAGAAGGCGGTGTCCGTGGCGGTGGTGTAAGCCAGGGCCCAGGTGCTGGTCAGAACGCCGGCATAAAGCACCGACCCCAGGAGGACGCCGCGGCGAATGATCTGGAAATTCAATCGCCGCCAGGTGACAGCGAGAATTACCAGGGCCGGAAGCGCCGCGACTGAAAGTTCCGCCGTCGAAAAAACGAAGGGATCGGCGAAGGTAAGAGAGTATTTGCCGGCGGCGTAGAACGAACCCCAAAGGATTGGGTTCAGGCTGAACAAAACAACGGCGATCGTCCTCATGACAAGACCCCCGCCGGCGCAACTGCAGAAACAGAGGCGTTGCTGTTACGGTCAAAATAATCCCACCACGCGTTGACGACTGCGTTGGCGTAAATGACCGGCATATTGTGTGTATGGCGTTCTTTCTTGATCTCAGCGAACGCCCATTCCTTGTGGGACGCCACCCAGCCGCGCTTGTCCTCGGTCAGATGTATTGGGCAGCGTGCGGTGTTGGTGACCGCCTCAAAATTTCGGATCGTCTTCTCAGCCATGCGCTGCCAGGGCTCGGCGCACCGCGCCAGGACGCCCTTCGCTTCAGCCATGTCTTCGATTTCGTGGGGCGCCTTCCCGGCATGCAGCTCGGACATGTCCTTGGCGAACATCGAAAAGGCAAAAATATCTGATGTGATATTCACGCATATATAGGGGGCGGCGACAGTCGGGTCGTAGAGGGAATCGAGCTCGCTCTCGGACTGGGGGCAAAAGGCGATCGCATCGAAGTCGTCAAAGACCGTGGGCGTGTTGGTGACTGGACACCGGAGTGTCAGGCGCTTGTTCAACCCGCCACCGTTGAGCAAGGTCGTCGCCGGCACATCTGTAAGAATCGCCATGCGCTCGCAGAGATAGGCCATGGCGTCCTCGACGCAGGCTGGCCCATCCTTGTAGAAGGCCGGTTCATTGAATACGAACAGGCATCCGACGCTCTGCTGAGAAGCAAGACGTTCCGTGAATGCAGAAAAAAGATCGAGAATGTCGTCGTTGTTATTGACGACGCGAATCATGTAGCGACCTTTTTGAAATTCACGACGCCCGGCGATACAGCGCAGGCATGAACTGAACCAGTCGGTCATTTCTTCCAGCACCATGGTGTCAGGAACTCTTGGCGCCATACTAACGGCGGCGCTCGCAGGACAGGGCTGCATGCCGGGATCTCCGTTCCCTTTTGATCACGCGACAATGCGTGTGTCATGCATATATACCCTGCGGATGACTGGATCATACCCTGCAGATTACAGGCTCGGGACGGAGGGACGGATGTGTGACCTGGCGGGAAAGACCTCCTGGCAAGTGAGCTTCAATGGTTAAGCTTGGTTACTAAGCGCCGTCGAGAAAGCGAGCACATATGCGCGATGCATATGTTGGTGCTTACGCGAGCTGAAAACCGCCGATCGGCTCAACTGGACAGCGGTCGTACGGGCACACGTCTTCGTCGCACAGACGGCAGACGTGATCGGAGTCGTTGCGGGAGACGACCAGGCGCGGCATCACTTTTTCGACAATGCGAGTAAGCGCCGACCAGTCGTCGGCGGCAAGATCTTCCAGCACAGAACTCAGCATCGACCGCCGATTTAACAGAATATCGTACATGACGGATCTGCCAGCGGGAGTCAGGGCCAGCATAGCGACGCGGCCATCCTCCCCACGAGTCTTCTGGACCAAGCCATCACTCTCCAGGCGCTCGGCGATCCGCACCGCGGCGGAATGAGATAGGCCGAGTGTCTGTCGCAATCTATCGATCGACTCGTTCGGGCTGGTGCCGATCTGAACGATCGCCGATGGCGCCGCCGCGATATAACCGGACGTCGACTCGACGGTTTCCCGCAGTTTGTCGGCGACCGCCAAGGCCAGAGCTCCGAAGAGGTTTGACGTGCGAAGGCGTTCGGTGTCTTGCATGCCCACGATATAACTCACACTGTTACATATATCAAGCGGACCGACCTGCCTGCGGCGTTGGGTCGCGATCGTTCCGGCGCCCGAGGGAGCAGAGCCCGAAGCCCCTTTCCGAGATTCCGATCCGCGCCGCCATGGGTCACAGCGTCACCTTGATTTCCCCTGAGGCGCCGTGTGTCTGTCACGTCATCGGCCCTTTCGGAGTGCGGGATGACGGGCGAACAGTCGGAAAGCGTGGTGGTGCTGGGCGCCGGCATCGCCGGCCTATGCGCCGCCCTGGCGCTCGCGCCCACCGGCCGACAGATCACCCTGTTGGAGCGAGACGCGCCGCCGCCGGCTGGCGACGCCGAGGCGGTGTTCGACGGCTGGCGGAGGCGCGGCGCCAGCCAGCTGCGCCACAGCCACGCCTTCCTGGCCCGGTTGCGCAAGCTGATCGCCGTCGAGCACCCCGCCCTGCTGGAGGCCCTGCTGGCGGCCGGCGCGCGCGAGCTGCGCTTCGTCGACGGCCTGCCGGAGACGATCAGGGCCCGCTACAGGTCTGACCCCCAGGATGCGGAGATGGCGATCGTCGTCAGCCGGCGGACGACCATGGAGATGGTCATCCGCCGCTACGTCGAGGCCTCGGCCAACGTCACCATTCGATCCGGCGTCTTCGTCGAGGGACTGGTCAGCGCGTGCGACGCTGCGAGTGTTCTGACGGCGCGGGGTTTCCGGCTGGAGGGCGGCGAGACGGTGTTGGCCGATCTGGTCATCGACGCGGGCGGCCGACGCTCGCCGGCCGAGGCGTGGCTGGCCGAAACCGGGGCGGTGGTCCCCGAGACCGGCGAAGACTGCAAGATCCTCTATTACACCCGCTTCTACGCGTTCGAGCCGGGCCAGAGCGATCCGCCCCGGGGCCGATACGCCGGCAATGGCGACCTGGGCTATCTGAAATTCGGCGTCTTCCCAGCCGACAACGGCACGTTCTCGATCACGGTCGCCGTGCCGGAGGTCGAGGAGGCCCTGCGCGTGGCGGTGGTCGATCCCGAGAGATTTGACGCCATCTGCGCCCGCCTGCCGGGCCTCGCCGCCTGGATCGACCCAGAGCGCGCTCGCCCGGTGAGCAAGATCTACGCCATGGGCGATCTTAAGAGTCGCTGGCGCGAGATGGCGCCGGAGGGGCGGCCGGCGATCCTCGCCTACTTCAGCATCGGCGACAGCCTGGTGCGCACCAATCCGCTCTATGGCCGGGGTTGCTCCTTCGCGGCCATCGAGGCGCACCTGCTGCGGGATGTGCTGGCCGAAAGCGCCGACCCAGCTCAGCGGGCGCGGGCCTACAGCGAGCGCGTGCGCGCCACGCTGCAGCCGTTCTACGAGGACATGCTCACCCAGGATCGCGCCGCCGCCCGCCGCGCCGAGCACGGGCTGGATCCCGACTACCGCCCGCGCCTGCGCGCCCGGCTGATGCGCCGGTTCGTCGAAGACGGGGTGGGCGTCGCCGTCCGCAAGCATCCAGAGCTGTTCCGGGCCGCCATGCGCGCGTTCCATATGTTGGAGCCGCCCCGCGCCTGGCTCGGCCGGCCCTCGGCCATGCTCAAAGTCTTCGTTGCTCTAGCGCGGGGCCGCAAGGCCAACGCCCGGTTCTACGCCCCCAAACCCGGGCCGCCGCGCCTGGAGATGTTCGCGGCTCTGGGCCTGCCGGCGGCAGCGGACCTGGCGCGCGTCAAGGCCGCCAGGCTGGAAGCCGAGGCCTAGCTGGTAGGGCGATGAAGCACCGCCCGCAACAGGTAGTCCACGAGCCCTTCCGCGACCTCGGCGTCGGCCGGCGCGCCAAACAGGGCCCGCATGTAGAGCGGCGCCAGCAGATGGTCGGCGACCTCGACGACGTAGGGCGTGGGCTCGCCGCGCGCCCGGGCGCGGTCCAGCATGACGCCGATCTGCTCGAGACGGCGCGTGATGGCCTGGGCGCGGGTCGCCCCTTCTTCCGGTGTTCGCGGCGCGGCCCCGACATAGACTCTAAAGAATACCGATCCCTCCGGCTGAGCCAGACCCGCGGCGACTGAACGGGTCCAGGCCGAGAGATCCCCGCGCAACGATCCGGTGTCCGGCAAGGGCGACTCCCGCGTTAGCTGTTCGACGGCGACGTCCGTCAACAACGCGCGGACGTCGCCCCAGCGGCGATAGAGGCTGGTCGCGGCCACGCCGGCGCGCTCGGCGATCTCCGCCATCGAGATCGCCCCCGGGTCCTTGTCCGCCAGCAGAGTCTCCACCGCAGTGAATACCGCCGCGCGGGTCTGAGCGGTCCGGCCGCCGGGTCGCGACTTTCTCATGCCAATCCTTTAATGCAAAATAAATTGCATTAATAGCCAGTTCGATGCAATAGGACGATAGCGCCTTTTGGAGCCCTTCCATGGATCGCCGCCAACTGCTGACCGCCGGTCTGCCCCTCGCCCTCGCCGCCTCCGGCGCGGCCGCGCCTCTCAACGCCGCTGAACCGGCCGGCAAGACGCCCCTGTTCCCCGAAGACGCGCAGTTCTGGTTCGAAACCGTGCGCATGTTCGGAGCCGACGAATATGGCGGCGCCTCGTTCGGCGAAGTGCTGGCCACGAGCGAGAAGATCACGGCTGGCGACTACGACAGCTGGTACGACGCCTGGAACGGCATCGCCGACCGCATCGCCAGCCAGGGTGACGGGCAACTGGCCAAGGGACACAGGATCAGCGCCCGCGACAGTTATCTGCGCGCCTGCAATTATTACCGGTCTTCCGAGTTCTTCCTTCACGCCACGCCGAAGGACCCACGCGTGGCCCGCGCCTATCGCCGCTCGGTGGACTGCTACAAGACCGCCGCCAAGCTCTACGATCCGCCGATCAAGCCGGTCGAGATCCCCTACGAGCACACCACCCTGCCGGGCTATCTGCACCGGCCGGACGGTTCTTCCCGGCCGCGGCCGCTCCTCATCATGCATACCGGCTTCGACGGTTCGGCCGAGGAGAACCATTGGAACGGCGCCCGCGCGGCGGTCGAGCGCGGCTATCAGGTGCTGAGCTTCGACGGTCCTGGACAGTTCGGCCCGATCCACCGCGAGGGCCTGCCGTTCCGTCCCGACTGGGAAAAGGTTGTCGCGCCGGTCGTGGATTTCGCGCTCAAGCAACGCGGCGTCGATCCGAAGCGCATCGTTCTGATGGGCGCCAGCATGGGCGGCGAACTCGCGCCCCGCGCCGCCGCCTTCGAACCGCGCCTCGCCGCCCTGGTCGCCAACGATGGGCTCTACGACTACGCCGCGCCCTATTTCGCCACCATTCCCGAGGCCCAGCGCGCCAAGGTCATCGCGCTGGTCAAGGCCGGTCCGTCGCCGATGATTGACGGATTCCTCGAGGGGGCGATGAAGAGCTCGCCCGTGGCGCGCTGGTCGATCATCCACGGGATGTATTGCTTCGGCGCCTCCAGTCCCAGCGCCTACCTGCACGCAGCCACGGCCTACACGCTGGCGGACGGCGTGGCCGAGCGCATCCGCTGCCCCACCCTGGTCTGCGACGCCGAAGGCGACCTGTTCTTCAAGGGTCAGCCTCAGCAGCTCTACGATCACCTCACCTGCAAGAAGACGCTGATGACCTTCAAGGTCGAGGATGGCGCAGGCGCCCACTGCGAGGTGGGGGCGAGCCGATACGCCTTCGCTCGCATCCTCGACTGGGTCGATGAGACGATCGGCAGAACCGGCAAGCCGCTCCAGCCAGCTGAAGCACAAAGGCGGAACCGACCCACGGCTCTGGGCCTGCCCACCGCCGCGAAACATTGACGGCGCCGCCGGCGGCCCATCTAAGTCGAGGTCGACAGAGGAGGGTACGTTCAATGGCAAGATCAACCGGGGCTGCGGTCCTAGCCGCCCTTTTCACGCTTAGCGCCGTGACCAGCGTCGCAGCCCAGCCCCGTCACGGTGGCGGTCATCACTGGGGCGGCGGCTACAGGGGCGGACACCGCCATCATCACAACAACACTGGCGCCTTCGTCGCCGCGGGCATTGGCGGCCTGATTCTCGGCGCAGCATTGTCGAACGCCAACCGCTACGACCCGCCGCCGGCGCCCTTGCCCTACGGCTCGGTGGACACCTATGTCGAGCCCTACGGAGGGCACGACTGGGCCAGATACTGCGCCGCCAAGTTCAGCACCTACAATCCGGCCACGGGCGAATACCTCGCCGCCGATGGACGCACCTACCCCTGTCACTAGCGGAGGGGGCTCCCACTGCCGCAACGATCCCCTGAGCCGTCTCACGGCGCCACGCAGGCGCAACGATCGGCCAGATCGCGCAGTTCTGGCATGGCAAGCGCTCCGAGCGAACCATCGAGCTCGAGCAGCGCCTTGCGCGCCCGGTCGCGGTCGCCGGCCGCGACCAGCGCCGTCGCCTGGGCGAGACGATCCTGGAGGTCCCGGTCGACGCGCGCCCGGCAGGCGGCGAGGCGGGCCGCGTCCGGCGCGCCTGGGCGGGCGAGGAGCTCCAGGGCCTGGCTGAGCGCCCGCGCGTCGGCGACCTGGTGCCCGGCCCCGGGCGTCGTCCGCGAGGCGCCGCCGAACATGCACCAGCGACCGAGCGAGGCGAGGCTGGCGACGTCGGCGGTCACGGCGGTCAGGTCCTCCATCCCGCTGACATAGGCGATGCGGCTGCGGGCCTGGAACAGCTCGAACAGCGGCCGTGGCGGCAGCATGGCCGGGGCGACGGCGATCGGATCGCTCCCGGCGTCGAGGAAGGCGCCGCGGAAGAGGTCTGGATAGGCCAGCGCCAGGCGCAGCGCCACGCGCGAGCCGCCGGAAAAGCCGCTGACAAAAATCCGCGATGGGTCGATGGCGTAGCGTCGCTGGACGTTCCAGGCGGCTTCGAGGGCCAGGGCCGCGCGCCGGCCGATGACGCTCTGTTGGTTGCCCGAGTTCTGGGCGGCCACGAAGATCAGGCCGTAGCGGTCGAGGATGGGGGCCCAGCCTGGGGGGAGGCGCGCTTCGTCAAACGGCGAAACGAAGACCAGCAACCCGTATCCCTGCGGCGGCCGCTTGGCCGGGACGTAGAGCGTGAACCGCTCCTGAGAAAGGTCGAGCGGCTGCTCGGCCAGGGTCTGGCCGCTGGCGAAATCCCGGCGTCCGATTTCCGCCGCCAGCGGACTGAGCAGGCGATCGACGAGGGCGTCGTTCGTCGCCAGCGGCGAATAGAGGCCGAAGGTCTCATCCGGGCCGGCCAGGGCCGGGCTCGCGATCAGGAGGAGCGCCAGAAGCAGAAAGCGGCCGCCCGTCATCGCCTCCCCCATGACATCGATTGTCACAGGTTAGAGTTAGACCCACAGCCACCTTCGGCGCCATGATGGCGTGGGGCCAAGGCGCCAAGGCGCAGGAGGAAACCATGCCGGTCGACGCAAAATATACGACGACAGCCACCGCGAGCGGCGGCGGACGCTCTGGCCGCACGGAGCTGGCCGACGGCACGCTGGCCTTCCAGCTGGTCGTGCCCAAGGAGCTGGGCGGACCGGGCGGTGAGGGCGCAAACCCCGAGAAGCTTTTCGCCCTCGGCTATTCGGCCTGTTTCCTGGGCGCGATGCGCGTCGCCGCGACACAGACGGGGATCAAGGTTCCGGACGGGACGACCGTGACCGCCACGATCGGCATCGGGCCGCGCTCGGAGGGCGGCTTCGGCATCACCGCGGCGCTCGATGTGCTGCTGCCCGCCCTGGCCGAGGCAGACGCCCACCGGCTGGTGGAAACCACGCACACCATCTGCCCCTATTCCAACGCGCTTCGGGGCAATGTCGACGTGCCGACCGCCACGCGCGCGTCATGAAACTCTATGGTGCGGGCAAGCCGGCCCCCAATCCGCGTCGGGTGCGTATGTTCCTGGCCGAAAAAAGCATCGCGCTCGACGAGACGCCGATCGACATCATGGCCCGCGAGCACAAGTCGCCGGAGCACATGGCCCGCAATTCGCTGGGCCAGGTGCCGGTGCTGGAGCTGGACAATGGGACGACGATCTCCGAGACGGTGGCGATCTGCCGCTACTTCGAGGAGCTGCAGCCCGAGCCGACGCTTTTCGGCCGCACGCCCGTCGAGAAGGCGCTGGTCGACATGTGGATCCGGCGGGTGGAGTTCCAGGTCATGACGCCGGTGGGCATGTTCTGGCGCCACGCCCACCCGCTGACGGCCGCGCTGCTGCGCCAGCACAAGGAGTTCGGCGAGTCGAACCGCGGCGCCTACGCGCGGGCTCAGAGGTGGCTGGATGGAGAGCTGGCCGACGGACGGCCGTTCCTGGCCGGGACGGCGTTCAGCATGGCCGACATCTGCGCGCTGTCGACGGTGGATTTCGCCCGCTGGATCGGCCTCGATCTCGAGCCGGAGCACACACATCTCGCCGCCTGGCATGAGCGGGTCACGGCGCGGCCGAGCGCCGCGGCCTAGACGCTGAGGCGCTGGCGACACGGCGTCTGGCCGGGTAAGCTGAAACCATGAGGGGGATACGCTCGGGGCGGGCGATCGGCCTAGCGGCGCTGGCCGTGGCGACCTGCGCCCTCTGGACCCGCCCGGCCGCGGCCAGCGGCGATTTCACCTGCATGCGGTCGTGGAAGGTGGCGCAGGCCGATTTCTCCGGCTGCGACGACATGGCGGCGATGGGGCCCGGCAACGACACCCGGGTGAACCTCATCCTGCTGATGACCGACCTGCGCGGAACGGGGGGCAAGCCCGTTCCGCCGCCAGCCGGGCAAACAGAGGATCCGTTCTTCGACTGGGCGACCCTCAATGCCCGCCTCTATCCCAAGCCAGCTTCGCCCGACGACGGCGACTACGCCTCCGGGGAAGGCTCGCGGTGCCTCAGCAACGCCGGCGGGGCGGCTGACTTCGATGCCGCGGTCAAGGCGGCGCGGGGCCTGACCGACCCCGAGCGGGCGGCGTTGCTCGCGGCGCGCAAAGCCCTGCCGGTCGACTGCACGTCAACCGCCGCTCAGCCTGTCGCCGCGGATGTGCGATCGAGCCCCGCCAAGGCTTTCAACACCTATCTTCAGGGCGCTGCGGCGTTCTACGCCGGGGATTTCGACGCCGCCGCCAAGGCCTTTGCCGGCCTCGGCAAGGCCGAGGACCCGTGGCTGCGCGAGACCGTTCGCTACATGCAGGCGCGCGTCGAGCTGAACAGCCTGCAGGTCGGCCTGTTCGACGACTACGGCGCCCTTGCCAAACGCGCGCCGGCCGACCAGGTGGGCGCGGCCAAGGCCCACTTCGACGCCTATCTGCGGACCTATCCCAAGGGTCACTACGCCGCCTCGGCGCGCGGCCTGATCCGGCGGCTCTATTGGCTGGGCGGGATGAACGACAAGCTGGCGGCCGAATACGGGGCCATGGCGGCGGCTGACCCCGCCGCGCGCGGGCTCAGCGATCCCGACCTTGCCCAGGAGGTCGACAACAAGCTGCCGGACGATCTCAAGCCGTCGGACATCACCGATCCGACGCTGCTGGCGGTGATCGACCTCAAGCTCATGCGGGTCGCCGAATCCGCATCAGGCGGGGCCGGCGGCAAGGTCCCGGCGCTGAGCGACCTGGAGGCCCAGCGGGCGTCCTTCGCCGGCCACCAGGCGCTGTTCGACTACCTCCTCGCCGCCCATGCCTACTACATCGACCACCAGCCGAACGAAGCGTTGCGCCTGATCCCGGACGTGGCCGACCAGGCCTCGTTCAGCAATCTGCAGTTCAGCCGCCAGGTGCTGCGCGGCCTGGCGCTGGAGGCGACCAAGGACCCCAGCGCCCTGGCGTTCTGGACGCGGATGCTGACCGGGGCGTCGGGCCCCTACCAGCATCCGGCCGTGGAGCTGGCCATCGCCATGCACTTCGAGCGCGCCGGGGGGCTCGACAAGGTGTTCGCGGCCAGCTCACCGGTGCGCAACGAAGACATGCGCACGATCCTGCTGGCCAACGCCGCGGGCCCCGACCTGCTTCGCGCCCGGGCCAAGGCGGCCGACCCCCACGAGCGCCGGGCGGCGCTTTTCACCCTGCTCTACAAACAAGTGACCCGGGGGCGGTACGCCGACTTCCTCAAGGACATCGAGCTGATTCCGGCCGATGAGCGCGCGCGCCCCGCACCCCAAGGCGGCGACGCCCCCGACCCCTATCGCTTCTACGCCAGCGACAACGATGTTGGCGGAAATGGGCCGCTGTGGCTGTTCACAGGCGGCGAACTTGGCGAGTTCGGCTGTCCGCCGCTCAAGGAAACGGCCGCGCGCCTGGCCCGCCAGAAGGGCGATGTCACGGCGCAGCTCTGTCTGACGGAGTTCGTGCGCGCCAACGACCTCGATGGCTTCTTCCTCGACACGCCGCCGGCCAAGGATGAGCTGGGCGGCGCGCCTTCGCAGTTCCCCGGCCCGGTCTACGCTCGCCTCGAGGTCTACAAGCAGATCATCGCCGACCCCAAGGCGGCCGCTGGCGACAAGGCCTACACGCTCTATCGCGCCGTACGCTGCTATGCGCCCAGCGGCTACAACCACTGTGGCGGCCAGGATGTGGCCCCGCCAGTGCGCAAGGCCTGGTTCCAACGCCTCAAGCAGGACTATCCGTCTTCGCCGTGGGCGAACTCGCTCAAGTACTATTGGTGATCGCCTGAGGATCGCCGCCCTGTTGCTGGCGCTAACCGCGGGGGCGGCGCACGCCGGGCCCGTCGACGCCAGCCGCTATGACGCCTTCTGGCTGTGGGCGGGGGTCGCGCCCCAGCCGGCTCTCGCTCACGCGCAACGCGTCTATCTTCTCGAAGGCGAGGTGAAGGCCGGCGATCCTGTGCGGCTCGTCGCCCAGCGCCCGGCGACGCCCCACGTGCAAGGCGCCAGGGTGTGGATGGTGGTGCGTGTCCAGACCCTGGCCTGGACGCCGTCCGTATACAGACAGGTGGCCTCGGCCCTCAGCCGCTGGCGGGCGGCGGGCAACGACATCGCCGGGGTGCAGATCGATTTCGACGCCCGCACGCATCGCCTCGCCGGCTACGCCCGCTTTCTTGGCGATCTGAAACAAGTGCTGCCCGCTGGCTGCGGGCTCGGGATCACCGGTCTCCTCGACTGGAGCAGCCACGGCGATCCGGCCGGCCTCGCGGCCGTGGCCGGGGTGGTCGACGAGATCGTCCTGCAGATCTACCAGGGCCGGCAGGTCATCCCGGGCTACGCCGGCTATCTCACTCACCTCGACAACCTGAAGATTCCCTTCCGCATCGGCCTGCTCGAAGGCGGCGACTGGACGGCGCCGCCGGGCCTCGAGGCCAACCCCTGGTTCCGCGGCTACGTCGTCTTCCTGCGCAACCCATCCGCTCAGACCTTGAGGTAGAACTGCCTATCTTCGCGGCGGATGAATCGCTGCCGCTGGCTGAAGGCGAAGTTCTCGCGGGCCTGCGGGTCCTCGCCCAACTTGGCGCGGTAGGCCTCGTAGGCCGCCAGGCTCTCGAGGTTGATGATCCCATATGCCGTGGTGGTCGTGCCTTCGCGGGGCGAGAAGTAGCCGACCAGGTCGCCGCCGCAGCGCGGTATGGCCTCGCCCCATATCCTGGCATAGGCCTCGAAGGCCTCGCGGGCCCACGGGTCGATCTCGTAGCGGATGATGCAGGTGAGCATACCGGTCTCCTTGTTCAGGCAGAGACTAGAGCGCGGGCGGCGCGTGCGGCTTCGGCGCCGGCCGAAGCCCTTCCAGGCGCGATCGGCTAGGGTGGCGCGATGACCAGCATCGCCGCCCTGGCCGAGACAGCCGCCTTGATTGGGGAGCCGGCCCGAACGGCCATGGTGGTGGCGTTGATGGACGGCCGCGCGCTCACAGCCGGCGAACTGGCGCGGGTCGCCGGCGTGGCGGCGCCCACCGCCAGCGGCCACCTCGCCAGGCTCTCCGAAGCGGGCCTCGTCAGCGTCTTCCCGCAAGGGTCTCACCGCTACTACCGCCTGGCCTCACCGGCCGTGGCGGGGATGATCGAGGGCATGATGGAGGTGGCGGGCCTCGTGGCCGCGACGCGCGCGTCTCGCCCGATCGTCACCGGACCGAAGGACCGGGCGCTGCGCCATGCCCGCGTCTGCTTCGACCACCTGGCCGGCGAGGTGGCGGTGGCCTTGGCCGACTCACTGGCGAACGCCGGCCACGTGGAGATGACGACGGATGGGGCTGCGGTGACGCCCTCGGGCCTCGCCTTCCTGGCCGAGTTCGGCCTGACGAGCCAAGCGCCCTCGGGACCCGTGTTCTGCCGGCTGTGCATGGACTGGAGCGAGCGACGACCGCATCTCGCCGGTCAGGTCGGGCGCGGGCTCTTCCAGGGATTCATGGCGCGCGGCTGGCTGCGACGCGCCGAGGCGGGCCGGACTGTGACGATCACGCCGTCGGGAGTCGCCGGCTTGCGAGGGACGTTCGGGGTGAGCGCCAAATGACGACGGGGCGCGTCCAGTGGACGCGCCCCGTCTCGCATAGGCTCGGGGGGGCTGAGCCCTACGCGGCCCTGACCATATTAGCGGCCAGGGGAACTTGCGGCGCGACCCAGGCCCAGGCGGCCTGGGGTTTGTGGGTGAGGGTGAGGAACACCTGGCTGTTGGCCCCGGCCCAGAGTTCGGCTGGAAGCTCGAGCCGGCCGTTGGTCCAACGCCAGGGTTGTCTGGCGGCGGCCTCCTCGGGATGGACGCCGTCGAGGCTTTGCAGCGGGACGTCACGGCTGAGGCGCATGCCGTCGCTTATCCGCAAGGCGTCGAGCCGCACGCCCAGGGT
>Ga0302311_10002588_pt1 | contig 20437 bp, 15 predicted proteins | sample III_Palsa_N1_3_FD_200449 | JGI IMG/M metagenome (GOLD analysis project Ga0302311, IMG submission 200449) | Peat permafrost microbial communities from Stordalen Mire near Abisko, Sweden - III_Palsa_N1_3 | ecosystem: Environmental > Terrestrial > Soil > Palsa > Peat permafrost | place: Sweden... | reverse complement strand
CCGCGCCTCCAGCGCCTTTGCGATCGACAGCGCCCGGGCCCGGCAGCGTTCGGCCTGGCTCGGCCAGCCGACCACCTCGGCCAGTTCGGCGGCGACCTTGAAGCAGCCGGCCAGTTGGGCGTTGAGGGTCGCGGCCTCGCCGGCGCGGCCGACGCCGGACCAGTCCATGAAGTGCCAATAGGGCAGGTCGGCGACGAGGCCAGCCGGATCGATCAGCCGGTCGAACCAGGCCAGGGCTTTCAGGATCGACGGGAAGATGGGTTCGATGGTTTCGCGGTCTCCGGTGTAGCGCCAGTGGTCGCCGGCGGTGAGGATCCACTGCAGGGTCCAGTCGGGGATCAGCAGGCCGTCGGTCTTGTGGTCGCCGGGGGCGAACATCTGGGTCAGGCCGTCGGGTCGCTGGCTCTCGGCCGCCTGGATCAGGAACTTGGCGGTCAGCGGCGCCACCGAGGGCCCGAACGCGGCCCAGCCGACCATGTTCTCCACGGTCACGTCGCCGAGCCACTGGCGTTGCTCGCGGCTGGGGCAATCCTCCCAGGCGTCGTGCATGCATTGGCGCAGGGTGTAGGCGCCGGTGGCCCAAAGCCGGTCCAGGAAGGGCTCCGACGAGGCGAACCGGCCGCGCGCCTCCACCGGATAGTTGACCAGATTGGCGCCGAGGCCGCGCACGATCAGCCCCTCCGGCGCGTTGCGCACCGCCACCTGCATCCAGCGGATGGCGCACCATTCGAACCGCTCGAACACCTGCGGACCGGCCTTGGCGAGGGTGCGGCAGAGGTGGGCGTCGGCGCCTAGCCAGGGCTTGGGTCTCGGCCTCGCATCGTCGGCCGGACCGCCGGGACGCCATTCGCCGGGCAGGCTTTCGGAGCAGGCGATCTCGATCTCCTCGCCGCCCCGCGCCTCGAAGGCGATCCAGGGCCGGCCGGTGACGATGCGGCCGAAGTCGAGCAGCAGGGTGACGTCGCGGCCGGCGCCGGTGCGGATCGCCGCCTGGCCGCCTTCCAGCTTGAGCAGATCATCGATGCGCGCGATCGCGCCGTCGGGTAGAGGCGCGAACGGCTCCTCATAGATGCGTTTGTGCATCGCGAGGCTTGGGTCGGGCTCGAGGCCGCTCGCCCAGACGACGCGCTTCGCCGCGACCAGCCGCTCCTCCAGCATCGGGATGCCGCGCGGCTGCAGGATCGGGAAGGGCCGAGTCTGCATGCCGCCGTAGGTCGCTTCGGGTCCGCCGCCGCCCAGGTGTAATGCTCGCGCCGCGTCCCAGCCGGAATCGTCGAAGCCGGGCAGTGTCCAGCCCTCCGGCAGGGCGCCGGCGTCGAACTCCTCGATGAAACCGAGGGAGTGGTTGGATTGCGGCGTGTCCTGGGTCCAGGCGGTCGACTGGATGCAGCGCCAACTCTCGTCGGTGTCCAGCCGCGCGCCGCCGGCCTCGCCCCGCACCCAGACGCCGCCGTCGCCGAAGGTCGGCTGCCACATGCCCTTGGTGGTCTCGTAGAAGGCGGTGTCGCGGCCATAGGTGTGCACCAGCGCCGCCAGCACATTGGCGCCGGCGCGCACGTGAGGCGCGATGTCGTAGTCGTCGTAGCGCTGGAACAGCGGTGAGCACCGTACCGGCCCGCGCCCGACCCGCTCCCCGTTCACATGGAGGATGTAGCGGCCGTCGACGGTGATCGAGAGCGGCGCGGTGGCCGGCGTCTCGGCCAGGTCAAAGGTTTTGCGGAACAGGAACCAGCGGTTCGGCTCGTTGGGCCTGGGCGGGCCGCCGAGGTAGTGTTTGCGCGGCCCGGCGGGGTCGATCTCCTGGCGCGGCGTCCAGACGAAGGGCGGCGTCAGGGTCACCTCAGACGATCCCCGCCGACCCTGTCGCGACCGGCTTGCGGATCTGCGCCTTGCGGGCGCGCCAGTCGCTGGCGCGATAGGCGGCGATGGGGTCGATGGCGCCGCCGGCCTCGTAGCGGGCCATGGCCAGGATCGGCGCCACGTCGGTGTCGTAGGCGCGGCGCAGGGTGTTGAAGCCCATGATCACATCGTTGGCGCGCTGATGCTCGGCCAGGGCGTCGCGGTCCACCACCAGGGCGCGGGCATAGGCGCCGGCCACCGCGCCCGCGCTGTTCAGCAGGCTCTCGATCGGGTCGGTGACGTTGTGCGACTGGTCCAGCATATAGGCCGGATTGAACCCGGCGGGATCGCGCTGCTCGGCGGCGATCAGCTCATTGAACACCAGAAACAGCTGGTGCGGATTGATCGAGCCGGCGTCCAGGTCGTCGTCGCCGTACTTGGAATCGTTGAAGTGGAAGCCGCCCAGCTTTCCGAACCGGGCCAGGCGGGCGACGATCTGCTCGATGTTCACGTTCGGCGCATGGTGGCCGAGGTCGACCAGGCATTGGGCCTTCTCGCCCAGGGTCTGGGCGCAGAGCACGCTGGTCCCCCAGTCGGAGACCACGGTGGAATAGAAGGCCGGCTCAAAGAGCTTGTGCTCGATGAACATCCGCCAGTCGTCCGGCAGGCGGGCGTAGATGCGGGCCATGGAGTCCAGGTAGCGGTCCAGCGCCGCGGTCATATCCGACTGGCCCGGGAAGTTGGAGCCGTCGGCGATCCACACCGTCAGAGCGCTGGAGCCCAGCGCCTCGCCGATCTCGATGCAGTCGATGTTGTGCTCGACCGCCTGGTCGCGCACCGCCGCGTCGGCGTGGGTCAGGGAGCCGTATTTGTAGGACTGCGCCTGGCTGGGCTGGTCCTGGAAGGTGTTGGAATTGACCGCATCGAACCCCAGGCCGAGGTCGTCGGCGAAGGCCTTCAGCGCCTTGGGATCGTCGACCCGGTCCCACGGGAAATGCGGCGAGACGGTAGGGGTGCTGCGACCCAGCGCCTGGATGACGGCGCAGTCTTCCAGCTTCTCATAGATGTTGGTGGGCTCGCCGGGGATCGGGAACTTGGCGAACCGGGTCCCACCGACGCCGACGCCCCAGCTGGGCACGGCGACCGCGAAGGCCTTGACCTTATCTTTGACCGCTCCGATGGCGACGCCGCGCCGATCCAGGGCGCGGCCCAGGCTTTCGTATTCGTCTTCCAGGGCGACCAGACCGCGCTGGTTTTCTTCCTCGATCAGCGCGCGGGGCATGACGGCGTCGGCCAACAGATCCTCCCTTGCCGCACTTCGCGAAAGGCCAGCTTATGCTTGGTTCCGCAGTTACGCGACGCTACGCGGGGCGCTGGCGCGAAACAATCATTTTACGTTAGAATCGCGCAAATAGCGTCATGACAGGAGGGCGGGTGACCGAAGCGGCGATGGTGCTGGACGTGGGCAAGACCCACGCCAAGCTGTCCTTGGTGGATGGCGAGGGCGCCGTCATCGTTGCCCGCAACCGGGCCAACGCGACGCCTACCCACGACGGGCGTCGCGTGCTGGACGCCGAGGGAATCTGGGCCTGGTTCCTGGCCACGGCGTCTGAACTGGCGGCGTTGACGGATGTTCGCGCGATCGTCCCCGTGGCGCATGGCGCCGCCGCCGCCCTGGTCATCGGCGATGACGTCGCCGCGCCGGTGCTGGACTACGAGCAGCCGCCGCCGGACGACGTTTTCGCGGCCTACGAACGTGAGCGCGGGACCTTCGCGGAGACCTGTTCGCCAAGCCTGCCCGTGGGCCTCAACCTGGGCCGGCAGCTGTACTGGCAGGAGTCGCTCTATCGCGGCGTCTGGCCTGGGCGGGCGAGTGCGCTGCTGTGGCCGCAGTACTGGGCCTGGCGGCTGTGCGGCGAGAGGGCCAGCGAGGTCACCAGCCTGGGCTGTCACACCGACCTCTGGCGTCCGGCTGGGGGTGGTTTTTCCCATCTGGCGCAACGACGCGGCTGGGTCGGGCGGCTGGGGCCGCTGCGAGCGGCGGACGACGTGCTGGGCGTCGTGCGCGCGGACCTGGCGACACGATTGGGGCTGGCGCCGGACTGCGCCGTGCTTTGCGGCCTGCACGACAGCAACGCCTCGCTGCACGCGGTGCGGGGCTCCCCAGTGCTCGCGGGCGGCGCGTTCAGTCTCGTGTCCACCGGGACCTGGTTTGTCGCTTTCTCGGTGGGGGCGACCGGACTGCCCGCGCTGGATCCGGGGCGCGACACCTTGGCCAATGTCGCCGTCGACGGTCGGCCGGTCGCCTCGGCGCGGTTCATGGGCGGGCGGGAATACGCGGCGATCGTCGCGGACGACTTCGGCGAAGGCGCCTCGCTTGCCGACGCCCGGGCTGTCGTGGGGCGAGGCGTGATGGCGACGCCGTCCTTCGCGCCAGGATGCGGGCCCTATCCGACCAGCCGAGGCCGGTGGGTGGGCGAGCCGTCGTCCGCCCAAGAGCGCGGCGCGGTCGCCGCGCTGCATCTGGCGCTGATGACCGACGCCTGCCTGACGCTGGTCCGATCCGAGGGACCGATCGTGCTTGAGGGCCGATTCGCGGCCGCTGCGCTGTTTCCGGGGGCGCTGGCCGCGCTCCGGCCCGATCAGCCGGTGCTCATCTGCGGGGGAGGCGATGGGGTCGCCCTGGGCGCGGCGCGGCTGTGGCGACCGGACGCGGCGCGCGGGTTGGATCTGACGCCTGTCGCGCCGCTCGACATCGACCTGACCGGCTACGCGGAGCGCTGGCGCGAGGCGGCGGCTAAGGCCTGAGCTTCACTTCGCCGGTGTCCGGGCCATCCAGCCGTGCTCTTCCAGCCAATGGCCGAAGTCGTCGATCCAGTGGTCGCTGGTGGTTCCGTGGTGGTCCATGCCGAAGCCGTGGCCGCCTCTGTCGTAGAGGTGCAACTCCACCGGCCGATGCGCCGCGACCCAGGCCTGGTAGATCGGCAGGGATCGGCCGGGGATCAGCTGGTCGTCCACGGCGGCGGCGATGAACAGCGGCGGCGCGTCGGCGGCGGGCGCCAGGCCTTCCCGGATGGCGCCGTAGATCGGCGCGGCGAAATCCGGCCGCACGGCGGCATCCGGGCTCGTCGCCAGGTCCACGGTCAGCACCCCGCCGGCGGAGAAGCCGACGAAGCCGATCTTGTGCGGATCGAGGCCCCATTCCGCAGCGCGGGACCGGACCAGGGTCATGGCGCGGGCGGCGTCGGCCGCCCCCTGCCGCTCGCCTTCGGTGACGATGGGAAAGCCCCCCGGCGCAGTCTTGATGGTCGCCAGGTATTTCATCATCTGGGCGATCGCCACGACGTCCACCGACGAGGTCTCGTTCAGCCGGTACTTCAGGACAAAGGCGGTGATCCCGCGCGCCGCCAGCCACTGGGCCACCGCGACGCCTTCATTGTCGATGGACAGGATGTGGAAGCCGCCGCCGGGCGCGACGATGATCCCGACGCCGTTCGCCGTGCCCGGCGCCGGGGCATAGACCGTCAGCGTCGGGGTGGTGACGTTGCGCAGGATCCGCCCGCCGGGCCTGCCGGTCGTTATCTCCGCTTGCGTCGCATGCTCCGATCCGGGCGCTGGCCCGTTGTAGAGCGGGATGACCACGGGGTCCGCCAGGGCGGCGCCAGAGAGGCTCAGCGCGGCCAGACACGCCAGCAGCATGGATGCGATTTTGATCACGGCGATCCCCATCCGATCAGTGCGAAACGACGAACTCATAAGACCCCGACCCGACTTCAATCGTCATGGCGCCGGCGTCGGGCCCGAGGATCCGCACGCCTTCGCGCCCTCGGATCGCGCGGCCGCCTTCGGTGATGGCGCTCTCGGCGTGGGTTGGCAACCGCACCTCGGCGGTCGCGTTGGGCGGCACCGTCAGGTCCAGGGAGAACCGGTGATCCTCCCGGCGCCAGCGGGTGGAGATCCGTCCCAGCATCGACTGGTAGTCGGCGCCCGCCGACTTCACGCGCGGGTCGGTCACCGGGTCGACCCTGATCCGCTTGAACCCCGGCGATGCGGGGGCGATGCCGGCCACGCGGCGGAACAGAAAGCCGCCGACGGCGCCGAAGGCATAGTGGTTGTAGGAGTTCATCGACACGTCGCCGACATCGCCGTTCCAGCGCTCCCACATGGTCGTGGCGCCCTTGCGGATCATGTAGCCCCAGGACGGATATTCGGTGCGCAGCAGCAGGCTGTAGGCCAGGTCGGCGTGGCCGGTGTCGGCCAGTACATCCAGGCTGAACGGCGTGCCGAGGAAGCCGGTGGAGAGCAGGGTCCCGCGCCGGCGGATGTTGTCCGCCAGCCGGTCGCCGGCGTTCTTCCTCAAGCCCTCCGGCAACAGGCCGAAGCGGAGCGGCAGCACATAGCTGGTCTGGCTGTCGTTGCCGATCAGGCCGTCCGACTTGACGTAGGCGGCGTTGAAAGCGGCGGCGATCGCCTCATGCAGGGCGCGGTAGCGGGCGATGTCCGCATCACGGCTGGTCGCCTGCGCCATCTGCAGCATCAGCGAGGTGGTGTAGGCCCAGAAAGCGGTGCCGATCAGGTCCTTGGGCGTGGTGGCGTCGCCGGGGGTCTTGCCATCCAGGGACAGCCAGTCGCCGTAGTCGATGCCGCGCTTGTTGCGCCACAGATGGTCGGGGTTGGCGGCCAGGATCTCTCCGATATAGCGGTCCATCGCGTCCCAGTTCTCGACGATGATGGCCGTATCGCCGTATCGCTGCCAGGCGGTCCAGGGCAGGATGACGCCGGCGTCGGCCCAGCCGGGCGATCCGGCCACCAGCGGCGCGGGCAGGGGGCTGACGTCGGTGAAGGCGCCGTCGGATTTCTGCGAGGCGCGCACCTCGCCCATGAATCGGCGGGTGAAGGCGTCGACGTCCATGTTGAAGGCGGCGGCGTCCCAGAACACTTCGGCGTCGCCCATCCAGCCCATTCGCTCGTCCCGCTGCGGACAGTCGGTGGGGATGCCCATGAAGTTGGAGCGCTGGCTCCAGACCGTGTTGCGCCAGATCTGTTCGATCAGCGGGTTGTCGACCACCAGCTGGCCAGTGGCCGGCAGGTCGCTGTGGATCACCACGCCGTCCAGCGCCTCGGGGCCGGGTTTGCCGGGAAAGCCATGGACCTCGACATAGCGGAAGCCGTGGTAGGTGAACCGCGGCTCCCAGGTCTCGCCGGCGGGGTCGCCCTTGAGGATGTAGCGATCGCTGGCCCGGGCGGAGCGCAGATTGCTCTGGTCCACCTCGCCGGAGTGTTTGAGGATTTCCGCGAACCGCAGCTCGACGTCGGTCCCGGCCGGACCTTTCACATGCAGTCGGCACCAGCCGGCGAAGTTCTGCCCGAAGTCGAACACGAAGACGCCAGCCTTGGGCTCGGTGATCGTCTGGACCTTCAATGTCTGGAGTGCCCGAATTGGCGGGCAGACCTCGGCGTCCAGCCGCAGGCTGACCTGCGCCGGCAGCGCCGCCTCCCAGCCCTTGGCGTCGAAACCGGGGGCGTCCCAGCCCGGGGTCTCGTCGCGGGCGTCGTAGATTTCGCCGTTGTAGAGTTCGCTGCTGCGGACCGGTCCGGCCGCTATCTTCCAGCTTTCGTCGGCGCCGATGATCTCGCGCGATCCGTCGGCATAGTCGATTTCCAGCTGGGCCAGCGCACGGCGCGGGGCGGGGCCGTAGCTGTAGCGGCCCATGAAGATCTGGGCGCTGGCGTACCAGCCGTCGCTGACGGTCAGGCCCAGCACGTTCTCGCCCGCCGCCAGCAGCGGGGAGAGGTCGTAGACACGATAGAGGGCGTGCTTCTTGAAGTTGGCGCTTTCCGGGGTCAGCAGCGCGTCGCCGATCTTGCGGCCATTCAGACGCGGCTCGTAGCCGCCGAGAGCGGTGGCGTACAGACGCGCCTGGCGCACCTTGCCGCGCGGGGTGAAGGGACGGCGCATCTGGATCGCGGGCTCGGCGGGCCAGGGGATCTGGCCAGGGCGGGCGGTTGTGTCCCGGGCCGGTTTCCACGCGCTGTCGTCGAAAGCCGCCGCCTGCCAGCCGTCGGCGGCGTCCAGCATCGTCTTCCAGTCCGGGCCTGTGGTCAGGCGTGTGATGGTCCCGTCCGCGAGCTTGATCCGCACCAAGCCGGCGATGCGTCCGGTGGGTGGACCGAACGTCCCTTTTTCCTTCACCGACGCCTCAAGCGCCAGGGTATTGCCGCCCGCCTTCAGCGTGACCTCGAAGGCCTGGGTGGATTCGGTGTCTCCCGGCGGGTCCACGGCGAGGGGTTCGCCATTGACCCAAAGGCCCCTGAGCGCGCTCTGGACGATCAGCGTCACGCGCGCGTTCGTCGGCGACGACGGCAGGTCGAAGCGGAACCGGAACTTGCGCGAGATCGGGCCGCCGGCAACGTCGCCCCAGATCCAGTGCAGCGGCGTTTCATGGTCGGCCTTGGTCTGCGCGTCCGTGGCGGCGATCCATTGCGCCTGCCAGTCCTCGGGTTTCAGCAGCCCCATTTCCCAGTGGCTCGGCGTGCTGGGCGGGGAGACTATGTCGTGCTGGTCCCACACCCGCACCCGCCAGAACACCTGCTGGCGGGATTTGAGCTCCGGGCCGGTATAGGGGATGGCGTAGGACTGAACTGAGACGACCTTGCCGGAATCCCAGATGTCCGCATGGCCGGCGGCCAGGGCCTCGGGACTGCTGGCGACCTCGATCTGGAAGGCGCTCTGCCGGATGTTTCGCAGCGGCCCCTCAAGCCGCCAGGACAGCAAGGGGGATCTGGTCTGGAGGCCGAGCGGCTCTGTGAGGCCATCGACCTGCAGGCCGATCACCCGCACCGACGACGTCTTCGCCATTGCCGACGTCCCCACCGCCGCCGCGCCGCTCGCGCCCGCGGCGATGAATCCCCTGCGGCTCAAACCAGCCTCCATCGCGCCTCTCCCCCTATTTTGCGGTGAGCCTATCATGGAGTCTGAGCCCTGGTGATTGAAAGTGAGCGTTGGTTGGCGAATTTGAAGAGCCCAGGCTAATGGGCGGGCGGCCCTCCATTGGGATAGTCGACGCGGGGGCGCCACCGGAGGATATGGATGCGGCGATCGGCTAGCGCGTCGAGCCTTCTGCAACCGTTAGCTTGACCAGATCGTTCAAACGTCGGGGCGTCGGCTTGAACAGTCGATGGAGAGGAAGCTCATGACGGTCGCCCCAAATCCACACCACGCCCCCTACACGCCCCGCGACGAGCTGTTGGTGCACGCCCACACCTATCATCGCTTCATGCTGGCGGTGAAATGGTTCGGCATTCACTTCGCGGCGCTGGTCGTGTTCCTGACCCTGTGGTTCTGCACCTCTGCCGGCTTTGGCGGGGGCTTGGTCGCGGGGCTTATCATCCTCGCCATCGGCATATACGCCATGAACCACGGCCTGAACCACACCAGCGAGGGTGAGATGGCCGACAACGCCTGACCCGACGCATCGCCGGCGGTTTGAACTCCAGGGGCTTCATGATCGGCGACCTCAGCGCGCTGCCTCACCAACTGAACGCGCGGCGCGAATGCCGGGTCATCATCGAGACTCCGCGCGGGTCTCGCCAGAAGTTTGGCTACGACCCGGCCACGGGCGCCTTTCGCCTGCGCCATGTGCTCGCCGACGGCATGAGCTTTCCGATCGATTTCGGCTTCATCCCGTCGACCAAGGGCGAGGACGGCGATCCGATCGATGTGATGGTGTTTGCGGAGGAGCCGTTCTTTCCCGGCTGCATGATGGACGTCCGCCTGATCGGCGTGGTGGAGGCGATGCAGACCGCCGACGGCGAGACCTATCGCAACGACCGGCTGATGGCGGTTCCGCTGCTGTCGCGACGATACGGCGAGGTCCGGACGATGGACGACCTGCCGGCCGGCGTCGTCGATGAGATCAACGCGTTCTGGCTGACCTACAACCATCTGCGTGGGCGAACCTTCGAGGTCTTGAGTCTCGGCGACGCCGCGCGCGCGGTGGAACTCATCGAGGCCGCTTCCCACAAAGCCTAGGACCAAGAACCTCGGCCGTCGGAACTGTCCTGCTGGCCGGCGATTTAGCTCACTCGGAACAGGAGCGGGCTGATGAAAATCTTGTGGATCGCGGTCGGCGTTGCATGCGTCGCCATGAGTGGTTGCAACAAATCCAGCTCCAGCGCCGATTCCGGTTCGAGTTCGGCGACGGTCTCGGACGCGGCCGCGGCCTCTGATTCCGGCTCGCCCGCGCCGACGACGACAGCCACCGCCGACAACGCTCCGCCCAGCGGCATGCCGGCCGGCAATCCGGCTGCGGCGATGGCGACCCAGGGGCAGCCCGCGACCGCTCAGGACTTCGTCCAGCTGGCCGCCGCCAGCGACATGTTCGAGATCGCGTCCAGCAAGGCGGCGCTGCAGCGCTCCAACAATCCCGCGGTCAAGGACTTCGCCCGGATGATGATCACAGATCACACCAAGACCACCGCGGCGCTGAAGGCGGCGATCGCCAAGTCCGGCCAGAGCCTCGCCCTGCCGGCGCAGATGCCGGCGGACAAGCAGGCCATGCTGCAGGACCTCAACACCACCACCGACTTCAATCACAAATACATGGATGACCAGGTGGACGGCCATCAGACGGCGCTCGATCTGATGTCCCGCTACGCCAACGACGGCACGGTTCCCGAACTGAAAGCCTTCGCCGGAAAGACCGGCGTCCTGGTGCAGAAGCACCTCGACAAGGCCAAGGCCGTCCGCCAGCAGCTGGGGTAGGCGTTCGGCGGGGCCAAGTTGCCCTGCCTGGAACCGTCGCCAAGGCGCGCTGTTACCCGATCATGTACGAGACCTCCTCGCTCGAAGACATTGTCGTTCCGCTGCTGGCCCCGCAGGCCTCCGCCGACGCGGCGGGCCTGGTCTATGTCAACACCGATCAGCCTGGGTTCACCCGCCGGCGCGTGGGCGGAGGGTTTCGCTATCTCGACGTGGCCGGCGAGCGCGTGTCCGACAAGGCCGTCCTGGCGCGGATCAGACGGCTGGTCATCCCGCCCGCCTGGCGTGACGTGTGGGTCTGCGCTGACCCAAGCGGGCACCTGCAGGCCGTCGGCTATGATGAGAAGGGCCGGCGGCAGTACCGCTACCACCCCGACTTTCGCGCCGTCCGCGAAACGACCAAGTTCGAGCACATGCTGGACTTCGCCAGGGCCTTGCCGGCGCTGCGGGCGCAGGTGGACGTCGACCTGAGGAGCCGCAGCCGTGGTCGGCGCGCGGTGCTGGCCACTGTTGTGCATCTGCTTGAGGCCACCATGATCCGCGTCGGCGGCGCCGCCTACGCCAAGCAGAACGGCAGCTTCGGCCTCACCACCTTGCGGCGTCGCCATGTCCAGGTCGAGGGCGCGCAGCTCCGTTTCAACTTCAAGGGCAAGAGCGGCCGGATCTGGAGCCTGAACCTTCTCGACCGGCGCGTGGCGCGGGTGGTCAGAGCCTGCCAGGAACTGCCGGGCCAGCATCTGTTTCAATATCTGGACGAGCACGGAGAGCGACAGACCATCACCTCCAACGACGTCAACGCCTACCTCAAGGCCGCGACAGGGCAGGCGATCACCGCCAAGGATTTTCGCACCTGGAACGGCACCGTGCTGGCGGCGTCGGCGCTGACGGCGGAGAGCGTCTGCGACGCGCCAGCCGCGCGAAAGCGAGCGTTCAATCGCGCCATCGCCAGCGTCGCGGCGCGGCTGGGCAACACGGTGGCCGTCTGTCGCCAATGCTATGTCCATCCGGCGGTGGGCGAGGCCTTCATGTGCGGCGCCCTCACTCTCGATGACGCTGCGGCAGTTCCCGGTCTCGACCCTGACGAGGCGGCGGTGCTGGCCTTCCTGACTTCGCGGACGCCGGGCGAGGCTCTCGCGTCGCCGGCGGCGGCCTGATCATGGGAGAAGCGGAGACGAGGACGCGCCGCAGCCTGGCGACCTACCAGTCCAAGCGGGACTTCGGCGTCACCGCCGAGCCGTCGGGCGATATTGATGCGCCGGTCGCCGGGCGCGCCCGCTTCGTGATCCAGAAGCACGCCGCCACCCGCCTGCACTACGACCTGCGCCTGGAGCACGACGGCGTTTTCCTGTCCTGGGCGGTGACGCGGGGTCCTTCGCGCGATCCGCACGACAAGCGGCTGGCGGTGCAGGTCGAGGACCACCCGATCGCTTATGGCGACTTCGAGGGGACCATCCCCAAGGGCCAGTACGGCGGCGGGACGGTCATGCTGTGGGACCGCGGCTGGTGGGCGCCTGAGCCGGGGTTCGATGTCGACAAGGGCCTGAAGCGCGGCGAGCTGAAGGTTGTGTTCGACGGCGAGCGGATGAAGGGCGGCTGGGTGCTGGTGCGGCTCAAGCGGCGCGCGCGTGAGAAGCACGACAACTGGCTGCTGATCAAACACCATGACGCCTACGCTCATGAGGGCGATAAGGATTTTCTCGAGGAGACCGCCTCCTCGGTCGCCTCGGGACGCGACATGGACGAGATCGCCGCCGGCAAGGGCCGGACGCCAAAGCCCTTCATCAACGCCCAGGCGCGGGGCGCCGACGCGGTCTGGAACAGCAATCGCGCGGACGGCGAGCCTGAACCCAAGCCCGCACGCAAGACCAGGCCGGGCAAGGCCGCCGCCGCCATGCCGGACTTCATCGCGCCCCAGCTGGCCAAGCGCGTCGACCGGCCGCCCGGCGCCGAAGGCTGGGCGCATGAGATCAAGTTCGACGGCTATCGCATGCAGATGCGGATCGAGGACGGGCGCGCGAGGTTGCGCACGCGGACCGGCCTGGATTGGACCGAACGATTTCCGCGGATCGCCAAAGCCGGCGCGGCCCTGCCCGACGCCATTCTCGACGGCGAGATCGTCGCCCTGGACGCCCACGGCTCGCCCGACTTCGCCGGCCTGCAGGCCGCGCTGTCGGAGGCGAAGACCGACGACCTGATCTACTTCGTCTTCGATCTGCTGTTCGACGGCGGCGAGGATCTGCGCAAGGCGTCGCTGGGCGTCCGCAAGGCGCGTCTGAAGACCCTGCTGGGCGAGGATGACGAACGGCTTCGCTACGTCGAGCATTTCACCAACGCCGGCCAGGCGGTGCTGAGTTCGGCCTGCCGCATGTCGCTGGAAGGGATCGTTTCCAAGGACCCGGGCGCGCCCTATCGCTCGGGACGCGGCGAAACCTGGCTGAAGTCCAAATGCCGCGCCGGCCATGAGGTGGTGATTGGCGGTTGGACCACCACCGACGGCGCGTTCCGCTCTCTGATCGCCGGCGTTTGGCGGGACGGCAAGCTGGTCCATGTCGGCCGGATCGGCACGGGCTTTGGCCGCGAGACGGTGTCCCGACTCATGCCAAAGCTGAAGGCGCTGGAGACGGAAGAGTCGCCCTTCACAGGTCCGGGCGCGCCGCGCCGCGCCGCCAATATCCATTGGCTGAAGCCGGAGCTTGTGGCCGAGATCGAGTACGCCGGCTTCACCGGCGACGGCAATATCCGCCAGGCGGCCTTCAAAGGCCTGCGCGAAGACAAGCCCGCCAAAGAGGTCGAGGCCGAGGTTCCTGAGCCGGTCGAAACGGCTGAACTCGCCAAACCGAAACCGGCCGTCAGGCCCGCCGGCAAGACCGGTCCGTCGGTCGTGCTGGGCGTGACCTTATCTCATCCGGACAAGGTATTGTGGCCGGCGGCGGATGACGAGCCGTCCGTGACCAAGCTCGACCTCGCCCGCTACTTCGAGGCGGTGGGCGCCTGGATGACGCCGCATCTGGCCGGCCGACCCTGCTCCATCGTCCGCACGCCGGACGGCATCGACGGCGAGCGCTTCTTCCAGCGCCACGCCATGAAAGGCCAGTCCAACCTGATCGAGCAGGTGACCGTGCGCGGCGATCGCCAGCCCTATCTGCAGATCGACCGGATCGAGGGTCTGGTCGCCGCGGCCCAGGTCGCCGCCACGGAACTGCATCCCTGGAACTGCCGGCCCGGCGAGCCCGAGGTTCCGGGCCGGCTGGTGTTCGATCTCGACCCGGCGCCGGACGTGGCCTTCGAGGCGGTGATCGAGGCCGCCCTGGAGGTTCGCGAACGGCTCGAGGCCTTGGGTCTGGTCGCCTTCTGCAAGACCACCGGCGGCAAGGGCCTGCACGTGGTGACGCCGCTGAAGGCGGCCAAGGCCGTACTCGACTGGCCGACGGCCAAGGCGTTTGCGCGGGAGGTGTGTGTCCGCATGACCGCGGACAGTCCCGGCAAATATCTGGTCAACATGTCCAAGGCCCAGCGCGGCGGCAAGATCTTCCTGGACTATCTGCGCAACGACCGGACCAGCACGGCCGTCGCGCCCCTGTCGCCCCGCGCACGCCCTGGCGCCACGGTGTCGATGCCGGTGGCCTGGAGCCAGGTGCGCAAGGGCCTCGATCCGAAACGGTTCACGATCCGCACCGCGCCGGCGCTGGTGGAGAAGCTCACCGCTTGGGATGGTTATGATGATGGCGCGCGTGATCTTGCGACCGCCATCAAGCGATTGGGGAAGGGCGGCTGACGGTGAAACCTAGCTCGCCTTTCGCCCATGCGCGCGAGGCGCCGCCTTGGCCTTGCCGCCCAGGCTCTTCTGCAACGCCGCCATCAGATCGACCACCTTGCCGTCGTCCGGCTCGGGCGCGGTGACCTTGCGCCCCTTGCCGGCGCGCTTTTCCTTGATCAGGGCGCGCAGGGCGTCCTCGTAGCGGTCGTTGAATTGCGTCGGATCGAACGGGCCCTGCTGCTGCTCGATGATCTTCTCGGCGATGGCGATCATCTTGGGGTCGGCTTTCTTGTCGGGGATGTCGTCGAAGAAGTCGGCGGCGTCACGCACCTCGTCGTGGGTGCGCAGCGACCAGGCGACCATGCCGGCGTCGCGCGGCTCCATGGCCAGCATCCGTTCGCGCTGGTGCATCACCACCCGGCCCAACGCGATCTGCCTGGTCCGCTCCATAGCTTCGCGGATCACCGTGAACGCCTCGACCGCCAGCTTGCCGTCCGGCGCGAGGAAATAGGGATTGTCCCAATAGAGCCGGTCGATCGTATCGGCCTCGACGAAGCGCTCGATATCGATGGTGCGGGTGCTTTCCAGCCGCACATCCTCGATCTCGTCCTGGGTCAGGACCACATACTCGCCCTTCTCATATTCATAGCCCTTGACCAGATCGGCGCGGTCGACCGGTCCAAGGTCCGGATCGGTGGGGATCATGCGGATGCGGTTGTGGGTCTTCTTGTGCAGCATGTTGAAATGCACTTCGCCGCCCGGCTGCGTCGCGGTGTAGAGCGCCACGGGACAGGTCACCAACGACAGTCGCAGATGCCCCTGCCAGGTCGGTCGAGCGGCCATGGGAACCCTCCTGGGAATTGAAGCCTTTGGGTCCTAACGCCGGACGCCGCCCGGCGTTGCCGCCGCCGCCTCCCATGATAAGCAGGCCCGATGCGCCAAGCCTCCGTCACCCTCAGTTTTCAGACCAAGGGCCGTGGTCTGGTCGAGATCACCGGCGACGTCGCCGGCTGGACGCATGAGCAGAATATGGAAGCCGGCTTGCTGACCCTGTTCTGTCGCCACACCTCGGCCTCGCTGCTGATCCAGGAGAACGCCGCGCGCGCCGTGCGCACCGACCTGGAAGCTTTCTTTGAAAGGATCGCGCCGGAGGATCCAGACGCCTACGACCATGACGACGAGGGTCCGGACGACATGCCGGCTCACCTGCGCACGGCCCTGACCGGCGTTCAGCTTTCGATCCCGCTGCTGGGCGGGCGGCTGGCGCTGGGGACCTGGCAGGGCGTCTATCTGTTCGAGCATCGCCGACGCCCGCACGAGCGCCAGATCGTGGCCCATCTGATCGGCGAGTAGAGGTGCGTTGGGATTAATCCAAGTTATCTCAAAATCCGCTCCTCCCCGCACAGGCGGGGACCCAGGCGACCGGGCGACGCTCGCGAAGCTGCAGCGCTCAAGAGTGCGGCGGCACGATCGAGTCTAGTGGCCCTGGGTCCCCGCCTGTGCGGGGAGGAGCGCAAAATTGGGTCTATCAATTCCCAACCTGTTCGAGACGCACGACCGCGGGGAGCGCCGCTATCCCGCCGCCGCCGAAACGGGCTGATCCCAGGGTTCCTCGGGTTCGATCAGATCGACGTCGACCGCGACGTTGAGCTGGCTGGCGGCGTAACCGTAGATCGTTCCGTCCACGGGATGGGCCTCCTCGGACGTGCGCGTGGCGGCGACCCGGATCAGGCTCGGCGACTCCACCAGGGCGTTGGTCGGATCGAACTCGGTCCAGCCGATATCGGGCAGGAAGACCTCGCACCAGGCGTGGGTGGCGCCCGCGCCGCGAATGGTCTGGTGGGGTGAATACAGATAGCCCGTGGCGAACCGGGCCGCGAAGCCCATTCGCCGGGCGCTCTCGATCATCAGCCAGGCGAAGTCGCGGCAGGTCCCGGACGCCAGCGCGATCGTGTCCCCCGGGCTCTGGACCCCCGGCGCCTCGCGCACGCCATACCGGAATTCGGCGTGAATCGTATTGTTGAGGCGCTTCAGATATTCCAGCGCCGGCTCGTCGCCGGGCCCGGAAATCGCCCGCAGCCACTGAAGGTACTGACCATCGTGATCATCCGTCGCCGGGGCGATGAAGGGCGCCAGGATCATCCGGTCGGCCATGCCATAGACGATCGGCGTGCGGGAACAGGGATTGTCGACGCTGATGTCCGTCATCGGCGACGGATAGCGGTCGACCAGCAGATGGTTCACCACCGACAACCGATCCGCCATCACCGCCGGCGTCAGATGGCAGACGCAGTTTCCGTAAGCGTCGTAGGTCCATTTCAGGCGCCCCGGCGGCGTTTCCAGAGACGCCTCAATGAGCCGCGTGGCGTGGGTGTCGAGCGGCCGCACCAACAGCCGCCAGTCGCCGAAGCGCACCGGCTCGGAATAGGTGTAGGTGGTCTCGTGGCGAATGCGCAGGCGCGGCACGGGGTGTCTTTGCGTGAGAATGATGCAACCGCCACTATCGCGGCGTTGACCACGGAAACGCGCGAGATACGCTGCGGGTCCATGGCTGCGGCGAGCGGCGCATTAGCAACAAAACTTAAGCCTGCCGGTTTTCACGCGACAGCAGGAGACTCGATATGGATCGTGATGACCGTGTGATGAGCCGAGCGACGCCGGCCCCGATGGATAAGACTTCCGCCGACGATACCGCCCAAGCCGGCAAAGCGCCGTCGCCGGGACTGGTCGATCCACAAACCCGATATCCCAAGCCGCCGTTCGAGAAGCAGAGCCAGCCCTGGCCCGGGCTGGCGAGCAAGATGACGCCACGGCCCGATCACGGCGAGACCAGCTACAAGGGCTCGGGACGGCTCGCGGGCCGCAAGGCCCTGATCACCGGCGGCGACTCCGGCATGGGCCGCGCCGCCGCCATCGCCTATGCCCGCGAAGGGGCGGACGTGGCGATCAACTACTATCCCGCCGAGGAACCGGACGCCCATGAGGTGATCGAGCTGATCGAAGCGGCGGGGCGAAAAGGCGTGGCGATCCCCGGCGATCTTCGCGACGAAGCCTTCTGCCAGGCGTTGGTGGCGCGGGCCGTGGAGGCCATGGACGGCCTGGACATCCTGGTCTGCAACGCCGGGCGTCAGCAGTCGCACACATCCATCCTCGACATCACCACCGAGGATTTCGACTCCACGATGAAGACCAACATCTATGCGCCGTTCTGGATCATCAAGGCGGCGCTGCCACACATGCCGCCAGGGTCGGTCATCATCGCGACGACCTCGGAGCAGGCCTACGACCCGACCCCCGACCTCTACGACTACGCCCAGACCAAGGCGGCGACGATGAACTATGTGAAGTCGCTGTCGAAGCAACTGGCGTCCAAGGGCGTCCGCGTGAACGGGGTCGCGCCGGGCCCGATCTGGACGCCGCTGCAGGTCAGCGGCGGCGCCAGCATGGACAAGCTGGAACAGTTCGGCGGCCAGACCCCGATGGGCCGTCCCGGCCAGCCGGCGGAGCTCGCCTCGATCTACGTCCAGCTGGCCGCCAGCGACGCCAGCTACGCCACCGGACAGGTCTATGGCTCGGCGGGCGGATCCGGTCAGCCTTAGACACCTATCGCTGCATCGCCATGATGCGGCTCATGGGCAGCATGTTGTGGTCCAGGTTGGCCATGATCCACAGGGATCCGGCGATCAGCAAAAAGACGATCAGCACCCCGAAGGCCAGGGCCATGACGTTGTTGGTGTTGTCCGGCCCGGTGGTGATGTGCAGGAAGAAGACCAGATGCACGCCCATCTGGGCGATGGCCAAGGCGATCAGGGCCGCAGGGATGGCCGGCCCCCAGATCAGCTTGCTGCCGGCGAAGTAGAAGGACGCCGCCGTCAGGCCGAGGGCGAGCGCCAAGCCGATGATATAGCCCCAGGCCCCTTGGGCGACACCCACCTCATCAAGCGCCTCGTCGCCGGGCGCGAGGTCGGTGTCGCGGGTTTCGGTCTCGCTCATTGCACCATTCCCATGAGGTAGACGACGGTGAACAGAGCCACCCAGATGATGTCCAGCGCATGCCAGAACAGGCTGAAGCACATCATCCGGCGCAGGATTTCGGGCCGGAATCCCTTGGCGTAGACCTGCGCCATCATGGTTCCGAGCCAGAGCAAGCCGACGGTGACGTGCAGGCCGTGGCAGCCGACGACAGTGAAGAAGGACGACAGGAAGGCGCTGCGCTGCGGCCCCGCGCCCCGCGCGACCAGGCCGACGAACTCATGCAGCTCAAGTCCGAGGAAGGCCGCGCCCAAGAGGCCGGTCACGGTCATGGCGGCGTAGAACTTGATCTTGTAGCGGGCCGCCGCGGCCAAGCTGGCGAGGCCGCAGGTGAAGCTGGAGACCAGAAGGCAGCCGGTCTCGATCGCGATCTCGTTGAGGTCGAACAGCTGCCGTCCCGACGGACCGCCCGCCGTGTTCCCGCTCAGCACCGCGAAGGCGGCGAAGAAGGCGGAGAACATGACGATGTCGCTGAGCAGGAAGATCCAGAAGCCGTAACCGACGACGATCCGCGTGGAGGCCGGACCGGCCTCGTTGCGCGCGACCTCGTGGCCGCCGTGAGCCGCGACTGTCATATCGGCTCCGGCAAGGCTGTGGCGCGGGCGGCGCGGTTTTCCCGGTCGATCCGAGCGACCTCGTCGGCGGGTATCTCGTCCTCGCCGTGGTCGCGCCAAGCGAACATTACGAAGGTGGCGTAGGCGCCGAGAAAGCCGACGGCGGCGAACCACCAGATGTGCCAGATCAGCGAGAAGCCGATGATGGTGGCGAAGAAGGCGCAGACGAAGCCGGTGGGGCTGTTGCGCGGAACCTCGATCGCCTCATAGGCCGGCTCATCGGGCGGGTGGCCCTGCTCACGGGCGCGGGTCTTGAGGGTCCAGTAGGCGTCCTCGCCCTCGACCTGGGGCAGGACGGCGAAGTTGAACGCCGGCGGCGGCGAGGCGGTGGACCATTCCAGCGAGCGGCCGTCCCAGGGATCGCCGGTCTCGTCGCGCAAGGCCTCGCGATGGCGAATGCTGACCACCAGCTGGGCGATCTGCAGAACAATGCCGACGGTGATGATCGCCGCGCCGGCCGCCGCGATCAGCAGCCAGGGCCGCCATTCGGGCACGTCATAGTGCTGCATGCGCCGGGTCATGCCCATGAAGCCCAGCACATAGAGCGGCATGAAGGCGACATAGAAGCCGACCAGCCAGCACCAGAACGCCGCCTTGCCCAGGCCCTCATGCAGCCGGAACCCGAACGCCTTGGGGAACCAGTAGGTGTAGCCGGCGAAGGCGCCGAACAGGACGCCGCCGATGATGACGTTGTGGAAGTGGGCGACCAGAAACAGGCTGTTGTGCAGCAGAAAGTCCGCCGGCGGCACGGCCAGCAGCACCCCGGTCATGCCGCCGATCACGAAGGTGACCATGAAGCCCAGGGCCCACAGCATGGGCGTGGCGAACCGGACGCGGCCGCCGTACATGGTGAACAGCCAGTTGAACACCTTCACCCCGGTGGGTACGGCGATGATCATCGACGCCACCCCGAAGATCGCGTTCACGTCCGCGCCTGCGCCCATGGTGAAGAAGTGGTGCAGCCAGACGGTGAAGGAGAGCAGGCAGATGGCCATGGTGGCCATGACCATGGAGCGGTAGCCGAACAGGGGCTTGCCGGAGAAGGTGGACACCACCTCCGAGAAGATGCCGAACGCCGGCAGGATCAGGATGTAGACCTCCGGATGTCCCCAGGCCCAGATGAGGTTCATGAACATCATCATGTTGCCGCCGGCCTCATTGGTGAAGAAGTGGAAGCCGAGATAGCGGTCCAGGGTCAGCATGGCCAAGGTGGCCGTCAGGATCGGGAAGGCCGCCACGATCAGCAGGCTGGAGGCCAGCGAGGTCCAGCAGAACATCGGCATGCGCAGATAGCTCATGCCCGGCGCGCGCAGCTTCAGGATGGTGGTGACGAAGTTTATCCCGGTCAGCAGCGTGCCGACGCCGGCGATCTGCAGCGCCCAGATATAGTAGTCGACGCCCACCCCCGGCGAATATTGCAGCTCGGACAGGGGC